>JAABUU010007104.1_pt1 | contig 11674 bp, 10 predicted proteins | sample 5559301 | NCBI WGS metagenome assembly JAABUU01 (sample SAMN10711884, study PRJNA513360) | rock metagenome | isolation source: Antarctica rocks | place: Antarctica: Victoria Land, Richard Nunatak white
GGTCTTGCCGCCATCCACCGAGAAGCCCCGGTAGTCCGGGCCGCGCATCTCGATGCCGACCACCTCGCCAGCTCCATCACGGTGCGCGAACCAGGCGCTGCCATACGGCCCCTCGCGCAGGGCGTCCGCCCGGGAAGCCGCAATCAGCACCGATGCCTCTAGCGCGCGCTGCTCGGTCAAGTAGCACCAAGTCCGAGACGCCCGTGACAGGGGCCGGCGCCCGCTCCATCGCTGCGCTGGCGGCAGCTCGGGCGCCTTGTCCCGCTTGGGAGCAGGGCCGACCGGGAAGGAGGGGGTGATACCGCTCAAGTTCCGCAGTGCCTGGCGGACCTGGCCGAATCTGATACCCGGCTCCAGGAACTGCATGAGGGCGAACACGTCCCCCTTGCGGTCGCCCGTCGGGTCCCACCAGCCACGGCCCTCGTGGTTCACGATCAGCACCTTGCCGGCGCCGCGGCGATACTTCCAGCACCGCCGCGTGCTGTCCCTCTTGTCGAGCTGCCAACCCCGCTGCTCCAACACCACAGCGCAGCTCACACCCGCCCGCAATTGCTGGATCTCCTCCTCATGTCTGCTCATCACCCTGCACCCTTCACCCTTGGATGCTGTCCCGGCGCCGCAGGCAGCCGGGCGCGGGACAAGAGCGTGGGCGCAGCCCACGGAAGCGTAGCGACGCACTCTTGTGGCGGGTCCGGCGCCAGTGGCATCACCTTCATCGTCCTCCCCTTCCCTGTTCACCTCCTTTCATTCCCTCACCTGCGGATGCGAACGGCATCGGTCGATGATCGGCGTTTCGGTTCCGGTCAAAGACAGTAGCTGAGGAATTAAAACACCATATTGCCATATGGTAATATTGCCATTGTAATTTAATATCAATGTGCCCTAGCCTCACATGGCAGTAGGAACATAAGGCAGTCATGAAGATCATCTCCGTAGTCGCCCAGAAGGGCGGCGTAGGGAAAACGACCCTCACCCAGTGCCTGGCTGTCGAAGCCCTCCGGCAAGGAATGCCAGCCGCGATCATTGACGCCGACCCGCAGCGGTCAGCCACCGAATGGGGCGAGCAGAGAGAGGCGGCGCAGATTGACGCCCCGCTTGTCCTGCCTCTCGGGTCTAAATCTCTGAGAACAGTGATTGCCGACCTGAAGCAGCGTGGAGCCACCTTTGTGGTGATTGACACCCCGCCGCACTCCGCCCCAGCGATCAATGCGGCTCTCGACGTATCAACCGGAGCTGTCATGGTGACGCGACCGAACCCGATGGATGTTCGAGCCCTTGAGGCGACGTGGGGCATTGTCTCCCGGATGAGAAAGCCCTCCGCTGCTGTCTTCACTCAGACGCCGCCAGGTTCTCGGGCGCGAGCCCTCATGCTGGCGAAGGGCAGGCTCGACGAGTTGCGTATCCCGAACTGCCCGACCCCTTTGACCTACACTCTCAGCTTTCCATACGCGCAGGCCGACGCGCTGGCCGTGCAGGAACGCGAGCCGACCAGCAAGGCGAGGGCCGAAATTGCAGAAGTATGGAGCTGGCTACGTCGGACATCCATTTGCTAGTTTGATACCAACGCCATATGGCAATATGATAGCAGGGTGCTATGGTGCTACTATCAAATGGAGATATGATAGCATGGAGAAGTCGGTTATCAGCTACTGAAATACCTTCAAACTGACACCTCCGCCAGCCGAGCTGGCCAGGGAAGCTGGCCTTGAAGGAACGCGAGCCGACCAGCAAGGTGAAGGCCGAAACTGCAGAGGTGTGGAGCCGGCTACGTCCGACATCCATTTGCTAGTTTGATACCATCACCATATGGCAATATGGTGCTATGGTGCTATGATCAAACGGAGATATGATAGCATGCCAAAGTCGGCTATCAGCTACGGAAATACCATCAAACCTACACCTCCGCCAGCCGAGCCGGCCAGGGATGCTGGTCGTGTAGGAACGCGAGCCGACCAGCAAGGTGGAGGCCGAAATTGCAGAGGTATGGAGCTGGCTACCTCCGACATCCATTTGTTAGTTTGATACCGTCACCATATGGCAATATGGTGCCATGGCACAACGATCAAATGGAGATATGATAGCATGGCGAAGCCGCCCATCAGCTACGGAAGCACTGTTAAACTGACACCTCCGCTAGCCGAGCCGGCCAGGGAGGCCCCGGAGAGGCTCACACAGGGGGTAGAACCCGCCATGCAGCCCGAGCCATCTGCGGTACCGCACGAAGCGCTTGCTGGACGCCGCAGGCCAATGGAGAGCAGGTCTGATCCGACGGTTCTTTATCTGCACCCAGATGGAAAGTATGAGCTGAAGCGGTATGCGCTTGCCCGAGGTTCGAAGGTGAAGGTTCACGACCTCATCATGGAAGCTGTTGAAGAGTGGGCTGAGCGCCATGGAATTGTAGCCCCGTTCCGCGTGCCTTCTGAGCGTCCGCGCCGACAGCCATAGTTCCGTTCCTTGGAGCCCACCCAACACTCTTGTCACAAGCCGCTACTTCGGAGCCTTTGCACGAAGCCCAACGTGAGGGGCGTCCGGTAAGAGGGATGAAGACCGGTTCAAGACTGCACATAGCTGTCCGGCGGATCTCGATGCCGGGCGGGGTGAGGCCCTGGCGCGCGATCTCGGGAACGCTGTGCACTTCGAACCCTGCGATCTGCGCGACATCGATGCCCTCCGCCGCGCCTTCGCCGCGCTCAAGGGGCGCGTCGGCGCGGCCGAGGTTCTGGTCAACAACGCTGCGCGCGACGACCGGCACCCCTGGGACGCCGTGACACCCGAGTACTATGACGAGCGCATCGCCGCCAACCTGCGCCACATGTTCTTCGCCATCCAGGCGGTTGCGCCCGACATGGTTGCGGCCGGGCAGGGGTCGATCGTCAACATGGGCTCAAACTCGTGGTGGGAGGCCGGGGGCGGCATGCCGGTCTACACCACGGCGAAGGCGGCCGTGCATGGCATGACGCGCAGCTTCGCGCGCGACCTCGGTCCTCACCGCATCCGTGTCAACACGGTGGTGCCAGGCTGGGTCATGACGGAGCGGCAGAAAGAGCTGTGGGTCACGCCTGAGAAGCTTGAGGCTCAACTCAAGCGGCAGTGCCTGCCTGACCCGATCGAGCCCGTCTTTCTGGCGCGAATGGTGCTGTTCTTGGCGTCTGACGACGCCGCGATGTGCACGGCCAACAACTTCATGGTGGAGGCAGGCTCCATCTGAGCCGGGGCGGCTATCAGCCACTTGTCGCGCGAGAACTACCCGCTGTGCCCTCGTAGGGCACCGTCAATTTGTTGGATTGAGGTCGCGAGGGCGCGCGACAAGGACGGCGTGCTCGTTGTCATCCGGGCCGCCTACATGGCTCAGCCCTATCTCACAAGGCGGACGGCAGCTTAGTTGACGGTGCCCAGGCACGCAGTGGCCAGGCAGGGGAGCATCAGCCTGCAGCAGTTCCATGGCCGGCGTATGTTGCTGTCCGGCGGCGGGTGCGAAACGCTGATCGATAAGTTGCTGGCCGCGGCGAGAATCCACCCGGAGATCATGTGCCTCGTGCGCGACAACGTGACCCTAGCCAGCATGGTGCGTGAAGGGTTGGGGCTGACGATCATGCCGGAACTAGCCCTGCCGGAGAACCTCGACGGGTTGGGAGTGCTGCGGCTGCAGCCAGGCCTGCGCCGAACCTTGCACCTTCTCACCAGGCCGCCGGACGCGCTCGGGCCGGTTGCCATGGCGTTCGCAGGCGTAGCTCAGGGCGCCGAGCCTCCGAGGTGATGCTTGTCCGCTAAACCAACCCAGATCTCTGGGGGACACTTTCCAATGATGGTCCGCTCTCGACCCGAAGCGGTCATCCGCGGCCGCGGCCCAGCCAGCCAAGAGTGGCCGAATGCGGCCTGTCCGCTCTGGATACGACGGTGGCGAGGAGCGGACGCTAGCCGGCCACCGGCAAGCCGCGCTGTTCCTGGAGGGGGCTGGGCGAGCCTGGAGTGGGAAGGGGGGGACGGCGACTGGGAGGTGCTTGAGGGCGAACCTGGCCCGGAGGTGCTGACCGGCCCGCTCAGGCTGCCCAAGGGCAGCAAGCGAAGGGTGCCGCGGAACCAGCTGCAGTGACCTGAAGCCGGTGTAGCCAACAGCACCCTTCTTGGGGCCGGAAAGCGCCGCCGCCTTACAGCACTCGACGACGCATCCCAGATATCGGGTCCATGTCGCACGATGATTTCCTCATGCCCGATCACGGCGTCCCGGACGGGAGCGGGACGGCAACGGCGCTGACCGCGCCAGCCGGTTCCAGCCCCATGGTCCACGCCTACATGGCGGCGCGTGCGGCGGCGCGCGGCCATTTGGTGCTCTACCGCGTCGGTGAGTTCTATGAAGTGCTGTTCGAGGACGCCGCCATCGTGTCGCGCGTGCTGGGCATTGCCCTGACGCGGCGGCCGCAGAAGAACGCCGACGACATCCCGATGTGCGGCATCCCGGCGGGCTCGGCAGATGTCGCAGTCGCGCGGCTGCTGGCCGCCGGACGCAAGGTCGCCCTGTCCGAGCAGCCCGGCGAGCCGTCCGGGGAGCGCCCGCTCCGGCTTGTGACGCCCGGCACCACCGTGGACGCCGGCGTGCTGGCCGCGGGTCGCCCGAACAACCTGGTCGTCGCCCATGCGGACGGCGAGATGGTCGGGTTCGCCTGGATGGACCTGTCCACCGGCGAGGGTGGTTTGTCCATCGCGTCCCTCGACGGGTGCGGTGCCGCCCTGGCTCGGGCCACGCCGTCCGAAGTTCTGGTGTCGCGGTGGCCAGAGGAGTCGGATGCCTTGGCTGTTGCGGTCCGCGGGTCCGGGGTGCGCTTCACCGACCTTCCCCGGGACGGGCTGTCGCCGGAGGGAGCCGAGTCCACGCTGGCCGAAGCGCACGGCCCGGCCTGGCGCGACGTCTTGCGCGGCTCCTCGCCGCCCGAGCTGGCCGCCTATGCCGCGCTGCTGGCCTATGTGCGCAGCGTTCTGGGCCAGTTGCCGGCGGCCCTTGCCCCGCCCCGGCGTGCAGCGGCGGGAGACACCATGGAGATCGACGGCCCGACCCTGCGCGGGCTGGAAGTGTTCACATCGCCCTCCGGCCGAGACGGTTCGCTGTTGTCCGTCGTGGACCGGACCGTGACAGCCCCGGGCGCCAGGCTCTTGGTCCGGCAGCTATCGGCCCCGCTGACCGACCCGCGCATCATAGGGCGGCGGCTTGCGATGGTCCGCTGTCTCAAGGACGACCCCGGGCTGCGGTCCGACTGCCGCGACACGCTCGGCGGCATGCCCGACGTGCTGCGGGCCTGCGGGCGCTTGTCGCTGGGCAAGGCTGGACCCCGTGATCTCGCGGCCGTCCGCGACGGCCTGGACCGCGCCGCGACGCTGGCCAGGAGACTGGGCGCATCGCCGGAGCTGCCGGCTGGCCTGGCCATGGTCGCCCGGGATCTAGCGGCTGCTGCCGGGCAGGGCTTTACCAAGCTGGCCGGCACGCTCCGGCGCGCGCTGGCGACGGACCCGCCATCCACCACGAAGGAGCCTGGCTTCATCGCCACTGGCTATGCCGTGCGGCTGGACGCTGCCCGCACCGACATGGCCCGCGCGAAGGAGGACATCGAGGCGCTCCAGGCTCGCTACGCGGCGGAGACCGGGGTCAAGCCGCTCAAGATACGGACGAACGGGGTGGTGGGCTACCACGTCGAGGTGCCGTCGTCGCATGCCTCAGCATTCGGCGCCGGGTTCACGCTGCGCCAGGGCCTGGCCTCCTCGACACGTTTCAGCACCCGCGAGTTGGATGCGCTTGCCGCCGCCTTGGAGGACGCATCCGACCGGGCCAGGAGCGCCGAGCTGACCGCCTTTGCCGACCTATCCGCGGCTGTCATGCAGCACCGGGAGGCTCTGGCCCGGGTCGCCCACACCGCGGCGGCACTCGACCTGGTGGCAGGGCTGGCCCAGGCGGCGGGGGAGGGGCACTGGACCGAGCCGGAGTTGGTTGACGACGCTGGCCTGGACATTCAGGGCGGTCGTCATCCTGTCGCTGAGGCGCTGCTGGAGGCGCAGGGCCGGGCGTTCGTGGCCAACGATTGCCGGATGGGCGACGCTGACCGGCTGTGGCTGCTGACCGGGCCGAACATGGCGGGCAAGAGCACCTTCCTCCGGCAGGTCGCGGTCATGGCGTTGATGGCCCAGGCCGGTTCTTTCGTGCCGGCGGACCGTGCCCGGATCGGCGTCGTCGACAAGCTGTTTAGCCGTATCGGCGCATCGGACGACCTTGCAGCCGGGCGCAGCACGTTCATGGTGGAGATGCTGGAGACGTCAGCCATCCTGAACCAGACGACCAGCCGTTCGCTGGTGATCCTGGACGAGGTGGGGCGCGGCACCTCGACGCACGACGGCCTTGCCATCGCACAGGCATGCCTAGAGTTCCTGCATGACACCGTGGGGTGCCGGACACTATTCGCCACACACTTCCACGAGCTTGCCGATGCGGCCGACGCCATGCCGAAAGCCGCTTGCATGGCGATGGAAGCGTCTGCCGGCCGGCACGGGGACATCTTCACCTACCGGATCGGCCGTGGCCGGGCCGGACACTCCCATGGTCTGAAGGTGGCTGCCTTGGCCGGGATGCCGGCGCCGGTGCTCGCTCGTGCGGCCAAGCTGCTGGCCATGTACACCATCGACGCACCCACCAAGATCCTGCAACAGTGAGCGGTAGTGTTTCAGTCTGAACGTCGGCTTTCGAGCCAAGTGAGCCATAGGTCGATGGATTAAGCGCTCTCGGAAGCAGACGATTAGCGGGGCCGAGCACCGGCTGCCTTGCGCCCATGTCGATCGTCCTGCCGCTTACTGCTGCTTTTCCGAAGCGGACATCATGTCAGTGGGTCTTGCGGACCGTGACGCGTGTGAAGCAGACCTTTGGGGGCGCCTACTTCCTGGATGCCGCGCCTCTCAGATTTCTTGTCGGACCTGCGCATGGGCAAGAAGCGCGAACAGCCCGGTTCCGCCGATGACGTTGCCGATCAACGACGGAAGGATGATGCCGACGGCCGCATGGCCCGGCCCTATCTGCCCGACGAACAATAGGAGAAAGGCTTCAGCGCTGCCTGCCACCACATGGGCGAAGTCACCGAGAGCGATGGTGTATGTGAGCACGAGAATGACCGAGAAATCGCTTCCGCTGACGCCAGCGCGGATCCAGGCGACCGAAGCGATCAGGAACCCGGCTGGGATACCTTGGAGCAGCATGTCTAGAGGTGCCTTGTGGAGCACCGTGCCCGACACTTCGAGCATCGCCTCAGTCAGCTCTCGGCCCATCAGATTGAGATAAACGGTGATTGCCGCCGCGACACATGTGCCCAGCATGTTGGCGACGAAGACAACCGCCCACAGCCGCACCGTCACGCCCAGCTTTCTCCAGCCCGGTGCGGCCATGTTGGGCAGCACGGTGACGATCGTCTGCTCGGTGAAGAGTTGCATCCGTCCGAGGATCACCATTAGGAAGCCCAGGGTATAGCCGAGATCGGAGATCACCTGCCGCATGGGCATTTCGGCCGGCAGCTTGTGGCGCAGGGCTCCTTCGGCGATCACGGACGCCATGATGGTGATGCCGGCCGCCAGACCCGACCAGAACAACGATCCGATCGGACGACGCAATTCTTCGTCGCCCTGCCGACGAATCACCTCGTAGATGATGCGGGCCCGGGGGGCGGAAAGTTCATCCACGTCCGTCCGCTCGGCCTCAGTCATCCCTCCTTGCCGATCATCGAACATGCTACCTCTCCCTCGAACATCACCAGACGTTGCGGCCGGCAACGAAGTTCCTGATTGCCTCGAAGTGGGGAAATAGGACGGCGCGGATAGCCACCGCGTGCAAGCTATGGTGGGGTCTGCAATGCGTCGGAGGCTACCGCAGCACTATCCGAACCAAGTGCCCGCTTTGCATGACGCTTGCCCTAAGCAGCCGGTCCGCTACCGGCCAGATCGAGCTTTGGCTCGCCGACCCCGGGGTGCTCGCCATCTGTCCGGTCTTGAGTGCGCCGCCCGGTGCGATCACGTCTCGCAGCGGGATTGCGCGACCGATCCGCCCGCCGCGCGTTGGACCAATGCCAACCACGGGAGACGACCATGAAGCTCTACTATGCACCGGGCGCTTGCAGCCTTGCCGACCACATCGCGCTGCACGAGGCGGGTCTGTCCTTTGATCACGAGAAGGTCGACCTCAAGACCAAGCGCACGGAAGGCGGAGTCGACTTCTCAACGATCAATCCGAAGGGTTACGTACCAGCGCTGACGCTCGATTCGGGCGAGACGCTTAGCGAGAACATCGCAATCCTGGACTGGATCGCGCACCAGGATAGCAAGCTCGCGCCGTCGGGGCCGATGGGGCACACGCACCTGCTGGAAGCGCTCGCGTTCATCTCGACCGAAATTCACAAAAGCTTCAAGCCCTTCTTTGCGGGAGCAGGCGACAGCGACAAGGCGAAGGCTGGCGAGATGATCGGCAAGCGCATGGGGTATCTGGCCGACACGATGAAAGGCGATTACCTGTTCGGCTCCACCGTCAGCGTGGCCGATTTCTACCTGTTCGTCATGCTGCTCTGGGCGAAGAAGTTCGGTGTTGAACCACCCGCACCTCTGGTCGCGTTTCGCGAGCATATGATGACGCTCCCCTCCGTCCAGAAAGCAATGAAGCACGAGGGGCTCAACTCGTAATCCAAGGGCGGGGCGACTGCGGACTGCCGCGGTCGGCCAGCCTCATTTGTAAACCAGCGCAGGTGTGGAACCCAGGAGAACTTTGGCTTCTCGAGGCAGTGTGGTGCTGATCAGCGCCGAAACCCGTTGCTGACCCACAGCCTGAAGGATTTCCGCCGCCTCAGCCTACGGCTGGACAAGACCGACACCAGCTTCCGTGCATTCACGGCCTTCGCCGCAGCCATCCTTAAACTGGCGGCTGAAGGTAAAACTTTGTCCCCAGACCCAATACCGTTCATTTAGGCGTTCGGGGGTCCTATATCACTGACCGGGCTTTCTGGGATTGAAGGCGATGGCGGGTGTTCCTGCCGGCCTGCCGGCCGGCGTTCGTGTCAGCGACCATATTAGCCTGGGCGTCATTGCCCGGGCGTTTCCACCGGACCGGGTGCAGCAGGTTCTGGCCGAGATCGGCAAGGCGAGTGAGCGCGAGCGCGACCTGCCGGCGCAGGTGATGGTCTACTACGCCATCGCGATGGCGCTGTACATGGGTTCCAGCACCCGTGAGGTGCTGCGCTGCCTGTTGGAAGGCCTGCGCTGGCTGTGGGGCGCCGATGCGGTCAGGGTCGCGGGCAAGAGCGGCATCTCGCAGGCGCGTAGCCGCCTCGGCGAGATGCCGCTGCGTCGGCTTTATGAGCAGGTCGTGCGGCCGGTGGCGACGCGCGCCACCAAGGGAGCATGGTATCGGACGTGGCGGCTGGTGAGCCTTGACGGGTCCAGCCTGGATGTTGCCGACACGGCCGAGAACGGCATCGCGTTTGGCTACCCGGGCGCGAGCCGCGGCGAGAGCGCGTTCCCGCAGCTCCGCTTCGTGGCGCTGGTGGAGAACGGCACGCACGTGCTGTTCGGTGCCCGGCTGGGCGGCACCGCGGAGGGCGAAACGACGCTGGCCCATGACGTGGTGCCGGCACTCCAGCCGGGCATGCTGTGCCTGGCCGACCGGTATTTCTTCGGGTATGCGCTGTGGCGAAAAGCGGCAGCCACCGGCGCCGACCTGCTGTGGCGGGTGAAGAGCAACCTGCGCCTGCCGCGCACGGCAGTGCTGGAAGACGGGTCTTATCTCTCCGTGGTTTACCCGAGCGAGAAGGATCGGCGGCACGCGACCAACGGCATCCAGGTGCGCGTGGTCGAATACCGGCTGGAGGGCGTGGCCGACGCCGAGCCGCTGTATCGGCTGGTGACCACGATCCTGGATGAGGCGCAGGCACCGGCTACGGACTTGGCAGCACTTTATCACGAGCGCTGGGAGATCGAGGGCGCGCTGGCCGAGCTGAAAACCCATCTGCGCGGGGCGCGGGTCGTGCTGCGCAGCAAAACCCCGGACCTGGTGCGCCAGGAGTTCTGGGGCCTGCTACTGGCGCATTTCGCCGTGCGCGGGCTCATGCACGAAGCCGCGCTGCGGGCCGACGAGGACCCAGACCGGCTGTCGTTCCTGCATGCCGTGCGCGTGGTGCGCCGCAAGCTGCCGCTGTTTGCGGCTTTTCCCCCCTCAGCACAGGCTCAGCCTGCATGAGGAAGTGCTGGACGAGATCCTGGAGGAGCGCGTGGCGAGTTCCCGAGGCAGGCAGGTGCCGCGCGGGGTCAAGCGCAAGATGAGCAGCTATCCCTTGCGCCCGCGCACGCCACAGCCGACCACGCGCATCGACTTTAACGCCGCCATTCGGATTGCAAAGTGAACAGTGTTGTCCCTAGACCCTAGGTCGATCCGAGTAACCGCGCAATTGGGCCCGCACCCTGGCCGGGCCCGCTCTTCGCAGTCTCACTGGTCGACAGTCCGAGAACGAACTGGGCGAGGCCGTAGAAAGCGAGGATGGCACGGGGAGCGGGTGGCTGCCGTTGCATTGCGATCCCAGCACCGAAAAGCAGGAGACCCTCGGCCATGTCGAACTTCAAATGTCGGCGCACGCCAATCAAACCGATCAGACCAGCCTCGAAATCTGTGAACAGGAAAGCGCAGATCGGAACCGCGGTGGCGACCGCAGCTACGCGCCGCGCCGGGCCGGGAAGTCCGCCCGCGAGCGCGATGCCGCCTAACGAGATTGCCGCCGCGTAATCGATCCATCCGTGCAGCCGGGTCGAAATCGCCATGATGAACTCCGCAAGGTCATGACGGCGTCCAACGGATCAACAGCGGCGGGGATGCGCCGAGCACGACAACGTTAGCTGCCGTGGCGCGACCTGCCTTCACACGCACGTGCCTCGCATCGGGGCGTCGAGATGCTACGATGTGCCCCAGAGCTGTAGGCCGATGAGCGTCGGCTTTTGCCAACTTCCCCCCCGAAGCGGGCCGTCAGTTTCCGGCCATTCCCGACCGCAATGCTCATGCTCGCTAGCGCAATTTTCTGGTCCGAGCCGTCCACAAGCCTGCGAGCCCAACGGCGAGCACACCGCCAGCAAGCCATGGCAGCAGGTCAGGCGGCGACGGTGGTAGGCTGCGAATCCCTGTCTCGTCCGTTACGGCGGGCGCATGGGCGTAGCGGCCGCGTTCCGGTGTCGGGAAATGGCCGGAGAACAATTGGAGCCGATCCGCCACGTCGTGCATCGGCCTGCCATGGCCCGCAGCGATCAGCCACGGTCGAAGTAACGCCAGATGCGCGACGGATTGAGCGGCTTGGCCCCAGTCGGTGGTGGCTGGCGTTGGCGGGCGGCTCAGCTGCTGCCGCTTCGTGATCAGCGCCGGCAGGCTGTCCAGGTTCACCGTCGCAAGACTGTCGCCCGCCAACAGCACGCCGTCACTTTTCCGAAAGAACGAGACATGGCCGGCGCAGTGGCCAGGGGTGTGCAGGCAGGTCCAGTCGCCGAACCCCAGGCTGTCCAGGGCGCCCTCGATCCCTCTTAAGCGCCCGTCGAGACGCACCGTGCTGGAACGTGGAAACGATCGGCTCAGCAGCGAGAAGAACCCCGGTGCAGTGACGTCGTAGGGCGGGTATTTCGACCAGCC
>JAABUU010007108.1_pt1 | contig 11670 bp, 18 predicted proteins | sample 5559301 | NCBI WGS metagenome assembly JAABUU01 (sample SAMN10711884, study PRJNA513360) | rock metagenome | isolation source: Antarctica rocks | place: Antarctica: Victoria Land, Richard Nunatak white
CTACCTTTTGGACTTCTGCAGAGCAGGGAACTGATGCATTTGTACGAAGGGCATGTCTGTTGGCAGCTTGTGGCTGGGATGCCTTTCAGCTGAGCAGCTTAGTAGGCAGGGCCAGTCCACAACATGCAGCAGCTGGCCTGCCCCACGGGGCGTGTGAAATGCAAGATGGGGTGGTGGCGTGTGGCATGTGCGGCACCAGGGTGGGCCTCTGGAGCTTTGCACACCAGCCAGGTCAGACAGACATGTTCTGCTGGACTATCACAAAATCCAAATTGCTCAAATGCAGCTGGCAAGGCTGTTGCAAACGACATGCAGCTGACGTGCAGCTTTGACAGACCTGAATGCTTAAAATGCAGCTCGCATGGCATTTGCAGGATGGCAAGATTGACTTGCCAAATGCACTGTCACCTTCTTGGTGTGTGTGTTGAACCAAGAGGCAACACCCATGGCACACCACGCATACAGTATTACTTTCCCAAGGCAGTGCTCAGTCCTGCTGCAGTAACAACAGACAGGGCCAGAGATCCATGTGTCACAGGAGCTCAAATCAGGCACAAGGAAGACTTGCAAGCCTGAAGAGGGCCTGCTGTGCAAGTGTTGACTGACTTCACTTGCTTGCAGACACGCACAGTTATGAGATTGGAGGGCAGTACCAAGCCTATATCTTATATGATACCTACTGTGCAGGTCTCAACTTGATCACTTTGCTTGCAGAAGTTCACAGTCACGAGGTGGGTGAGCCTACTAGCAGTCCACTTCCAGATGCAAGTCCTGAGCCAAGGGCTGAGCCCATGCAGAGCTTGGCAGCTGCTATCAATGAGGCAACACCTGCTAGGAGGGAAGCCATCAAGAGAGATCTCTCCAGGAGTATCGCTGGTGAGCTTGAGTGCTTGCTCGCAATTCCCTTCAAGCTGAATTTTATATGCTGTGTTTGTGCCACATGTAGCAGTAGAGGTGGAAGTCATAACCTAGCCTAGCGTGTGCGTGGGAGCCCCAACCTTGCGCTGGTGTCCCCTTTACTGCGGCTCTTTCTGCGGTCTGCCCGGCGGGGTATTCCCGTATGAAAACTGTCTGGTGGGGGCTGCAGACTTGTGTGTCTGACCATGCCATGCAGCTTTGTACACAGCAGCTGGTGTACAGACACCAACTGTGAGCAGCACGTATCGCCTGTGGAGGTACAGCTAGCTTGCTCTGACTATGGGAGATACAAGACGCCTCCCCAGGACGTCTCATGCAGGCTATTTGTTACATGGCTGTAGCAAAGAGTGGCCCAAGCTGGGATAACAGCAAAATCATCATGGCAAAGTTTGTCGCTTTTTGTGACTCGGCAAAATTGGCAAAATTGTTGGCAAAATGTGTGTAGGTGGACCCACTGTCAGCCCGTCCAGCAATGCTGCCTCACCAGAGTCTCCTGATCAGGAACAGGGCGACCTGTCTTCTGCACCTCCAGTTCCGCAGACAGCAGCATCCACCTCAGGCCCGCATGCGCCTTTCGGATCTCCCCTGCCACAGGCCCCCTTTGGCTCGGCCCATCAAAGGCCTGCCTTTGGCTCTGCCCTTCCACATGCTGCAGAAGGGTCCTCCTCAACGAGGGCTGGCCATGGGCACGCCCCCTTTGGCTCCCCCTTGCAGGCCCCGGCATTTGGCAGCGGCAGCGGCAGTGCCTTTGGCAGCCCAGCCTTTTTCACACCTGCCGCTTCGGTGCCCCATCAAGCCACTGCTGCTGCACCACAGTCAACCATTGCATTTGGTGGCTTGCCTCTGGGCACACCAGACTCTGCCTTTGCCACTCCAGCTTCTGCCTTTGGCACTCCTTTGTCAGGCTTTGGCAGCCCTGCCTTTCACACCCCTGCTGGCACTGCTGGGGGTCAGGGCTTTGGCACCCCTTTGTCCAGGGGTCAGGCTTTTGAGACACCAGTTCCAGCTTTTGGGACACCAGTGCCAGCTTTTGGGACTCCGGAAGCATCTGGTGGACAGGAGGTGTCTGCAGATGGTCCTTTTGGAGCACCAGCTTTTGGGAGTGAGCTTCTCATCCTTCTGTTAACCATCCAATCAGCTGTCAGGCGCATCAAGCTCAAATGTCAGCACTTACGGCAGTTTCTGCATGTGCTACCTCCTTGCAGTGGCATTGCTGTTGCCACATGCTTCTGTGGAGCGTCTTTTATAGAAAACAAGCCTAGTGTTTAGCCTTGCAATGTGCAACTTGTCCAGCATATGACGCCTTCGCAACATCTCCTCCATGACTCTGCATGACCCCTCCACGACCCCTTGTTTCAAGGTTACATGATCCCCTCATCATCCTCTGCAACAGCTCTCTTGAGCATACCGTTGAGTCAATGTGGCAGTCTGTTCTTCTCTTGAGACTGAGGAGGGATGGGTGCAGGTGGTGCAGCGCTGCCTGCATTTGGGTTGGCTGTCCTCAAGTCCCCACCTCAGTCCCGATCACCCTCACTGGGGACCAGCAGGCCGCCTTCGGCAACCCCATCGGCCCCAGCTGCGCATGCCCCAGCTGCAGCTCTGCCCTCCACAGCTGCAGAGTTGCCTTCGTCTTCTGCCAATCCAAACGGCACAGCTGGGGGCGCAGCTGCCACGGCCACCTGTGTTTTGGCAGATGCAACTGCTATTGATGATCAACCCTCAGGCTCAAAACGGAAGAGAGAGTCAGACGCTGTTGTGGAACGCACAGCTCAGCCGTCTGCAAGCAAGCAGCCCAGGCTCGATGTTGGGATTGTTGCTGCTGACACATCACAGCAGACCTTTGACTGTGTGAAGAGTCACAAGTGAGTCAATCAAAAGAGCTTTGGTTCTCAAGAAAGGTAGTCTCAGCAGTTTGCCTGTCAGTGACTGCTGGATGCCAATACTAGCTACCAAGCTCAGCAGAACCCTTGAGCTGAGGATGTTTTGGCGTTGGCACAATCAGCACTGTTGCTGTGCACCAGGCACACATCCCAGCTGGGACAACAGGCTGTCTTAGAGCACTTACCAAATCTGGATTAAAGATTGTAAGTTTAGAGGATAAAACAGGAGTTCCGTACAATGGTTGCCGTGCATCAAAGAAACGCCGTGTTTAAAACAAAACATTATTCCTTTTTTATAAAGTTGCTTTCTTACTGGCTTTATTGCTTTTTGAAATCGTATGGTAAAAACTTGTACCACTTTTTCGGTATCTCTTCCTTTTCTTTGCTTTTTGAAGAGACACAAAAAAAAGAAAAAAAACAAAAAAAACAAAATTGTAACCCATAACAATGAAAATACGTATACGTATATATTCCTTTTCTAAGAAAAGGTTGTATCTTTTCAAAAAAAAGGGTTGTATCTTTTCAAAAAAAAAGCTTTTTGAAACAAAAAATGCAAACCTTGTATCTTTTCAAAAAATGCGAACCTTGTATCTTTTCAAAAAAAGCTTTTTGAAACAAAAAATGCTTCGCATTTTTTGAAAAGACACAAGGTTTACTTTTTTTGTTTCAAAAGTGTATCTTTTCAAAAAATATATACGTGAGCTGCAGCTAGCAGTGCAAGTGCAACGGGCACTTAGGCTTGACATTCTGCACGGGCCAATGCAGGTCCTTCTGCCCCTGGGTAAATTCACATGGTTTGGACGAGGAAACAACAGTATGTGGGTGGCAATGGTGCCTGAGCTCCCTAGCAGAACATTGGGACAAGGACCCTTCAGCTGTCGAGGCTCCACCTTCAGAGGTACACAACATCCACTTTGCCTTTTGCATACATTCTTTGCATGCTTTGCTTTGTTGACAATGATTGGTGCATCCATTTTGCCACAGTGTGGGATGTGTGACACCTGTATTGTCACTGTCACAGCATGCTGGATTAAGTGCTGGAAATCTATATTGCTCCTGTCGCTTGCAGGGACAGTCGCTAAGGCTGCGCCAGGCTCTTGCATCAATCAGGAGGGACTAGAACAGATTACAGCAAAGTGAATTTGGTCACTTGCTACAGCAGTTGTCAGCTGTCTCAGAGCCTTGCTTACAGACAGATTGTAACAGAAACCGTATACTTCGATATTTACTTATTTCACGTGTGCTCAGAGCAGTTTGAAAACCGCATGATTTCTGGGATTATTATTCCTGCTAACTGCCTTCTTCAACTTCTTCCTTTTCTTCCTCTGCAAAGATCTTCTTTGGCTGTGTCTTGTTGTACGCAGCAGTGTGAGCAGCAAATTCGCCAGCATGCGCCTCATGTCGCAAGATGGCAGCCCGAATATCCTCCTCAGCAGGATTCTTGAGCATACCCTGCAGCCAAGATGTTCATGCAGTCACAGTTGCAACCCTACGCTGCACTTTCTGTAGGGCGTGCTGACACTTGTCTCTAGCAGAATGGGTTTGGAGTCAACACACACCTGACTTATCCTTACCTGGCAGTCGGTTTGCAGCTGTTGCAGGGGTACACCATACCATCAAGGCAGGAAGCTGTAGGCTTTCAACAGGGACCAGTGCAGCGCGTGGAAAGTCTCAATGCATACGTAACTCTTGAGAAAGAACTGCAAGACCTAGTGCTCTCAGAGGCTTCTGATGAGACCAGCAAATTAGGCAACAGCTCCAGCAATGCAGATAGCATGTGTAAAGGGCGTCACATGACACACCCAAGCAAGGTCAGGGGACTTACATGATTCTTGAGGATGTACTGTGTAAGCAGAGTGCCTCCAGTCTTGCCAATGAGCCCGGCAGCTCCTCTGCCCAGGGTGGCAGCTGAAGAGCCCACCTCGGGCTTGTGGTACTTGACAGCATCGTCGTGATCCCTCTCTGACTTTCGCTTCCTGATCTGCTTGGCCTCCTTGAACATGGGCAAGGCATGCGGGGTGTGGATGACAAGGGGTGCCTGCATCACACAAAAGCGGCTTTGACCAGCCTTGTTGAGAGTGCCAGATGTGCTGGTTGTCGTGCTGCTGCTTTTTGTAAGCAGTTGTGACTTTGCCCATGGACTGGGTTTCATAAGCAGTTGTGATTTTGCCCAAGGACTGAAACTCGAGCATAACTCCAGAAAAGCAAGGCAGCAATCAGGGCCCTTCTAATTGCTGCACAGGGAGAACATGTCTAATCAAGCTGGGCAGGAGTGCATAGACGAGTGCTAGACTGCTATGACTCAGGCATGACAGCTGGCTAACGCCTTTCTGAGGCGCAGAGCCTGCAAAAACAGACAATGCATACAATCTAGCCATGCAAGTCCTGTTCACGCAGCTCTGTGTGTTAGGCGCACTGAACCTTGAGTTCACCTCAAAATCAAGAGGGTCCTTTGCTCTAGGTTTTCTGGCTGCGCACAGCAGGACCCCTCGCTCACTCAGGGTGGGGTCATACAGGCCACGCACACACCCCCCTGACTTGTCACCTGCAGCACAAAAGCAAAGGGTGTCATACAAAGTGCATCAAACATGCAGCACATGCTTATAGAAGGATGACAGCGCTTAGGAATTCACTTAGCGCACCGCAAGGTAGCAGAGGAACGACTTGTAGTCAACATTTTGTGGGGCTACCATTGAGCATGCTCGGGCTGCAATCCATCTCAGCATTGGCTGTACACTGAGCAGAGCGCATCAAAAAGGTTGAGCCAATCCCTGCAGAAAGTGCTGACAAGCAGTGGATGCTGGCCAGCACAGGGTGGCAATGATACAGAAAAGGTACAAGCTGAAAGGGTTGACCTGTGCCCATGAAGATCTGGTTGAGGCGGGCGTGCCAGTGCACAGCCACCACGCTGCCCACTGTGCCAATGCGCCGCACCAACTGCAGCCTGCAAGCAAGCCACACAAATCACACACACACCTTTGCATACCATGTCTGCACTCATAGCCAGGAAGGACATGCTTGCGGCTGCTGCTACTGCTGCTGCTGCTGCTGCTACTGACTCTTTGATGGGCAAGGCAAACCTCAAGCAGAAGGCAACGGCTCTAACCACATGGCTGAGCATGCGTTGGATGTGCTGACCAGCGAAGCGTGGAGGCATATGTGAAACCATCCACGCTCAGTAACAAATCAGGGCTCTATCAGCAAAGCAAGCAAACTGACTATGTCACGCTTGGCTCACATACAGCACGACAACATTGTAACGTCCTGAAGAGACAGCATAGCCATACAGGGCAGGCATGAGCTTTTTCCAACGAATCAGCCGGCTTCTGGCAGACGGCAGGCACAGTCCATGAGCGGAACTGCAAATGCTGAGAGCATGATCAATTTAATTGTTGTGATACTTTGCAGCATGAGAAGTACTGCACACCAGCAAGCCAACAGTCAGTGCGGAGTGTGATCGTACTTGTTGACATCAAAGAACAGCAGGGCTCCACCAGTGCCGTCCCTCTGTGCTGATGTGCCTGTCAGGATGAGTGACTCATCCGGGCTGAAACAACACGCCGTCTCAGACTGGGTGGTTGGCAGACCAGAGAAAGCATGCACTGGAGTCTTCAACTTGCGCAGGTCCCACAACTACATGGGGACACAGCTGTCAGCAGCTTGAGATGTCAGGCATTCAGGCAGACAGGATGCAAAGGAGTCTTGACATTGCAGCAACAGAGTGCACCAGCAGCCCATTGCTGAGAGCGCATGATGCACAGCCCAGAGAGATGTAATCTGGGTTGTTGACGCTACATGGCAGCAGCATAACTAGCACAGTCAGACAATGTTGTCACTGACTGCCTCGTCAGCCACATCATCATACTGGCCCTGCTTGTCATGATGCCTAACTCCCACAGTACCTCCACAGCTGCAACAGCTCACATTGTGCATCTTGGCATAAAGCAGCTGGCTTGCCCTCAACGTTACAGCTCAGTCCCACAGCATATGTTTTCACATGTTAAAACTTATCATAGTCATTGCTTGTACCTGCAGGATCAGATTGATGCCAACAGACACACGGGAGGTGAGTCAGACAGACAGATAGAAACAGAAAGACACACAGACAGTGAGAAAGACCTTGAGGGTCTCGTCCGCCCCTCTGCTGGCTAGGCTGTGGCCATTGCTGGCAAAGGCCAGGCTGGTGATCTCGGTGGAGGGCTCGTGGGCATTGCGCATCACACGGCCCCCTCCTGACACGTAGCGCCAGTCCTGCTTGGCAATCATCTGCGGCTTGGGGGGCATGACCACCCCCGTTGATGCTGCTGTGCCAAACTTCCCTGCAAACAACAGATCCACGTTGAGCAATGTCCACGCCATATTCCACAGCATCCGCCCCTCACTCCTGCAAACTGCTCCTCATTCCTTGTGGTGCCAAGGCTGTGCAGTCACGGCAATGAGCAAGGTGGAGGAAGTCCATTGGTCCAATCACGCTCACCAGCGAAGTGCAAGGCCTGCCTGTTTGTGGACAAGTGCAACGATGCAAAAGCACATACAACGGCATGCTGTATGGGAGAGGGTTGGGTTTTCTCTGGAGCAAAAACATGTGCATGCGCACAAGCAATAGCTTATGCACAGTACTGTCAACAGATAGGCAGGCAGGCAGGCAGAAACAGACAGACAGATAACCTACAGGTACTGCAAGTACCTTTGACATCCCAGATCTGCAGAGTACCATCAAACATGCCACCCCCAATGAGGCCCCCATCATGGTTGTAGGCACAGGCAGTCACAGCAATTCTGCCAGGCTTGGCCAGCTGAGGCTTGATGACAGTCTTCTGCAAAACATTCCAGGTGTCCCACACACGTATGGACCCATCCTCGCTGCTGGTCATGCCAGTGTAGCGGTCTGTGGGGTGCCACTGGGCATGGGTGCAGGGACTGATGTGTCCCTTCGTGTTTCTCAGGTCCCGAATGTACATGTCACCTGCCAGGCTGACCCCGCGCTCCTTGCCGTCCCGGTCATACACCTTCATCTGGGAAGAGCCTGTGGCAACCATGAATGCATCCCCTGCACAGCAAAAGGCCTTCGTCAGGAGTTGTCAATTATTGGTACATTACATAGGTGGGCAATGCGTCAAATGTGGTGACGCCAGTTGCATGTCAGTATGCATGCATCAGCATGATCCGGTTGCTGCTCAGCTTGTGTTGAAGTGAACAAACTGAGCAGGCAACATGGCGGAAGCAATGACTCACTGAACAGGCATGTGTGTGTGCAACAGTCTGTATTGGTCAGCTCAGCACTAGAGCAGCACCATCGACATCCCTGACTCATGACATGACCGCATCCAGAATGCCAACAATACTGTGCAAAAGTCAATACAGGCCGATTGGAATGATGTTGACGTGTGAATGACAAGATGATGCTGACCTGTGGGGCTGAGGCTGACTGAGTGAACAGGGTGCCCATCAGAAGGCTCTATTCTGCGAAAGCTGCACATGTCTGACTTCATACCATTGAAGTCAAACATGCGCAAGCTGTAGTCCCTGCTGCCTGCCAAAAGGCGAGATCCACTGTGGTCCACATCTATGGATGTCACCACCTTCCCTTGCCCTGCATGTCATGGTGAAGCAACATTCAACATGGCAACACATGCAGCAACTCTGCCGGTAAATGTGAGGCTTCATACATGTGTGAGTACATGGACTTAGCGACATGGCTGTACCATTGTGATGCTGCATGAAGATGCCCAGTGATGCGCTTTTGCAGTTACTGAGTATCATCACAAATTTGACGTGACATCGGCATTGAGCAGTTTGCTTTTCAAGCCTGGGAGAGGGACAGCATGCAGATGGCGGCACACTCAAGATGGTTGTGCACCTTCAAGGGCAACCTCATGCGAAACTGGTAGCATGTAGGGGTCCAGCTCTACATCTTCTTCACCCAAGCCACCGTTTGCGACACCAGCAGCACTGGCATCAGCATCGTCACCATTGTCTGAGCCTGACTGAGACTTGGCAGGCGCAGCTGCAGCAGGCTGCCCCAGCTGTGGACCGCTAGTGCCAGCCTCAGAGCTACTGCGCAGGCGAGCAGCATGAATAGACTCTAGACTCTCTATCTTGCTCTCCTGCTGACCTGCAGTGCATGAATGTGGTGAATGTGGTAAAGCTTCCATTGTGTTGCAAGTCAGATGTTGCAAGAAGGGTTTCCATGAACATTGACAGACATGACATGCTGTGACTGATATGTTGTTGACAACGTTGCAAATAGACAGAGTGTTGAAGCATGATGTCTTGCTCAGGAACATGCTGCTTGTAGTTCACTGTGGCTTTACCATGGCTTAGTGGCTTAGTGCTATAAATGTTTGACTGTAGAGGGCATACCAAACGCCATGGGAAATTCTGCCCTCAAAGAACCATGCTGTAAGTCTGCATTTTCCTCATCACCAGCATCCAGATCATCAACTATGGCAGGAGCATCTTCATTGTCTTCATCCATGTCAAGTCCTGCGACAGCCCGCTGGGTTGTGCTTGGCCTGCAAGCAAACATGATCACGTTCTACATCTGCTTGACATGCCAAAAAGTGGCCCTGAGCACATGGTATTGGCATCATTGCTATCAGCAGGAAACAAGAACGAAACCTGCTGGCTGGCTTCTCAAAGTAGGAAGCTGCTGCAGTGTTGGCATGCTTTTGTTTCTGTTGAAGGCCTCTCTGCGTGGAGACACATCGAGCTTTGGCTGTGCAGAAACAGAGCCAACACTCTAAAATGCATTGAGGTTGCAGGTACATTTGCAGCTCTACGTACCAAGTCAGCGACACCAGTTCGTTGAGATCGCTGCGCTCTAAGCTGCGCAAGCTCCTCCTCCTCCTCGTCACGTGCCATGATCACTTGTCAAGCAGAAGATGCAAGATGCTGCAGAAAGTGACCAGCGTGCTGGATTCGTGTACGTCGTGCGCACAGCAGAAGCTCGTGCGACCGCAAAAAAAGTGTGATCTTGGCTCAAATTTCGCCGAATGTTCTTTTGTCCAAGTTTATCTGCAGAGTTTGTGCGACCTACTTCTAGCACATGTTTTCGATCGATAGTACTCACGAAAGACGCACAGAGTCAGTACTAGACATGCTTTGCTCGTTTACACTGACTACTCAATTACTAATGCTGCAATAAAAGTTCGCATGGCAGCTCTGCAGATCAGTCTGGGTTTGCGGTCAAGAGGCCAAGGAAAACCCATGCTAAGCATGCGCAAGCAGAGCAGCCATTGAGAAAAGGTTGCCCAACCAAGTTGTTGGTGAGCAAAAGTGTGATAGGCAGCCCCCCTGAAGATGAAGAAGCACAAAATGTAGTTTCACAATGTGTAAAGTGCTGTGTTTCATATAGATCACTGGCGTTTGCAGAGCAGGGCTAGTCGAGCAGTATCATGAGCTGCGGGGCTGTATCTGATGCAAGGGCTTGCCACCCTGTGGTCTTTTCAGCCCTGGTGCTCTGTATGCAGGTCCAGGTGAATTGATCTGAATGCCTTTTGTCATATGGCGAGGCAGCACAGCAGCGCCTCTCGATGTCCCATGTCCCTTGCTCTGCGGCTTCTCCTTGCTGTCAATAGCAGGAACAGGAGGAGCACTAGCTGCACTTGTGCTTGGCAGGCAAGAGTCAGCAAATGTGTTCTTTTGCCTTGCGACCTGCTCTGGTGCTGCGTCGTTATTGGACATGGAAGCCTGTGCCGGCTGTACAGGTGCACAGCCTGCATGTCAAACGACACTGCTCAAACACGTTGAATAAGTGCACTAGTGATAAATGCAGAGTCGCACCAAGAAATTTGTCTGATTTGGAAAAGCACTGTCATCAAGCTGCGTCTGTATGGGACTTGGCATTCTTACCCTTGATGCTGCGCGCCTTCACAGGAAGGATTTCCTCTGTGTCGCTTGGATCTGCCTGAGGCGTTTCAGGGCGTGATGCCTGTTGCTGACCAACTGACTTGGCAGCAGGTGCTACCTTTCTGCTGGAGGCTGACTTAGCAGCTGCTGCCACCTGCTTAGCTTTTTGAACAGACCCACCTTTTGGCCGTGTGTCTTTCTTACCATCTGCTTTGCTGCCTTTGGCAGTGCTGGCGGCAACCTGCATCAGTGGCACATGTCATTTGCTTGGCTGCATTTTAGTCATCCATTCAAAGCCAAGCTCTTTAGGATGGTTGTTATATGGGGACCGGAGGCAACTGTGAACAGTCAGTACAGCTTGTGCAAAGTGCCGGCATGAGGCTGCATTGCACCTTCTTGCCTCTTTTGGCAGGTGGAGGGCTCTCATCTTCGCTCTCATCTTCACTGCTTGCACTGCTTTCGCTCTGCTGTGACTCGGATTCAGCACTGAAGTCAGAAGCTTCCTCTGCAGAATTGTCAGCTGCTCCATCTGATTCAGAGTCACTGACCAACACCTGTGCTGTTTGCTTCTGCTTCCTGCACATTAGCGCTGGAATTCGCTTGTCTGGCTTGTTTGCTAAATGTGCACTTGTTTCATACAAAGTAAAGTTTGCAAGCAGGAGCATAGAATACCCGCAAAATCTATGTGCTACAACAGCCATGCAAATACAGCTTACCTTGTCTCTGCATTGCAGGCTGCTGATGCTGATGCGCCCTCTGGGTTATCACCTTCTGGCATTGGCTCACCTGGTGGTTGACCAGCTATCACCACTGCAATAGACCACACAGTCTTCAACATTGGCACACTCACATAGCATTGATTTCCAATTGCCAACATGTAAGCAGGCAGGCAAGTAAATGCTCTAGCTGTCCAGTACACTCATCAAAGTATACAAAGCCACGTCCTTTGGACTGAGCTGCACCCGAAACCTGTACAACACTGTACAGTACGACTTGTTACCTGCAGTCCCAGGTGGAGCTC
>JAABUU010007109.1_pt1 | contig 11669 bp, 11 predicted proteins | sample 5559301 | NCBI WGS metagenome assembly JAABUU01 (sample SAMN10711884, study PRJNA513360) | rock metagenome | isolation source: Antarctica rocks | place: Antarctica: Victoria Land, Richard Nunatak white
GATGCGCTCGTGTTGGGTGATGATCAGCCGGATGAGGTCATCCCGGCTGGCGTTCTGCAGATCAATCATGCGATCAGCATACCTGTTCCCCTTATCCCTGAACAGATACATCGGAAGACCGAGACATTCTTCATTGCGCCCTGATGTTTCGGAGAGTCCCCTCCCCTTCCTCGCGGGAAGGGGCCGGGGGTTAGGTTCTTTCGATCATGCATACATCCTGAGCAGAGCCGCCGCTTCCGTCACAATTTGCTCGCGCAATGACTCCGGTTCGAGCACGCGCACATGGCTGCCCCAGCCGAGCAGCCACGACAGAATATCGCGCTCCTGCCGCACAGTAAGCGTGACGAGTAGGCCATCCGCCGTCTCTTCCTCCGCGATGGTGAAGTATGAGCGCGATTCGCGCGCCCAGCGCGCCGTCTCGTGGTCAAACAAGGCGCGCACGACGATGGTACGGTCTGTATCCGGCGGTCGCTGCCGCGTCGTGAAGGCCGACGAGCGAATGAACGTCCGGCCGAGTGATTGCCGTTCTTCGATCCGGTCCAAGCGGAAGGTACGCATGCCCCGCCGCAGATGGTCGTATCCCGTAAAGTGCCATGTTCCGCCGACATGAATGAGGGCATAGGGATCAACCTCACGGTAGACCGGCGGCTCCTGCTCGCTCGGAATGCGCGCTGTGTAGCGGAAGCGGACGGTCGTGCGGTCGAGGATCGCGCGGCGCAGATGCAGGAGTGTCTCGTGCTCCGCCGGATCGCCGGGCGCGAAGAAGCGGATGCTCTCTTGCAGATCGCGTACCTCGGCGCGCAGTTTCTCCGGCAGCACGCCTTCGATCTTCGCCGCCGCCGACTGCGCCGCCGCGCGGTATTGCGCGTCGAACTGCTGCGCCATCACATCGCTACCGAGCAGGAGCATCGTCGCCTCGTCCGTGCGGAACGAGAGCGGCGGCAGGAAGTAGCCCGCCATCAGCGCGTACCCCTGCCCCGGCACCGCGACAACGGGCACCCCCGCCTCCGAGAGTGCCTCCATATCGCGGTAGATTGTCCGCGTGCTCGTCTCGAACGTCGCGGCCAAATCCTCCGCGCGCCGCTTCCCCGCCCGCTGCAACTCCAGCACAATGGCGAGGAGGCGGTCGGTGCGATTCACTCCTCCGGCTCCCGCTGGACATTGCGCGCGACCGCACCGACCGGGCCGCGCGTGATCTCGAATCGGACGGGCGTCCCCGCGCGCAGTGTGCGGTAGCCGAAGCCGGGGATCGCGGTGAAGGAGAAAAAGAGGTCGTCGCCATCGTCGCGGGCGATCATGCCGACACCACCGTTCGTGTCGAACCAGCGCACCGTGCCGCGCCCGGTCGGCAGCCCGCTCGCTCCGAGTGGCGGCGCGCCATCCGCCCACTCCTGCTGCGGGATGCGCACCTGCCGGACGAGCGGGTCGGCGTACGCCTCGTAGCGATAGTCGGCGCGCGTCTCCATGATCGCGCGCAGGTCGCGGCGCAGGTCGTCGAGCGTCGGCCGCCCGACGAAGAACCAGCCATTGTAGATCGTCTGGATTGTCAGATCAGGCCGCAGAACAAAGGTGTACGGCTGCGCGCGGAGGGCATATTCACCTTCCGTCTCATCCAGCATGTTCAGTTGCCGGACGACCGCGCGATCCTCATCGGCGAGAAACGGCCACTCCGCCCCCAGCCCGGCGCGGAACGCGGCATGGACGTGCGGCGGATCCACGCCAATCGCGACGAGCCTGCCGTAATTGACCGCCAGTTCGGTTTGAAACTGGACGAGCATGCGGAACTGTTGCTGATCGCGCGGGCAGAAGAAGCCACGATAGAAGACGACGATCAGCGGATAGCCATCGTGGAACCCCAGCTGCTCATCGAGTAGCCCCGGCTTCGTCAGGCTGGAGAGCCGCGCCATCCGCTCCTGCGTATCCGGCAGTTCAATGTCCGGAAACCGATCCCCCACCCGCACATTCGTCGCCATCCCTCACGCTCCATTCACGCCGGAGAAACCGATTGAACCGCAGAGGACGCAGAGGACGCAGAGAGGAAAAAGAGAAGAAGGAAGGATTCGTAACTTTTTGCATTCTCTCCGTGTTTCTCTGCGTCCCCTGCGTCTCTGCGGTTCAATCGGCTTCTTCCTATCGGTTCAGCACCTTGCGGATGAGGAAGTCGTCGGTGCGGTGGGCATCGTCAATCATTGTGGAGATTTTGCGCCAGCCGTGGCCCTCGCCGGGATAGGTGTGGTATTCCACGTCTTTGCCCGCCTTGCGGAGGGCGTCCACCATCGCGTTCATCTGGCTCGGGTGGCAGACGATGTCCTCCTCGCCTTGCAGGATCAAGAGCGGTTCTCGGACATTGGCGACGTGATGAATCGGGCTGCGATCCACGTACAAATCGCTATTCCGGCTCGGCGCGCCCATCAGTTTCGCCATGTAGTGCCGCTCGAAGATCCACGTCTTGTCCGTGAAGGTGCTGAGGTCCGCGACGCCGAAGCGGCAGACGCCCGCACGGAAGAAGTCGGGCGCTTTGGTCATGCAGATCAGCGTGCTGTAGCCACCCGCCGAGCCGCCCATCGCGACGACCTTGCGCGGGTTTGCCAGCCCCTGCCCGATCACCATTTCCGCGCCCGTCACGTAATCATCGAGATCGCCGCCGCCCCAATCGCCGTAGAGTTTCTCCATGAAGGCGCGGCCATACCCCTTGCTGCCCCGATAGTTCGGTTGCAGGACGATCCAGCCGCGCTGCGCCATGTACTGCACCTGCGGCATCCAGTTGTACATCGTCTGCCCGACCGGCCCGCCGTGGATCGAGACGACGAGCGGATGATCGCCGGGGACGGTCTCGCGCGGCGTGATTAACTGCCCATGGATCTCCAACCCGTCGCGGCTCGACCATTGGACGGGTTCGGGCATGATGAGGTCGCCGCCGAGAATGCCGCCCGTCGCGCTCTGTGTCAGCGGTTGCCGCACGGAGCCATCCGCCGCGTGGACGAAGAGGTCCGCCGGTTGAACCGGGCTGCTGAAGACATACACGAGATGCTCCGCGTCCAACCAGGCGACGGTATCATGGACACCGGGCGCGGCGGTGAGTTGGCGCGTCGCGCCGCCTTCCCAGATGCACACCTGCACCTTGCCATCGTCGTTGCGGGTGTAGGCGATCCGTCGCCCGTCCGGCGACCACGCAGGCGAACCGTGCTGGTTCGACTCGTGGACAAGACATTCCACGCCGCTGCCATCCGCATGCATCATGCAGAGATTGCCGAAATCGTTTTCCCGGTCGGAGATAAAGGCGATCCGCTCACCGTCCGGCGACCAGACCGGGTAGTTATTCGTCACCCGGCTGCCGCCCGCGACGACCTTTGCGCCGTTCCCCTCCGCGTCCGCGACGACAATTGCCAGTTCATCCCACGGCATGTCGTAGTGCGGCCACTGGCACCACAAGAGGCGCGTGCCGTCCGGCGACCACTTCGGCTCCAGCACGTACTCGTCGCCCCGGCTCACCTTGCGCGCCCATGACCCATCGAACGCGGCGACGAAGATATCCACATCCTCGCCGCGCTCCGTGACATAGGCGACGCGCGACCCGTCCGGCGAGACGCTGGGGGAGTGACGATTGCCCGGCCCCTCGTCCATCTGCCGCGCCTTGCCACCATGCGCGGGCACGACGAACAGTTTGCCATCCTTCCGGGAGGCGAAGACGATGCGCGTGCTGTCCGGCGTCCAGGCGATAGACGATGCCTGCCGCTGGCTCGGGTCCGGCCCCTGCATCGCCGGGTCGTCGCTCAGTTGCAGCGGCATCCCGCCCGCCACCGGCACGATCATTAGATCAACGCGTCCGTCGTATCCCCGACTGTACGCAACCAACCGCCCATCCGGCGACGGACGCGGCGTCGCATTCGTCGGGATCATCGCATACGCCGCTGGTGTGAATGCCGCTTCCCACCGCCCCGGCTCCCGGCTCCAATGTCGCTCGCTGCTCATCGTTTCGTTTCCTTTCTCTCACGGTGCGATCTCGTTCGACCGATTGTGTTCAGTGTATCGCAGTCGGACCAACGCATTGCATCACCGTTCGATAGTAACGACGGTAAACGCTTCGGCGAGAGACAGGCCGACGGGAGAGCCAGCATCGCTATCGCGTTTGCGGAAGCGTTCGGGGAGGGCGGCGGGATCGGCGGTCTGGCTGGCGTGGGCGAGGCGGGCGGCGACTTTGCGCTCGAAGGTGGCGGCAATGTCCACGTACGCATCCGCGATGGCGCTGGCGAAGAGCCAGACCGCGCCGACTTTGTACGTCGTCAGACCGTCGCGCAGTTGCTGCGGGAAGGCGAGCGGATCGCGCGCGAGGGGGTAGATCGCGTCGAGCGTCGCGCGGCCAACGGTGCGGTGGTCGCGGTGGCTGATGTAGCGCGGCAGGGGGTCTACCGGGTCGAAGGTGAAGACGACCTCCGGCTGCCAGCGGCGGATACCGCCGACAATGTCGCGCAAGAGCGGCAGTGTGTTCTCGACCTCGCCATCCGTGTAGCGCAAAAAGGCGACATCCACGATGCCGAGCAGACGGGCCGCCTCGCGCGCTTCCGCCTCGCGACGCATCGCCACCGCACGCGCATCGGCGGCAGGGTCGCCGGAGCCTTTGTCGCCAGAGGTAACGAGCAGGAGTCGAACCGTCGCGCCGCTGTCAATCGCGCGGGCGAGCGTCCCGGCGCACCACGCCTCGATGTCGTCGGGGTGCGCGGCGATCGCCATGATCGAGCGGACATCCGGTGGGTCAATGATCGGCATTGTGTGCTTCTCCTTTCGCGCACGGGCGCAGTTTCCGTCCGCTATCCGTTGCACGCCGTGCCACTCCATGCATGATGGAAGATCCACGCCGCGTTGTCATCGGCCTGCGCTATCAGGAAAACCACTGATCTCGACACTCCGCTCATGATCGCGTATCGTTCGCTCGTGGGAAACAGGGGAATCAGGAAGCGGAGGTTCACATGCGCAGTCGGTTCACACTGCTTGTCGCACTCGTTTTGTGTCTCGTACCGCTGGCAACGTCTGTCAGTGCGGCATCCACCTTCGCCAGCACAGCGTTCGAGACGCAATGGAAGCAGGGCGAAGCGCTCGCACCGAACTTCTGGGGGCCGCTCACCAATGCGTCGGATGGCATTACTGAGGAGTATCATTATAGCGGTACGAATAAAACGCGTCTCGTCCAGTATTTCGATAAAGGACGGATGGAACGTTACGATGGCGTCACGAACACGCCCGATGTGCGCGTCACGAATGGCTTGCTCGCTACGGAAATGGTCAAAGGCCAAATCCAGATCGCGGACGATCAGTTCATGCCGCTCCCATCGCCCGAGATCGCCATCGCCGGCGATCCCGGCGGCTCCGCCGCCACCTACGCGGATCTCGGCACGAAGGGGGCAGGGTTGCTTGGGCCTGCGGCAAGCAAAATCGGCCAGGTCTCGAACGACACGATCCAACCGTCCGGCGACCTCGGCACGATCGCGCTTCCGCCCATTCCCCAGACGACGATCACCGTTTATGACAGCGCGACGAAGCACAATGTCCCCGGTGCATTCGCCCAATATCGCGAGCGTGCGGGTTTATCAAACATCGGCTACGCAATCTCCGAACCTTTCCACGCGACGGTGAAAGTGGCGGGCGCATCGAGTTTCGTCATGGTGCAGGTCTTCGAGCGCCGCGTGCTCACCTATACCGATACGAATCCCGACCCGTACAAAGTCGAGATGGGTAATATCGGCCAACACTACTACCAATGGCGCTATACGAGTACCGCCCCCGTACCCGCGATGGGAAACGCACCGGCGACCGGTTCGACGGCGCCGCCCGCGACGGATCAGATGGATCCCTTCGGCCCGGCCGCGCCACTGACGCGGATGTACACAGATCCGCAGGGCCTGTTCGCGCTCCACTACCCCGCTGGCTGGCATGTGGATGCGGCGCTCGGCATGCGCCATGCCGTCGGCCTGACGGGGCCATTCACCACGCTTGAGATGACGCTGGACATCATCGGGCAGGCTCCGACTATAGGTGGCGAAATTGACGCATTCAAGGCTGGATGGATATCGCAGGGCGTGGGAGCGAGCTTTTCCCAGGAATCAAACCGCGATGGGCAGATCGGCGGCGAACCGGCAAAGTTCTACACCGCTCTCCTCTCCTTCATGCGCGACGGGAAGCCCGTCACACTCAATGTGCTGTTCGCGGTTGCCTACCATGGGAGCGATGCCTATGCGGTTCTGGCCTTCTCCGGCGGCGCGCAACTCGCACGTCTCGGCGATATCACCGCGATGATCGGATCGCTCACGTTCCTGAAGTAGCGCGCTACGAACGGCGGGATGACGCGTGAGAGCGGAGGGGCGGCTTCCTCCCCTCCGCATCGTCCTTTGGCTCACTCCCTAAAAGTAATGGTCACGCAGCGCGCCATCGTAGTGACCGTCGCGCATGCAGCATTTCTTAAAAGCGGCGACCCGATCCGCAGGGGCAGAGGTCATCGCGCCCCAACTTCTCGGTCAGTTCCTTATCGCCATGGACGACGCGGTCGCCGTGCTTGACGTGCGTCTCGGAGGGGAATCCCCAGCGTCGTTTGCTCGTCGGCTCAAAAGCGGTGACAGTCGTCGGGGAAGGTCTGCGGTTTCACACTACACCTCCGTGGATTAATGATTGTCGCCCGCCCGATGGTCAGGCGCAGCAGTGTAGCACAAGCACAAAAAGGCGGCGGTTGGGGACCGCCGCGAGAAAAGGGGAGGAGGAAGGAAGGAGTAATCAAGAGAGTAACGGGGCCATGAACGATCAACAACTCCGGTGTGTGGCAGGTGGGTGCGGCTCCCTGATTTCGTCCATCGCCATCAATCGCTCTGGCTCCGTCAGGTATCAGTATTGCGCGGTCAGATGAGTGCGATGTGAACCGATTCTGAAATCATGCTGAAGGTTTCTCGGAGGGTTGACGCACGACCATGTCGCGGTACGCTGCGGTCGCCATGGTCCATGACGGCATGTGCGACAAAGAGGAGACGCCCGAATGCCCACCCCCGATTCCAGCGATAGCGAACGAGCGAAAGAGGCGACTCGCCGCCAGTGGGCCGAGCGCGCCGTGTCCTGGCGGGAGATTCCCGGCGCACGTGGCGCGATCTGGCAAGCGGCCACCGATCTGATGATTGCTGCCCTCGCTATCCGCCCCGACATGCGGGCGCTCGACGTGGCGTGCGGGCCAGGCGAACCTGCCCTCTCCATTGCCGCCGCCATCGCCCCAGGCGGGTATGTTACCGCGACTGACCTCACGCCGGAAATGCTCGCCGTCGCAGAAGAGAATGCCCGCGAGCGCGGCGTCTCGAACATCACCTTCCGGCAGGCTGACGCCGAGGCGCTTCCCTTTCCTGATGGCTCCTTTGACACGGTAACGTGCCGCTTCGGCGTGATGATCTTCCCCGACGTGCAGCGGGCGCTGGGAGAGATGCGACGGGTGCTCACGCCGGAGGGCCGCATCGTCTGTATGGTGTGGGGACCGCCGGAGCAGAACGCCCAGGTGCGCCCGCTCGACGTGGTGCGGCGGTATGTGGACCTGCCGGAGCCCGCGCCGGGCGAACCGCATCGCTTCCGCTTCTCCGAGCCGAACGCGCTGGCAAGCCAACTGCGGGCCACGGGCTTCCGCGCAGTGGAGGAGAGGCTGCACCACGTCGCGATGCAGTGGCACGGAACAGCGACGGAGCAGTGGGAGGCGCTGCGACGGAACAATCGCCGGATGGCGGCAGCCATCGCCGGATTGCCGGAGGAGCGACAAGAGGCGTTGACCCGTGAAGTGTTGGATGTCATTCAGGCCGAGGAAGGCCGTGCGGGCGGCGGCACGGCGGCGGTTGTGCTGGCAACCGCCGCGCGATAACAGCCGTCCGTGTCCGTGCCCCCGTCGTGACGACGTTGTCACCAGAGAGAACGTCGTCCGACGATTCCACGTCATCATCACCCACCATGATCGCATTGAAGCCAATCCACATTCGGGTGGGGCGGCGTATGACATCGGTCGGGAGCGACAACGTGATGAGCGACGAATATTCTCTCCGCCATCGGGATGCGGTGGATATGACGACGGCGAGCGGGCCGGACACGGGGCGCTGGTTGTATCGCCGTACCGTCCATCGCATCGCGCACGCCCGTCTGCGCGACGAACTGGCAAGCGGATTGTGCGGCACGGTGGCGGCCTGGGTCGCGCTGCGGGAAACGACGGCGAACTGCTCGCTGACGACCACGGAGTCAGCGCTGCTGCTGCGAAGCCTCCTTGCGACTGCGGGACATACCGATCCGCAACCCTGAGCGAAAAGATTCAGCGGGACGATGCGATCTATCCCGGTTCGCTCTCGCGCGGCATGTCGCCGAGGAAAGCGAGGAGTTCTTTCTCGGTATCCGCCACGTACTCCAGTGGCACGGCGAGCATAGGATTGAGTTTCGCCCCCAGGAATGACGCCCGTGTATCAGTCATCAGGCCGATCAACCGTTTGCCCGGCATCGCCAGCTCCTTATGCGCGTACGCGATGCCCAGTTCCACCGCCGCCCCCTCGTCCGGCACGCGCCCATCGAGGATGAAGAGAAGGATATCCGCCGCGAACACATGCTCTTTGTCTATCTGGAAGATGGCATCGCGGCGTTCGTCCGGCGTCATCGCATCGTAGGGAGGCTTGTTCCGCTCGACGCCATCGCGCTGGGGCAGAAAGACCGTGAAGCCCATCGTTTCCAACCGGGCGGTCACGTCTTCGTTGAAGCGGCGCTCGGCGGCGCTGAAAAGCGGCCCGGCGAAGTAGATCAGCATTGCCATCACCTTTCTACGGATGCCGCGCGCAGGAAGGCGAGAATGCGCTCCCGCGTTTCGCTCACCTTCTCCGGGGCGCGACAGTCCGGCGCGAGGCACGTCGCGTTGGGCGCTTCCATGCAGATGCGTTCCGCGATCGCGGTCGGGTGGAATTCGTCGGTGCCAGGGAGAATCAGGAGAGGCACGGGGCAGGTGCGGATGAATGATTCCTCCACACTCATGAATGCGCCGTGTGCGCCCCACATCTGGTCGTCGTACGCCCGAATGATCCGCTCGTATGCGCCGGGGTCAATGGCAAGCGCCTCGTCACGAAACGCCGGGTCGGCGGCGATGCGGGCGGCGAAGGGGCCACCGACATTGTTCCGCACAAAGATCGGGTTCTCCAATGCCGACTCCACTACCGCGCGCATGCCGCCTTCCCGACTCGCGGCAATCGTCGGCTCGAACATCTTGAAGAAGGTTTGGCGGGTGTTGACGCCGTCGAATAAACCAACCGGGTCCTGCCCGACAGCGGCGACCACACGGTCGGGGGCGTCCTGGATAAAGCGGAGCACGTACGCCACCCCGATGCATCCGCCCCAGAGTAGGGTACGCTCCACGCCCACCGCGTCGAGCACAGCGAGTTGGTCGGCAACGTGATCCTCCCAGGTAGGAGCGGTAAGCGGAGCGGGGGAGTGCTCGGCGTTGCGCTGGTCCATGCCGATCACCATGAACTCATCGGTAAAATCGAAGGGATTGATGGCGCTACGCGCCCAGAAACTGATCTGGCTGTTGATACCGCCGGGGGCGAAGAGCAGGAGCGGAACACCCTGCCCATGAACCTCATAGTAAATACGCGCGCCGTCGGGCCGAATGACAGAAGGCATGGCATCTCCTTGCGTTTCCGTGAAACATCTCCCAGTCGTTGGAAGCAGTATAGCAACGAGATCAGAGCAAACAAGCGCCAGCGCGTCTTGACGAGCGCCACAAGAACGCATACGATACGGTCAGTGCGCGGGTAGCTCAGTGGATAGAGCGTCTGCCTCCGGAGCAGAAGGCCGTGGGTTCGAGCCCCTCCCCGCGTACCACTTTTTCCTTGCTATAGTTGACTGAAATGAAACGCCCGCCTGAATCAGGGGCGGGCATTTGGCATCTTGACAACCATCGTGACAACCACCGACGCTTTTGCTTAATCCGTTCCGGTCAGCAGAGCATCCATTTTGCTTGCCGCCTCTCGTTGTAGTGCGGGCAAAACGTGCGCGTATGCGGCGGCAGTCGTGGCGATGGTGCTATGTCCGAGTTGCCGCGAGATAGTGAGCAAGTCCACGCCCTGCATGAGCATGAGCGTTGCCGCGCTTCCCCTCAGATCGTGGAAGCGGCGGTCGGCAAGTTTCGCGACCACGAGTACGGCTTTGAACGCGGTCAATACCTTGCGCTGATCGAGTGGCGTTCCGACGCGCGTGGTGAAGACGAATCCCATTTCGTGCCAGCGGACGCCAGCGAGCCGCCGTGCAAACTGCTGGCGTTCACCGTGCCGCTTCAATGCGTCTACGGCGATGGCGGGCATGGGTAATGTGCGACGGCTCTTGTCCGTCTTCGTTTCCACGAGCGCGAGTTTTCCATCCCGTCGTTGCATCTGATAGCGAATAGACAATGTGCCCGCCTTCATGTCAATGTCTTGCCACCGCAATGCAAGGACTTCCCCGAAACGAAGGCCCATCGTGAGCGCGACAATGAAGAGGGCTTCGTGCGGGTGTTCGTGCGTGGATTCGAGGAACGCCCGCGCCTCGTCGGGCGTGAAGGGCTTACCCTCGAAATGCGCGATACGGGGCGGACTGGCGAGGGCTGCGACGTTGCGCGGCACCACGTTCCATCGTACAGCCTGATTGAGCGCGGTGCGGAGCACACGCCAATGGTAGCGGGCTGTCGTAGTGCCAATATCCTTTGTGGAAAGTGAGCGGGCGATCATTCGCTGCACGTCGGCGGCAGTCAGTTTGTCAAGCCGAATGCGCCCGATAGCAGGGACGATATAGAGTTTCACTGTATCACCGTAACTGCGATAGGTAGACAACGCTACAGACGGTTTTACCTTATCTTCCAGCCACCGAGTAAGGAACGTCGATACCGTGAGCCGCCCGTCTGTTGGGGCGATACCCTGCTTCTGATCGTACTGTGCCCCTGCGAGAAGGGCGGCGACCTCAGCCCGCGTCTTCCCATAGTAGTATTTTCGCTTCCGCTTGCCGTCCATGTAACCGAGATTCAGGACGGCACACCATCGCCCGTCAGCACGCTTTACAATGCTGCCTTCGTTCTGTCCGCGCTTCCCTGCCATCTGATTCCCCTCTCGCAACGAAGGGGCCGGACGCCCGGCCCCGCGATTCCCTATCGTTATGCCGCCGTCTCGCAATCGTCCGGCGTCGTCAACTCGTGGCAGGTGAGCATCCGGTCAATGCGGAACGTCTTCCACTCGCGGCGCATCGTGCAATATGCCTTGCAGACAATCTTGTTCTCTTTCGTGAAGGTGATGCTGTTCGGCCACAGTACCCGCGCATCCTGTCCGCCATCCAATCCGACATACAGAACGACGACTGCCGAGGAATCGCGCATCGCATCGGCAACCGCCACGACAGTAGCGAAGGAGCCGAGGCAACCGGAACGCTTGTAATAGATTGCCGTCGCCGTCGTGATGAGGTTGAAATCTGTCTGCTGGTCAATCGTCGCGGGCAGGATCATGCCGCTCTTCGTGGTGATCGTGCGGGCCGTGGTATTCTGCGTTGTGGACATTGGAGTAACCGTCCTTTGTTCGCTGCCCTGTCGGTGGTCTCAACACCGGCGGGGCGTTTCGTTGTCAGTGGCATTTCCATCTGACATTGACAGAATAGCATGAATAGTC
>JAABUU010007110.1_pt1 | contig 11669 bp, 13 predicted proteins | sample 5559301 | NCBI WGS metagenome assembly JAABUU01 (sample SAMN10711884, study PRJNA513360) | rock metagenome | isolation source: Antarctica rocks | place: Antarctica: Victoria Land, Richard Nunatak white
ACCGTCCGCGTGTCCTGGCGGCTGCGAAAGTCGTAGGTCGGCGGCAGAATGCTTATCTGGACTGAAACGCCGCGCGGGGGATGCAGGTAGTCGAGGTTTTGCGGGATGCCGTAGCCTCTGAACGGCAGCGTCACCCCGGCCCCGACGCTGCCCACTTTCCCTTGCACCCATACCGTGCGGCCCAGCCACGCCCGCGGATGGGCGCGTAGTCCGGCCCGGACCGCAGCGATCGTGTAGATCGGGCCGTGCGGCGACGGGGAATGCCCCACCACTGCGGTGACCGCACCCGCGATGAGTACTAGGACAACGAGCCCGAGCAGCGTGCCCCTCACGCCCGACCTCCGGCCAATTGTACGCCGACGCGCTGTCGTCTCCATGTGTATGACCCTCTCCGTCGCGCTTATCGTAGCAGCCCACCATGTTCGACGCCACATGCAGGCAAGGCGGCGAAAGGCCGACGTTTCCATGGCAGACCACCCCGACCCCATGTGCACCATTGGTGGATCGCGTGCGGACGATACGACGGCTGATGAGATCCTCGCCGTCATCGCGGTAGAGGAACCCCGTGGCGCCACCGCCGATCAGGTCGCTCGCGCCATCGGTCTTGGGCTCAACGGTGAGGTGGTGCAGAGTCTGCTGGAGGAGTTGGTGGCGCAAGGTTTGCTCGACCGGCGTGGGCGCGACCACGGCACCGTCTACACACTCAGCGCGATGGCCTGACCTCCTGGCGTGTCCCTACCCTATGTCTCACGGCTCACGGCGCTGGCCGTCCAGGTACGCGTGTAGCCACGCCCGCGTCGTCAGGCGCACGATGCGCGGCCCCGCCATCGTCGTCACCGTCTTGAGGCGGCCGCTCTGCACTGCCCGATACAGGGCGCCTGAGTTCTTCAGTCCCGCCAGTTTGCTAGCCTCAGCAAGGGTGATATAGTCACTGTCTCCCGTCACGTCCGCGCGTAGCCTCCGTCGTTACAGCTGTGTGGTCTATGGCGCGCCGCGCCCCGCTCTGCTGTTAGCCTCCATCCGAGACAGCGCGGCGCGCCATAGACCACACGGTCCACACATCCCAGGTGAGGAGCCCCATGATACCCCCGACACTGAGGATCGTCGGATAGAGTGTATCGGGATCGCCCCAGCCCGAGACGTTGGTGACGTCGGCGACGACAGGGATGAGCACGAGCACGACCGCTGACAGCCAGAGGAGCGCATCGAACGGGGAGCAATCCCCTCTCTTGCGCGTCACGGCCCGATAGATGACACGCCACCCGCACACACACAGCGCGATGAGATAGACGGCGTTTAGCGCAACACTCATACTGACGTTGTAGCGTCATCACCGCGACATGTCCACCGCTGGCGCACGCGGCACAAGGCGACAGCGTGCCGGCACGACAGGGTGCCGTGCTCACCGTCGATACACAAAGTAAGACTACTGCCGGCGTCTGGGCTGTGCGCCGGTGGTAGCCTCGACGAGCCGGACGTGAGGTATGGGCTGTGCCTCACGTCCGGCTTTTTCCCTGAGCGTGGCTAGGCGACCCGTCGCCAGACGACGCCCTCGGCGCCCTTTATCCGCTCCAGGTACACGCGGTACAGGTGGTCCGTGGGGCCATGCGTCAAGGCAATCGCGCAACGCTTGTGCCCATGATGGAGAGCCACCCTCCAGTCGGGGTCCTGTCGCAGCGCCACGATGCGCGCGACGACGGTGGCTTCGTCGGCGTCGCCATCGAACAGAGCGAGGGTCGCCGCGAGGGTCTGAGGGGTCATGCGCATGCGCGATCTCCTTGGGCTAGCCGGTGCACGCGACGATCAGCGCCTACACCGGTAGTGTCAGCGATGGAGCGAGGGCTGTCCATGGCCTAATGGTCAGCACGGCAGGGGGAAGACAATGGTTCCTGCATTTTGGGGCCATGTGGCCTGCTGGCCGTCCTACACCATTGCGGGGACGAGTTTTGGCGCCTCAGTCCCGCTGCGACAGGTGGCAGTGACGGTCATGTACCCGTAGGGAGAACGGCAGAGGGCCATGTAGCCTGTCACTAAGATCGTAGTGACGGCCCTACCGGGAAAAGAAGAGAGGCATTAGCGTATACTCGGGTCATGAAACGCGCGGTCCTGCTCGGCACAGGCTTCCTGCTGCTCCTTGTGGCTGCGGCAGCGGGGATCGCCCTGGCCGTACGTCCGGTGGCCGTCGGCGTCCCGCTTGATCCAGGCATCCCGAATGAGCGGGCGCTGATCGCGCGTGGCCTCTCCGGCGTGCCCAGCCCTGGCCAGCCGGCCTCCCCCGTCGTGGTCGAGCGCGTCGTGACCGACGGCCTCGCCACGTACGTCCAGTTCCACATGGTGGCGCCAGCCGGTCGATCTCCCACCCTCGCCCTCCCGTCGCCTTCGCTGTCCGGTGTCACCGGGGCTGCGGTCAACGCCGGCTACGGCACAAACATCATCCTCGCGCCCCCAACGGCGCTGCCCCTGCCGGCCTGGGTCCCGTGGCGGCCCCCCGTCCTGGTGCGCGGCGTCATGCAGTTCGGGCCGCTGCCCCCGACCGTCCGCGCGGCGGTGCTGCGCTTCACGCCTGCGGTGTCGCCAATCACGCCTGCGGGGTCGGGAGGGTGGCCGATCACGCCCGCCAGGTCATCGCAGGTGCCCGGCGAGACAGTGCGCGTCCCGCTGACCCTGGCCGCGCTCCGCCGCGTCCGCCCCTACGCCGGCGCGCTCGTGCGGCGCCAGGGCCTCCATCTGCGGGTCGTCGCGGCGCGGGACACCGGCCTCGCCCTGGGCTTCTCACCCTTCGGCCTCCCAGGCGGCGTGACGCTGACGGACGCGCGGGGCCGCGGCGTGCCGCTCACGGTATTGTCCCGCGTATGCACCGGCCAGGGCTCTGCCGATATCCAGCTCCCCTGTCGGTGGGTGTGGGCGTACCCGCCCCAGCGCCGGGGTGCGCGGCTGACGCTCACGATTTCCGGCTTCGTCGCCGATACGCCCAACTCGGTCCCGCCTGGCGCGGTGGTGAATGCGGTGGGCGCGGGTCCCTGGCGCCTCCCCGTCGTCATCCCCTGATGCCCGCAGCGACCTTCGCAACAGCCCGACCGCGCCCCGCGCGTTGAGCCCCCTGCACTCAACGCTGGCGGGTGATACGCCGAATTATGAGCCGCGTACTGTTGCCACGTAGAGGCGGATGGCCTATCGTGGGGACATGACGCCTCAACGCCCCCAGCACATTCCCATCCCTCTGCTCGGCGTGGGACTTTTGGTTCTCGTCGTCGCCGTCGGTGGCCTCGCCCTGCTGACACGGCCGGGCGAGACCGTGCCCCGCGGCCCGATCGGGCGCACAATCACCTGGGACGCGGTGACCGCCCGTCTGACGTTGACCGATACAGCGGACGGTCACACCGTCCGCGCCATCCCACTTGGCGAGCCTCCTAATTCCCTGGCGTCCCAGGGCAACGCCACCGTGACCCTGGCGGCCGACGCGGGCCAGGGCTACATCTACGTCGCCCAGCTGACCATCGGGGTGATCCACGCCTACGCCGCGCGCGACGGGCGCGCGCTCTGGCACGCGTCGCTGCTGCCGCGGTCATTCCGGCCGGATGGGCGGACGGCGATGCAGGCCCCCGTTGTCGACGAGGCGGCGGGACGTGTTGTGAGCGCCGATCTCCCCGATGGCCGGGTGATCCTCCTGCGCGCGCGACGGGCGCCAACTCGCCACCGTGCCGGTCCCACCGGGCGGGCTGGATATCGCCGTGGTGCGGAAGACCCGGCGTATCCTCGTCTTCCATGGCGGCATGGTCGATGTGCTCGACGATACCAGCGGGCGCCGGCTGGCCACGGTGACGTTCGGGACGCCCTATCAATTCGGCCCGGCGCACGTTAACCAGCAGACCGGACGCGTCTTCCTGGTCAACGGACAAGGGCAGTTCGCGCTCGCGCTGGATGGGGCGACGGGCCATGTTATCCCGTTGCAACAAGCCGGGAGTCCGCCGTCTTGGCCCTCGCCGTCGCTGGTCGCGCCGCTCCCCCGACGGGCGCCCCCCGACAGGTGGGCGTGGATTCCCGCAGCGGTGCGCGCGCATCTCCCCTTCATCCCGCCGCCGCCGCGCCCACAACTGTACCGTGCCCCCTACGCCATCACCATCAACGCCGGACCAGGGGGCGCGTAACGTCCTATCCGCACGCCTATCTAGCGTCTTTTCAGTTCTCCTGTGGCCCGCTTTATTGAGCCGCCTGCTTCACGCGTGATGTCGGCGCACGTCGCGTGGAAACCTACACCGACATGCTATGCTAGGGCAGCACACACGACAGGGGAAGGAGCGTCCGTATGCAGTTCTACAGTCTCCAGACCAAGGCCACCATCGAGGTCCCTGACGAGCAGGTCGAATACACGACCATGGCTAACGGCCGCCCCGCTGCCCGCGCCACCATTGAGCGCGACGGCAAGACTCTCAAACTCTTCAAGTTCCTGCCTGCCAACGCCGCGTCGGCACCCACGACGGTGCCGGCTGCGCCTGCAGCCAAAGCGAAGAAGGCTAAAAAGTAGACGCGGAACACGGCCACCGGCAGCCGGCGATGCGCGCACTGGGGCCGCATGTCGTCGGTGGCATCGCACCCCGCCGCGCGCATGCCACCACGCCGCCCCGCCGCATCCCCCGCGGAACGGGCTAGAGACACGCGGGCCGCGGCTAGGGCGCAGCCCCCCCTAGCCGACGCCGGCGAGGCCGCGCCGTGTATGCTGCAAGGCATGACTCTGCTCCCTGCCACGCCCACGCTCGAAGACGCCATCGCCCTCGCCGTGCAGGCTCACCGTGGCCAACTCTACCCCGCTCCCGGCGGTGAGCCCTTTATCCTCCACCCCCTCCGCGTCATGCTCCGCGTCGAGACTCCCGCCGAACGCATCGTCGCTGTCCTGCATGACCTCATCGAGGACACGCCTTATACACTCGCCGAACTGCGCCGCCGTGGCTACCCGCCCACGATTGTCGCCGCCCTCGATCTCCTCACCCACCACGACGCCGACCCCTACGCCGCCTACATCGCCCGGCTCGCCCCCAACCCCCTCGCGCGCCGCGTCAAGCTCGCCGACCTCGCCGACAACCTCGCCAACAATCGCCGCCTGCCGCCCGACCCGTGCGCCCGCATCGCCCGCTACGAGCGCGCTATCGCCTCCCTGCGTGCTGTGGACACGGACTGACGGGACATTATCCACGCTGGAGGCTATGCCGTTGGACCCGACGCCGCTCACTTTCCTCCCCCTCACCATGGCCGATCTGCCTCTCCTGTATGGGTGGTTCGCGCAGCCCCACGTCGCGGAATGGTACCGCCACGAGGCCACGCTGTCGTACGACGGCGTCGTGTCCAAATATGCCCTGCGGATACACGGCCGTGAGCCGATCCGCGCCTTCATCATCGCCTACGGCAACCGCCCCATTGGCTACATCCAGGTCTACATGGTCCGCGACTACCCAGACTACGGGGCCGACATCGACATCGACGACGGCACGGCCGGAGTTGACCTGTTCATCGGTGATCCCGCCTACGTTAACCGGGGCTTAGGCGGGCTGCTGCTCGCGCGCTTCCTGCGTGATATCGTCTTTGCCGCCCCTGATGTGACCGGCTCTCTGATTGACCCCGACGTCACGAACCAGCGTGCGATCCGCAGCTACGAAAAGGCCGGATATCGGCATGTGGCAACCATCGAACACGGGTCAAACGCGCGACCGATACACCTGATGTACGTTAGCCGGCACTCTCTGAAGGACAGGCACAGAGCGCGCACGGAGGGCGTCTGACCGCTGCATTTGATGTCCGCGCGTTCGCGCCGCCCCGACCACCGCCACGGCGCGCAGTTCCTCCCTGTCGCTTGGCCGATGCCTGCGACGCCGCGCTTAAGGGCTACCTCGCCCACCCCGACCCGCGCCCGCCGACGCGTTCAGGCACCCCAAGAGTCTCCCTACGACCCCACGGCCGGCCCAGCCACACACACACTACCTAGTACCATACACAGCGCTATTTTAGGCAACACCCTTGCTTATCTGAGCATTGGTGTATAATAGATGCTATTGTATTTCATTGGTAGAACAGAGGTGCTATCATGCCCATTATGCCTCAAACAGACGCCTGGAAAGAATGGCTGGGACTGCCTGAATCACGCCTTCGTGTTAAGGCTAGGACTGCTGTCGATACTGGGAATGACGATGATCTGTGGAACCTGACAGAAGCATGGTTACGCACCAAAGGAAAGGCCGGGGCTACCGTCAGCCCGTCTACCATCACCAATTACAAAATCGGTATCCGTGTATTGTTGAGTGATTGGCGCGAACGAGGTGATTTCGATCTTCTGAACCCCGATCCCGAGGCAGGCCAACAATGGATACGCAACCTGGAGGCGCGGTATAAACCGGGGACAGTCATCACAAAGCGCACCGCTGCGCGTCACCTCTACGCCGCCTTGCGCTGGGCTGACGTGACGAAAGCCGATCCGTTCGGGGACGCGCGCGTGGAGGCCGATCCCATACCCCCGTGGGAGAAACGCCAGCCCTACACACAGGACGAACTAGACAAGTTGTTGGCCATCGTCAATGACCCGTACGATCGCGCCCTCCTCCTCCTCGGTGCGCACGCCGGGTTACGGGCTAAAGAGTGCTGCCAATTGAAGTGGGACGACGTTGACCTAGAGCAAAAACGCCTTGTCGTGCAGCTCGGCAAAGGTCGCACGACACGCACTCTTTACTTTGGCTCAACACTCACCGATGCACTACTGGATGTACGGCCCTTAATCGCCACGGGCCGTTTTGTGCTCCCCTATCGCAGCCCCGCTAGCGCTTGGCGACATATGAAGCTGCTGTGCTTGCGGGCCGACGTGCCCCCAAAAGGCGTCCACTCCTTGCGCCATACGGCAGCCACGCGCCTTTACGGCCAGATGGGTGCGCTGCCAACTGCGCAACATCTTGGTCATAAAAGTATGAGCGGCATACCAACGTACGCCAAGTGGAACGAAAACACCTATCGTGAAGGAATGAAGGACTGGTAGAGCATCATCGTCAGCTCCTACAAGCCATGGCAATAATGCGATCTTCGGCGCGGCGTTGTGTTGCCGCACACTCGGCCGACGGCCGTGCCCTTGGTACCTGCCCACGGCCCGTCAGCGCCCCAAGGACGCCCAAGTGAAACGCAGGGCCATAGAAACGCCCATTATCGCCGCAGCAGGGAGTCTTTTGAGACTACATATGTATTCAGAATTAAAGCAAAGCGGTTAACGATGAGGTTTACCTAATGGCAGAGTTAGGTCTGGAAGAGATGCGTAGTTGTATGCTTGAGGCTCTTAAAAGCAACCCAAATACGCAGGATGTCGGCCTTAGAAACGCGGTTTATCAAGTTGCTAAACAGCGCGGCTTGATCACGGTTCCACAGCAATCCGGAAACGTTACTTACTTCAGCGGTGAGACCGATCCACTCCCAAGAGCTCTGTGGGGCCGATACAGAGATGTTTTGTGGGGTCTGATTATCGAAGGCGTTGTTGCCATCGGCATAGATGACGGAAACTCTGAATGGCCCTGGCTTGGTGTGACTGAGTATGGAAAGGAGTGCCTTTCTGCGGGAGAGATCATGCCGCACGACCCAGAAGGGTATCTGCGTGCGCTGGCTAGCTCTCGTCCCTTGGATGACACAGAAAAGCGATACCTTCGCCAAGCACTTGAAGCCTACCATCGCAACCTCCCCGATGCGAGTGCTGTCATGCTCGGCTGTGCCAGCGAGCACCTGCTCCTTGTTTTGGGAGAAGAGATCGCCCTTGCTGAGCCAGATGCTAATAGGGCGAAGACAACACGGAAGAAGATGGAAGGTCCAGCTCTAGCGTTGCTGCGACACTTGAACGGCGAGATGCAACAGAGGGGATTGCCGCGACGGTTGGAGGAGCAACGACCGACGACGTTCGAGGGTATTGCCAACCTGATCCGCGTCGCACGGAACGATGCCGGCCATCCCGAGTTGCGGGTGGTATCGCGCGACGAGTGCTTTATCGCGCTGCGCCTCTTCCAGCACTACCGCGACTGGATTGTTGCAGTCACGGCGCATATCGCTTAAAGATAGGCGTGCGTCCGCAGGCGGCTCTATGGCCGTCGCCGCACAGCAGTGTAGCCACAACGTGTTGCTACACTGCTGTAGGAGGAGGCCCTATGTCACCACATCTTGACCTGCCAACGTTCGTCGCGCGCTGGCAGCGCAGCACGCTCACCGAGCGCAGTGCCGCCCAGCAGCACTTCCTCGACCTCTGCGCCGTGCTCGGACAGCCCACGCCGGCGGGCGCCGACCCCGACGGCACTCACTACACCTTCGAGAAGGGCGCGCGCAAGACGAGCGGCGCGGGCGGCTGGGCCGACGTCTGGATGCGGCGCCACTTCGCGTGGGAGTACAAGGGCAAACACAAGGACCTTACAGCCGCCTATCGGCAGATACAGCAGTACCGCGAGGACTTGGAGAACCCGCCGCTCCTCGTCGTCTGCGACCTCGACCGCTTCGAGGTCCACACCAACTTCACCAACACCGTGAAGGCGGTCTACGCCTTCGACCTGGACGACCTCGCCCGCAACGCGCCGACGCCGACGTGCGCCCTACCGCCCCTGGAGGTCCTGCGCGCCGCCTTCACGCACCCGGACCTGCTCCGCCCCAACCGGACGACGGCCAGCGTCACCGAGGACGCCGCGCGCACGTTCGCCGCCCTAGCCGAGAGCCTGCGCCGCCGTGGCGAGGACCCCGAGGTCACCGCCCACTTCCTGATGCGCCTGCTATTCTGCCTGTTCGCCGAGGATATTGGCCTACTGCCACCGCGTCTGTTCACCACGCTCATCGAGCGCACGCGCACCCGGCCGGCCGACTTCGCCGCGCGCTTGGGCCTGCTCTTCGCGGCCATGGCCACCGGCGGTGCCTTCGGGGCCGACGACATCGCCTACTTCAACGGTGGTCTCTTCGCCGATGCCACGACGCTCCCGCTCACGACGGACGACTTGGCGATCCTGGCGCGCGCGGCCACCCTGGATTGGGCCAGTATCGAGCCGGCCATCTTCGGCACCCTCTTCGAGCGCAGCCTCGACCCTGCCAAACGCTCCCAACTCGGGGCGCACTACACCGGCCGCGACGACATCCTGCTGATTGTCGAGCCCGTCCTAATGGCCCCGTTGCGCCGCCACTGGGCCGCCGTTCAGGAGGAGGCACAGGCGATCATTGCCAAGCGCGACGCGGCCAGCGGGGGAACGCGCACGCGGCATCAGCAGGTCCTCGAACGCCTGCTGCTCGCTTTCACCGACGAGATCGCCGCCGTGCGCGTGCTGGACCCCGCCTGTGGGAGCGGAAACTTCTTGTACGTCGCTCTCAAACGCCTGCTCGACCTCTGGAAGGAGGTCAGCCTGTTCGCGTCCACTAGCGGCGTGGCCGGGCTGTTGCCCTACACCGTCGGCCCGCAGCAACTCTACGGCATCGAGTTGAACGTGTACGCGCACGAGTTGGCCTCGGTCGTGGTCTGGATCGGTTACATCCAGTGGCTGCACGACAACGGCTTCGGCATCCCCGACACGCCCATCCTCAAGCCGCTGCACAACATCCGGCGCATGGACGCCCTCCTGGCCCGCGACGAGGACGGTCGTCCGGTAGAACCTGCGTGGCCCGCAGCCGATGTCATCGTGGGTAATCCGCCCTTCCTCGGTGACAAGAAGATGCGGGCGGAATTGGGCCACACCTATGTCGAAGACCTGCGCAGGCTCTACGAGGGACGTGTCCCAGGGGGCGCCGATTTCGTCGCTTATTGGTTCGAGCGGGCGCGAGAACTGATCGCCGCGACGCACGTGAAGCGCGCCGGGCTGCTGGCGACGAATTCGCTCGCCGGCGGCGTCAACCGGCGGGTGCTCGATCGCATCAAGCAAACGGGCGACATCTTCCTGGCCTGGGACGACCGCCCGTGGGTCCTCAATGGCGCCGCCGTGCGCGTGGCGATGGTCGGCTTCGATGACGGGAGCGACGTCGCGCGGCACTACAATGGCGCCACGGCGACGAGCATCAGCGCCGATCTCAAAGGCAGCCTGGACCTCACTCAGGCGCGTTGGCTGGCTGAGAATAAGGGTGTCGCCTATCTCGGCGATACGAAAAAAGGCTCCTTCGATTTGCCTGCCGCGACGGCCGCAGCGATGTGCGCCGCGCCGCTCAACCCTAATGGGCGGCCCAATAGCGACGTGGTGCGCCCCTGGGTCAACGGCCTCGACGTCACGCGCCGACCGCGCGATATGTGGATCGTCGACTTCGGCGTCGGCATGCCTGAGCCCGAGGCGGCCCTGTACGAGGCACCCTACGAGTATGTGCGTCAGCACGTCAAGCCCGAGCGTGACGCCGTGCGCAATCCGCTCGAGCGCAGCAGGTGGTGGCTCCACGCTCGGCCGGCCCCCGATATGCGCCGCGCCGTCGAGCCGCTCCACCGCTTCGTCGCGACGCCGACCGTGGCCAAACATCGCCTGTTCGTGTGGCTGTCCCATCCGACCCTGGCCGACCACCAACTCGTCGTGTTCGCGCGGATGGATGACTACTTCTTCGGTGTCGTCCACGCCAAACCACACACGTTGTGGGCGCTACGCATGGGTACATCCCTGGAAGATCGTCCGCGTTACACGCCGACGAGCACCTTCGAGACCTTCCCCCTCCCCTGGGTGCCGGGCACGGAGCCAGCCGACGACCCGCGCGTGGAGACTATCGCCGCAGCGGCGCACGCCCTCGTGGGGCAGCGCGACCGCTGGCTCAACCCCGAGGGGGCGACGGACGCCGACCTCAAGGCGCGCACCCTCACCGCCCTGTACAACGCCCGCCCGACCTGGCTCGACCTGGCACACCGCCGGCTCGACGACGCCGTGCTCGACGCCTACGGCTGGCCGCGCGACCTGGGCGACGAGGAGATCCTGGGCCGGCTCCTCGCCCTCAACCTCGACCGCGCCGGCGCCACCGACCCGCCCGCACGACCGATCGGGGCCGCGTCATGAGCGGCACCGACGTGCCCCGCGCTGATGGACCGGGGACGGTGCGCCAATCGCCGCCCCTGCGACGACCTACGTCGTCTATACTAACGGCTCCTGCAGCCCAATCCCGGCCCCGGCGGCTGGGCCTACGTGATCGCGCATGGCGACGAAACGCGAGAAGTGAGCGGGGAGGAGGGCATCGCGCAGGATACCGTCAGCCCCCGCAGGGAGATCTTGGCAGTCACTAACGAGGAATGAGCAATAAATACGCCCATGCGTGGATTCGTTCGCACGATCGCAGGGATAATCGCGCCCCTTGACACGAACGCTTGTCCTATACTAATGACAGATGAACCACCCCTATGACACGGTAAGGCGTCAACCAGGACGCAGGAGGCGACACCATGGCAGGTTCCTATAACAAGCTCATCATCATCGGCAACCTGGGGCGCGATCCCGAAACACGGATGCTTCCCAGCGGCGACAACGTGGCGACCTTCAGCGTCGCCACGACCGAGCGCTCCAAGAACGGCGACGTGACGACGTGGTTCCGCGTCAGCGCCTTTGGCAAGCTCGCCGATACCTGTCAGCAGTACTTGCACAAGGGCAGCTACGTCTACATTGAGGGCGCGCTCGCGCAGAACGAGTACACCAACCGCGAGGGCCAGGTGCGGCAAAGCCTGGAGGTGCGCG
>JAABUU010007113.1_pt1 | contig 11667 bp, 9 predicted proteins | sample 5559301 | NCBI WGS metagenome assembly JAABUU01 (sample SAMN10711884, study PRJNA513360) | rock metagenome | isolation source: Antarctica rocks | place: Antarctica: Victoria Land, Richard Nunatak white
GACCGGCTCACCGACGGCGCCGTCCACCAGGGGCTGGCCCTGCAGGTGCCCCCCTACGAGTACGTCCACCACGGCGACCTCATCAACCCCGAGGCGCCCGGCATCCCCCTGCTCGTGGCCCTCGACGGCATCACCGACCCCCGCAACCTCGGTGCCGTTCTCCGATCGGTCGCGGCTTTCGGCGGGCACGGCGTCGTGCTGCCCGAACGCCGTTCTGCGGGAATGACCGCGAGCGCGTGGAAGACGTCGGCCGGGGCGGCCGCGAGGGTCCCGGTGGCCAAGGTCGCGAACCTCACCCGGGCGCTCGAAGAGTTCAAGAAGGCCGGGTTCTTCATCCTCGGCCTGGACATGGGCGGGGACGTCGAGCTGCCCGGCCTGGAGCTGGCGACGGAGCCGATCGTCGTCGTTGTCGGCTCGGAGGGCAAGGGCCTGTCGCGCCTGGTCAGCGAGACGTGCGACCAGATCGTCTCCATCCCGATGTCCTCCTCGGTGGAGTCGCTCAATGCCGGCATCGCGGCCGGCGTGACCCTGTATGAGGTCGCGCGCCAGCGCGCCGGGCGCGGCTGAGCGACGGGCAGCACGGCATACCGGGCCACTGCCGGTTGAGAAGCGGTGGGAGCGAGACCCTCAGTCCTCGTCGGACGGGAACATCGCGACAACGGGCATCTCCACCGTGTCCACGCCGAGGACGGCCTGCTCGTCCGGCTTGGTCGGCAGGACGTTGTCGACGTAGTCCCGGATCGCCGTGGGGAGCGGCGTGTCCGTGCCGGCGCGCTCGGACATGTACCACCGGTGCTCGAGCACCTCGTGGAACACCTCGGCGGGCTCGAGTTTGACGGCGAGCGGTCTCGGCACTGCCCGGACGGTCGGCTCATAGACCGACCTGAGCCAGTCGTGGGCGACGAGGGCCTCGTCCTCCTTCTGTCGGTCCGTGGCGGCGCGGTAGGAGTCCAGGTCGTTGAGCAGGCGCCGGGCCTGGTTCTCCTCGACGTCGAGGCCGGTGAGCCGCAGGAGCCTCCGGGAGTGGTGTCCGGCGTCGACGACCTTCGGCTGGATCTGGATCGTCGTGCCACCGATGTCGGTCGACATGGACAGCTCGTCGATGTCGAAGCCGAGGTCGTTGAGCCGGCGGATCCGCTCCTCCACGCGCCACCGGTCACCGGTCTCGAAGCGCTCCTCCTCGGTCAGCTCCGACCACAGGCTCTGGTAGCGCCCGAAGATGCGGTTGGACACCTCGACCGGGTCGGACGTCTCCTCGAGGAGCCCGCCCGCGGCGAGGTCCATCAGCTCGCCCGCGATGTTGACCAGGGCGATCTGCAGGTCGTGCTCGCGCTGACCGTCGGTCAGGCTGGGGTGCAGCTCGCCCGTCTCCGCGTCCACGAGGTAGGCGGCGAACGCCCCGGCGTCCCGGCGGAACAGGGTGTTCGACAAGGAGACGTCGCCCCACCAGAAGCCGCTGAGATGCAGCCGCACGAGGAGGACGGCGAGGGCGTCGATGAGCCGCTGGGCCGTGTCGGGGCGCAGGTTCTGGCTGTAGAGCGCACGGTAGGGGAGGGAGAACCGCAGGTGCCGGGTCAGCAGGCAGGCGTCGAGCGGGCTCCCGTCAGCAGCGACGCGGCCGCTGACGATGCCGAACGGCTCGACGCAGGGCAGGTCGAGCCGGCCGAGGAAGCGCAGCATGTCGTACTCGCGCCGGGCCAGCTCCTCCTTGATCTCCTTGACCGCCAGCACCCGCCCGGAGACCCGCACGAAGCGCACGATGTGCCGCGAGATGCCCCGGGGAAGGGCGGCCAGCGTCTTGGTCGGCCACTCCTCCAGCGGGAGCGACCAGGGGAGGTCGAGCAGCGCCGGATCGGGTCGTGCGGTGGTGAGCTGGAGGGCCACCGGGTCATCGTTCCACGTATGCCGGGTGGCGACACAATGCGCCCGCGCTCGGCCAGGCGGCGCCCCCGGGGTGGGGCGCGGCCTGGCCGGGTCAGCCGACCCTCAGTTGCTGATCCGCTCGCCGGACTCCGTGTTGAACACGTGGAGGTGGCCCTCCTTGGGCGTGAGGTTGATGACCGAGCCCTTCTCGGGAGGGCGGCGGCCGTCGACCCGGGCGATGAACGGCTTGGGCAGCTCGGAGTCGCCCTCGGCGTCGATCTGCTGCGCCTGCGTGGAGCCGTAGATGTAGGCGTCGGCGCCGAGCTCCTCAACGACGTCCACGGTCACCGGCAGGCCGTGGCCGCCGTCATTGATCGTGAGGTCCTCGGGACGCACGCCGACCGTCACCGTCTTGCCCGCCTGGGCGAGCTCCTCGCGGGCGATGGGCAGCACCGTGTCGCCGAACTGGACCCCCCGATCGGTCAACGGCAGCTCGAGGAGGTTCATGGCGGGGGAGCCGATGAAGCCGGCCACGAACACGTTGATCGGGTGGTCGTACATCTGGCGCGGGGTGGCGCACTGCTGTAGCAGCCCGTCCTTGAGCACCGCGACACGGTCCCCCATGGTCATGGCCTCGACCTGGTCGTGCGTGACATAGACCGTCGTGACGCCGAGCCGGCGCTGCAGCGAGGCGATCTGGGTGCGGGTCTGGACCCGGAGCTTGGCGTCGAGGTTGGACAGCGGCTCGTCCATGAGGAAGACCTGCGGGCTGCGGACGATGGCGCGGCCCATCGCCACGCGCTGGCGCTGGCCACCGGAGAGGGCCTTGGGCTTGCGGTCGAGGTAGGGCTCGAGGTCGAGGATCTTGGCCGCTTCCTTGACCCGCTTGGCGATCTCGTCCTTGGAGACGCCGGCGATCTTCAGCGCGAAGCCCATGTTGTCGGCGACGGACATGTGAGGATAAAGCGCATAGTTCTGGAACACCATGGCGACGTCGCGGTCCTTCGGGGAGAGGTTGGTGACGTCGCGGTCGCCGATCATGATCCGCCCGGCATTGACCTCCTCCAGGCCGGCGAGCATGCGCAGGGAGGTGGACTTGCCGCAGCCGGAGGGGCCGACGAGCACGAGGAACTCGCCGTCGGCGATGTCGATGTTCAGTCGGTCGACACTGGGAGTGGGGTTTCCCGGATACTGCCGGGTGGCCTCGTCGAAGGTCACGGTAGCCATGATGACTTCTCCTTCACCGGCAGGAACGTGCCGGACGGTCCGTTGTAAAGGTCCGCCGGAGGTCGTCCTCCGGCGCTTGCATCATGGCTGAAGAACCGGCGTTGCGCCAGAGCTCCGTCCGGATCCGTTCAGGTCCGGTCGGTTCGCAGCCGGCCACCCGGCATACCGGTGTGGACGCCGTCCGCGGCGTGCCCTAAGACTTGACCATGGACCTCGATGCCGTCGCCGACCCGCAGTCGCGGCAGTCGAAGGGTGGTGGGAGCTCCCTCGTCACCGTGCTGTCGCGCTCGCGGCGAACGGCCTCATCGCCGTGGCCAAGTCAGTCGCCGCCTTCATGACCGGGTCGGCGTCCATGGTCGCCGAGGCGGCCCACTCCTGGGCCGACACCGGTAACGAGGTGTTCCTCCTGCTCGCCGAGCACCGTGGCTCGCGCCCCCGCGACGCCTCCCACCCAGGGGCTACGGGCGGGACACCTACGTCTGGTCCCTCTTCGCCGCCTTCGGGCTGTTCTCCGTGGGCTCGGCCGTCTCGGTGCTCCACGGGCTGCAGCAGCTGGCTGCCGACAGCGAGGCGCAGGAGAGCTACCTCGTCAACTACGTGGTCCTCGCGGTGGCCTTCGTCCTCGAGGGCCTCTCCTTCGCCCAGGCGGCGCGCCAGACCGCGGGAGACGCGCGGACCTGGGGCTTGCACCCGTTGACCTTCATCAACCGGACCTCGAACCCCACCCTGCGCGCCGTCTTCCTCGAGGATTTCGCGGCCCTCGTCGGGCTGCTCCTGGCTGCGGCCGGCGTGGGGCTGCACCAAGTCACCGGCCAGGCGGTCTGGGACGCCGCCGGGTCGATCGCGGTCGGAGTCCTGCTCGGAGTGGTGGCCGTCTTCCTCATCAACCGCAACCGGCAGTTCCTCGTCGGTGCCAGCATGCCGCCCGAGCTGGTCTCGAAAGTACTTGAGACGTTGCTGACCCACCCGCAGATCGATCGGGTGACCTACCTCCACTTGGAGTACGTCGGCCCGACCAGGTTTTTCGTCGTGGCTGCCGTCGACCTGACGGGGGACGACGTCGAGTCTGCGCTCGCGGTGCGGCTGAGGCGCCTGGAGGGCGAGCTCGAGGCAGATGACATGATCGAGGACGCGGTCCTGACTCTGGCCACCCCGGACGAGCCGTCCCTCGCTCCGAGCCCCATCGCGCTCACCAGCTGATCGCCGGCTCGAACGGAGGACCCATGCAGCAGCGCGCGTTCGGCACAGCCTGCACGGGTGCTGCGGTGCTCCTCGTGAGCGCCTGTGTCGGCTCCCCACGCACGACTGGCGCCACCGCGTCCGGCGCCACCGCGCCCGGCTCGGCCGCGCCCGGCTCGGCCGCCACCGCGGGCGCCCCGAGCGCCCCGACCGCGGCGGCCCCGACCGCCGCCCCGATCCGCGACGCCGGCGTCGACCTCGTCATCTGGTGCGACGCCGTGCACAAGACGGTCCTCGACGCGTATGCCGCCCAGTTCGCCAGGGCGAACGGGATCACGGTCGCCGTCCAGGTCTCCACGGACGTCCGCACGGACTTCACGAACGCCTTCAACGCCGGCAGGGCCCCCGACGTCATCATCGGCGCCCACGACTGGGCCGGCCAGCTCGTCCGCGCCGGCGCGGTCCAGCCGGTCGTCCTCTCCGCCGAGGCCCGGGGCAGGTTCATGCCCTCGGCCATCACCGCGGCACAGCTCGACGGCCGGCTCTGGGGGGTGCCCTACGCCGTCGAGAGCATCGGGCTCGTCCGCAACACCGCGCTGGCTCCCGACGCCCCGACCTCATACGAGGACATGGTGAGCAGGGGCACGGCCCTCAAGGACGCGGGCAAGGCGACGAACGTCGTGCTGCAGGAGGTCGGCAGGACCGGCTCGGCGTACTACGTCTACCCCTACCTCAAGGCCTTCGGCGGCGGCATCTTCGCGAACCAGGAGAACGGTGACTACGACCCGGCCAAGCTCCTGGTCAACAGCGCCGGCTCGGTCAAGGGAGCGGAGCAGCTGGCAGCACTCGGCAGGTCCGGTGTGCTGTCGACCGACGTCGACCGCACCACCGCCGACGCGATCTTCGACGCCGGCAAGGCGCCGTACTACATCACCGGTCCCTGGGCGGTCGACGCGGCGAAGAAGGCCGGTGTCGGGTACGCCATCAGCCCGCTGCCGAGCATCGGTGGCCAACAGATGCAACCCTTCCTCGAGGTCCAGCTGTTCTACGTCTCGGCCGGGGCGAAGAACGACGCCTTCGCGCAGGAGTTCGTCACGAGCTACGGGGCCAGGACGGAGGTGCAGGTCGCCCTCTCCAGGGCCGGGCACCGGCTCCCGGCGCTGACCGAGGCCTACACCGAGGTCTCGGCCACCGATCCCGACCTCAAGGCATGGTTCGACGCCGGCAGGGCCGCGCTCCCGACGCCCAACATCCCGGCCATGAGCTCCGTGTGGGGTCCGCTCGGGCAGGCGTCGGCTGACGTGATTGACCAGAAGAGCCCGGCCCGGGAGCGGTTCGACGCGGCCCAGGCCGAGATCGTCGCCGACATCGCCAAGGGCTGAAGCCACCTGCGCCACGTCCCTGCGCCCGGCGTATGCCGGGAGGCACGTCAGCGTCGACCGTCGCCCCGCGGTGGGTCAGGACGCGCGCACCGCGGCCTCCCTCAGCGCGAGGAGCTGCTCCAGGGCGGCCACCACGTCGCTCACCGACCCGACACGGTGGGCCGCGGCTGTCGGCCCGGACCCGACCTTCACCGTGACGTCCCCGGTGAGGGGGTCGAGCGCCCGGAAGGCATCCTCGTCCGTGACGTCGTCACCGCAGTAGAAGGTCGCGTCGGCGTCGACGTGCCGGGCGAGGGCTGCCAGCGCGGTGCCCTTGTCTGCGGAGGAGACGGACAGCTCGACGACGGACTTGCCGCTGATGACGCGCACCTCGGCCCGGTCGGAGCCGAGCAGCTCGGCCTCGGCAAGTGTCGCCGCGGCGCTGTCCTCGGACAGGCCACGGGTGTGGACCGTGACGGCGGCGTGCTTGCGCTCCAGCCGTGCTCCGGGATGGTGCTCGACCAGCTCGGCCACCTGCTCGCTCAGCTCGTCGAGGAGCGCCTTCTGCCCCCGGTCGAGGGAACCGCCCACGGTGACCGCCGGGTCGCTGGACTCGCCCCCGTGGCTGCCGATGAGCAGGATCGGATCGGCCGACCCGAACCCCGTCAGCTGCCTGAGCGTGCGGACATCGCGGCCGGAGACGACCACCGCGTGGGTCGCGGGCAGAGCGGCCAGACGGCGCAGCGCCTCCATCCCTCCCGGTGCGGGCGTGGTGTCCCGGGGGTCCAGGGTGAACTCGGCGAGGGCCCCGTCGAGGTCGGAGGCGACGAGCAGGGTGGCGACCTTCGCCGCCCGCTCCAACCCGGCATACAGGTCGGACCCGACGTCGCTCACCGCCGGATCTCCGCCGGCCGACCCTCTCGATCGCGCACGTCCTTCCGCTCCTTGCGGTCCTCCCCCTCGTGGCGCTCGACGCGGGACTCGAGGTCGAGGCGGTCCTGGCGCTCCTGCCGTTCGGGGCGGTGCGGTGCCGCCGCGAGGGCGTCGAGAAAACGCTGGGCCCAGCGGTTGACGTCGTGGTCGGCGACCCGCCGGCGCAGGGCCCGCATGATCCGGGCCTTGTCCCTCGCGGGCGTGTGGATCGCCCTGAGGATGGTCTGCTTGAGCCCCTCGATGTCGTGCGGGTTGCAGACGAAGGCCTGGTGCAGCTCGTGGTAGGCGCCGGCGAACTCCGACAGCACGAGGGCGCCCCCGAGGTCGTGCCGACTCGTGACGTACTCCTTGGCGACAAGGTTCATCCCGTCCCGCAGCGGGGTCACGAGCATCACGTCCGCCGCGAGGAACAGGGCCGCCATCTCCTCCCGGGGGTAGGAGTGGTGCTGGTAGTGGACGGCGGGCGAGCCGATTGGGGCGAACTCGCCGTTGATCCGTCCGACGGTGCGCTCCACCTGCGTCCGCAGCTCGCGGTAGGAGTCCACCCGCTCACGACTCGGTGTCGCGACCTGGACGAGCGTCACCGCCGGCGGCGAGATCGCCTTGTCCCGCAGCAGCTCCTCGTAGGCCTTGAGCCGGTGGCGGATGCCCTTGGTGTAGTCCAGGCGGTCGACGCCGAGCATGAGGACCTCGGGGTTGCCCAGCTGCGTCCGGAGCTCGGCGGCACGCGCCACGACTTCGGGGGTGCGCGCAAGGGCCTCCAGCCCCTGGAAGTCGATCGAGATCGGGATGGCGCTGGCGCGCGCCGTGTGCGCGGAACCGTCGGGGGCGGTCACCGTGACGGTGTCCTGCCTCGTCGGGGCCCGCAGGAGCTGCCGACAGGCGCGGACGAAGTTCTGGGCGTCGGCCACGCGCTGAAAGCCGAGGAAGTCCGCGCCGAGCAGTCCCTCCAGCACGGCCCGCCGCCAGGGCAGCTGGGCGAAGAGCTCGACCGGCGGGAAGGGGATGTGGTCGAACCACCCGATCCGGACGTCGGGCCGCAGCTCCCGCAGAATGCGCGGCACGAGCTGCAGCTGGTAGTCGTGCACCCAGACCATCGCGCCGGGGGCCGCCACCTCGGCGACCGCCTCGGCGAAACGCCGGTTGACGCGCTCATAGCTGCGCCACCACTCGCGGTGGAAGGATGCCTGGACGATGACGTCGTGGTAGATCGGCCACAGCGTGTCGTTGCTGAAGCCCTCGTAGTAGTCCCGGACCTCCTCGGAGGACAGGGCGATCGGCCGCAGGTGCATCGTGCCGTCGGTGAACGGCTCGGGCGCCTCTCCGACCTCACCGGCCCAGCCGACCCACGCGCCGTCCCGGCCCTGCATGACCGAGTCCATGGCGGTGACGAGCCCGCCCGGGCTGCGGCCCCACGACGACGTGCCGTCCTCCTCGACGACGCGGTCGACGGGCAGCCGGTTGGCGGCGATGACCAGGTCGTACTGGCGAGGCGGGTCGGGCACGAGATTGCTCAGCTCCTGAGGACGGCGGGGTTCGTATGCCGTCGACCCACCCTACGATGCCGCCACCTGTCCCGGCCCCACCTCTGGCGCGTCCGGGGCGCGAGGTCTAGCGTCTCGTCCCATGAAGATCTCCGACGTGGTGCGCAGCAAGGGCGAAGGCGTCGTCACCATCCGTCCGGACGACAGCGTGGCGCGGCTGGTCGAGGTGCTCAACGAGCATGGTGTCGGTGCCCTCGTCGTCAGTGAGCACGGCCAGGACGTCGCCGGAATCGTCAGCGAGCGCGACGTCGTGCGTCAGCTGCACCACCAGGGCGCCGCCGTCCTGGACGCGCCGGTCAGCGACATCATGACGAGCGAGGTCCTCACCGGCAGTCTCGACGACGACCTCGAGCTGCTGGCCCGGACGATGACGGACCGCCGGATCCGGCACCTGCCGGTCGTCGTCGAGGGCCGGCTCCACTCGATCGTCAGCATCGGGGACGTGGTCAAGTCCCGGATCGACAGCCTCCAGGGAGAGCGTGACCAGCTCGTGGGCTACATCCAGCAGTGAGGATGCGCGGCTCTTCGGCCGGCTTCGCCTACCGTAGAGGTCATGGAGGCGCAGGCCCGTCCCGCGGACGGTCGTGAGGACGTGTCGGCCGGGACGCACGAGCGCCTGGGCCCCTACCGCCTCATCCACCGGATCGGCGAGGGCGGCATGGGGGTCGTCCACCTGGGTCTCGACCGCCAGGGTCGCGCGGTGGCGGTCAAGGTGCTGCGGCCGCACATCGCCCACGACGCCGATGCCCGCTCCCGGCTCGAGCGGGAGGTCGAGAGCCTCTCCCGCATCACCGACGACCGGGTCGCGGCCGTTCTCGACGCGGACATCTTCGGTGAGCGTCCCTACATCGTCACCCGCTACGTCGCCGGCCCGTCCCTGGACGAGGTGGTCGTCGAGCGGGGCGCACTCTCCGGTGACGAGCTGGTCAGCCTCGGACGGGGGCTCGTCGCGGCCCTCGACGCCATCCACGCCGTCGGCGTGATCCACCGTGACCTCAAACCGGGCAACGTCCTACTCGAGGACGGTGAACCGGTCGTCATCGACTTCGGCATCGCGCACGTCGCCGACGACGTCCGCCTGACGAGTGTCGGACTCGTCATGGGCACCCCCGGCTACTTGTCGCCGGAGGTCGTCGAGGGCGCCGGTGTGACCCAGGCCACCGACTGGTGGGGGTGGGCCGCCACCCTCGCCTTCGCCGCATCGGGTCGACCGCCGTTCGGGAGGGGCCCGATGGACGTCGTCCTGGACCGGGTCCGTCGCGGCGACACCGACCTGACCGGCGTGGACGCGCACCTCACTCCCCTCCTCGAGGCCGCGCTCTCACCCGATCCACGACGCCGACCGCCGGCGCGTACGGTCGTCGCCGCACTGGAGCGGTATGCCGCGGGAGGGCCGGCGTCGGTCGTCCTGCCCGATGACGCGGCCACCCGTCCCGGCCGTGGCTGGGGCTCGCCGGTCGGCGCGGACCCGGCTGCGCGGCATACCGGGCCCACCGTCGTGCGGCACACGTCTGTGCTGCCGCAGGCGCAGACCCGGGAGGAGGCCGGGAACGGGTTCGACAGGTCCTGGTACGGCGTGCAGGAGAGCGACGACCGAGCCGTCGCGGGCTGGGACGGGGCCCAGGAGTCCGACTGGCAGACCGCCCGGGAGAGCGGCCCCGGTGACCCCGACCCGCGGATCGGCCGACCGATGCGCGTCGGCACCCTCGCGAGCCTGGCCGCCGCGTTCGCCGGCGCCGCCGCGAACTGGCCGGGCATCACCGTGATCGCCGTCGTCGTGTGGTGCTGGGTGGCCCGGTTCGGCGACCGGTCGGTGACGTCGCTGGCGCTGCGCCGGTTCCAGCGCGGTCGGCGCCGCAGCGACGTCCCGAGGGCGGTCCTCGTCAGCCCCTGGCACGTCCTGACGTCGGGCGCCTCGACCGTCGTCGGCCTCGTGCTGCCCGCCGTCGTCGCGGTCTCCGCGGCGTTCTCTGCGGTCCTTGGCATCTCCGGTCTCACGACGCTGCAGCCCGGCCGGGCCACGAGCCCGGCGCTCGCAGTGGGCTTCGCCGCCGGCGTGGTCGTCGCCTGGTGGGGTCCCGGCGGGGCGTCGCTGCGGCGAGGCACGAGGTCCGTCGTGCGCGGGCTCGTCCGGCCGGGAGTCGCCACCGACGTGGTGGTCGGCGTGCTCCTCGCCGCGGCCCTCGCGCTGGTCGTGTTCGCCCTGGTCAGGCCGGGCGAGGTCGGGTGGTGGCCGCTGCCGGGTTCCCCCGGCGCAGCCCTGCGGGGACCACTGGGCTGACGCGGCAGCAGGCGGCGATGTGCCCCAGATCACGCCGACTCACGCTTGGATCACGAAAGTGTCTGGCGAAGACTTGGATTTCGCCAAGAATCCCCGTACCGTCGTGCCCGTGGCCGGGGACGTTGTCCCGGTCACGCCCGCTGACTCGGATCCATCCGGCGGCACAACTCCACAGATGCACCACCCATCACCCACCCATGCTTGCTCGCCGCGCCGAACCTCGTCAGGCGAGCTGTTACTCCCGGAGATCCCGGGGCATGGCGAGGACGGGGGACCCAGTGAAGGACCGGCCCGAGAAGGCTGGTCCTTGGGGAGAAGCCAGCACGCTGGCCGGGCACCTGACAGCCCGATCCCGACAGCTAACCCCGTATGCGCACGTCAGGAGAGGAAATCCTTTGCACTACAACTCCAAGCACTCCACGCCGGCCAAGCGCTCACTCAAGGGCCGGATCGCCGGAGTCGGCATCGCCGGTGCCGCAACCGTCCTCGGCGGCGTCGCCGCCGCGAACACGGCTCAGGCCGCCTCGGTCTGGGACGCAGTCGCCCAGTGTGAGAGCGGCGGCAACTGGGCCATCAACACCGGCAACAGTTTCTATGGTGGCCTGCAGTTCACCCGATCCACGTGGCTCGGTTACGGCGGCGGCGCCTACGCCCCCACCGCGAACCTTGCTTCGCGTGAGCAGCAGATCAGCATCGCCCAGCGCACCCTCGCGGGTCAGGGACCGGGCGCCTGGCCTGTCTGCGGTGTCAAGGCGGGTCTGACCCGGGCGAACGGCGGCGCCACGTCCGGTGCCGTTGCTGCGGCACCGGCCGCTGTGCAGGTCTCCCGCTCCACGCCGCGCATCGCGCCGGCGGCCGTGGCGCCCCCGGCCGTCGCGCCCAAGGCAGCTCACGTCCACGAGGCGGCTTCCGTCCAGCAGGCCGCTCCCGTGGCTGGCGGCCAGGCGTTCACCGTCAAGGCCGGTGACACCCTGAGCCTGCTCGCTGCCAAGTACAACGTCAAGGGTGGCTGGCAGGCCCTCTTTGCGGCGAACAAGGCTGTCGTGAACAACCCGAACCTCATCTTCGTCGGCCAGCAGCTCCAGCTGCTGGCCTGAGGTTGGTTCGACGGCTCCATGAGTCGAGCGTGAGGAACGGCCCCGTGGGAGAACCACGGGGCCGTTCGCGTGCCCGTGGACGAGCGGACGGCGTGGTATGCCGGGTGGCCGGCCACCCGGCATACCGACGCCCTCCGCTTGCGGCCCGGTCGGCTGCCGGTCGGCTGCCGGTCGGCTGCCGG
>JAABUU010007115.1_pt1 | contig 11660 bp, 7 predicted proteins | sample 5559301 | NCBI WGS metagenome assembly JAABUU01 (sample SAMN10711884, study PRJNA513360) | rock metagenome | isolation source: Antarctica rocks | place: Antarctica: Victoria Land, Richard Nunatak white
AGTGGGGAGGACGGGGATGCGGATGGTGATGTGGAGGAAGAGGGGAGGGATGAGAGGGATGCGGAAGGGCAGGAGGAGGAGGACGAGGAGGGGGGAGAGGATGAAGATGAGGGGGACGGGGAGAAGGGGGACGAGGATGAGGTGGAGGTTGAGGTTGATGCGCAGCTGGATCAGGAGGCGGACGACGAGGCGCTGGATAATGGCGAGGATAGTGATTGATCGGTGACAAATTTTATCCTCGGTTTTAGGGGTAAGGGGAATCAAGGCAAGGGCATGCATGCATTGCAAAGGCGTTCGGGTCCGAGGACACAAGGCCACATTTAGTTTTGAGCAAAAGCGGGTAGTCTCACGCATATCATACTTCTGTAGCGTTTGAAAGGCCTCATTCTAGAACAGCACTGGATAATCTCACAGTATTGCTCGTACAAGCCTGTGTCCTAATCACGCCCCTCCTAATCTCCGACCCAAATCCCATAGGAGGTTTACACAGCTCCAGCACCCTCATTCTCTCCGACCAGCATCCACAGACTGCCGCAGAAACACATGCGCTGCATGCTCGTCATCCACGTACTACTCCCCCTCTGCGGCAGCATATCCTCCATGTACGCACAGCACCTAGTACACCGCCTCAACCTCGCCCCACTGGCCAACGGGATCTTCCTGATCGCGTCGACGACATGTTCGCGCTGATACGCATCGGTACGCCGATCATCGCTCAAGCCGAGCCAGCTGTGATCGGCGAAATACAGGGCGGCGGGGTCAATCTCGTTGCGGAGATTGTCGATGGCGGTGGTCAGCAGGTGCTGGACGACGGGCATCAGGACGTCCGGGATGTCGGCGCCGATGAGCATTTCTTTCTCGAGCCGGGCTCGGTCCGTGTCGCTGGTGTTGGCTTGCTGGTACGCCTTCTTGATCTTGCCCTCGACGTCGGCGAGCATCTTCTCGAATTGTTTGACGCCGAGCGGGCTGCGTTCGATGACGTTCTTGAGGCTCCTGAATGATCGGAGGTTGGGGTTCTCTGGCTGCGCTTGGACGCTCGGATGAACGGGACTGCTGAGGCCGCGGAGGCCGCGGCAGTTGTATTTGAGGAAGGTGCGGGAGGCGGAGATCATGACGAGGGGTAGGGCGGGGGAGTTGAGGTCGCGGACTTGATTAGGGCTTAGTTGCTGGTGTGAGGGCAAGGACCGAGGGAAAGGTACACACCTGTCTGCTCGACATAGTCTTTGTCGCCCCAGCGGTCTTTGACTGTGTCTGCGAGACTGTAGAGCTCGTCGATTATGAAGTTCATCAGATCGACTGACCAAGTGACGATGCCAAGTAAAGATTGAAACACATCTGGCAGACTCTTGTCAGCTAACATCTCCGGCTATACTGTGTGGGCCAGTGAAAATAGCTACCAGGCTTAGTAAAGTCGTTGTCTCCACTAGATCCAGAATTCGGCTTGCTAACATTGCTGAACATAAAGGCGAATGTCAGCGAAGCCAGACGTAAATTCAGCGTTGTAGATGCTATTTTCGCAAGCAAAGTTTGATGTTCTTGCGCGCCCCTGAAACCAAATGAAGCCTGCACACTGAGACACCCTCGTATCATTGGATTTCGAAACAGTCTCTCTTGCTGTGGATCGTCACCCGAGTAGTCGACATTATCGGCAAGGACCCGATAGATCTCGTTGAGAATGTCATGCTCAAGAGCTGGCTGGTTAGTTGCCGCTCCTATTGATACAGTGAAGATGGCATACTTAGCGTCGACCATTGCTGAACGACAGCTAGGATGTCGTCATTGTTGCTGAGGCTGGTGGAGGAGGATGCAAACTGCAAGGCGAAGGCAGCAACGGTAGCTGCAAATGATGCTAAGGGCATATGAGAAAATAAAACCTAGATTGAAAAGCTACGAGTGCTTACGATCATCTGTAGTTGTTCCCAATGTTTCAGGTCGATGCTGCATCGTCTTCAGACGAGCTCTACCATCGGACGACAAAGCGATTGCAAGACAAGAGTTCGGGGAAGTCGCCATATGCAAGCCTGCCGTGGCTCAGTATGACACCATCCATAGTCGCACCTGAAGGAGTAGAAGACTTACACAGCTCATCACTAGGGAAGCCAAAGCCTATTTGTTGCAAACTCGAAACCCTCCCGAAGTTGTCATCAGCTTCGATCAGCTTCAACGTTGCTCGGTCACGGAATTCGATGGCCCCATTGCTGTACTCGAAAGACAACACTGTACTCAGATTCATCTGATTCAGAGATAGAACTACCATGTCGACAAAGACCTCCCCTAGCCTTACAAGACTCGGAATCTGCTTTGTTGCAGGGTCAGTATACTTCGTGTAAGAATCAGTTAAAGGCCTTACGGTAGACTCAGTCATCGAACTCGCGTTATTCCTCTTAGACGCCAGTTTATCAAAGCTGCTATGCAGAGTTTGATTTTCAGTGCGCAATTCCCATCTTGAAATAATACTGAAGGGCTCTTGAAGCTGCTGGGAGATGTTGTTACTGTTGTTCACGCAGGAGAAGACTGCCATGATGGTCGGATATGTAGGTTCTCTATGTCTCGATTCCGGTGCCGAGGGCAAGAGTTCCAGATGAGACAAGAATGTCTGAAACAAGTTCCTCGAGTCTGCTCCAGTGACTGACCCCTCTGCGTCATTCGCCGAGCGACTAGGCGCAAAATGTTGCTCTATCTTCACACGCCGAATGTGTAGTGTGGCGATAGGTGACAGCTGCGTTGGAGGGACCTGCTTTGGATTGGTTGGTAAGTTCCATTTGACATGGATGCGATAGAGTCGAAGTTGACAGGATAAAGTATGAACCACAAGGAGCAACGAGTTATCTGCAATAACGTTTCAGCATGTACACGGGTAACGTCGTCGATATGCTAAAAACCTTTGTCGGCACATAACGAAGCATGAGTCAACACATCGATGGACGAGCCGATACTCTCTATTTCAGTAAGTGCTTCGAGCCACCTGCCATCTGGTTGCTGATACACCAGTCTCAAAGTCCGTCCTCTTGTGACAACGACCAAGGCAGACTTGTTGAACGGGTGAAATGGACCCATAGGCTTGTGTGTCGAAGTCGTATAGTTCCACTGACCCTCATGCCGTACCGCGCGCCGATACAGACGGCTCTGGAAATGACCCATCAGTCGACGTGACGCATTGATGGTAGTAAGGACGGTACCGGGCGGTCGATGTTCAACCAGGACAGGCCCACGATGGCACCCAAGTCATCCTCTTGATCCACGACACAACTTCTTGAGATTGCAAATCTGTTCGTGGCTATGAGAATAGAATAGATCGATATACGGCCAAACAGATCCACAACAGCTAACTCGGACCCGGTCTGGTTCCAAGACAGATGAACAAAGTTTGGCTGTTCATGAACTGAGGAGATCTGATTCAAGGGATAGTCTCGACCCAACGTCCATTTTCCATCTTCCGCTCTGCACATCAGATTCCGGATATTGACACCTTGACCACCTTGGGTGATGTAGGCAATGCAACCAAGCTTGGACCAGGCTACTTTTCTGATCTTGGTTAGTATTTCGTGTTTCGGCGATTGCTCGGAAGCTTACCTACTGACAGCAGCCACTCAACCGTGACTCGTCCACACGCTGCAAAAGCCCCTTCGCAGGCGGAGTGGGAGGTAGCTGGAGAGGCGCCGCATCTCCAAACAAATCGTCCATATCAATACCGTCATCCATGATGAATGGCATGAAGTTTTGCACGCCCTAATGCAAGCAATGTACAGCTACCAAGCATGCAGTTGTACGATATTGTTTCCTTGAAATCAGTCAAAACAAGTGGTACCAGTAGCAGTAGTTATATCAAGAATCTGAACTTATGGCAAGGCTGCCATGCGGGTCCGACATTCATCCCCAAGCCACATGTACGCTAGCCTATATTGAGACGCGTTCAGGTACTAACTTAGTTAATGAACTCCGTGCAGTCACCTAAGGTTCGAATACCGTCAATGGAGTATCTTACCTCTGTGCCCACTCAGAATAGCATAGCAAGTATCGAAATGTGAAGGGTTGAGTTGATTGTGATTACAGAGGACTTATTGTCCTTGTACTTCGTACCAGTTAAGCTCAAAGCCCTACCCACAAAGTGCCTCGGTATTGCCTGCTGGATTCTACTCTGGTACCTTTGTCCCTCTGTCTTTCGACATGGTGTGGAGATATGTGATATGTCAGTAGCAGCAGTGTATTAAAAGTGATGAGGGTTCAATTCTCAAACTCTTGATAGAGATTTCCAGGTTCTTCGAATTACTTGTTGGATCATTCTCGAGGAGATGACCGGCATTGCTTGAGGCTCCAGTACAATTACGCATAGGTAAAGAAAGGAAGCCGAAGATGCTCCAACTATTCGTTTCCTGAAACTTTGAGTATCCACCGATCATTCTCTCTGTCAAAGAGCCCTTTTTATATAGAACTAAGGTATGCGCCGAGTGGTTGCCCCTGTCGTCGTAAACAAACGAAGTGGGGGGTGACAACAATGACTACACTAGCGCCGTTCGAGCTGGTATGGTATCTAGGCGAGCCTCCGTCTCGCATCTCTACCCATCGCTGATCATCGAACCCCAAACTCCCTCGCTCTTCGTTCGCATTATCGCAGTAGAGTCATTCCTAGAGCGCCGAGTAGCCCGAAAGTCCAGCCCGCCATCTTTGGGCCTCTACCCTGATTTGAATCGTCCATCGAAGAGCACAACATTTCGGTCAATCATCTTGCGCTTGTTGCTGATATCCGACCATCACAGCCATCGCACACAACACAATGGACGACCTCTCCTCTGACTTGAGTTCGATCAGGTCGCTATCACCTCCTCTATCACCTCTGCCGCAATGCTATCCGTCCCCAGCCTCTTCGCAAGAGTTCTTAGGTCCGAGTACGTCGCATAGCCCAGGGGGTTCTGCGCCAGATATGGTCGACGTGGACGGGAAACCACCTGCGAAGAAGCGCAAGATAGCCGAGCCAAAACCGCGCACTACGGAATATCTCGACTTGACATCGTTGTCAGAAGAGTATGCGTCAAGTCAGAAAAATCAATTGGATCTTCTGTTGAAGGTCTTGCGGAAGAGAAGGAAAATCGTGGTGGTCGCAGGTGCTGGCATTTCAGTGTCGGCTGGCAGTACGTTATAGGCTCTGAGCTGATATGAGCGACCTCTAACTAAGGCGCAGTACCTGATTTTCGCTCCTCCACCGGTTTGTTCACAACGCTGCGAAGTGAGCACAAGCTTAAAGCTTCGGGGAAACACCTTTTCGATGCGTCAGTATATAGGAGTGATTCTTCCACCTCCTCGTTTCACGATATGGTCCGCTCGCTTTCTCATCTTGTCAATGCGGCTCACCCTACAGCATTCCACCACTTGCTTGCGACTCTTGCACAAGAGGGAAGATTGATGCGCTTGTACACTCAAAATGTTGACGGTATCGATACTTCGCTTCCTCCGCTCGCAACATCTGTACCTCTCAATGTCAAAGGACCCTGGCCAAGGACTGTTCAGTTGCATGGCGGTCTCGAGAAGATGGTGTGCTCCAAATGCAGTCATCTGTCAGACTTCCGAGCGCCGCTCTTCGAAGGGCCGGAACCACCTTCTTGTAGTGTTTGCGAGGAGATGGATTCAGTCCGTACGACCATCGCCGGTAAACGCAGCCATGGTATTGGAAAACTCCGGCCCCGAATCGTTCTATACAACGAACATAACCCGGATGAGGAAGCAATTGGGGCTGTTGTGAGTGGGGACTTACGGATGAGACCAGATGCAATTATCGTGGTGGGCACTAGTATGAAGATACCCGGCGTGAGGCGAATTGTGCGAGAAATGTGCGGAGTGGTCCGTGGGCGACGGGACGGTGTTGCGATCTGGATCAACCAGGCACCTGAGCCTCCCGGGAAAGAATTCGAAGATTGTTGGGATTTGATCGTACGAGGCGACTGCGATGAAGTCGCGAGACACGCCCGCATGAGGAAATGGAATGAGCACGATCCGGGCAGCTTTAAAGAGTGTACCGAATCGGACGTAGAGAGGGCCAAGCAAAAAGGCGGCGAGTTCAAAGTGGTGATTGAGACGCCGAAAAAGAACAAGAATTTCCACAAAGTCCAAGGCGTCTTGACTCCAATCGCCAGTCCTAAGCTCAAACCTTCGACAGTCGATAAGAGCAGCTTGATACGTGAGCAAGCACGATCAAAGACGACCAAGAAGGCTACGAAGGCAAAGAATCTCAACCCAGCCAGCAAAGGGGCCTCGATATCCGAAATCCTCAATCATCATGCAAAACCCCTCTCAAAGTCGAAGACCAGCAAAGCCATTCCCAAGCGGCGCCCAGCCGCTGCCCCGCCCAAGATCAACACCGCTTTCAAGGTCACCAAGTCTGCTGAGACGATGCCGACGAAAGGGAAGGCACCGCCTCGGAGCAAAGACTCGTCAACACTTCCCATGCGCCCGATCTCGCCGCAAGCAGCGCGCAACAATGGCCCCAATCAACCGACTCCCCTCTTCCCGAACCTCCTCAAATCGCAAACGCCGCGAGATATCCTGTGCCCGGACTCGACGCCCGAGAACACTCATGCTACAAAAAGGAGCGATACCATATCGCCGACGGCTCGGTTGCCGCCTAGTCTGGCGTTGATCATGAACGAGTAAGCAACAAGACTAGGAGGAGTTTAGATGTTTGGGCTTTTCATTCCTTGGAGATCGCTGTGCTTTCTCTTTTACCTTGCAGATACCCAGTATAAAATCTGCTTTGGGCTTCAATGGCGCTACTTCTGGCTACAGTGTCTACGTATTGGAACTAGGACAATGGCTGTTGTCATGTATTGTGCTGAGTCCACGACTGGCTAGCTAAGAGTGCATGAATCAATCGCTACTCCTGAGCGTTGTTTGCGCGAAACTGACTCGATGTCGACATGTACCGAGATAGAGCCTCCTCTTGGAGGGATTCACTCATTGCCTGATTGGGAAATATGTTTTGAGCTTCGTAGACGTTCGACGACCATGTCTGAAAACCCTTTTCTGGACTGCATTCTCAGCCTGCTTTGGGATGATTCACTCGCTCCCTGATTGGGCAATGGGTTTGCCCTCATCTCTTTTGGGACAATTCACCCAGTCTTTGGGTCCAGCAATTTTCCGTGTGCTCTGTAGACGTTCGACGGTCACGTTTAGAAACCTCGCTCTGCACATCCTTCTCCACCTGCTTTGGAGTGGTCCACTCATTTCCTAACCAGGCAATATGTTTTGGGTCCGCAGATGTTCGATGACCAAGTCTGAAAACCTCCTTGCCCTCATCCTTTTTGAGAGGATTCACTCGGATTTTGGGTCCAGCGATTTCCTTTCAGCTCTGTAGACGTTCGATGGTGATGTCTGAAACCCCCTTCTTGCCCTCATCCTTCTTGAAGCATTCACACATTGCTTGGGTCCAGCAATTTGCTTCAAATTTCGTAGACGTTCGACGGCTATGGCTGAAAACCTCCTTGCCCTCATCCTTTGTAAAGGAAATCACTCAGTCCTTCCTTGGTCCAGGAGTTTGCTCTGATATCCATAGACGTTCGATGGCCATGTTTGAAAACCTCTCTCTACCAAAATCTGTGCCCTTATCACTTTTGGAAGGATTCACTCAGTTCATGGTCCAGCAATTTGTTCTGAGATCTGTAGACGTTCGACGACGATGGTTAAAACCTCCACTGCCCTGACCCTCAACCTGCTTCTGGAGAAATTCACTCATTTCATGGTCCAGCAAACTGGCTTCAGCTTTGTAGACGTTCGATGATCATTTCTGAAACCTCCGGCTGCGGACTTTCTCTCTCCGCTCAAATCGTACTCGCATTCTGTGCAGACCCTACCTTAATCAGATGGATTGTCTGTTGTCAGTAATGCAGCTTAGATTAGAGATGTGGTAGACGTTCAATGAAGGTCATAAAGTGTAAACACCTCCCATGCCGAGTCTGGTAATATGTTCTGAGCTTGTAGACGTTCAATGATCATGTATTTCAAAGCCCACTCGCTCTAAAGTGTTTGGGTAATCTTTGATTTCCAAGTTTCAGAAAACCTTGCTGCCGCCAGCTTGAGGTATGGTGTTGGTTTTTTTTTGGCGTAGACGTTCGATGATGGTCGTTTGCTGATAGTCAATTGAGTGAATATTGGTGTTTCCGCTGTTTGTTGACTTAGGGCAAGGGATGTGGTAGGCTGTCCGAGCACGCATTTGAGAAGAGCTTTTGACAATCTGAAGAATAAGAGCAGCTGGCATTTCAAGTTTAAGCCCCATCTAGATTTCTCTTTCACACACGTCCTCAAAGGGCGAGTTCTTTCATCCCCTGGCGGCTTGATCTCGAACCTGAGTCCTATAGATGCTAACTTGGTTTCTCCAGGCCACCCAACGGTGATCGAGGCTCGGCGGCGATCGTAACCAATGGATAACCCAGACTCCACCGACGTATGTTAGCCGCGTGTAGATATCCTGCAAGTTACTTGGTTGATGTTCATTTTCTTTTCTTAGCATCTCAATTGGATTGCTTCCATTCTCTTTTCCACTTGTATAATATTCTATATGTTTTCCAAACATCGTCATACTAAGGCAACGATGGCCTCGGCCCCTCCTCTCACTATACGCAACCTTACGTCAACGTCCATTGAGCTCAAACTACTGGAACGATTTGAAGCCCCAGGCTCTCTAGATTCCAAATTTGGGATCGCCAACATCACGAAGAACATCACGACAATCGTCAACCAGTCTTCTAACTCCTCTGCCCCTCAACTGGCCGCAAATGCCCAACCCTTCAGCCACCAAGATGTCAATATCCGAAGTGATGTATTTCAGACTACCAAAACCGATATCGCTCTGACCGAGAAGTCGCCCGTCGAAGTGCTACGACTAACGTTCGAAAATGATGGCGAAAGACATCGCCTTGACCTCCCCCCCGCCAGCAATGCGTCGACGGAGTTAATCCCTCTGACACCAAACCCCCGCTTCCACTACACGGCCGTCTTCCTCCCTCAATTCTCCCACCTCTCCCTCTTCTCCTCCGCCAATCTCTCCTCATGGATGCAAGAACTCCGCGACGACACCCCTCTCTCGGCCCTCTCCATCCCCGGCACGCACAACTCCCCCACCCACCACCGCGCCCTCCCCTCCGTGCGCTGCCAAGCCGTCAGCCCGCGCGAGCAACTCGACAACGGCGTCCGCTTCTTCGACATCCGCGTACAGCCAGAAACGCCCGAGGATCCGACCAAAGACGGCCTCCTACTCGTGCACAGCGTCTTCCCCATCTCGCTGACCGGCAACAAATACTTCCGCGACCTGGTCAACGACGTCTTCGCCTTCCTCGACGCCCACCCCAGCGAAACGGTCGTCATGTCCGTCAAGCGCGAAGGCACCGGCAACGCCACCGACGCCCAGCTGTCCCGCATCCTGCGCGACCACTACGCCGGCGACGTCAACCACTGGTTCACGGCACCGCGCATCCCCTCCCTCGGCGAAAGCCGGCACAAGATCGTCCTGATCCGCCGCTTCGCGCTCGAGGACAACCTGAATAAGGAGTGGGACGGCGCGGGTTGGTGCATCGACGCCTCCACCTGGGCCGACAACACGCCCAACGCAACCTGCCCCTCCGGCGACGTCTGCGTGCAGGATTTCTACGAGGTCATGGACACCGTGAACATCGACAAGAAGCTCCAGTTCGCCGAGGCCCATCTCGAGCGCGCGGCGTCGTGCGTCTGCGCCCTTCCCGGCACCGGCCTCGCGACTCAGTCCGCGCCCGGTCAACCCCCGCCGCAACCGCCGCCCAAACAGCCGTTCTTCATCAATTTTCTGTCCGCCAGCAATTTTTGGAAGGTCGGCTGTTGGCCCGAGAAGATTGCAGCCAAGCTCAATCCCGCAGTCGTCGATTTCCTGTGCAGGAGACATAATGAGACGGAAGGGATAGGCGGATTTGATGGAGGGGAGGGGAGGAGGGAGGTTGGCGATGGGAGTACGGGGATCGTGGTGTGCGACTGGGTTGGGGCTGGGGGCGATTGGGATCTTGTGAGGTGTATAGTGGGCATGAACGCTAAGTTGGAGAACCGTGAGAGAGGTGCGTAGGGTGTTGTTGGCTGGAAGTTGGGGCTGAGTATAGGTGTGAGTATAGCCTTAGACTGGTTAGAGGGGGTTGGTTGAATAGTTGTCAAGCGTATATCTCACATGTCTGATGTATGAAATGGGTTGATGTCTATTTTACAACGTCAGCTCCGCTGGCGTTTTCCAGCCCTTTTAGGCTTAAGTGAGGCTCGAGCGAAGCCGAAGTCAACAATTCTAAATATGGACATGAGCAGAGCCCATTGGCTTACTTAGCAATACATATTCATAAGGTACACAGACTCCCACTTCAGCTTTCCTTCTCCTTCTCATCCGGACCCTTCGCCTCATCTTCCAACATCCCTCTCCTCCCCTCAACAGCAAAGTACAGACTGCGCCCCGCACTCTCCAGCGTATTCGTAACGCCAGCCCCCACACTCGACAACATCGCCACAAGCTGTCCTCGCAAACCATCGATCCCCCCCTCAATCCCCCCCACCCACTTCGTACCCTCCACATCGAAAACCTTGCCTTCAACCCTGGCGCCAAGTAGCAGTAGTTTCTGAAGCCCGCTCTGGACCATCAAGTCATAATACCCAGGATTCGCCCGCCGCGACGGCGCCGGAAAACTCGCGGCGCTCGGCGCGAGGATGGAGAGCACAGCTTTCAGGTGCAGGGTCGACACGGTCGGGAAGGAAACCGCCGCCAGCGGGCCCGACAGCAGCGGCGAGAGCGGGTGGGCAGACTTCTTGTTCACGACGGCGTCGTGAGCTGCCCGCGACAAGCCATGTGTGAGCCTCGGATCGTCGGGGGACGGCGGAGTGGTTGACGAATGTGTAGCAGGGTCGGAAGGACGTTGCGCCTCCGCGTCCGGTTGGAGGTCTGGGCGGAAGTATTCCACCACCCGCAGCGCGGCGGCGAAGATGCCCGTCTGGATGATCTGGATCCTGATATCCTCCGCGAGGTTTGCGTCCCCTCGCCCTTCCGTGGCGCGCGCGTTGTCTACCTTTTGTAGCGCCGACGTCAGTTCGCGGCGGATGCCCATCCATTCGGTCGATTTGAGGTTGTTGTGTTGGAAGAGGAGTAGTAGGGGCGTGGAGCGGAGGAGAGAGGTGTATTGGCGGTGGAGTTGGGATTTGCGGAATTCGGGAGGTCGATGGGATGGTGGCTGGGATGGCGGGAAGCGAGTTAACGGTGGTATTGAGGTGGGCATTTGCTCTATTGAGTATGCCGGCGCGATGGCTGCGACTGCAGTGGCATATCTACATCTCTGTAAAGGTGCCTCGAGAGAATGGGGTCGGAGATGGAGATGTGGTGTCAATCGCGGCGGCATACTAATCTGTGTTTTGAAGTGAGCATCTATTTTCTTATGCTAGCACTTAAATACGTACAATGATTTAAACGGTATGGCTGAAGGAGTCTTTGCCTGTCCACTTCAAACATAGATACAGAGAGCACTCAGAAACGGTTAGCTTGATCTGGGTTAGCTTGGTTAGGCGGTAACGATTCTGCCACGGGCTAGTGGAGCCTCGTAGGGCTGACGAGGTCTCGATAAACACACGCTGTATGGTCACTCAATTAGATCGACATTTTTCCTTCTCAAGAGCAATGG
>JAABUU010007120.1_pt1 | contig 11653 bp, 12 predicted proteins | sample 5559301 | NCBI WGS metagenome assembly JAABUU01 (sample SAMN10711884, study PRJNA513360) | rock metagenome | isolation source: Antarctica rocks | place: Antarctica: Victoria Land, Richard Nunatak white
CCCGACGCCCTTCATATGGGGCGGCAAGCGGCACGAGCGTCGTGTCCGTGCCCGCGCTCGCCGCCTTGCCGGGTCAGGGGCGACGGTTCCATACCCCGCATCAATTGCGGCGTGACCCACTAGTATTGCAACGAGACTTCAAAGCAAGGAAGCACCAAGTATCAGCAAAGCCACCCGTACGGCACTGATTGCGCCAGTGCGGTTATGCGAATTAAGCTGTCGATGGAACCCTATATTACGCCTGCCGCAGTCTCACGTTTGCGAAGTCTCGTTGCAATACTAGCGGCCACCCCGTTTCTGTGCATCCTCATCGCACTGTACTATGTGTTGGATGTCGGGTTGCTATTGCCGGTGCTCTCTCTCCTCCAGCATCGACCGCCGTGGACTGTCTGGGTACAAACATATCGCCGCACGCTGTTTACGGAACTGGGCGGCTGCACCATCGGGGTGTTGGCCGCGTCATCCTGGTTATACGACCACATCTTGCTCGCTCTCTTCGTCATCCCCGTGATAGCGTTGCGCCTATCATTTCGCACCATCACAGCCGAGGACCGTGCGCTAACGTTGCGCCGCCGCAGTGAGCATTTAGAGATTGTCCTGGCCGTGGGACAGCGTCTTCAACTGCAACAAACGCAGGTTCATCTGCTGGCTCCCGTGGTCGAAGCAGCGGGAGCGATTGTGCATGCGCGGACAGTCGCCGCCTACCTGCGCGATCCAGGCAACCCGGCGATGCTCTATCAAGCCGTCATATTCCCCACGGATGCGGCGGCGGACGGGCCAACCCACGTACTCGCGCCGCGGGCGGCGCGGGAAGTCGTCTACGACGACACGGACGAGCACACGCTACTGGCGCCGCTCGAATCCGAGGGGTCGAGCGTTATCAGTCTGCTCAGACTCTCCGGCGTTCCAGCCGACCTCAGCCACGATGCGCGTGACGCCTTAGCAATTCTCGCGACTCAAGCCGGCATCGCCCTGCGCAACGCCCGCTTACACGAACACGCCCTGACGCAGGCTACCATGGATGGGCTGACCGGCCTCCTCAATCACCGCACGTTACAAACGCGGCTGGAAGAGGACGTCCGGGAGGCGCTTCAGGGCGATCAGCCCCTCTGCCTCATCATGATGGACCTGGATGATTTCAGCGTGATCAATAATACGTACGGCCATCAGATCGGCGACGCCGCTCTCGTGGCCGTCGCGACGCTCCTGCGCGACACACTACGCGCGTCCGACATACCCGCGCGCTATGGCGGCGATGAATTCGCCGTCATCGTGCCGGGAACGACGATCGACGACGCTTTTACACTGGCCGAACGCCTCCGTACCGCCATCGCGGCCTTCCGCCTTGTCGAAGGCGGCGTGACGATCGGCGTCAACGCTAGCCTTGGCGTCGCCGGATTAGGCCTGCACGCCGAGACCAGAGATGAGCTTATCCGCGCGGCTGATCAAGCCGTGTACGCCGGTAAGCACGCGGGCAAGGGCCGGGTGGGGCGGCCAGAGGACGTCGGACTTGCCCTCTCACATGATCCGGATGACCTGGCGGCGCAATTGGAGCACGCCAACATGGCAACGGTCGAAGCCCTCGCCGCTGCTGTCGACGCCAAAGACCAATATACGCGTGGGCACTCCAACCGCGTCGCCGCCTACGCCGTCGCCTTGACACGCGCCCTTGGACTGGAGGAACATGATATCGCGCACATACACCTGGCCGGGTTACTGCACGATGTTGGCAAAATCGGAGTTCCCGACGCTCTCCTCGCCAAGCCGGGCGCCTTGAGCCCGGAGGAATATGCGATTGTGCAACAACATCCCGTGCTAGGGGAACGTATGCTCAAGAACGTGCCCTTCCTGAGCGACATCTTAGCCGCGGTCCGCCACCACCACGAGCGGTACGATGGCACGGGCTATCCTGATGGTCTGGCCGGCCGGGAGATCCCACGAGACGCGGCGATCCTGTCCGTGGCCGACGCCTACGATGCCATGACAAGCAGCAGGACGTACCGTTCCGCGCTGTCCCCGCACGAGGCCTGCCAAAGGATCCACGCCGGAAGCGGAACGCAGTTCGACCCGCGCCTTGTCGCGGCTTTCGAACGCGCCTTTAGTGACGGCGCCATCATCGCGCCAACGCGGCGAGGTACCGCGCCGCTCGACCCCAAACGAGTCGCCTAACGACCGTCCATAAAAAGCGATCAGCCGCCAGCTTCCGGACGGAAGCTGGCGGCTGATCGCTGATAGCTGACGGCTGTTAGTGGCAGCCGCAAGCGCGAGCTGCGCCCGCGTCGTCGGCCGTCTTGAAAGAGTGGCCGCAGCCGCACGACGACACGGCGTTGGGGTTGTTGACCTGGAAGCCGGCCCCCATGAGGCTATCGACGTAGTCGATCTCGGCGCCCATGATAAAGCCAAGGCTCTCGGCGTCGACGAGCACACGGATGCCGTCGGTTTCGATCAGCGTGTCGCCCTCGAGCATACTGTCGTCGAGCGCCATGCCATACTGCAGGCCCGAGCAGCCGCCGCCGGCCACGTAGACGCGCAACGCGAGGTCAGGGTTACCCTCGGTCTCGAGCAACTCACGGACCTTGGCGCCGGCCACCGGCGTCAGCATGACCACGTCTGTCGACTCCATCGACTCGGGCGTCATCGTTTCAATCATTGGTAATACCGTCCTCTCCGGTGGTGTGTAAAAACGCGATAGCCGTTACGGCGCCGTCGCGATGGGATGCAGTGACCGTGTGACAGGTAACTATCCCCCTACTGTTAAGCGTACCGCGCCTACGCCAGCCTGTCAATAAATCACGGTCCTGCGCTTAAAAGCGCATGGCAGGGACCAGACCTTGAAAGGTCTCCCCTGCGACCAGCACGGTAGTCCCGACAGATGGACGGCGCGCATATCGCGCCCGCACAGACCCTTTAAGGTCCGGTCCCTACCATGGTCTTTCAAGGCCAGGTCGCGGTTCAATCAGTCACGATCGTGATCGCCTCCAGCTTGGCCGTGGGGCCGAGCACGTCGAGGTGCAGACGGCCGCCCTCGCGCCACGCGTGCACGTAGCCGTCAACTCCGGCCGCGATCCGCTCCGCCATCAGGCGCGCCACGCGCTCGGACGCTATGCCCGGCCGCACGTCGAACTCGATGGAGCCCGGCTGCTCGTCCTCATCCAGTTCATCCGCGATAAGCTCGACCAGGGGCTCCACGCCGGTCATGACAGCAGGCCCGTGAAAGTCCGCGGAGTGGGACACGCCGAGCGCGTCCGCGAGCATATCCAGATCATCCGCCGCGTCCAACTCATCGCCGCCATCGTCGTGCCGCACTTGGAAGAGATGGCCGTGCGCCTCATCACGGTAGAGGAAAGGCAAATCAACGCTGGCGGTACGCTCACAACTCGGGCACTGAGCTGCGTTGAACACGCCGGCGAGGAGAGCGTAGCGGAGACCGGGCTGCTCCGCCACGTCGATGGCGTGAAACAACGGGCGACGGAAGTGACGCCCGCAAGCGCAACCAAGATCATGCATAACGCGAAGGGTCGCCATCGTCTTAAACCTTGTCTGTGTATGATCCGCCGAGCGAGTGTGTCACGCCCTTGTAGCCCTGTACCTATCCTTTAGCGTATCATGCTGACGCCCTCTTTCACGCATAATTGACGTATGGATCATATGGCTCTAAAGAAAAAACGGCCCGCGCGCTCGCCGTACCTGTACGCGCTCGCGCTCGCGCTGACGTGCGCGGCGCGTCCGAGCGGCGCCGTAGCTGGCGTCGCTAACGCTGGGCGCGCACACCGTAGCGCGCCGGCAGCCAGGAGCAGCGCCGGCCGGATACGCGTCACGGCCCCACTAAACGTGCTCGTGGCCCAGAACCGCACCGAGCCCGCGCTCGCGCTCGACCCGCGCGGCATCGTCGCCGCCGCGAACCCCGACTACTACCACGCCCGGCCGCCCGGCCCGCTGCAAACCACCTTCGCGTCGAGCGACGGCGCCAGCTGGACCCAGGGGGCCGTGCCGACGTATGGTAACTTCACGGGATTGGCCGACCCCTCCCTGGCCGTCGACGCGCGTGGCCGCGCCTACTATCTGTACATGGGGGAGACGCCGACGTACTGCGGCCAGGACGGCAATACCGCGCTGCTGCTCGGCCGCTCCGACGACGGCGGCCACACTTTCGCGCCGCCTACCGTTGTCGACATCAACGGCTGGGACGACAAGCCACGCGTCGCCGTGAACGCGACCGCCTCCGGCAATGGGAGTGGAGGACATACCACGGTCTATGTGGCCTTCTCACGCTGGCTGACCCCAGACCGCCAGATCCTCTTTATGCGCTCCACGGATGACGGGCATACCTTTGCGGAAACGCCTAAAATACTCTACGCCTCGCCCGGCTTCAATTGGGGCGCCGTGCCCGTGGCCGGACCGCACGGACGTGTCTATGTGCTCTGGGCGCACTACGAGAACCCGGGCCTCTACACGCCGGTACACGCGCGGATCATGCTGCGCGCCTCGACGGACAACGGTCACACCTTCGCGCCGCCCGTCACCGTGGACGGCTTCACTGGCCTGCCGCGCATACTCACGCCCGGCGCGCTGCGCGTGTTCACCTATCCCGTCGCGGGCGTCGACCCGCGTAGCGGCGCCCTCTACGTCGCCTGGGTGCGGGCGCGCCCGCTCACGCGCCCGGCCTACGCGGGGCAGGTGGCCGCCGACGTCATGCTCACACGCTCACGCGACGGCGGACGAACCTGGACGCAGCCGACCACGCTCAACGACGCCGCGGCGGGCGACCGCTTCATGCCAGCGCTCTCCATTGGGGCCGACGGCCTGATCCGCGTGGCCTTCTACGATCGCCGCGCCGGCGGGACGCGCTTCGGGCTCTACGGCGTCGCGCTACACGACGCGGGCGAACGCCTGGAGGTATGGCCGAACCGGCAGGTCAGCGCGACGCTCTCCTCGCCGTATACACTGCACTACATCGCGCCCGGCAGTTCGTGCGTGGCGCCCGGCCGCTTCATGGGCGACTACATCGACGCGGCTACGACACGCGACGGCGCGCTCGACGTGATGTGGACCGATACGGCGGCCAGCGCCCCCGGCGAGAGTGATATCATGTTCGCGCATGTGCCGGACGCCTACCTGCGCGACGGCGCGCCGCGCGCTATAAAATGGTGATTCAAGGTTTGTAAGGCGGTACTACACATGATGAAGGACTTGCTGCGCACCGGTGATCTCACGCCCGGCGACCTAACGCTGCTGCTTGACCTCGCGACGGAGTTCAAAAGGGAGCCGCTGGGGCGCCACGGGCTGCTGCACGGCGACTCAGTCGTCCTCTACTTCACCAAGCCGTCCACACGCACGCGCATCTCGCTGGAGACGGCCGTGTCGCGGCTAGGCGGCCTGCCCATCAGCGTCGGCACGGCCGAGTTGCAGCTGGGGCGCGGCGAGACGATCGAAGACACGGCTACGGTGATCGCCTCCTACGCGCGCGCCTTCATCATCCGCACCTTCGCCGACGAGGACGTCGAGCAGTTCGCCGCTGCGGCGACGATCCCCGTCGTCAACGCCCTGACCGATGCGCACCACCCGCTGCAGAGCGTGGCCGACATCCTGACCCTGCGTGAGCGCTTCGGCGATAATCTGCGCGGGCTGCGGCTGGCCTACGTCGGCGACGGCAACAACAACGTCGCGCACAGCCTGATGGAGGCGGCGATGTTGATGGGCCTGGACATGACGCTGGCCGCGCCGCCGAGCTACGAACCCCACCCCGAGGTGACGCAGCGGGCACGGACGCAGGCCGAGGCCAGCGGCGGCCGCTTGACCCTCACACACGACCCGGTCGAGGCGGTGCGGGGGGCGCAGGCCGTCTACACCGACCTGTGGGTCTCGCTCGGCAACGCCGACCACGAGCGGCGCGCGCGCGCGGCCGCCCTCTCGCCCTACCGCGTCGACGCGGCTCTGATGGCGCGGGCCGGTGGGGACGCCGTGTTCATGCACTGCCTGCCCGCGCACCGTGGCGAAGAAGTCACGGCCGAGGTCATCGACGGCGCGCGATCCATCGTCTTCCCGCAGGCCGCCAACCGCCTGCCCACCGGCCAAGCCGTGCTGTGCGCGCTACTGGAGGGCACGCTCACGGGCGCGTAAGCCGTGGAGAGGCTGGTTCCAAAGGAAGGGGAGCGATACGCGGCGGCGCGGTTAGCAGTAATGCGACGGTTTGATGCAACTTCGATAAATTTGCCACGTAAGATTCGCTACAGCCCTTACGTCTATATACACGTAAGGGCTGTGGCGAGGGTAAGGGCTGACCCGCGTCACCGCCCTGACTATAGGGGTACGTGTCGTATGGGCTGTACGGCGCGTATCCCTTTTTGTTGTACGGCCGCCGCCGGGGCGCCGTCACGCCGCCTCACTTCTTCGCGGGGACCGGCGCGCCCTTGCCTCCGGCGCTCCCTTCCGGGACCCAGCCCTCGGGCATGCGCTCCTCGGGGGAAAACAGAAAGTGCTCCATCTGCTCGCGCATGAACTGCTGCGCGTCGGGATCGGCCAGCACCAGGCCATAGTGGTTGATCAGCACGACCTTCTGTTGCTGCCACAGATTCCAGGCCTGCGCCGAAATTTCCTCATAGATACGCTGTCCAAGCTTGCCCGGATACGGGGGACGCGGCAACCCCGGCAGCAATTGCCCCAACTTAACACACTGGACCATCCTTGCCATGATTTGTTTCCTTCCACACACTGAAGAGATGAACGGGTTAGCCGGAACGACATCCCGGCGCTCTCCCCTCATTATCCCTAAAAGCCACGCAAGGATATAACAGCCGCATATGAGGGTCATTTTCTTCGGTATGGAGTGCCGGTTCTCTCGTCCCACGCTCACGGCGCTCCTGACCGGGGGGATCGACGTGCGCGCCGTCGTGGTCCCGCGGCCCCCCTCCGTTGGGGTCGGGGCTTCCGACGCGCCCATTCGTCGCCTGGCGCCGCCACGACCGGCGCGCGGGTTAGCGCTGCCGACGGCCTCGACGGAGCGGGGCATCCTGGGACTAGCCGGGACGGCGGATATCCCGATCTTCGAGGTCGGACGCCTGGCCCACGAGGAAACAATCGCCGTCCTGCGCGGCCTGCAACCCGACGTCATCGTCGTGGCCTGCTTCCCGCGCCTGCTGCCCCCGGCGCTGCTGGATCTGCCCCGCCACGGCGCGTTGAACGTCCACCCGTCGCTGCTGCCGGCCTACCGTGGCCCACAGCCCCTGTTCTGGATCTTCCACGATGGACTCGAACATGCCGGTGTGACCATCCATCTGATGGACAGCGGGGCCGATACCGGTGACATCGTGGTCCAGCGACCGCTTGCGTTGCCGGACGGCGTATCATACGCCGACGCCGAGCAGCTATGCGCGGAGGAGGGCGCGCGCCTCGTCGTGGAGGCAGTGCGCGGCCTCGACAAGGGTACACTGGCGCGGCGGCCGCAGCCGGCGACGGGCATATCGTACGCGCCGGCGCCGCGCGTGGAAGATTTCGTCGTAGCGCCCGACTGGTCGGCGCGGCGCGCCTTCAACTTTATGCGTGGTATGGGGAGGATGTGCGCCACCTTTTCGCGATGACTGGGGGGATTGGGTCGCTGGCCGTATCTACTGGGACCGCCGCCGTCCCGGCGGCTCACGGTCGCGGCCACGGGCTCGCCACATGCAACACGGTCGCCCGCAGCGGCTGGCCGCCGGGACGGCGGCGGTCCCAGTAGATACCCGGCACGAAAATGTGGCGCGCACCCGTATGGGGAGCCGACCTTGACCTACCCCCTGAACGTGCGCTATACTAAAGCCAAACGACCGTTCGGAAGTGATGGCGGTAATGGTAGTGGGGCTTATGATCGAGCAGCAACAGCGCACGGGTCAGCGCGAGCGCATCGTCACCGCGACGGGACGCCTCTTCCGCGACAAGGGCTACCACGGCGCCTCGATGGCCGACATCGGCAAGGCCGTGGGCCTGGAGAAGGGTTCGCTCTACAGCCATATCTCGTCCAAGCAGGATGTCCTGCGTGAACTCGTGATGCGCGGCGCGACTCTCTTCATGGCGGGTATCCGGCCGGTCGCAGCCTCCGACGCCGTAGCCCCGGTCAAGGTACGCGAGGCCATGCGCGCGCACCTGCGCGTCGTCGCCGAGCAGCCCGATCTGGCAACGGTTTTCTTGCAGGAGTGGCGGCGGCTGGAAGGCGCGACGCTCGACGAGGTGAACCGCTTGCGCGCCGACTACGAGTCCATGTGGCGCGACATCGTGGAGGGCGGCGTGCGCGAGGGTCTGTTTCGCGCCGACCTCGACGCGCGTTTCGCAACGCTGCTGCTGCTCTCAGCCGCCAACTGGGCCTATCAATGGTTCGACCCCCTTGGCCCACTCTCCGCCGACGACGTGGCGGACAGGTTCACGGATATAGCGCTTGAAGGAATGAGATAATGATCGACGAACGCGAGGTAGAGTTCCGGGCGCGCGTGGAGCGCGGCGAGACCATCGAGGCGGGCGACTGGATGCCTGAGGACTACCGACTGGGCGTACTCAAGTTCCTGGAGATGCACGCTAACAGTGAGATCATGGGCGCGCTGCCCGAGCGCGAGTGGATTCCGCGCGCCCCTACGTTGCGCCGCAAGATGTCGCTGACCGCCAAGGTGCAGGACGAGGTCGGGCACGCCCAGTTGATCTACTCCGTGGCCCAGGACCTCGGGAAGAGCCGCGACGCCATGATCGAGGATCTCATCGCCGGCAAGACGAAGTTCCACAATGTCTTCCACTACGCCACCGAGAGTTGGGCCGACGTGGCCGCGATCGGCTGGCTCATCGACGGCGCCGCGCTGGTGACGCAGCATGCCCTGCTGAAGTCCAACTACGCGCCCTACGTGCGCGTGCTTAAGCGCATCTGCGCCGAGGAGTCGCTGCACCTCAAGCACGGCGAGGACGTCACGCTCGAACTCGCCGGCGGCACACCCGCCCAGCGCGCCATGCTACAGGACGCCCTGAACCGCTGGTGGGAGCCGATCATGCATTTCTTCGGGCCGTCCTACGCGCCCAAGAACGACGCGCTGCTCACCTGGCGCTTCAAGACGCGCTCCAACGAGGAGATGCGGCAGGAGTTCCTGAACAAATACGTGCCGCGCATCTGGTCGCTCGGCTTCACGCTGCCCGACCCTGACCTGCGCAAGGACGAGGCGACGGGCCAGTGGCGCTACACCGAGCCCGATTGGAGCGTGCTCAAAGCGGTCGTCACCGGCCATGGTCCCGCCACGACGCGCCGCCTGGCCTTGCGCCGCGCCGCGCACGCCGAGCAGGCGTGGGTGCGCGCGGCTCTCACCGCTAGCGTAGCGGAAGCAGACGTGGCGTAGAACCTGTGACTGTGGTCGTATCTATTGGGAGCGCCGCCGCTCGCTGCGCTGCCCGGCGGCCTGTCTTTGCAGGCGACCGTGTTGCATGTGGCGACCCCCCCGGCCACAACCGTGAGCCGCCGGGCAGCGCAGCGAGCGGCGGCGCTCCCAATAGATACGCAGGCATGGAGGATCGCTAATGGCTATATACACAGTCTTCCAACGCAAGGGCGTGACCGAGCCGCTGGTCGAGGTGGGCACGGTCAACGCCGACGATACACGTATGGCTCTCTTGTTGGCTAAGGAGTGCTTCTTCCGGCGCGATGTCCCGGCCGAGATCTGGGTGGCGCGCCGCGCGGATATACATCCGCTCGTCGAGACCGACGTGCTGGAGCCGGGCACCGACAAATCGTACCGCTCTATCGAAGCCTATAAGGGTATCGCCAAGAAACGCCAGGAGATCGAGTCGTCACTACTATGAGCGAGCATGAACAGAACGCGGCCCCCACGTCGACCGAAGGCGTCGGCGGCCGATACGCCACGACATCCGACGGCCACACGGCCGCGCTTGACCCCGAGACGCGCGCCGCGCTCGTCGCCTACCTGCTGGCGTGGGCCGACGACGAACTGATCCTGGGACATCGCGACTCGGAGTGGACCGGCGTGGCGCCGCAACTGGAGGAGGACGTGGCTTTCTCGTCGATCGCGCAGGACGAGATCGGCCACGCCGCCCTCATCTACCGCCTCGTCGCGACGCTGGCCGACGACGACGCCGATCGCCTGGCGCTGCGCCGTCCCGCCGAGGAGTACCGGCACGTTGCCTTGGTGGAGCGGCGCAACGGCGACTGGGCCTTCACGATCGCGCGCCACCTCTTCTATGACCTGGCCGACGGCTACCGCACCGACATACTTGGCGACTCGGTCTACGCGCCACTAGCGGGCGCCGCGCGCAAGATGGCGCGCGAAGAGCACTATCATGTGATGCACGACGAGGCGTGGTGGGAGCGCCTGAGCAAGGGGACCGCCGAGAGCCGCGACCGGCTCATCGCGGCGGCGCGCGTGGCGCTGCCGCTGGCCGTCGATGTCTTCGGCGAGACGCCGGACGAAGATACCCTCGTCGCGGCCGGCATCGTGCCTTGTCCCGCACGGGCGCTGCTCGAAGAGTGGCGTCCGCGCGTGCGGCCGCTCCTGCTAGGGCTCGACCCATCACTAGTACATTTGATCGAAGCGGAGCCCCGACCGCGCGTGGCGCGCCCGCTCGACGCGGACTTCCGCGCCCTGCACAGCGAGATGACGATTGTATCGGCCTCGGGACTCGGCGACAAGTGGTGAGTGACGAATGGGGTGCACCTCGAAATAGTGGAATCGCACGCAGGCCACGTCCACCATTTCGAGATGCACTCTGACGACTGACGACTGGCGACTGACGACTGACGACTAAAGCGGTGAATGAAATGACGACGGAGACGGAGACGCGCGGCCTGCGCGACAGGCTGTGGGACGCGCTGCAAGACGTGGTCGACCCCGAGATCCCGGCGGTCAGCATCGTGGAGATGGGCATGGTCAATAAGGTCGAGGTCGCCGGCGAAGGCCGCGTGACCGTAGAGATCCTGCCGACCTTCAGCGGTTGCCCCGCTCTCGACGTGATCGGCGCCCATGTACGCGAGCGCGTGGAACGGGAGCCGGGCGTTTCGAGCGTCGACGTCCGCTTTGTGTTCGACCCCATCTGGTCGACCGACCGCGTCACGCTGGCGGGCAAAGAGAAGCTCAAAGGCTTCGGGGTCGCGCCGGCGCCGCTCTCACGGGGACGCCCGCTGCCGATGCTGCAGCGTGAGCCGGTGGCGTGCCCGTTCTGCGGCTCGACACATACGGCCATGGACAACCTGTTCGGCCCCACGCCGTGCCGCTCGCTCTACCGCTGCCTCGACTGCCGCAACCCGTTCGAGCGCTTCAAAGCGCTGTGAGTGGGCGGGCAATCGGGGGCTTGCGGGTAGGCGCGTCCCCAGGCCTGGCCTTAAAAGACCATGGCAGAGCACGGACCCTGAAGGGTCTGTGGAGCGCGGCACGCGCCGTCCGTCTAGCGCCCGGCCACCGCAGCGGTCGCCGAGAGACCTTTTAAGGTCTGGTCCCTGCCATGGTCTTTTAAGGCCAGGCCCACGGAGTTCAACGCCCGTGTCACTATTTTAAGGCGCACCCGCACACTTGGGGTGCACCTTAAAATAGTGGACGGTTCGCTCAGGCCGACCGCGCGCGTCCGAGGGATTGGCGCCGCCAGGGATGATCGGCGGCGGGGCGCAGCGGGCGCGGGGCCGGCGGCACGACGGTGGGCG
>JAABUU010007122.1_pt1 | contig 11651 bp, 10 predicted proteins | sample 5559301 | NCBI WGS metagenome assembly JAABUU01 (sample SAMN10711884, study PRJNA513360) | rock metagenome | isolation source: Antarctica rocks | place: Antarctica: Victoria Land, Richard Nunatak white
GGTCTCTGGGGACACCCGCATCTCCGGGTCGTCGGGGAACTCCACGCGCAGCCGACCGCTGATCTGCTCCGGCGAGTACTTCTTCTCCAGATCCTTCTCGACCTTGGCCCGCAACGCCAGGTTCGTCACCAGCTTCGCCGGCTTCGGGCGGCCGGCATGGTCGTAGGCCAACGCGTGCGCCGCCGTTGATCGGTAGCGACCCTGCCGATCGAGGTTGCGCCTCAGCTCGCGCGAGATCGTCGACGCGCTGCGCCCCAGTCGATCCGCAATCGAGCGCATCGACTCCCCAGCAGCGCGAGCCAACGCGATCTCCTCCCGCTCGGCAAACGTCAGGCAACGTCCCATCAGCCCGCGGCCACGCCGCGGCCTAACCCCGCCCGCCTCGACCAGCACCCGCCGCCCGGTACGCCGGCTGGTGTCGATGACAGCGACCGCCTCGGTGATGAACCCGCCGTCAGACATGACCTGCCAGAACTGCTGCAACAGATCCGGACGAATGAAGATCGAACACTCAGCCACAGACAACACCCAATCAGTACGTGTTGCGATCACCGCGAGAACCCAAGGATCCCCAAGCGAAACAGCGGCAGATGACCTAAAAACTCGAGGATCCTCCGACCTCCAGCGTTTCCGCGCACCCTCTTGCACAGTGTCTTGCACCCCGGTTTGGCCTGCACGGAGGCAACGGGCAAGCGTCGTTAACCGGGACACGCACACTGCTCCGACTATCGCCGAGGTACCGCGAATGCCTCTCCGTCCCCAGGCGCCGGCCGCCCAGTATCTGAACGGACGTGCCGCACTCAGCTGCCCGCACCTTGGGGATCTTCGCCCGTGGGCGGGATGGAGTTACGGCGACCTCGGCGGAGCCGAGAGGGAAACGTCGGGTGAGTCTCGACCAGATCAGCGTTGAGGTCCCGCGCAGTCGCATCCATCGGTTACCTGGCCGAACACGCCGACCTCGCCCGGAACCTCGTGTTGGTCGTCAATGAGCTGTCCAAGAGGCGAGTACGGCCGTCGCTTGGCCGTGCACGAACTAAGGGTCACCTTACATTTATTACGGAGGCCGTTTGATAAATTTTGGCTGCATCTCGACAAACAAACAATTACACAAATGTCGGGATGCAGTGAAGATGGACCACGAGCAGTGGCCGAGATCGACCCAAATCAGCGGTCTCGGCGACCGTGGTCAATGCCCATTATCTGAACGGACGTGCCGCACTCAGCGGCCCGCACCTTAGGACGTCGGCCGTGGGCGGGATGGCGGTACGGCCGTACGGCGCCTTCGGCGGGAACCGATAGGAAACGGCGGATGGAGCTCGACCAGATCAACGTTGCGGTACCGCGGGGCAAAGCATGCCTCGGAGTCGGCCAGCCAACGCGGCCTCAAAACCAGAAGTTCGTGTTGCTACTTGATGAGCCCTTCTCGCTTCATTTCCTTCGCGAGTGTCTCCGCACGCTGCTCCCTGGACGCATCCGCAGGCACCTCGACCCGCACCTTCTCCATCTGGCGTTCCCAGTCCTTATTCATCTCAAACCGTGCCATTGTGTTCCTCCACTACGCATTCGCTCGTTTGTTCGAGTGTATCAGCCGAAACGTCCAACCTGGAGGGCGAAAGTCGGTACAGTCCGTTGTCGTCGAAATGGTGGGCAGGAAGTACCCGTCATCTGGTTTCCTGTTTAGCTCGCGCCGCCCCACATTTCGATGTCGAGGGCATCGAGGACTGCTGATGTCCTCCCGTACCGCAGGGCGTCAACGGGGCGGGCGCCGGCGAGGTGGGAGTTGTTTACTCGCAGCCACTCTTGCACTGCGGGTGGTCCCCAGATGAGGCATGCCCGCGTGAAAGTTCGGTCGAGGGCGATGAGTTGCGCCATCGATTGGGGGCGCGGTCGGTGTCGTCCGCTGATCCACCGTCCTGGGGTGGAGGCGCTGACTCCGCTGAGTTTCGCTAGCCCTGGGTTGCCGAACGCGTCCGCCAGCGCGCGCAAGCGTTCGTCGGGAAGCGAACGATCTGTGTGGGTGCCCGGATCGCTCGGTTGATCTGGCCTGTTGGTCGGCCCGCGTTCGGTGACCATTTTTTCCTCGACTCTGCCGGCACTAGGGAAAATCTTGCCACGTCGCGAGGTCTACTCGAGGTCCAGCGACGACCAGTGGGCACTGCCGTGGTTGGCTGCTTCGCCGGGCTCGGCGGTCGAGTCTGGTCTCCTACTGGTGCTCGTCGCGCTACGTAGCCCGCGGATCGTGGTGCGATGGGATCGGGGTTGTTATGGGCGTCGGTCACCGTTGCGGTAGGCGGTGCCGGCGGCGAGGCCGGTGTAGGCGGTGAGGTCGGCGAGTTGGGCGCATTCATTCACGACCTGACAGGTGGCACAGAAGCGGAGCGCTGGGGCGGCGGCGGCCGTCCGCGGCCCGGCGGTGACCGCCGCGGCGTGGGCCGTTTCCCAGGAGGTCCAGTCGCTGCCGTGGCCTTTGCAGTTGCCGTCGGTGATGGTCGCGGCGAGGTCTTGGGCGAGCACGGTGCGGCTGATGCCCCTCACGGCCGGTCCGGTCGGTGCGGGGTCAGGGTTTCGTCCACAGTGCACTCCTGAGCTGCTGTTGTTGGTGCGCGGTCAGGGAGGTAGCGAATTGGCGGTATAGGGCCCGTTGTTTCGCGGTCGGCGGTCGGGGCCAGGAGGGGCTGGTGAGGATGTGCCCGTGGGCGACGTGCAGCCACTGCCAGGTCAGCGCGTAGGCGTGGCTGGTGTTGCGGGTGTGGGGGCGGCAGGGTGCCCATTGCTGAAACCATGCGGTGCTGTTCCGGCCGTGGCGGATGCTGACCTCGATGGCCGGGTAGTTGATGTCGGGCAGGACCTGCGCCAGGGCGGTGAGGTGGGCGAGGTAGTCGGCGATGCTCACCTGCACTGTGGCGCTGCAGGCGCGGGCGGTGCGCTGGCCGAGTTCGGGAGGCAGGCGCAGCGCGGCGGCCGCCGCGCTCCAGGTGGCGGATTGGGGGTGCGCGCGGGCCAGGCACAGGGACGCGAACAGCGCCACGGTGTCGGGGTCGGAGTCGAACAGACCGGCTAGGTGGGCGCGGTAGAGGACGGTGGGCAGGACCTGGGGCAGTCGGCACATCGGCGCGTCGAGACCGAGGTGGGTGTCCAGGCGGTGGGACAGGGTCCGGTGGGGGGCGTGGGCGGCCATGATGATCCGGGTCAGGGTGGGGGTCATGACGGTGCGGTTGGCCAGCCACCCCAGGGACCCGCTGGCGGTGCGGGGAACGGTCTGCAACCAGGGCACGAAGGCGGCCGCCGCGTCCTCGACGGTGGGGCAGGTGAGGATGTCATCGGCGCTGCGCAGGGCGCGGCTGCGCAGGGCCGGGTCGGTGGGTGGGCGCATCCCCCAGCGGGGCCCGCGCCGCCCGGTACGTGCGGTCGCCTCCGCGGCGAGTTCGTTGGCCCACGGCGCCAGTGCGAGCCCACCGGGCTGGTTCGCCAGGTGCAACAGCACGGTGGTGAGGTGGCGTAGGTCCTGCAGGTACCCCACGCCGGGGACGTCGGTGCCGAGGACGCGGACCTTGTGCCCGGCGGCGGCGGTGTTGCGTCGCTGCTGAGCCCGTAGGCAGGGGGGTTCGGCGCGGACGGTCGGAAGCGCGGTCAACTCCTGCAGGCACTGGCGGGTGGGGCCTTGCCCGAGGGGATTGCCGCATTGAGTACTGGTGCCGGCCCGGCGCAGCGGGGAGTGGCGTTGATCGCGGAAAGGCCGCCCGCAGCCGGGGCATCCGGCGAGCAGGTAGGTGGCGTGGGTCAGGCAGACGGTGACCGTGGGCAGCCGCCACGGGAGTTGCCAGATTCCGGTGGCGGCGAGGCAGGGTGGGCAGAGCTGGGTGCCGTGTCCGGGGACCCACCCGCGGGCGGCGACGGCACGGAAGCTGGACAGGGCCTGCGGGTCGAGCCCGGCGAGGTCGAGGGCGGTCCCGTCGTAGGCTGCCAACGTTGCGGCCGCCACCTCGGCGGGTTCCAAGCGCGCCACGCAGGCCAGTCGCCGGGTCGTGGTGGCGGGCGGGTGGAGCATCAAGAACCGGGTCGTGCTGGATCCCCCGCCTCCGCGCACGAGGGTCAGCAGCCCGGCGGTGCTCATTCCATTGGCCTCGGCGAGGTGCTCGAGGTAGCAGTCCAGGGCTTGGCCCGGTCGCAGGTCGAGGGTGACCGGCAGCGGTGGGCTCACCTGAGACCGCGCAGTAGGGAGGGGAGGGCCACCGCAGCCCCAGCCGCAGTGTTGAGGTCGGTGCCCGCATCCGAGTCCGGGTCGGTGAGCAGCATCATGCCGTGCTCGTAGAGCACCAGCCGGGTTTCGGGGTCAATCAACTCCCTGAAGCGCAGGACCCTGCCCGCGGGCAGGGTGGGGGTGTTGCTGGTGTAGAGCGGTCCGCGGGTCAGCATCAGCCACATCCAACCCAGGCCCAGCTGCGCGCCGGGCGTGCCGTCAACCGCGGGCAGCGCGAGGCTGCGGTGCGGACGCCAGCGCAGAGTGCGGATGTCGCGGAGGATGTCGCGTCGCCGCTGGTAGTCGATCAGCCCGTCGTCGATGAGCCCCTCGGCGGTGCCCAGCAACAGGTGGGCGTGGGCTGCGGTGATGCCACGGCCCAGGGCGATGCCGGAGACCAGGCGGGAGGTTTCGGTGTGCGGGGTCCCGAACGCATGACAGGCGGTACTGGCTGCGACGAAGCCACCGGTGAGGCCGGACACCACCATGTACAACCCGGTCGCGGCGTTGGCCCGCGCCGTCCACACCCCACTGTGCGGTAGCGGGTCCTCACCGGGCAGGCAGGCCAGGGCGGGGATGTGTCGGGGCCGCAGCCCCGCCGTGGTGACGAGGCGGCGGAGCTGGGCGCTCAGCCAGTCGAGGCGTTCGCGGTCGGCGGTGGTAAACCCCGGCAGGATCGCGTGCTTGGCGGGTGGGGTGGGGCGTCGCGGAAGGTAATGACGTGGCGGCACCTCGGCGGCGCCCCGGAGACGACGGAACCCCTCACGGATCAGTGTCCGCTCGGCGGCGCCGGAGGTGAGCGCGGGGGCGGCGGCGAGCAGGATCGCGGCGACCGTGCCCGGGTCCTCGGCCGGATAGCACCCCCAGCTCCGCGCCGCCGTGACGTCCACCGGCGGGGCCGTGGACGGGCGGTCGGGCCAGTGGTCGTCGATGGTCTGGGCGATCAGCCCGCACAGCCGGAACATCCGCCGCGCGATGACTTTGGCTTTGGTCCTGGTGATGGTGTCCTCGGCGAGGCTCCGGAAGGCGTCGACGACGTCGAGCAGGGCACGGTCGGCGCCCCGGTGGTGTCCGGGGGTGGGGCCGTGGGTGAGCAGGACACTGCAGGCGCGGCAGATCGGGTGCAGGGCCAGGGCCCAGTCGCGGCCGATGATGCCGGTGAGCGGGGTGCACCGCGGGCACACCCAATCGGCCCCGTGGAGTCGCCAGCCCCCGCGCCGGGTGTCGCCTTTGCCGCGGACGGCCGGTGGGTAGCGGTCCAGAGTGCTGGCCCCGAGCTGCTCGACGGGCACACCGGAGACGGTGGCCAGAAACGCGGCACGCGCCGCGGTGAGGCCGACGTTGATCGGGCGGGGCAGCAAGTGGCTGGTGCGCAGGCCGTTGGCGTCGGCGAGGCGGGTGACGTAGGAGTTTAGGGCCTCCCTGTCGGCGAGGTCCGGGCGGACGGGAAGCAGGTCAGCCGGCACGGCGGGCCAGCAGGCTGGCTTGGGCGGTGAGGTCGGCCTCGGCGTGGTGGGCGCGTTCGGTGAGCGTGACGGCGGCGAGGTGCTCCCGGCTGATGGTGGTGTCCGCGCGGAGAGCGGCGAGGAGGGCTTCGGTGAGCAGGGTGGCGGTGTCGCCGACGTAGCCTTGGGTGCGCCGCCAGATGAAGCCGGCGTGCTCCCGGGCGAACACCCCCGGTTCGGCGCCGGGAAGGTAGGGCAGCAGGATCTGTTCGGCGTTTTTCAGGAAGCCTTGCCAGGCCTGTTTGCCGGGCAGGGTCGTGATCTCGTAGGGGGCGAGGTGAAAGTACTGCAAGCGGCCCGTGATCTGCGGGTCCGCGTGTAGTGCCCCGTTTTTCAGGTCGGCGCCGACGAGGAGCATGCTGCCGCCGGCCTCGCCGAGTTCGGAGTTGAGGAACTTGAGGTAGTCCAGGGTCTCGCGGCCGGTGACCGATCTGGTCGTGAGCATGTGGACGTCATCGATGATGAGTAGCCGCACACCGTGGGTGAACAACGCGGAGACCACCATGGTGGTGGTGACACGTTTGACCCCTTCGTTGGGGTAGCCCAGGAACGCGAGGATCTGCGCGTTGACTTCTTTGACTTTCGACGCCGACCGTAGGGTCGCATACACCACCGGAACCAGGTCCGCGGTCATCCCCGGCTGGGGCCGCCACGTCGGCAGATCGCCGCTGAGTTCCTCGCCCAGCCAGTCGCGGTGCCGGCCCTGCGCCCAGTCCTTGATCATCGTGCTCTTGCCGGTGGCGAAGGGTGCATCCAGCATGATCATCCGCTTGGCCCCTGGGCGTTGGCGGGCGTTCTTGCGCAGGATGCGGTCCATCCCGGACTGCACCGGTTCGGTCTGGGCGCGCGGGAGCAGGAGCCGTTCGAAGGAGTCCTGCAGGTCGTGCAGGTAGCGGCGGCGCTCGTTGCTCGTCAGGGCGCGGCACTGCTCGGCGGTCAGCGGCGTCGGCATGCTCGCAGGTGCGGTGGTGGCCTGGGCATGCCAGATACGAGCATCCATCACAGAGCCTCTTCGTCGAAGTCGGGCCACGGGGTGTCGAAATCGATGCCCTCCGCTGCTGGGGCCGTTCCCGGTGGGGGCTTGCGGGGGATGCGGGGCAGCGATTGCGCGTGGGCGTGCTGGTCCTCGATCAGGCGGCCTGCGTCGGCGGCTTCGTCGTGGTCGATGCGCGACTGCTCGAAACGCAGTCGTGCCGCGGACATCTGCGCCTTCCAGTCCTCGGTGTTGCGGGCGGCGGTGAGCTCGGTGATCTCCTCGATGATCTGGTGCTGCACGTTGCGGGCACTGAGCACGTTGTTGCCGCCGCGTTTTTTGATCAACGCGATGGCGCGGTCGCGGACCACGTCGGTCAGCGGGGCGTGCACAAGGTGGCGACTGCGCCACGGTATTTCGTGGATGCGTCCATCGTCGCGGCTTCTGTGCCAGATCCGGGTGACATCACGCGGGTCGTAGTGAAAGGGGACCTTGCCGTCCTCGGCGCGGAAGGTTCCCTCCCGTACATTGCGCAGACCGTCGAGGATCTCGGCGTCATAGCTCAGCCCCCGGTAGTCGATGCCGGAGTGGCCGGGGGTGAGCCAACGGATGGGAAGGAACTGGTAGATCAAATCGGGGTGCTGGGGCACCAGGATGCGCCCGGTCGCGTCCATCAACGCGTCGAACATTTCCAACGGGCTCAGGTGGGCCTGCGTCCGGTCGGCGAGCTTGAGTCCACGATGCTTGCTCCGGTGGTAGTCCAAGGCGATGAACCGGTGTAGGTGCCGCTGCAGCTCGGTGGCCGTCAGCAAAGGCTGCTCCGCCTGTGCCACCCAACGGCCACGCTCGTAGACGCCGCGGCCCTTGAACCCGGGGATCTGCTGGTAGGCCCGCTGCAGGGTTTCGTGCCAGCGTTCGATCTGTGGATTGTCGGTGGGTTTGCTGCCCCGCGAGAGCATCAGGTCGATCTGCCATTCGTTGAGCAACGCCCGAAAATGCCGGCCCAGGAAGATCGACCCGTTATCGGCGCGCAGCGAGGAGGGGATGACGCCGGGGAGGTGGTGCACACCTTTGAGCGCCCGCTGTGCCTTGACGACTTGCTGGCGCCCGGTGTGAAAGGGATTGCCGCTGAAGTCCAGGGATGCCGGTATGCCGCTCCAGCGGAAGTCCTCGATGGTGGTGTCCTCGACGAGCATCGAGAAGGGGCGCATCGCGTCGTAGAGCGCCAAGCCGACCTCGACACCGTTTGCCGAGCGGGGCACGACCCGGCAGGCGAGGATCACCCGGGTGGACACCGAGATCAAGCTGATGATCTCCACCGAATACACCCGCTCCTGCACTTCGTCCCAGACGAGGTTGTCGGCGCGGGTGACGTCGATCGCCAGATGGCTCGGGTGGGTCACCGAGTAGCTCGAGCGCGACGACACCGCACGCTGGGCGTTCGACCGGTGGGCCCGGGTGGTGCGGCCCAGCGCGGTGTGCCGGTTGGACAGGTACTCCTGGGTCAGGCGCTGCGGCAGGTGCGCGTCGGTGATGCCCTCCTGCTTGAGCCGTACCCGGATGCGCCGCTCGATCTCCTCCTGGTTGACTGCGCTGATCCCGCCGTCGAATGCGGCGAACTCCTCGTCAGCGATCCGGAGGAACCGCGGATCGAGGATCTCGAAGCCCTGCTTCCCCTTGGTCTTGCGACCGTCGACCAGGCCACGGAGGCCTTCATGACGCCAGGCCGTCACCCACCTTTGGATCGACTGCCTAGCCATCCGCCCGGTCACCAGCTCCGCCTCGCGGACTCGCCGCATCACCGCGCGGTCAACACTGCGTTCGAAGGAGACCTGTTCCGCCATCGCGTCGCAGCGTTGTCGGATGCTGGTGCCGTATCCGGTGCCGAACGGGAAGAACGGTTCCCCGTCGTACGCCAGCTCGGGGTGACCGTCCCGGTAGCCGGTCAACACCTCCAGGACGACCTCCTGCCTGAACAATGCATTCGCCCGCGTGTCGACGGTCAATCCCGACCACCACGGCTCCAACGAGGAGTGCACGGCCTGCACAGCGCCGTCGCCGACTTGGGCCGCGATCACGGCGTCGTAGAAGATGGACGACATCACTCCGAGTGCATCCTGAACGCGCGCACCGTGGCGCTCGAGGTGCATCACGAGGAGCAGTCCATGGTTGGTCAGGATCCGGGCTCCGGCGTGCAGCTCCACCGCCCGCCGCGGCGTCACGGGCGGTCCGTCTCGATGTGCCCGGCGGTGAGTATTGTCTCGGTGGTGAGCGGCCGACTCAACTCGCAGTCGAGCCCCCCAGCCCACACGTGGTGCCACATCGCGGAGATCAGATGCCCCGACCCGGCGTCCGCGGCCAACACCGCACCCACCGAGGTGCCGCCGCCGCCGAGCAGCCCGGCCAGCACCTCCCCGGCCGGCTCGTACCACGGTTGGTCGCGCCGGTAGGCCTGTAGCCACATCAGATTGGCGCGTAGGACGTTGCTGTACCCGGCGAAAACACGATAAGACCAGCCGACATGCTCACACGCACCGGCGGTCAACGCCGCCTTCAGCTTGAATTTCTCGTCTTGGTGGGCCTCGGCCCGAACGTCCCAGATCGTGACCGAGCGGTTCCTCGCCTGGCAGAGCAGGTCCGGGACGTGCCTGATCGGGCGGCCCTTGCGTTTGACGGGGAATGTCAACCGCGTCGGCTGCGCCGCGAGCCACACGACGTCGTGTTGCCGGTCCAAGGCGCGCAGCAGATCGTGCTCAAGCCCGGATTCCAGCCGGATGGTGCGCCCCGTGGTCACGCTGTGTGCTTCGACGGGGACGTGCCGGGAAGCCTCCGTGGACTGCGGGCGGCGGATCGAACCCAACACCGTGACGGGCGGGGAACCTCCCGACCAGTCCCAGTCGACCTCCTCGCCCTCCACCCGGAACCGCCACACAGTGGAGGCGTGATCCACCGACCCGACATGGGGTAGATCAGCAGGGACAGAGCCAATACACTCAGGCACGATGGGTCCTTCGCTTTCCTAGCGTTTCTCGGGATCCGTCACGAGGGCGTGGCTGCTTCAACAGCTGCGCCCTCTTCGTCTGGGGTGTGTCTCATCCCCTGGGCGCGCCGACCTCGGTCAGGAACTAGCGCAAACGCTACCGCCGCCGCATACTCGCGGACAAGAGTCGAGGGGATTTAGGTGTCATGTTGTTCGGATGGCAGGTTCTTCACTGTGCCACCGGCGCGTTCCCCGCTGATCACCACAATCTCCTCCATCCAGTCCAGTTAGGGACGCTCATCGTCGTTTGTGGCAGGTCAAGGCAGCCGCGAGGTGCGGTGAGTGTTATTTCCCCACTGCATTGACGCTGCGGGGGAAATTAGTGGATCATGGCACCATGGAGCGGGTGGAACAGCCCGAATCGTCCGCCCTTGGCCGCGGCGGCAACGCTCCACCATCGGCGCCTGACCAGCGCAATTGCGAGGTCCGCGCGTCTGACCAGCGTGCGGGAGTTGGAGCAACCGCCGTGCGTAAGTCTCTGTCGTCCGTTCTGTCCGGGCTGAATCGGCCTGCTCGCGGTATCGACGTCGCCGCCGCCCTGGACACGTGCCTGGAGCTGCCAGAGGTCATCGGCTGCCTGAATCCGCTCTGTGACAACAAGTGTGACTGGCCCACAGGGCGCGGGCGCCCGCGCGACTACTGCAGCCGCGGCTGTCGACAGAGCGCGCTTCGTACCCATGCTCGGCTGCTCGGTGAGCTATTAGTCATTGAGCATGTCCTTCCGCTGGGTGATCTGCGAAAAGCGGAGCGTGTGCGGCTGGAGGCTCGTGCCGCACAGACCCGGTGGTGCCTGCGGCGTTACGCCACGGCCGTTCAACAGAGTCCAGAAAGAAACCTCCGCGATGACGGGTCCGAGGCCAAGGAAGACGCCGACTGAGGCACCCCACCACAACAGCGCGGACCCTGCCGAGCGACCGTTCAGAGATGCCAGGATGGCCGGGAATCAGCCGCCCGCCACGAAGGCACGTGCCGCCGACAGGACGCGGGAATCGGCGTCCTCGGGATCACCCTCGCCCAACAGGCGCGCCGGCGATTGGTCGCCGAGCTCCGGATTCAGCCCCTGAAACCACGCCTGCGCGGTTTCAGGGCTGTCCCGTTCAACGAGCAGCGCCGCAACCTCGTAGGCCGCGCGCAGACGGTGCTCATCGGCTGCGTTCTGCACCGTGCGGGTGCCTTTCGCCCATTCGCCCACCGCGCACCGGTGTCCGGCGCGCCGCCGAGGTAGGCAACGAGCTTGGTACCAAGCAGAGCGCGGAGCCCGATTATCAGCGTGGCAGTGTCCATGCGGAGCGCCTGCGCATGTGCATTGAGCCCCGGGCGTTGCGGCGTCGACATAGCCATCAACCAAGGATGCGGCACAGCTGGTTGTCTCCACAACCGGTGCACTCAGGAGCACAGACACCCGACCCGGGGCCCGAATCTGCTGTCGTCAATGGCGGAGGGCCGGTGAGCCCTGGACCGACACGGTCCACCAACTTGGACTTCCGCCACTACCCCTTGCGTCGACGGACACCGCCACCCCTTGCGCTGGGGTTACAGCTGGTGACCAGCGGACGTATCGGAGTCTCGCCTGCGCCCCGAGCGAGAACGCTGCCAGGGTTTCAAACGACTGTGGCGAACACCCGCGCGCGGTGCCGCACGCTGGTCGTTAATGAGCTGCTCACGGCAGGAGCGCCGCCACCAAATGGCCGCGCAACCGAGTTAGGGTCGCCTTATATTAAATACAAGGGCTCGTTGGCTCATTTTGGCTGCATCTCGACACAAAGCCACGTCTAACCGCGGGCCATGTTGGCGAAGCGCGAGTAGTGCAGCTGCGGCGCCACGGTGATCGTTCGCAGTGGACCGTTGCGGTGCTTGCCCATGATCAGGTCGGCCTCGCCGGAGCGGGGATCG
>JAABUU010007123.1_pt1 | contig 11651 bp, 15 predicted proteins | sample 5559301 | NCBI WGS metagenome assembly JAABUU01 (sample SAMN10711884, study PRJNA513360) | rock metagenome | isolation source: Antarctica rocks | place: Antarctica: Victoria Land, Richard Nunatak white
ACACAGAGTTGCCGTGCATGATGGTCAAAGGTTTGTCATGATTTGTTACTCATTTGTCATGATTTGTTACTGATTTGTCATGAATTCTGCAGCACTGCAAGTTGTGGTCCGTCAGCTGCAGCTGCCTTGCAGTACAGGACGCTCAGCATGCTGCTTTCCGCCCTATACAACCAAGTGTGTTGCAGGATGCATAGCAGATACAGCAGAAAAGAGGGCACAGTTGAGGGGACAAGCCTGAGCTCAGCAGCTATAGTCTCTGCAGCAGCTGCTTGTACTCCAGTCAGGAAACAGAAGGAGCAGAGCATGCTTGTTCCTACCTTGCCATTGGTCAAGTTTGGTGAGTGTTCATTCTCAATCTTGCGGCTGGTTCTGCGCAACTGCTCCTTGCCATGCTGATATGCATCTTCTAGAGACTCATGCCTGTCCAGATGTACCCAGGTAATGACATATGCCAGCTTTGTTGCCTGGTCGAATACTATGACTGTGTTATAGAGGGCCATGTGCATATCTGGCAAGTCTCTGTCATCTGTGGGAGCATGGTTGAATGGCAGCTTGCCTGAAGCACATTCAAGCCAAAGTCAGCCATGTGGGCCAGATTGACCGTGTACTTGCTGCTGCTTGTTGCTGAGCAGAGGAGAGGTCATTTTGCAGTGAGGTCATGCACATCTGTTGATTGAAGATAACGCAGCAATGAATGCTGTCATGCTGCATGAGGTGACATGCTGCTGCATCCACATATGATATGCTGAGCTGTGTAGATACCCTGCTGCTGAGTCATGCCACATCACTTTGTGTGCCTGTCTGCATACCTGAATAGACATAGCGTACAGTATCATAACCGCTGTAGCCAACCCAGCCTCCTGTGAAGACTTTGGGTAAGCCTTCATCATCAGCTATTTGCCAGGCAGCGCTCATGTCGGCCGGTATCGAGATTGGGTCCTCTGATGTCTCATGCGCTGTTGTGCCTCTTTCCCTGTCCTCTATTCGCACATCAGTGCCTTTGGCTATGATTTCAATTGACGGCTGGGCACCAACATAGCTGTATCGGCCCTATACAAAACAGCACAGAGGTGCAAATACAATTGTCAAAAAATTGACCCAATCCAGGCTGCAATGCATGTAGGTTGATGCAAGCATGCTTGCAGCAGTCTCCACACATGACCTATGCAGGAAAATTGGCAACAGTGCCACACCTGTTGTGTACCGTTGTTGACAGCTTCAAATAGAAAACTCGGTGCACTGCGGTCATCCTGCCGGACTAGACATCTGTACGCAAGGACTGGGGTGAGATGATCACTGAAGATGCGCTCATGCATTGGAATCACGTTCCCTCGTTTGGCAGCCTCTTTGAAATCTTCCAAACCAGTGTCACCATCCAGGTCTAGGTGTAACTGCTCTTGAACCTCTGTGACATCACCTTTGCGTGTGACAGCTTACTTGCTGAATGTATCAAGCTCGTACAGTAGCTTACCTGACACAGCCGCCAAGTCTGCATCTGTCGCGGAAGCGTTCAGAGCAGCATCCATGCGCATGACCCTTTCTACTCTCGATACTGCCGAGTGCATTTTCTGGGAGCATGACTTCTCCGAGCTGCGGCGTCTCTTTGCGCACTGACGCAATGACGGGACGGCGTTGCTGGCCAAGCAAGCTGAGCTGACGCTGGGAGGAGAGGTCACCAGATTGGCATTACCACACCTCATTTTGGCGAAGCGTTCTTGGAGTCGACGCTAAACGCAAATTATGCTACATGTGCTGAGCTCACATGGGCGGCCTGATCGACCGTGGTCGTGATCGCAGGCCGACCGCGTGCGGGCGGATGAAGCGGGCGTTCGAAAGTGAGATTGATCCTTAAACAGTAGACCAGGCTTCTTCTTCTTCTGGTTAGAATGGATGTCAGGGTCGCTTCCGCTTCCGCAGTCTCATGGCCGGATATCTTCCCAGTCTCATTCTAGCTGCTGCGTGATGCCAATGTGGTTGCGTGGTAGTCTCACGCCGGCAAGGCGGCGGAGAGGAGAGTGATGTCAGGTATTGCCTGTCTTTGATTGATTGCAATCTGTATTCAACTACAGCCAACGACCTCTCAGCCGTCTTACACATGGCTGCAGTTCAGTAGCTTGCTCCTGGTGTGCAGAGCTGCCATCTCCACGTGTTCCCGATCTGGTTGCGAGATTCGAGAGCCAGGCAACACAGCTACAAAACATCTTTCAGGCTGATAGACAAGTTATGCAGCGCACCAGCAAGGATCGACCCGAGGACAGCGATGGCTCTAGCTCATACAGCGACGATCAGCAGTCCGATCAGCCTCGTGTTCTGCCTCGGGCAGTCAGTGCTGAGGATGGTGCACTCAAGAAAGCAGCACTTCAGGTCGAAAGGGACTTAGCTGGACTCAAAATCCCTGAAGTGACATCAGCTGCAGCTCAAAGTGCAGCTGCTACTGCACCAATGCGTAGCACGCCCCTTGCAGCAGGACAGCTGCAAGGTAACAATGAGCCAGCAGAACCCTCAACAACAGAGCCATCAAGGCTGTCACCTGCTTTGCTGAGGGCGCTAGACGCAGAAACAAATGCACAGGCTGGCCCTGGCAAAGCACCACCTGCCAGCCTGGCTGTACAAGCTGCTGACAGCCGCAGAGGCACTGGTGACAGTGTAGCAGAGCCCCTGCCTGCATCTGCGTATTCAAAGCGGTCAGCTGCTGCTCCAAATGCCCGCAATGACAGTGTCTTTGAACCACTTCCAGCATCAGCATACCCCAATAAGCAGCAACCCTCACGCTTTGCCAGTCCACGTGGGGCGCCTGCCCCTGCTGTGTCAGAAAGCGGGGACTCAGACTCTGCAAGTGATGGCTATCCGGAGGCTGCACCCATGGCAGTTGCTGGTGCAAAGTCCAGAGGCAAGGCAGCAGACGCAATGGGCCTCACAGTGGCTGTGAAGGCAGCAAGCAGGATGAGGACTGAGTCAGATGTGTCACAGGACGCCGACAACAGCCCTTCCTCAGCTCGGCCCCTGCTGGCCGGGCCATCCTCATCTGCCCTGGCTGCTGCGCCAGGCTCTGTCACTGTCAGTCCCAAGGGCAGTGTGGTAGGTTTCATGCCAGTCCCAGCTGGCCAGCACCCCTTGGAATCTGAGGACTACGACACCATGGTGAGTCTGATTCTTTATAACTTGACATGCTCACAAGGCTTGTGTGCATGAGCGGCGCCGCTGTGCTTGTTTACACGGACACTTCCATCACGGACACCGTGGCCATTGTCATTACGTCCACCCAGATGTGAAGGTCTCACGGCACATGCACTGATGGATAGTCATTTGACAAAGGTCGCCACCAGTACCTACACAGCCTGTTGCCCTTGCATAGACCACAGTGCCTTGCTATATTGCAGAGTGCAGACTCAGATCCCACTGGTGGCCGGCCCTTGCTGCGGCAGAACTTCATGCCCTCAGATGACGCAGCCTACCGGGAGGCCTCCTTTGCCCGGTCCCAAGACTCCATGACACAGCCCCCCACCTACTCCCGCCTGGCAGCCCAGAGCACAACAGGCCGCCATGTGCAGATGTCAGCGCCCAGCAAGTCCCGCATGGCCCCTCAGTCCTCTGCTGGCTCCTTTGCATCAGTGGCTAGGTCTGAAGCCAGCTTTGTGAGCAGTGTCGGGGGCAGCAGGAGCAAGGAGCAGGCTCTGGCTGACACCTATGCTAGGGCTTGTGCAAGGCTGAGAGCATTGGAGGTATGTGCATTGTGGTGCTTTGCATGTGCACGGGACACTGTCAACAGCTGTAGACAGCACGTTACCATGCTGCTGTGTCAGTTACCCAAGACTGCAGGTCTGTTGTCAGTCATATGATGGCAGCAATGTGAGTCCATGAATATGCTACTGTTGCGGGTACATCTGTGGAGTGAAGGCGGTCATCATCTGGGTCAGGCTTCTCTTTTGCTTCAGTTGTCAAGTGTGCACATGAAACAAGATGCATCCTCTGCATCATAAGATGGTCCCACAAAGCATGTTAGCCAAGACGTATATGTTGTCTTTCTACCATTCAAAGCTGTGGGTGTGAGTGCTGCAGGAGACAGAGGGTGAGCTGTTCCAGAGGAAGTCTCAGTGGTCAGAGGGCTTTCAATCCTTCATGGAGTTTTATTGGCGGGTTGTGGCCTTCTTCACATTGTGGAAGACCAGCATCCAGTCTGTGGAGGGCAAGCATGGTACCACTCTTTCAGCATATGCTTCGGTGTATTGTGCTGACTATCAGCCCTTCATCTTCTGTAGAAGTGCAGAAGCAGCCTGAATGTACAGTCTCAAGGTGTTGAAGCGTGGCAAAACATGTGCTGCATGCGTGAAGGAGATCTGTCTGGGTTATGCAATTGTGTGCTCATGCTGAAAGACGCCTAATGTTGTGCGTTATCTGTGTTGTCAATATGTACCACTCCCATGTCTGCAGGACTCGTCCATACGTGCACATAAACTGTACATGCATATTAAAGGATCCTGACTACATCGAGTGCTTTGTGCAGGGTCTAATGTGTCGTTGACACTGTACTTCATGCGCTTTGCTTTCTGGTTGAATGTGCTGATGTTGGCCATTTGGGTGGTTCTGGCTGTGTTTCCTTTCTTTGACAGCCCACCAGCATCCTTCTCCTGGCAGCTGTTCAAGGAAACCAGCCCAGGCCTCATGGTGCAAGGCTATGGTTTGGACGACACCTTCTTGGTATACGGTAAGTCCACATGGGCCTACAGCAATAAGCATCATGCAATACTGAACTATGGGGCAATTGTCTGCGTTGGTTGTGGTTTGAGCTCACATCCTCCTGGTTGTGGTGCATCTGCATGTGATGTCTTGCAGCAAGTTGCATTGAATTTCATACCTTGCTGCCTTGTGCACTCCGTCACAGCTGCACAGCACCTTTTGGGCAACATGTGTCTGTTGTGAAGGGATGTATAATACAGCTTATGTGTGTGCTGAGTTGCTGTGGCATGAAAGACGTGCTGCACAGGTGGGTACAACTACACTGTGGGCACAAAACATGGCTTCTTCCGGCCTGATCTGCTGTGGCCCATTGCCATGGGTGGCATGTACCTCTTCAGCCTCCTCATCCTGCTGTATGTCATCCAGCAGCGCCTGCAGGTAAGTGTATGTGTTGAGCCATACTACAGTCTGCATGTGCATGAGCATGCAGACATTGTCTATTGATGCTGTCTATTCTGAAAGAATGGATCCAGTTTGCATTATTGCTTACCAGCTCAGTGTCACTGGGTCTTTTATGATATGTGATGATTTCATTGATGTCTGATGCGCCACCTGGTCATCACGGCTGCTGTGTATGTGGTGACTTCTCAAAAGAAATCCTGTCATGTCTGTACAGCCTGCATATGAAGGCAAGCCTCCTGACCAACGTCACCAAATCATCCTCAACGTTTCCAGTACGATTGTATCTGCTGTGTGTTGGCCAGCAGCATTGAAGCAGTTCACTCAGTATATTGCAAGCATCCTCTGCCTGTAGACAAAATGCGGTGGGGTGAAGCATAAATTCGATGAGCATAATCTGAATTGTTGCCTTTTATCAGATGCATGTCCTTCTGCAATCGACCTTGTCATGCTTCTGGCAAGGCAGCAGCAGGCATACTGTTGCATCAGGCATAATGTTGCATCAGGCTGCCAGACCTTGATTGCAAGGCTGACGTCCCTTGCACATCAATATATCCCCCTGTCTCACAATCAGATCCTTACTTGCGAGCACTGGGTGAGGGCACCAGAAAGCGCAACATTGCCGAATGCCAGACCTTCACCGCCAGACATCATCGATCTGCACAACAGCGCCACCTGGTGAGCCACAAACACAACCTTGGTTGGGAGCGCAGGGTGAGGGCGACAGTGGGTTTGTGGGCAGCAACAAGCTGTTCCCCTTCTCCACGGTGGTGTTTGCCAGCTGGGACTACCACTTGACAGATGCTGGGGCGGCGCGCAATCTGCGTCACTCCATCAGGAACCAACTGAAGGAGATGGTGAATGATGCCTTGCTGGAGGACAAGATTGAGGACACCAGGACCAAAGTCAAGGCCTACATACGAAAGGTCTGACTGCATGCCTGCCACACGTTTGTTTAGCACTTGCATTGGCGCTGCACTTGACAGTTTCTGGTTAGACCCAGGCAGCCACGCTCCAAGCCTGGTTTTGCCCTTCTGTCAAGATCCTTACTCTGGACATCACAGTAAGCGTGTGTTCCCTGCATGAACGCAAACCATGTACATGTGTATGACACAATGATGCGATAGCTGGTTCATAAACACTCTGCTGCATTTCCCTGCCTGTTACATGCACATGCGCCAGCAGCTCGAACCTGGTCATCGATGATTTTTCAAATTCAGCAGCCAGCATATCCAAGTAGCATGTGCACATGACAGCGGCATAAGACCAGCTATGCAAGCATTCTTGTGGATTCGCAGGCCTTGCTCCTGATCATCATCTGGCCTGGCATTGTGGGCTTTACAGCAGCTGGCACCTTCTTTGTGATCAAGTACCAGCAGCAAATCATCCAGCAGCTGAATACTGGATTTGGGTCAACCATCTGCCTGTCCTTCATCAACATTATTAGCAGTCAGCTTGTCTCCTTTAGCACCGACCTTGAGGAGTGGCATCCCAATGTCCGCACCAATGTAAGTCTTTACACACGGCTGGTTTCAGGGTCGCTCAGGCCTAAGATCAGGCCGCTTCACTGTTCAGGTCGCCTAGAACCTCCTGCACATGGTCAGATGAGTAGTCTACAGTTTATCTGCAATGCAGCATTGGCTGGCTATTTGAAGTTGGAAGTCGAGTCAGACTTTGATCGCACACTGCAAAGCTTGCACACTGTCTAGCTGTGTTTTGTGTTGCATATCAAGCTGCACTGTACAGTATGGTTTGCTGGCCTGTGTCCTGTGAGTTGCTCAATTCCACAGATGATGTTTGCCATGCAGGTGGAGGCTGTCAAGCTGTTTGTGCTGAAGACAATCAACTTGGCCACCTTGGTGTACCAGCTGTTTGTCATCCAGACCAACGCTAACTCGGCCCAGCAGTATCTGCGCCTCAGCAACTACAACGACTACTTGTCGGTGAGCTTGCAGAGCTTCTTGCACACTGTCTGATGCCAAAAGTCACAAGCAAGCGTACATACCACTTCTCAAGGCTTGGTGTGGCCTGAGGCCATCTGCAGGAGTGCAGTTTTGTGTACATTGTGCTGCCACTCATCAAGCAGCCTGGCAAGGCACATTGTTCAGCCTGATGCAGAAGTCAAGACCAGCTGTCCCTGCACATAACACTGACAGTGCACTGCATGATTGCAGACATGCAACCCAGACCTGGGTACAGTGGCTGCTGACGCACAGTGCAGCAAAGGCCTGGAGTGCTGCGATGCTAGCTGCGCTCTGCAGACCAACACACTAGGCCTGCAGGTTGGCTGCACTGCCTCTCCCACCTCCCTTACTGTGCAGCGTGCCTCACATAACTCTCGCAGTCAAAGCAGCCCTGCACCAAGCTCACTGACATCGAATCACTACCCAGTTCAACATGCCAGCCCCCTTTCTGCAGAAATGTTACTTTCAGCAGGTTCTGCTCATTGCTTGACCGCATCAGGTACATGATTATTGCAGCTGGCATTGCAGGGATACTGTGTGCCAGGGTGCGCTGAGGATGTGATCGGCATCACATTCTATAAGTACATCTTGACCAATGTGGCATCCATCAATGGCGTCGAGCTGCTGTCAGCCATTGGCAAGAAGTGCCTGCACATGGAGTCTCTCATTGATGCACCCTGGGTAAGCCTCAGATGCATCCATCTATCCTCTACACAACTATCTACCCTCCATCTATTGCCCTCAATGCCTCAGTCTGTGTCCTGAAGAAGCGCTGCAAGCATGTGTGAGAGCTGCATGCTGTATATGTGCTGACTGCAGCTCACCTGTGTGGCAATCCCTGTGTGGCAATCCCAAATGTATACTTCTTGCTTGTTTGCCAGTGGACACTGATCTGTTACTTGCTGCTAACGAGATGCGCAGACTTGTCCAGATGCTGATGTCTCTTGTACACCCAGCATCTGGACATCAGCACTGCCTCTGCTGCTGTGTGAGGCTGTGTTTAGTATGGTGTTTGCCTCTTGCAGTCACCGGCTGGCATCTGCATCATTTCCCTCTGCTGCAGACAAGCTGCTTCTGCGTGGTAGTAATTGCAAAGATTGGCATGAAGCTGTTCAGTCTGGATCAGAACACATCAATGCGTGTTATCATATCAGGACCTCAGACAGGGACCTGCTCACAACTGTTTGTACCTGAATCTAGGGCAAGACACGTGGTAATGAATGCATGTTTGATTTTGCCTCTATAGCCCCAGGTAGGCTCTGCAGCCCCACCAGGAAGCAATTTCTTGCTTATGGTATGGATGGCTTGTGGTGCAGGTGGTGATTCAGGTGATAGAGAACCAGGCCCTGGTGTGGCTGGGCAGCATGTATGCTCCTCTGCTGCCAGTCTTCGGCCTGGCTGCCAACATCATCACCTTCTACATCAAGCTCTTCCTGGCAGTTTGGCTGCACAGCCCCCCAAAGACGCGCTACTCCGCCTCCAGGACCTCTAACTTGGCTTATGGCCTCATGCTATGTGCGCACACCAACCCACAAGCATCAAAGCATGTTGGCTAACTGGTCATTGTTAGGATCTAGCAGCGTCATTATGGTTGTGGTACACAAATATCTGTGACAGGCTGGCATATGACGAATGCATTCTCGACTTATTAATCATGTCATGCCAAGCTTTTGCAAAGAAGCAACTGGTCTCAAGATATCTGGCTTATGTTGGTCCTGGATGTCTGTCTGTGCATTTTGTGTCATCCCTGGGGTGATCCCTTGCAGCGACGTTTTGATTCCCCTCAGTACATGAGGTTTTGAGGGACTGACTGAATGGCTGAATGGGTCTGTCTGTGGTGCAGTGACAGTGGCAATGACGACAGTGCCCCTGGTGTACGACTTGCAAGTGACCAGGCAGCGGTGTGGGCCCCACCAGGGCACCAGCATGAAGTCAGCCCTGGTGGCTGCCATCAATACTCAGAAGTAGGTCCACCCATCCCACTTCCATGTGCCACATCACAGTGCCTGACTAAGCACGCTTATGCTCTCAGCACATTGTGCATCGTAGAGTGTCTGCATGCATCTGAGACTTATATGTAAATAGTGCCATGCTGCACCAGACACTTGTCCACAAGCCGCTGCATTTCTGCTGCACAGCATGTCTCTTGGGGTACAGTTGCAGCTTTGGCCAGCAGCAACTGTGTTGCAGCAGAGAGGGTATTTTTTGGCCCATCTACGAACTGAAAGCATTGACACAACTTTGAGAGCACTGTTCTGCCTCCTTGTGCTCTCAGTAAAGGTGTACCAGCAGTGCTGTACTGGTGTCTGAAATCCACTGGCTTTGCTCAAACCGACCTGAATTACTGGGGATGCAGACAACCTCAGTGCCTGCAACTGCAATCAGGCTGCCATCTGCAACGCTTGCAGGTTCTTCAACACTGTGTTGACATGGCTGATCAACCCCATTGTGCTGGGCAGCATCATTGTGTTCATTGCCTTCTGGCTCATCATTGCCCGCGGTCAGCTGAAGCGTTACTTCAAGGAGTCCACTAAGCTCAAGGAGGAGTTTGACAAGTATAGGCGCGAGATGCAAGTCAAGGTCAGTCAGCTCATGTGCATGCAGACACCAGCTCAGGCCTATTGCATCCCTATTCATATTTTCGCTGCTTACCAGCACAATCAGGCATGGCTTCACATCAAGCGCTCCTCTCCTTTTGTGCCTGTCTGTATGGGGGCTCAGTAGCGTCACATCAAAACACCACACATTGTGGAGCAAGCTTTGACAAGTAGCCTGCGCAAAAGTGCTATGGTATGCTCAAGTGGTTTTGTCGCCATGCTATGTGGTTTTCCCAAGCACTAGCATGAGCTGGAATTCCCACGCCCCTTCTGCATCAACCATGATAGGCTCATCTGCAGCAGAGGGGAGGATGCATGGTGACGCATGAGGTGAGTATGCCAAGATGCTGATGTCCCCCAATGTTACGTCATCCTCCTGTTTTGGAAATTCCTGCTTTGAGCTGGGCAGTGGACTCAAGCCTGAGTGAGCTCTTGCAGGTGTTGGTGACGCGCAAGAGGGGCTCCCGTGCATCGTCAGCAGCTCCCTCAGGGGATGCATCCTTCTCCTCTGGGAAGTCCTTCATTGCTGCCCAGCATGCTGAGGAGGCCAGGCCCTTTGCGGAAGGGCCCTTGAACAGAGAAGATCGCAGCATGACGCATGAGGGCATCCTGTTACATGAGTCCCCTCAGGTCAACACCTTGTCTACCCATATGCTTGAGGAGATGGCTTGGATGTGTCCACTTGCATCACCAATTACAGTTGACTGCTCAGCAACTTGTGCTTTGATGCCAAGCTTGACGTCAGCTGGAACGCCGCTGTCTTATTGCTTATTCTGACAGATGCGCTACATGTCCTTTTGAGGAATGTGACCAGTAAATCTGAGACACAGCTGTCTGCCCTGAGGACTGCTGGAGGCTTCTGCCATACTGCAGCTCGACCACACATTTCATTGCTATGCAGACTCCCAAGTCCCCAAGTGGCCTCAAGCCAGTCAAGTCCAATCTCAAGTCCTCAGCACCACCCCCACCAGCAGCAGACAGGCCCAACGCCACCCGCTTACCCCCCCTTACAGACCAGCCGGCCCCACCTGCACCCCTAGCTGTTGTCCAGACCCCTGTCAGCCCAGTGAGCAGCAGTCCCAGAGGTCTGCGCAGCATCAGTCTGTTCATGCCGGATACCAGGACAGTCAGCGCTAGCAGCAATCTGAGCACAGAGCCCCTGCAGCAGGGTCCCAGCAGCAGTGCTGATGCCCCTGATGACTTGGCTGGGGTGCATGCAAGGGCGTATATGGCAGAGCAGCGCAAACGCCGCGGCACATCGTTTGTAGATGCGTCTGGGAAGAGCCACACCTTCAAGGGCGTCCCTGGCCAGCTGTGATTAGTGGCATGGATGACTCACCACATGATGCGGCTTCATTCGCTGTTATCCTTTTTTTGCTTGAGACGACCGAAGATGCTGTTTTGAACCTGTCAGTTTTGCTTATTATTTCTTTTATGGACTTTCGATGGCACAATGCACCTCGATTTGGTTGTGTGGTACCACTCTGGTTTGCTGCACTGTAAGCCTGCTTGCCTGCAAAACACTCATTCAAGCTTGCAGCCACACAGACCTGGTAAACTGCAATACTGTCTGGCTGGTGATCAAAGTCTGCAAAGCGTGCATGGCATCAACATGCCTTTGCAGGAGGTGGTGCACTGAAAGGAGCACCTGGCGACCCTGGCATCATGCCTGTTTTAACAATTATTCTCAGATTTGCTGTCAGAGGGAAAGAGGGTTTACAACCATTGCCCAGCCTACATGCATGGTGAATGTGCCGGGGTGTGTGAGCCCTGACATATGTGGATGGTTGTGCCGGTTTGAATTTGTCTGTGCAACCAAACAAAGAGCTCTTCACTACGCAACAGCCAAAATGACAATGCAAAGCCCAATGTACCTTACTCAGCTGACAGCGTTGACCAAAAGGTCAAAGCAAGTACAGCTTCCGACACCGTGCCGCGCTGCTGGCGCTGCTGC
>JAABUU010007126.1_pt1 | contig 11649 bp, 9 predicted proteins | sample 5559301 | NCBI WGS metagenome assembly JAABUU01 (sample SAMN10711884, study PRJNA513360) | rock metagenome | isolation source: Antarctica rocks | place: Antarctica: Victoria Land, Richard Nunatak white
ATTCTGTTTCGACGTCTTTCATACTTATCTGCTTCATTCTGCGATCAACGATCTCTTATCTGAACAAATATCTCTCGCGTCGTTTTCGATAGTCTTCGTCGAAGAAGTGCTTAGCTGAAAGATGAACGAAATATTGAACTTTCGAGTAAAGAACTCTCAGCTAGAGTATTTAATTAAGTGAACTGAGATAGAAGAAAACAGTTGAGTAAAGTTTGCGAATGTGATGAATGTCATCAAAGTCATGAACGTCTATCACGTTTGAAATTTCAATCGTTCGAGTAAGAATTCATGAATCGCTTACGTGCAAGAAAGCAGCGACTCTGAATATGAGTCAGAGAATTAAAAGTCTTGCAGAAGCTTCGACTTCAAAAGAAAAATCTATTGTCACGATTTTAGCATGTGTTACTCGAAAGATGTTGAGAAAAGAGATGTTAGATCACTTAGATGATGTTGAACAATATTATAGATGATGATAGACGTGAGATTATCAGTGATGTTATGAGAATTCCTCGATACGAATGATACTCAGCGTTCATGAGATATAAGAATCTCTGAATGATCTCTTTCTTTTCTTTCTTCTTCGTGCAACGTCTTGTATCTAAAATCTAGTTATTAGAATTTTATTCTGATTTCATTCAGCTCTCAGTTCATGACAACTATCGACTTGTCATTGTAGCAGACTTACTTCGAGTGATGAGTTCAACAACAAGATCAATCATTATCTGTTCTTGTAGCAGACTCACTATTGAGTGATGAGTTCAGTTAATGAGATCAATTGTTACGAGCGTATCAAGACTGATTAGAACTAGTCAACGATCTAGTCGAGATCTGGTCTAGATCTGACTCAGATTTGACTCAGATATGACTCAACACTCTTTTTCTTTCTCAACACTCTTTTCTTTCATCAACATCTTGTTTATCTACATCATCTTCTTTTCGTGTTACAAACACATTTCTTTCAAGTCTAGCGCAGTCTCTGAACATTACATAAATAGAAGCTCTTGCATCAATCTTCTTCTGTATTCTTAATATTCAGTTATAGTTATCTCTAAAGATCAAGCACTATCAATTCTGATCTTTATTGATTGTATCATTTAGGCACGATTCTGACATCAATCATTATCTGTCTTTGTAGCAGACTCACTTCTTATTCTTGTCTATCACATTTGATAGTGCTTGTTTCGTTCGTGTCATTGAAGCAGACTCACTATCAAGTGATGAGCTTGATGACAAGATCAATCATTCTTTTGTCATTGTAGCAGACTCACTTCTGATTCAGACTTATCACATTCAATAGCGCTTGTTTCGTTCATGTCATTGAAGCAGACTCACTATCAAGTGATGAGTTCAATCAAGAGATCAATATAGAATGCATCTTTGAAGCAGACTCACTATTTTTGTCATTCAAGCAGACTCTTTCTATTCAGCTTCAAATATTCAATGATAAACGAGTTTCAGCTCATATCTTCTTGTTTTCAGACACATAGTATATGTTCTATTCTCTTTCTTAAGACATATAATATACGTTTTATTCTGTCTGCAGTACATATCATCTTTGCTGTTGTCATCAATGTTGTGAATAGAGATAAATCATAAAAGATACGAATAAGAAATTCATTGCTAAATTGAGTGAATTGTCATTGAATCAGACTCACTATTGATTCGTGTCTGCTACACGCATGTAGCAAAGCTTGTTTCGTTCATTCAATGATGAGCTCAATGACGAGATCAATCATTATCTGTCTTTGTAGCAAACTTACTATCGATTCGTGTTTACTACATGCATGTAGCAAAGCTTGTTTCGTTCATGTCATTGTAGCAAACTCACTTCAAGTGTCATTCAAGCAAACTCACTATCAAGTGACTGACTCGATGACAAGATCAATCATTATTTATTCTTGTAACAGACTCACTTCAATTGACGTGCTTGACAACGAGATCAATCGTTATCTGTCTTTGAAGCAGACTCACTATTGATTCATGTTTACTACACGTATGTAGCAGAGCTTATTCTGATCGCGTCTATTGCATTTGATAGAGCTTTCTTTGTTCATGTTTATTGCATTCAATAGAACTTGTTCTGTTCATGTTTACTGCGTTTGATAAAGCTTGTTCTGTTCATGTTTACTGCGTTCAATAGAACTTGTTCTGTTCATTTGATGACGAGCTCAGTCAAGAGATCAGTCGAGAAGTTGATTCATGTCTGCACACGTTGCAGAGCTTGTTCTATTCAATGACGAGCTCAGTCAAGAAATTGATCGAAAGATCAATTCACGTCTGCAACGCGTTGCAGAGCTTCTGCTTTCAATCGTAGAGCTAAAAAGTGAATCACTATCGTGTGATATGTACGAAGCTTTGAATAATGTTAGAATCATGTCTAGAGCAAGTCATAGAAATACAGATAAACGAAGAGTAAATCAGGTAAATGAGAATTCAAAGCTAAAGAGCGAGATTTATGAGATGCAAAGACTATATGTACAGAGAGAAGATGAGCGCTAGACTTGATAAAATCTAGACTCGCTCAAAGAACATACGTTTCAGTAGAAGACTGAGCACACTTATAACAGATAAAGAGAAATTCAATGACTCAGAGAAAGTTTTGAATGAATTTCATAAGCTATATTCAAACAAACCGCGCTAAATATCGAAATAACTATCAACAAAAGCGAGCAAATGAACTACATTTATGCAAACATGAATTTTCAAAGAGAAGAGTAATGTTATGAGCATATCAAGATTGATAAGACTGAAGTTCTAATCAATTTGCAGTGCACGCTAGCAAGTACTTTGCATAATGATTAGAACTAGTCAATGATTTAGTTGAAATCTGATCTAAATCTAACTCAGGTTTGACTCAGATATGACTCAACAATCTTTTTCTTTCTTAACACTTTTTTTCTTTCCCAACACTCTTTTCTTTCATCAACATCTTATTTATTTACATCATTTTCTTTTCATGTCATAAACACATTTCTTTTAAGTTTAGCGCAGTCTCTGAACATTACATAAATAGAAGCTTTTGTATCAATCTTCTTCTGTATTCTTAATATTCAGTTATAACTATCTTTAAAGATCAAGCACTATCAACTCTGATTTTTATTGATTGTATCATTTAAACATGATTCTGACAAGTTTTAACTTTCAGCGTTTCAATGTTCACTTTTTTGAAAACATTAATCATATAATAACTGAGAGAGTCAGCTAATTTTAATCATTAGCTGACACATGAGATTAACAGCTAACTCAGGAAAAGTTGACAAAAATCAGCTAATATCGACTTTTTCCGCCTCATGATTTTGTCGATGAATCAATGATATGAAAAATCTTTGTGATATGTCAGCATTTACTCATCACATCATGCTAATTTGTTCATTGAACATCAGCAATGACTCTCTGTCTTTCAGAAAGCTGCGAGTTCATTCAACTATGTAGTTCAATGTTCTTTTCATTCTTAAAGTATGCAGAAGTCTAGTGTGCAAAACATGATTAAACATTTCAATGATATCTAAATTAAGCATGAAGACTATGTACTTGATTTTACAATCTTATACTGCATGTACTTGATTTACTAGTAGATTCAGCGCTGAAATCATGAATCACTTACGTCTCATTCTCATTTGAGCATCTGAAAGCATGTGATAAGTCTCAGTAATATCATTTAATCATTTAATCATGATTGATTTTAATGTTTTACTCATGATGTTTAGTAAAGCAATGAGTCAATACATTTTTAAATCAATATAGTTGCTTTTCTTTGATTTACATAGTACTATTATTTGACCTTTTTTGAACTGCTTTGAATGATATTTGTGAGTTACATATGTGTTGAATAAACTGATTAGTATTGAAGTCAGTTCTGTTAAACTTGTTTGAAGTGCTTTATTTGAAATTTCAAATGCATCTGATGCTTTGTTGACTTTTATTCATTAAATCATCTGTCTCATTTCATCTTGCAATAAGACTGAATTGAACAACACTGTCAGCAATATAAACAATTTCAAAATGTTATTAATGTTTGTTTAAGACAATGATGAAAAGAACTTCTTTCATAACATCTTTGTTTTTTCTTTGAATGAATTTGCTATGTGATCAAAATCATTGCTGTTTAGTGACGAAAACTGCAAAAGTTTCTTGAGTAGTTGACTTTCGATTCTGACTTATTTTGCGAAGCATTAAATCAATTTCAATTTGTTACTCAGCTCATGCATCTGTGATTTAAAATGTGAACATTTTATTTCTTTAATGATCTTGTTTTTGTGATCATTGTATCTCAGATAGTCATTTCATGCTTCTAAAGTACTTTGCAATTTTCATATGATTCATAGTCATTATGATTTCATCACAACTTTCAAGCAGATTTAATTTCAAAAGTCTCATGCTTGAATCAACAACTTTGTTCAAGAAGTAAACTTCTTGATAATCTTTTGTAGCATATGAGTGATCTCAGTTACTCTGTCATTTATCACTGTCTTGTCATCAAGAAAACAATTGATGAAAAGATGTATTCTTAAATGAGTATTTAGTGCTTCTGTATTCATTTTCTTTCATAATCAACAAGTTGTAAGCTGCATGAAAGATGTGTATAAACATAACTTTGTGACAATTGAAAAATGATCAGATTTCTGATGTAGATTGATTTTCATCTTGCATTTGTATATCATGAATTGAATTTTCTCATTGTCAAATGCTAGATTTATTGTTGTGAGCTGATTGTAAATCTTTCTAGTAATTGTGTCTGATTCAAGTAATAGCTTTAGTTTTACATTCATAATGATGTTTAGTAAAACATCAGTCACTATGTGATGAGTAAAGCATCTTTTATCTTCTCAGTATGAGTGATGCAGATTAAAATCTTTTATGATTAACTGTTTGCAATCATCTTTAATTAATTAATTCAGACGAGAAATAGTAAATGATTCTTCTGTAAAGATGATAAACAGCAAGCATAAATTGTAGATGTTTATGAGTTATAGTGTCTGTATTTCATCTTTCAAGTTGCTAGTTTGTAACTTGATTAAGCAGATGTTCAATTTAATGATTTTCATCACTCATTGATTGAATTTTAGATGCTTGTTGACATAAATGCATGTTCTTGCTTGAAGTGACGAGTTTCTCACTAGATGAAAGAAGTTGTGAATTGAGTTAAATGTTTGTAAAATGTTGATGTTGCAATCTTGTTTCTGAATGACTATTATGTTAAATTTACAAACTTCTCTGTCTATCAAAAATGATTTCTGAATTTTCAATGATTTTCTGATGTTATACTATAGAATTTGCAGAAAGATTTGATTCATCATAGAGTTATCTGTAACTGTTGTTGATTCTGTGCAAAGACAGCTTTTTGTATGCTTTTAATTGTCAAGAATTTTTCACATTTTCTGATTTAATGTTTTTATGTCTGTTCAGACATCATGTGTTTTGAGTCACTAATCATGCATGAAGAGTAATCAATTCATCTCTTCTTAACTTTCATCACTTGTCATGTTGACTTGTCGACGTTTCAACTGCTTATTGTTGTCAAAACATTCATTGAACTCGATGAATTCATTGAACTCATAAAATTCATTGAACTCAAGAAGTTCAAAGAGAAAGAAGAGAATAAGTAATTATCTTTCAACACTTCAGAGTATCTGATTGATCTGTTTCAAAAGATTTCTTCTGATTGCTTTATCTGTAATTTTCACTTGAGACATGAATGTTTTCAGAATTCATAACTATCATTGCAGTTCACGCATCATCTTTTATTCATTGACACAACGCATCTTTTGATGTGATGTTTATCTGTACATTTGAAGTAACACTCTTCATTTTTGCAAAATTTAGTCATATGATTAAAATCGAAACATTTATAACATTGTATGATACAACAGTTCTTTTTAAACAATTTGCATAAGCATTCTTGATATGAGTTCAACATGTTTACATTTAGTAGTCAATTTATCATTGTTTTTATTACAATCTTTATGATGAGTGATGATTGAATCTTCTCACTTTCAACTATCTTTTTAAGTTAAGCTATTTTCAACATCTTTAGATCTTCATAAAGTTTTATGTTGTTCTTTATTAATCTTTTGATGATCATCTTCTGATTACTTATGTTCAGTGTAATGTGTACATTATGTGCTAGTATCACGAAGCTTTTACACACTACATGCGCTGAGCTTGCGATTTTCTTCACTCATGTCTGAAACTTTTCTAGAACTGCTTGAGCTTTCAAGCTCATCACATGAAGTGCAATGTCTTCGCTTTCAAGCTTGCAAAGTGACATTATTAAATCTCATTGCGTTGTTAATATGTTTGCAATTTCTTAAAAGATCTGATTAATCAATCTCTTTTGTATCTTTTTCATCTTTTTTCTCTTCACTATTTTCACTAGAATCTTGCGTTTCTTGCAAAGCAATGAAAAATCATCTTTGAATCACTACTTCTCTGTTATCACTTCTTCTTTTACTACATTAACTCATGATGATGTTTTAAATGTGAAACACATATTTTCTTATATTTGTAGTTGTTTATTAAGAAGTTGAATGAATGTCTTTAACTTCTGTATATTCTTTGTGATGAATGCATCTTGACTTTCAATCTTTCTTTCTGAAATGTTTCAAAGACGTTGAATCAGCTTTAAGATCACTTCTTTTCATGAATGATTCTTGTTCTTCTCTTTCTCTAACGTCAATGTCTGTGTTAATAAATCAATGATGCTGATAACTTTCATCTCATCATTGTGTAAGTATTTAAATCTTACGTCGCTGTCTTTCTGTGACAAGTCAACGTTGCTCGCAATCGTCATTAAATCAGCATTACTGCTGCTCATGCAATTTATCATCATTTATTCATCTACTTAATCTTTTCTCTCTTATTTATAATGCTCTTTTCAAAAGTTTATTTTGTGCGCGTTGTGATTGTTTTCAAATAAAACAGAAAAGAAATAAAGAATCTGACTAAAAGTAATGAATTTCTTTGACAGATTCTTGTTTAAATACTTCTTTACTTTCAGAAGTTTAACAAAGAACATTTAATAAATTCAACAGTAAAAGAGTATTGAATTATTAATGAGTTCAATTTTATAATCATAAAAGTGATGAAAAGATAGTTTATTTGATTGAATTCAATCAAAAACATCTAGAAACTCATGATATTTTTATGATAGCTTTGCTTTAATATCTTTCAAATTTTAAGTCATTTCATTGATTAAAGAGACGTTTAAAACGTTCAAATTGCACTGAGTATTGTACGCGATTTTTCTATTGATGTTCATTATGAATAAAGCAAAGACTTTAATCTTATTCTTCTTTGAATGATTTAACAATATTTTGAATGAAGCTGCATTTATGCTTTAAATTGAGAATAACTCTTCTTGAATAAGTCATTTGAACATCATAAAAATCTTAGTCTGAATGATTGAAAAGAACGAAAATAATTGTAATCAATTTAAATGCTTTGAATTAAGAGAAATTGAAAAAATTGAAATAAAAGTATTCATTTGATTTGAAAAAACAATGACGTCATTTCACATATTCAGTAATATTTCATTTTTATTCATTCAGAACTTACTCAATATGACTTCATGATGATTGATATTAGCTATCAACATTGATACAGTCAATTTCTTATAATTTTCTTAAATATTTTTTCATCATAATTTTTTATTAACTTCTCTTTTGTCAATGATATAAATTGAATTCTCAGTTTCTTGCATCATTGACAAAATTATGAGAGGGAAAAAGTCAATATTAGCTGATTTTTGTCAACTTTTTCTGAGTTAACTGTTAATTTCATATGTCAGCTAACAATTGAAATTAGCTGACTCTTTCAGTTATTAGCTGACTATTAGCTGATTTTTAGCTGATTTAGCTGTGCACTTAGCTAATATTGATATTATCTCTTTTGTTGACTTCTTTAACATTTGCGCATTTTGCTTATTAACAATCAAATATTGAATTAATGATTAAATAGTTATTGCGCTCATATAATAAATAAATAAATAAATAATTTGACTATTTAAATAATAGCTATTTACACAGTTTAATATATGCGCTGAAAAAGTCAATGAAAAAATCAATGAGAAAGTCAATGAGTAAACTAATGAGGTAGAAAGTTATGTAGAATGTTTGATAGAGAGTCATGTAGAATGTTCAATAGAAAGTCTTGTAGAATGTTCAATAGAGAGTTATGTAGAATGTTCAATAAAGAATCATGTAAAATGTTTGATAGAAAGTCATGTAAAGTGTATGATAAAGTCATATTTGATGCTTAGTAGAAAACAAATTTAATTCTTGAATGCAAAGTAATTTGAAGCTTGATAAAGAGTCATGAAGAAAGTCATAAAGAAAGTTGTGTAGAAAGTTATGTAGAAAGTTATGTAGAAAGTCATGTAAAAAGCATTGTTTGAAGCATTGTTTAATTCATGTTATGCATTCAATCAACACGTATTTTGAAGCATGTAAAATGTTTGATAGAGCATTTGATAAAAAGCTCAGTAGAAAGCTCAGTTAATAGCTCAGTAGAAAGATCAGTAGAAAGATTAGTAGAAAGATCAGTAGAAAGATCAGTAGAAAGATCAGTAGAAAGCTCAATCAATAGCTTAGTAGAAAGATCAGTAGAAAGATCAGTAAAAAGCTCAATCAATAGCTTGATCAATAGCTCAGTAGAAAGATTAGTAGAAAGCTTAATTGATAGCTCAGTAAAAAGATCAGTAGAAAGTATTGTTTGAAGCATTGTTTGATGCATGTTATGCATTTGTTCAACGCGTATTTTGAAGCATGTAGAAAATTTAATAAAGCGTTTGATCAAAAGTTTGATATCGAGTCATGAAGAGTGCATTTTATTGAGCTAATTAACATTATTTCGTACGAAATAAAAAGTAGAAACTACGAAAGAAAGAAGTGAGAAGAAGTAAAAACTCTGAATTTTCTGAATTTTCTAGCGTTGATCTTCAACTGAGAGTGAAGATTACTAATCATGAAAGTAACAATACTGTTTTCAAGTCATGTAGAAAGCATTGTTTGAAGCATTGTTTGACTTGTGTTATGCGTTCATAATTTGAAGCATGTAAAGCGTTTGATAGAGTGTTTGATAGAAAATTTGATAGGAAATTCGGTAGGAAATTTGAGTGAGCAAGTAAATAAGCAAGTAAATGAGCGAGTAAATGAGTAAGTAAATGAGTGAGTAAATGAGTGAGTAAATGAGTGAGTAGATGAGCGAGTAAATGAGCGAGTAGATGAGCGAGTAAAGTGATGAGCATGTAGAATGATGAGTAGAATGATGAGTGAGTAAATGAGCGAGTAAATGAGCAAGTAAATGAGTGAGTAAATAAGTGAGTAAATGAGCGAGTAGATGAGTGAGTAGAGTGATGAGCATGTAGATAAATATTTTAGCTGAATTAGCTGAATTAGCTAAGTTAGTCAAATTTAGCTGAAATTTAGCTGATTAGTCAATTGTTAACTGATTATTAGCTGAGTCAAGTCAACTTTTTCAGATTTTGTCATTAATCAAAAAGTTAGTTGTTGAACATTTTGTTGATAATACTTTATTGACTAGATTAAAATGTATAATCATGTAAATGATTGAATCACTGTTTATTAAAGAATGAAGACTGAAAGATTAATTCTGAGAAATGAAATGAGTGTCAATTAAAAATGACTTTTTAAAGTAATTTTCTTTCAATAGAATTTTATCTAGTTTGCACAAAGATATAATTTCTATCTTTTTGATGATTTTTAAAAAGATGACTAGTTTTTTGAATTGAAATTTGAATTAAATTTGAATCAATCATATTTATTGTTTACTGCATTAATTTTAGTAAATTGATTGAAATACTTCTTAAAGCTATGATCTGATTTATGACATATGAAACAACTTTTAACTAGAATGTTTGCTTCTTTGACATTAGTTAAAATCGCGTCACATGACTTTAGCTTATCAAACTTCAAGTGATCAACTGACTGAGTGATAATAATCACTTTATGAAAGATAGTTTTAGAAAAATCATTAATGCATTTAATCTTGTTCTTGATCTTTTGAATGACTCACTGATCATTATTTAAATGAATTAAATAGAAATGAATTTCTTTTAAAGAATTAGACTGAACTAGTTGATTTACTTAAATGAATTAAAGATGAGAATGTATTTTATCTTTCAAATCAGTGATCAGTTACTTCTCATGATAGTTTAGATAGAAAGATAAATGTTGAAACTAAGTATAAAATTCATTAAATTTCTTGAATTCTTGAATCAAGTTGTAGTATTTTCTACAAAAGTTGACTTTCTTATTTGAGTCATTGAACAACTGAGCTAGCTCTTTCAAAAAATCATTGACAATCTTATAAAGATTGATACAATCATGTTTGCATTTAACTTAAGTAATCTCAGCTGCGTTCTTGAATAATTTAGAATGTATATAACTCAATTTGACTTATTCATTAAAAAAGAGATCAACATTAATCTTTAGTTTATTCTGAATTTTTTCGTATCAATTCTTTCAAGTAAAGTTCTTTTTATCAGTAAACAGCGAAGAATCAGATATTTTTTGAGATCTAAAATGCTCAGAGTAAATGAAATCAGAAGAAGTGTTTTCTTTAGCTTAAAGTTTAGTGTTACGATTCTAGTCTTCGTCTATTCTTCATTTAATCTTCATCTGATTTCATTCTAATTAAGTCTAGCGAAAATCTGATCTAGAACTGATATCATTGAAACTCTGCATCATATGTGTAAGACGTCAACTCAATTAAGTTTAGCATAAAGCTGAGAAATACACATATAAGAATCAAGTTCTTTTCTGTAAATACTTTTCTTTCTTAGCATTTATTTATTAGTTAAATGATACTTTTATGACTCGCTTTAGATTGACTTCTAACAGTAGATAAATGCTAATCAACTACTCTGCTATTGACATGTAAACAATATGAAATAATTTACTTCTATTCAGAAAATTCGCAAGAAATTCTTTGAATTACTTTCATCAAAATACACATTTAAATTTACTCAAATTTATCAAATCAATCACTCAATCTTATTACAATTAAATTTATCTATCTATTTTTATCTTTTTCACAATGATACGTGACTTTGAATCAGTTGAGTCACAAACAACTCATCTGTTTAAAAGCATTGTTAGTAAATAAGTTTTTCTTATTTCTGTCAATGTTTCAATGAGATTTCAGAATGTCATTATCTTATTGTTGAAATCGTGTCTAGATCATTCAATCAAAGAGACTCAGAGCTGATATGTATGTATTGTTCTTTAGAAATAGCTATAACAAGACATTAAGAATACAGAAGAGAAAGAGTGCAAGCTCTTCTATAAATAATGGCTTGAGGCTGCGCTAGACTCGATACAGATGTGATGTAATAAATCAGATGTGTTTGCCTAAAAGAATGATGAAAGAAATGAATGAAGAAAGTGCTGAACAACAAGAAGAAGTGCTGAGAATGATTCGAAGAAATGCGCTAGGTTCAAACTAGACATAGCATCATGACTTGCTCTAATCAAATTGATTAGAATTAGATCTGAACTCTGATCAATTCAGACATGTTTGTAACATTATTCTTCTCTTCGAACATTCATGTTCGCATGAATAGAAAAGGAATAAAAGCAAAAAATTCATCGTGTTTTCAATTTAGTGCGACTTATTCGAATATAGCTTGTG
>JAABUU010007127.1_pt1 | contig 11649 bp, 13 predicted proteins | sample 5559301 | NCBI WGS metagenome assembly JAABUU01 (sample SAMN10711884, study PRJNA513360) | rock metagenome | isolation source: Antarctica rocks | place: Antarctica: Victoria Land, Richard Nunatak white
AAAGATATCAGAAAATAAAGAAATAAATAGAGTAATCAAGACAGCAGCTTAGATCAGAGACTTATATACTGAGAAAGAACAGATTATAGAGATTTGACATTTAATTGTTATCTGTAAGATAAGACTTTATCAGTAAATAGCAGAAGAATGAGTCAATGATTAAAAGAATGAAACAGCAGAACAGATTACATTTAGTATGAAGTAATAGTTAGATAGAAGAGTGTTGAATAAGTATACAGAACTTCATTGATTTATAAGCTTTTTGATTACTCAGCTATGCATAGAAAAGATTGACATGACTTATTATTTTTATGTTATAGACTGAGTAGATTCTTCATGATGCTTATATAATCTGAGTATTCAGACTGTTCATTATGTGCTGATGAAATGTCTGCAAACTTAAGATTTAAGAAAGAAACTATTAAGACAAGTTAATGATACAAAGAAGATTTTATAAGACTCAGCATTAATTAAAGCAGTCACTATACTTATGTTATAAAGCAATATTTTAAGACAATTTCAGACTGTAAAAGAGACATCAGAAGATCTGACACTCTTAGATGCAGTCTGAAATAGAAAATTCAACAATTACACACTTTAGATTGCAGAAAAGACAATTAATTGTTTACAGAAACATTTATTTTCTATTAACAACAGTGAAAGAAAGACATTAGCATTAGATTACAAGAAAAGAAGATTAACAAGCATCAGGATCAAGAAAAATGTGAAGAGCTATAGAGAATAAAGTTAGAATTTGTATTAGTTAGCTAGATCATGAGGTGACAGTGACAACAACAGTGAGATGGTAATGAAGATGAGATCAGTATGCGCTAGCCGCTTGTAGTTACGCAGTGTATGGCAGCCTAGGCAGCCTCGGTCACCTATGAATCAATCAATCAATCAATCAATCAATCAATCAATCAATCAATTGTTCGAGTCCATGGACGAAGCAATGTCAATGCGCTTCGCCGCGCGGTGGTCTTGGTACTCTTGGTATTCTTGGCAATACCTCTCCTTACCTGGTACTCTGATGAAAGCGTTTCTTCTGATTTTTACCTGAATGTACATCATAATAATCTAAGCTTATCGCTGTCAGCTTCATCGCTGTTACTTGAGACTGTGCCCTACCTCGTATCACTAACTCAGACAGGGCAGCTCACCCTCAAGCCTTTTGCGATCTAATGCGCATATACACTGACGCCAACTTACGCAGTACTATGACGGATATCTTTACAGACCGATGGAAACATCAAGAAGACTCCTCAGATGACGAGCGAGCCGGTAGACGGGCCGCTGGTAAAGGATACAATCGAAAAGCACCGCCGACTGCCGATACCAGCCATGCGACAGAAACGGTCTCAGTCAATAGAAATCCCCAGAACTTCACTCGCATACAGAATGGCTCTGGTTTGGGGCGCGCCGATGTGAATGCGTACGGAGATTTAGAAGTCAAATGCAGGCCGTTGTTGAACTACAAGGGTTTAAGCACCGACGGCGAGGCAACGCGACGGTGGCACGGGAGTGTATTGGTCGTTACCACGCCGGGGTCGCGAGAACCTGAACTGAGCCTGAAATGCCTAGGACCTACCATCAGGGATCCAATGACGGCATCTACGGCCAGACCGATCACGGCTCTTCAAATGGCTATACTCGTGGACACTTGATGGGCAATGGCCCAGCTACTAATTATGGTGATCGGTCTCAAACGCAGTCCTTCGGAGGGGTAAAGCTCTACGCCGACCCGTTCAACGTTTTCTGGAGGTTTAAGATCGATGTTACCCTCCAGGAACAGGAAGCGCGGTGGGAATACGCTCTGTCGGGATTGCGCTTCACTTCTGGCTCCCGTAACGCATCGGCTCGTGCGTTTGTTGTACCGGCCGCTTCCCAGTCGATGCGCATAATGTTCCATTCCTGCAACGGCTTCTCAGTAGGTACTGACGTGGATGCGTGGAACGGTCCGGCGCTCTGGAACGATGTACTGAGGGTCCACGAGATGAAGCCCTTCCATGTCATGATAGGCGGCGGTGATCAGATCTATAACGATTACGTACGAAGCGAGGGGCCTTTGAGGGCCTGGACAGATATAGCTAATCCGAAACGAAGACGGGATTATCCATTTGACGAGAAGCTGAGGGCAGCTTGTGATGAATATTACTGTACTAACTATGTCAATTGGTTTTCTCAGGAGCCGTTTGCCAGTGCTAATGCGCAAATTCCCCAGATTAACGTATGGGACGACCATGGTGAGATGCTCGCGGAGAGACAATGAAGCGAATGCTAATTCCTATGGAACAGACATTATTGACGGCTTCGGCTCTTATACCGATCATTTCATGAAGTGCGCTGTCTTCCGCGGTATTGGTGGCGTTGCCTTTAAATATTACTGCCTCTTCCAGCAGCACATTCCCCCTCCGGTATCTACCTTCACGACGGATGCACCACAGACGATGCATAGCCAAGGGATGAACGGCGCAGGAGCAGATCCTCGACAACTGGAGAATACGTTCGTACTGCAAAAAGAAGTGGAAGAGTCCTGCTGGATTATTGGCAATCGACCCGGCCCCTATGTCGAGGAGAGAAGTCGAAGTATGTACATGCAGCTTGGCGCAGGCATTGCCTTCCTTGGTATTGACGCAAGAACGGAGCGAACCCGGCATCAGATCAATTATCCGGATACATACGACCTGATCTTCAACCGGGTCCGTTCGGAGCTCAGTCAGTCAGTCGGTCTCATCAAGCACTTTATCGTGCTGTTGGGGGTCCCAATCGCGTATCCGCGGCTCGCATGGTTGGAAAACATACTGTCCTCACCCATCATCGGACCCATTCGGTTTCTGAACAAGCGTTTCGGCTTCGGAAGTGGCCTTTTCAACAAGTTTGACGGAGGGGTCGACCTACTCGACGATCTCGACGACCACTACACGGCGAGGCAGCATAAGAGAGAGCGGAAAGACTTAATTCTGCGACTGCAAGCCCTCGCACGAGAATATGGCGTTCGAGTCACCATCCTCAGCGGCGACGTTCATCTCGCAGCCCTCGGCCGTTTCTACAGTAATCCCAATCTAGGCATCCCGGCCGAGCGTGATCATCGCTACATGCCCAACATCGTCAGTAGTGCTATCACCAACAAACCTCCGCCGAAAGCCGTTGCCAACCTCCTCGCCCGACGCAACAAGATACATCATTTAGACTTCGAAACAGACGAGACTCTAATGGAGCTATTTGACAAGGATCCGGGAAACAGTAATATGACTGCGAATGCGAACCATTCCACCATGCCGAGCAGGAATTATGCAATCATAAACGAAGCGTCGAACGATCATTACCAGGGCAATGGCCATGTCAACGGAACAGCGAACGGGCATACCGTTAATCCGCAGTTCGCAGCGGCGACCGGGCGAGACGGGCATTCCCCATTACATCTTGGCGAACAGGGCGCAGGAACAACGCACCGTGCCGCCAGTGGCTTGGATTCGTCGGGTATGGCAGGGGCGTTGGATGTGACTATCCGGGTTGAGATCAATCAAAGTGATCCGGAGGGGAGGACGGAGGGTTATGGTTTTAGTAGTAAGTCAGTGAAGCGTTTGAGAGTGACTTGACGACTGATGAGTCTCAGTACCCACGCTCGTGAGCACCACGAAGCATGATGACCACAATGTTTGAGGCTATTTCAGAAGACTATTTCGCTTCACCGCGCCCTTGGCTACTGTGGTTGAAGGTTTCTTTTCGGCTGGGTCGATGAGCTTGGGTATCCAAGTGCTGTCTTGGTAGGGCGTCTCTGGGCTCATCACTTTCTAACCGCTTATTTGGGTCATACACAATCTTAATCTAGCCTTTTCTTCTCTACATGTCTGTTTCTGTATTACTACACACTCGCTTTCTACGTCTTCACTGGCCAAACCTTGTACAACAGAATCTCACCAGATGGTTCTCTCGTCGCACAAGTGGTAACAGATTCTCGATGATCGGTAAATTGAAGCTAACAACCGCCAGAAATTCGTCAAACTATCAATGAAAGGAAGATGACAATGCAACACCTTCTCGCTGATTCAACCATCCTCGATTTATGACGAAAACACCAACTCGGGCTCAGATATACCCAAAGATGCTTGAGAATCAGCCACACCACGACTTCGATGCAGGAGCCTACAGCCTCCCTCCCATGATCTCCACCTCCCTTGCTACCGGATGCACCCGAAGCCACGTGCACACAATCTCAAGGTCGTGCCGACAATCCTATGACGAAAGGTGAATGCGCCTGCCGCTGCCCATTCACCATCGCCTCTCGTGCTTAAAACCTCCCACCAGCCACCCAGAAACTCCATCCTCCTTACATCTCACTCCTCAACATCCCAACTTCGCATCTCTATACTTCTACTTGCATATTTTACTCTGTTGTGCTGTTGGGTAACTCTGCTTTGCTGACTGCCATCCATAAGTCTTTTTACTGTGTAGTGCGCGACTATATTCTTAACTTGGGTTCGCTTTCTTGCTTTGGGCATTGACGCCCATGACTTTCTCTCTGTCCTGAGAGAAGGGTCGCGGCCTAGTCTTTTTGCCGCTTCATCTCATCTATTACTTGCTGGACACTTATGTTCTTCAATGTCCTTGTTTCATGGCATTAGGACCCTTCTAACCTGTTTCGGACCTTCTCCTTGTTGTCTGAAGACACAACGGTCTACCTCAGCGACCAGAAGGCCAGTCCGCCGGCGGTCGAAACGTGAGGCAGCGAAAGCGCTGGAAGTCGAGCTCAAAGAAGATGACATCCTCATGTCTTTGATCTCAAGAATGAGCACTTGCCAGATTTTGGGCAGCTGTCCGGACATCTGATTTCGGGATGGTCTGGGTTTTGTACCTCCTCTTGAACTCTCCAAACATCGAAGCCCGTAGACGGGCCTCTCTGAGTGCTGCGTTCAAGATGAGAGTAGCGACTCATCGCCGTTCTGTTTTTCTATTACTCATCCTGGTCTTTTCAGACGCTTATGTACAACCTCTTCTTCTGCTTAGAGCAAAACCCCAGAGACTTGGTGATAGTGCTCTACGATGATGCCACTGAAGCTACAAGCGACCCAACTACCAAAGAAAGAGTCTGTGTTACTGGACATGCAGACTGAGGCTTTGGCTGTACTGACTGGTTTTGGTGCTGCCCCGGGCACGTTCCTTGTGGCAATGGAAGCAAAGCGGCGCAGTCGCTTTTCCAGGGTCGAACGGCCACTTCTTAGGACAAGTCTGCAGTGAGCAGGAACGTTCTCTGGGGCTTACGATGATACCTCACTCGAAGCTCTTACGAAGATTACTCATTGAGGTGAGGGCGTTCAAGTGGAGCTGCCTTCGAAAATATTATCTTTTGCCTTACTTGGTTGACGAGAGAATCAGGCAGTGAACTTCGTGCACTTTTCTTGCACTCCAAATTCAGGTCTACGCTGATATAACGCTCAATTTACGAAATGGTCTGGTGAGGCTCATGGTTGAAATGCTGTTGGAGAATAGCACCGAGTCGGGCAAAGGGTATGAGACCCACTCATTTCATACGTGCGAAAGCGCCTCAGCGTCGCTCATTTCTGACATTTACCTTAGCCATGCCCGGACGTGAGGTGTCTTGGCTCAATTTGGAGTTTGTGCAAAGACAATCATCAGATCAACATTTCATACTCGAAGGTTCAGACACAGTCCAGTCATCTTAATGCTTCTACATGAACCGACTTTTCAACTTTCTTCAGCTTCGCTTTCACTGATCACTGCGGCTAGCTCAGTCAACCTTTTGGTCTGCTGCATTCGTTGTCACCACCAGCACATGTGATTCATCTCTCATCATGTTGACTACTACCGCCCAACGATCAAGCTAGAAGTGCAAATCGACAGAGTAAAGAAAGGAACTTAATACTGAGAGAACAGACACATACACGAGAACTATGATCAGCATGATTTTACTACAGATAAACATGTAAAGAGACTTCAACTTGCACAGTATCTGACTGACCTTCTCTTATATATATATAAGGCCATACAAGCTGTGAAGCTTACAACAAACACAGTGAAAGAAGGGTCTTGATAATCATTTGAGATCGTGGTCTTGGATGAAGCACATATCATCAAGACTGATACCACTGAAAGAAACACAGCTCTTTACGTCCTCACTACTGCATTCCACAATTTGTTAACAAAGAGCTTGGTCGTCTTTCTCTGAGATATTCATCCTGGAGCACTGCCTGGCCTGGCCTGCGCTCTTCTTTGCTCCCTCAATCCTGCCCGTCAAGGAACTCGTGTCTCGAGCGAATTTGGACTTGGAGGACCCAGGATCCACGGGACTCCTATCACAGATGGACAGGGTCGTGCTTGATCGTCGAATCAAAGGCCAAAACGCATTTCGTGTTCTGAACATCTCAAAGCCTGGATACCACCCTTTCTCAAGTGAGCTTGAACGCTTATGACGTCGCCCAACAGGGAAGAGACACTCTCATCAAATTGCCCTCAATAAGATGAAGTTGGTGCTTCGCCTAGTAAATTGGCGCAATGGCCACAGAACGCCGCTTAAGTCGGGGCACTGAGTATGGAATGGACCCCTGGAGCAAAGAACGCTCAAGGGCCAGGGTTGAGAGGAGAAGACATCGCAGCTACAGATCGCATGCTGAAGTGGGATGACCGTGAAGAGGCTGAAGGGCATTCAATACGAATCGCTCAGTTGCTGTGCGAAACCCATCAACATCTCAATGCTCCTACAGAGAAAGACGATGACAACTTTTTCTCGTCATCACATGTTGAGCATGGGTACGCGGGCCAATTCGACAACGGGCATCGGACGATCCCTTCCTTTTGCCCATTTTGCCTTCACAATAAGAATCTTTCGCCTGCTGGGAGAATCTCGGCGATGACTCTAGCCACTGGCAGCAAAAATGATTGAAGGATTCTCTGGATCGTCGGGGACCCGATCCCTATATATAAAAGAGTTGAAAAATATGAAGAGCTACAATGGCAGACCAGAGTCTCGTTTATTTTGTGGCATTATATATTATAAGGAAAGCACGTTAGCCTCTGAGAACAAAGACTCTATCGTTGAGCTTACCCCGGTTCAATCACTCACCTCACAGCCGCTACCACTGTGGATCGGTCCAGCCTGACATGGATGGCTGGCTTCGAATCATCGTCGACTCCCCAAACCATACTCGATACGGTGCCTTGTGGGCATTAATATGGAATGCCAAAGTGCTGTCTGGAACACCGTTCTTGCGGTGGGTGCAGGAGTGCTTACTTTATGAAATTAGTTTATCTATTCTGGACTGTCTGGACGACGGACATCAAACAAACCAACAATCGCCGATATCACCTAAGTGTTCACCCTACTACGCTAGTTTTCATCCTTTTGAAGTCAGGCTGAGTTTTACTAAAAGTGCTCACATTACTGCTAATGCCAGCACGTGTTGTCAAGACTGTTAATGTGGAATATGTTCTGGATGGGCAGCCAGAGATGTCAAGCTCCGCTGCTCTGCTAACGGCAACAGAGTTAGATCGAACTTCTCTTCTCTCTTTCCGACCGCGGTCTCTCTGTCTGAATCGACTGGAAAATGATATTGCTTTCTGCATACACGATGGCATTCATCGGGGATATGCCCCAACAGCAGAGCATCTCTGAATTCATGACACGGAATGCAGGTTGAGTGCCTCATCTGACAGAATGTGTGTTAGGTGCCAGACTTTCGACAAACTCCAGGGTTTATAGTAATGGAGCCAGGTGATGCAATCAGCGAATTTGGAGTAATGAAGCTGAGTGATGAGCTGATGCTGTTTGGAGGTGTATCAGGGGTCAAGATTGCGGATTTCAGTGCCATCATCTCTGACGATGTCGATCATGTTTGATAATCCGCTTGCAACATGGTCTTCTCTCCCAGAGATCCCACCACACGACTGGATCAAAGAAGTCGCCGCTCGATGTACTTCTCCTGCCGACTCCAATATGGTACGCTTCTGGATTCGGATATATGCCACCCGACACGAGATTTTCCATTGCAGGGTGCACGAAGCCCTCGAAAAAAACGACAGGACAGCACTCAGGTCTTGTATCCTTATGCATTGAAAGCTTATGCTCTCCCTTTTCCTGCAGACACGATGCTGATCACGCTCCGGTGCTAAAGACGATACAACATCTCCAGAAAGAAACAATCCCAAACTGGCAGACGCCTCACAAAACTCTGGAAAGACCTTGAACGGAAACAGCAGCAACGCAGGGTAAGAAGCGCAGGTAGCACCGCCGCGTCGATAGACTACACTGAGCATGACTCAATCAATTTGGTACCTTCATTCATTGACCCATCACCTCGAACCGTCGGCCTGAGCGTACCCATCGTGACTCCAGACCCACGTCGAAACGATGTCATCTCAACTTTCATCGCCGCAACCGTGATCGATACTCAGCAGGGGTGCAAATCACTCCGGATGGCTTTCTGCTACTTGAAGACCCGGTGTCCAGTGTGCTGGCTGCTTCAGCCATCGAGTGATACCCGACATCCATTTGCCAGCTGTCGCGCAACAGCCATCAAATCTGCAGACAGATATTCAACAACTTTGTCTGATGTGGTTACTGCTTCAAGACCCTCGGTTGCGATATCAAGGAGAAAGCTATCCGTGAACCTTACCCTGAGGATTGCTGCGCGTTGTCTCACTAGACCGGAGGCTCCGTCTTCTACGCAGAGTATTCCCTCCTCGGTAGTCTAGCTGTCACAGACCGACCAGGCTTTGTCAAAGGATCTAATCATCTCCATATTGCTCTAATGTGAGCACAGGGCAGTCTCATTATACTGACTAATGTCTTTGCCAATGAGACTGGAATCAATCGGGTGGGGTATATCGTGGACTGGCTGTCTAAGAGTCTCAGTACTAGAAGGCCAACAGAACATCATTGAATAATTCAGTCTCGATTGTTTGAACTTTCAATTTCAGTCATAGCACCTCCTTAATCTGCGGCCGCTGAGTCAAGAAAGCGAAAACGTGGAGTGGGCGTTGGTGATCTCAAAAAGCTTTTTAACACCGAACCAGATGACTTCTTTCTACCACTCCTCACAACCAGGGAGGAGGAAGCTATTAGATCGGGAAACTCCATCGAGCTGCGTTTTGCAAGCCCATCTTTGTTTGAACTGCAGGATAACGTTGCCGGCAAGTGTGATACTTGCTTCGGCGACGAAGAGACGCCGTTTCAGATAAGGAAGGCTCAACGAAGACTTGTTTTAGTCAAGCAAATCATATTGAAAAGAGGACGACGAGACGAGTGAGAACAAGGAGAACTGGAGACAATCATTGTATAACAACCGGGTCTTCAGGGCCCAAATGGCCACCAAGGCCTGGAGATACTTCTTGTTTTTCCAACCCTCCCTATAACCATGGGACTTTGAGGCCCAGGAGACTCCATTTGGTCGCCTGGGAGACGATAAAAGCATTCAAGTCCTCCAAGACAGGTGCTTCGAAGGTGTCATCAAGATTTCATGAACATTTCACTTTGTCAACGGGATCAAGAAATACTAGCTGCAGTCAGCTTCACCTCTCTCGGCAGAGTCAGTGGATGGATCAGCACTACAAGAACCATCAGGTACGCCAGTATCTCCCACTTACCTCATTAGGTGTTTGAATCAAAGACAGCAGCTTCTCGAGTGTCAATAACTCAAGAAGATCTATGCAAATATTAGCGAACCTGGCAAGAAGCCTGAAATTGGGATAAGGATGTCCCTTGGGCTAGTCTTCCCATCCGGGACGCATGTTCCATGAGAGAAATACCTACTTAGGTACTATCAGAATGCACCAATGAGACAAACACACCGCACCAGCTCGCACAAGTTGGGACCGAGGATCCACAACAGTTCCCCAGAAAGAAAGAATTGGTTGTCACCTTTGACTGAAGGAAATTGTAGTCTCACCATGTGGACCATGATGACTGTTCCAAATCGGATGCGGGTGTTTCGTCGACCAGCATTGAAAGTCGGCAAACAATACAATTTGCGCGGCACATCAGGGAGATTGGACATTCTAGACGTCCTGTTTGTTTCTGCCCTGGTATCCCTGGACGATACCTTTTCTGATCGTTCTCCCATTTTCAGTAGTGGTGTTGAAGGAGTCGCTGACAGTATGATAAGGTGTAAGTAAGAGACAAGCTTTGAGCCGTCGCCAAATAGCCTGACGATTGCGAACTCCTAGGCAGCACGAAGGTGCTTTGACGCCATCATGTGTTCGTGATGTTCCTATTCTAGCAGCTTCTCACGCCGTCATTGACAAAAGGGATTTATCGCTTCAATCACCCCCACAAGCTCGGAACAAGTATCAATCAGACATCAAGCTGGGTGAACTATGTGCCAATGTTTGTCAACATTGAGGGCAAGAGAAAGAACGTCCCCAAGGACCCTATGATCCAGCTTGGGGCCTGGGTCGCCGCTGAGTTCAAGAAGCGTAAACTAGAAGGCTCAATATTTGCGCTCATCACTCAAAAAGGCGTTCATGTTTGAAGGCATTGGCCAGGCGTCTAGTTTAACACGATATGTTCGAAGCTGCCAGCAAAAGGACCGCTGAAAACACCCCAGCCAAAAGTACTACAACCTACACTAACACACCGAGCCAAGTTCAAAAAACCTGTCCTCAGTTCCTGGGCCAATCTAGAGTCTCACTTGCACATTCTAAATGAGACAGAGCGATTAGCTTTGGAGCTACTCCGTCGTGGTACCAGCTACTCACTGAAAGCAAATTCTGTCACGGGAGAAATACCTACAAGGACAAGATCGAAGTGAGTTACTGCAACCGGCCAAAGTTAGATGAGACAGTTTCCTCAAATTTTGTCTTTACGATGGCGCCGTGACAGGATGCAGAGTTATCGAATGCAGGAGGCCGCGCGAGCCTCAATCATGTACCTATACTTCTTCGATGCTGGCTCACAGAGGAATGGATACAGCCACAGTATCTACAGGCTGGAAGGACAGTCATGGCTCCCGGAGAAAACCTTCCAGCAGTCATCAACGCCATTATGGAATGCTTTGCCATAATGGCCAAGAGCAACAGTGTGCTCCTTTCTCCCAGCATGTCACCGGCAACCTGCTCCGGCCTGGTACGAAGTTGAGGGACTTTCGACTGGAAATACACCAATGGCAAAAGATTATAGCAAATGATCCTAGCTATCCTGTGCAACTTATTGTTACTCTCAAACTGAATGAGTCCGCGGTCACTTGGTATGAAGAAAATGCTCCACACAGCTTTGACCGCATCATTACTTCTCTCGCCGGTGCCAGACTAGCAACGCAGCGATTGATTCGAGGAGACCATGATCTGTTCGCAATCCTGCCGACCGCCGGCGGTAAGACCCTCCTATGTATTCGCCAAACCCAATCCTTCATCGATGATCGTGGTGATAGTCCTGTTCACGGCATTGTTGGCGAGCCTGATGCAATATCTTGGCAGCCAAGGCATATGCGCCAAGGAGTGGAGACAGGGTACAACCCAGATGACCAGCATCATGCTGGTAGCCGTGGAGAGCGCGACGAGCGGGGAGTTCATCGCCTACGCTACCAATGGCTGCTCGCAATTCTCTTGACCCACTGGCCGTTAAGCTGAGTAGTAGAGGACAAGCACAAAGCAAGAGACATAGAATATCTGACCATGGCACACCAAGCCCTTGGGATC
>JAABUU010007133.1_pt1 | contig 11642 bp, 15 predicted proteins | sample 5559301 | NCBI WGS metagenome assembly JAABUU01 (sample SAMN10711884, study PRJNA513360) | rock metagenome | isolation source: Antarctica rocks | place: Antarctica: Victoria Land, Richard Nunatak white
CCGTCGTACGCCGACTGGGCACACAACACCGGATCAGACCCAAACCTCCGGAAGTAGGGGCAGCCTTACCTCCCTCACGCGGCACCCAGCAGAAACCCGGTACGCGCCTAGCGCGACGTGGCTGATTCGTTGTAGCGCAGGAATCAGTTCACCGTGTCGATCGTCGTCCCCCAGAAGCTCTCCGGCCACGAACGCGAGGACCAGGGCATTGACGCCGAGCTGCACGGCGAAGGTGAGCGCGTAGAGACCGAAGACCCCGAGACGAATTGCTTACCGCCGCCCGCGGCCAATGATGCGGATCGCCAGCGCGTTGGCGATCCGGGTGCGCTCATGCTCGACCCGATAGGCAGGGGGTCGGCCAGGTCTCGCTCATGAATTTCATTGGCTGTGGCCAGCTCGGACAGCCGCACCATGATCCTGACGCACTCCTTCAAATCATCCTCGGACTTCTCCCCCGTACCGGCACGCGGCTAACGCTTGTGTGGCAACACCACCTGGCACCCGGCCACCATCAAGGCAGTGTTGACCAGTGACAACGCCCGCACCGATCCGCGTCGCAAGCCAAGTGACACGCCGCCAAGCCTGACCGTGTGCGGGCACCTCACCGGGCACCATCGTGAACATGCCCGGTCACCTCGATGAGCCACCCCTGCCCGGCATGCCCGCGACTATGCCTACGCGCCCCAAGTGGTCAGCCGCCCGAGCTGCCCGCGAGTGCGGTGTCGGCCGGGCAACCATTCAGCGGGCACTCGACAGTGGACGCATTCAAAGCGCGGAGCGTGACGACTCCGGTGCGTGGTTGATCCCGGTCGATGCCCTCATCGAAGCCGGGTTCATTCCCAGTAAGCCGACACCACCGGATGCCGGCGATGCCAGCAACACCGACCTGCCCGCCCCCCTGACTCACCAAGGTGACCGGGCAGGTACCGAGCAGGTGCTCACCCTGACCAGAGAGGTTGAGCGCTTACGCGGCGCACTGGACGTTGAGCATGCCCGCACGGCCGCCGCCGAGCGGCTCGCCGCGGAACGCGGCGGCCGGGTGGAGGACTTGCGGGTGGCCTTACGCATGTTAGAGGCAGGCAACAGCGGCCATGGTCCCGTGGACGTGACTCCTACGTCCACGAAGACAACCGTGCAGCCCGCAGCGGTATCAGGGGTGGTGCCGCAGTCTGTTGGACGGCTTAGAACGTGGCTCAGGGGCCGCTGATAACCCGCTCGCCTGCATCTGCCCGCACTCACCGAATCAGACGCTAGGGCGCACAGCACCCGAATTTTCGGCCAGGCTGGATGAACCCGGGGAGGCGGGCCCTGCTCCCCGGGTGTCCGGGGAGCAGCAAACGGAAGTAGCGACCTGAACGACTGCAGGTGCGAGCGCAGAAGAACGCTGCTGCCGAGGCACCGCTCCGCGCTGCCTTGTCCTCAAATCACTCGGGCTCGACCCGCTGCACCCCCAGACACCACACCAATCCGGATCACTCACACCCTCAAAAACCCACCAGGTTGGTGAACCTGTCGAAGGCCGTACCCGAAGGGCAAATTACCGAGCCGGATAACCAGCAAAGTGAGTGCCCAATTTAGGCGGTTTAAGGGGGTGCCTCGGCGGGATACCTGATATGGCTGGCGCGTCCTACCAGAAGACTGCCGATCTGGCGGGCAGAGTGTGCCGCATGGGGTACCCGGATCAAGTGCTCATGAGCGACGGCCAGTGGGCACTGGATGTGTTCCTGCCGCACCGTCCGCACGCCACCAACTACTTGGACCAGGGGCAGTACCGAATGAGCCGTGAGGACGCTCTGACGATGCGCTACGTCGAGCACTCCCCGCATGCCCTGCTCGGGTCCATTGTCATCGACTGCGACCACCCGGACGCTGCCATGCGGGCGTTCGAGAAGCCCTCCGATCACCCAGCGCCGAACTGGGTGGCTCAGTCTCCCTCTGGGCGCGCGCACCTCGGGTGGTGGCTGGCGGCCCCGGTCTGTCGCACCGACTCGGCCCGGTTGCAGCCGCTGCGGTTCGCCCAACGCATCGAGGCGGGCCTGAGAACGTCGGTGGGCGGTGATTTCGCCTACGGCGGGCAACTCACCAAGAACCCGATCCACGCAAGCTGGGAGACCCTCTACGGCCCCGCGCAGGCGTACGAGCTGCGAGACCTTGCCACGATCCACACCCCCCGTCAGATGCCCCGACTGCCGGATCGGGCCGCGGGCCTGGGCCGCAACGTCACCATGTTCGACACCGCCCGCACTTGGGCTTACCCCCAGTGGTGGCACCACCGTCACGGCAGTGCCGGCGCGTGGGAGCAGTTGGTGCTGCAACGCTGCCACGCCATCAACACCGAGTTCGCCGTGCCGCTGCCGTTCATCGAGGTCCGGGCGACCGCCCAGTCCATCGCCCGATGGATCTGGCGCAACTTCACCGAAGCCGACTACCGCGCACGCCAAACCCACCGCGGCAGCATCATGAGCGAGAAGAAGCGCGAGGCGAACCGGATCCGTGCGACGAAGTTCGACTTGACCACAGCTCTGGCGATGGCAGCGCGGTGAGTGCACGCGCTCAGCAGAGGCGAGAGGTCACGGCCCGTGAGCTAGCAGCTCGTCTCGGTTCGTCCGAGCGCACGGCCCGCCGCCTCGTGGCGGAACCCCGCGACGAGTTCCTGTCCCGTGCCGCCACCAAGCGGAAGATGGCGGTCGATCTGCGCGAGCAAAGACACACCTACTCCGAGATCGCCACCACGATGGGTCTCTCCATTGGCAGCGTCGGCAAGCTCCTGTACGACGCCCGCAAACACGCCGCCACCAAGCAGGGGCAAGCCAGCGCGTAGCGGTGGCGCGGCAGCACCTCACCCACCCTTCGACGAACAGCCGGCCCTTTCGCTCGGCCTAGCGCAGCGTTCACGCCCCGTGTGACCCATCAGCGGCGCAGCCGCCAGGACCCCGACCCCGATCCGGCGCCGTATCGGATATCTTGCTCCCCGAAGGTGGCGTGCCAGCCGCCCATAACGGAACCGCCAAGTGTGGGGGATGAGCAACCCGCCGCCACGACGTGGCCGCCACCCCATGCAGTGCCGGGTGTGCATCCCGAACCGTCGATTAGACGGCTGTTCTAACATCTTGCTCCGCTTCCCAGGCGTGGTTTGGTCACCACAACGGCAGGGGCTCCGCCGACACAGAACGGCTCGACTCCCGCGTACCAGTGCAGAGCCGAGCGCGTCCTCTACGGTCGTCTCAGCGGTTCACTAGACACGGCCCGGCGGGCATGATGGCCAGCCGTGCGTACCTTCTGGGTCGAGGAACTGGTCATCTCACCGCGGGTGCGCACCAAAATCCGGGAAAGCCACGGGGTGTCGTCCCACGAAGTCGAGAAAGCCGTCGTGCGAGTCCAGGGGCTTCAGGCTTGGGAGGACGAACACCCCGACCACGGGTTCCGATGGCTAGTGCGGGTCACTGTCAGGTCGGCCTCCTACCTGGTGGTTCTGCACCCCCTGGACGAGCCCGACGTCTACGCGCTGGCCACCGCTTTCCCTGTTCAGCGGGGCGCCCGGTGAGGCACACTGTGGCCATGACGATGACCAGGGCCGAGGCGCGGGAGCTGCGCTTCGATGAGTCGGAGGAGGAGTTGCTGGCGCGCGCCAGCGGACCGCCCGACGCGGTCACGCAGGAACCTCTGAGCGTGTTGGACGTCGCTGCGGCCATCCTGGACGAACGGTCCCCGCTGGACACCTGGAAGCTGCAGAAGCTCTGCTACTACGCGCAAGCCCGTCACATCGCCTCGGGCCATGGGCGGCTGTTCCGCGAGGACATCGAGGCGTGGGCGGCCGGACCCGTGGTGCGCGAGTTGTACGAACAGCACCGCGGGAGGTACTCGATCAACACGATCGGCGGTGGCGACCTCTCGACCGTTCGCGCTCGTCCGGCGGCGGTGGAGACCCTGCGGTCGGTGCTGGCCGAGTTCGGAGACTGGTCCGGTGACCAGCTCAGCGAGCTCACCCACCGTGAGGCACCATGGGTGGAAGCTCGCGCAGGGATTCCCCCGCAGGGCCGGAGCACCGCTCGCATCCCGCTCGCCTCGATCGCCCGCTACTACCGGATGCTCGACCTCATCCCCGCCGACGAGCAATGAATGACCTACCTGCTGCGGGCAGACCAAGCCGGTGAGTCCTGGCGAGTCGGACGGTATAGAAATGCCCCTCTTCAGCGGGTGTAAAGCATCGTGACGGCTTTTAGAGCAGTCGTCGGCGGCCTCATCGTCATCCTCGCCCTAGCGGCGTTCGGCGTCGGGGTGATCGCCCTGATCCGCGGTCACATCGCTCCGCTGCGTATCCGCTCCCGCGGCCGAGCAGCGGCACTGATGGTCGTCGCGGTCATCGCATTCGTGCTGAGTGGGTTGGTCCTTCCTACCCCGCCGCGTCCCGCGCCCACAGTCTCAGCGATCAGCACAACGACTATGACCACCGCTGGCCCGATCACCACAACCACGTCGCCGCCTGCCCCGCCCCCGAGCATCCCGCCGACCACCACTCCGACGGCACTTGCCCCACCACCTACGACCGAAAGGACCGTTTCCGCGCCAGCACTGCCTACCATTACCTCGGTACCCACCACGACCGCAGGCGTGCCTATAACCCCCAACTCCGTAGCACCGCATCCACCACCACCACCACAGCCGCCGCCCGCACCTGCTGTCCTCGGCCCGGGCGAGCGAGACCCCATCGGCGCGCCCGTACCCCTCCGCGACGGAACGGGCGCGGCAGCCAACGTCACACTCAACGGTGTCCGCTATGCGCCGGTGCCGGGGGCGAACCAAACAGGCCAGCTCGTCGTCCTCGACTTCACCGTCACGGGCACTTCAGCCTCCCCGTTCCAGTACTCCCAGAACGACGTCCAACTGGCCTACCTGAACTCATCGGCAGAGAGCGACCCTACCTACGCCCACCACTCGGATCAGACAGCGTTCGGATCGAGTCTGTTAGAGGACTACACCCCTTTCCTGCCCCCCGACCCGTTACGCAGCGGCTCGGTGAGCGCAGGCAAGCAGAAACGGGGGTTGGTCATCATGAGAGCCGGTAGCACTGGCCCCTACATTGCTTTCCTCGGCAGCAACGGGCCAGCCGACCGCACCGGCCAGTGGGTTCTCTCTTAAGCCTTGCGCGGTAGTTGCGGTGGCGCACCTCGTGGCACCACGCTTGCCAGCGACGAGCTGCTGCTCATCCTCCAGCACCGTCCAGGGATAAGGATGCGAATCCGCGTGTCACAGCCCACCTCGGGAAACTTCTCACCCGGCCGATGGCCGGGGTGTAGGCGGTGATGGTTTTTCTTGCGAGACGGTTGTGTGTCTGCATCCCGCCGATGGTGGTGTCGACAGGCCGATCGCTGCCCCGATCGGACCATGTCGATAGCCGACGTTCTCGGTGACTCACTCTCCAGGTCGTCTGGTCTCGCCCGGCACTAGGGCGGCTCCGACGCCGTTCGGACATGCGGTGGAGGTTCGGGTGGAAGACTTGCAGTATGACTGAAGAGGTAAGGGCTTTCCTTTGCCCGAGGTGTGGCAACCCCTCCAAGAGCAGCCTGCACGGGCAAGTTGAGTCGTATAGTCCCGAGGCTGGGGCGTCAGAGTTCGCGCTGCTGCAATGCAGCCACTACGACTGCCAGGCTCCGATCGTCCAGGTCCGCGAGGACCACGGGGGCGGGTACGACGAGGACAAGCCCGGAATCTATTACCCATCCCCGCGGCGACTCAGCTACGCCGTTCCCCGCGCGTTGCGGAACGAGTTCGCGGAGGCTCGGAAGTGCTTCGACGCGAAGGCGTACAGCGCCACCCTGGTCACGGTGCGGCGGACGCTTGAAGGAACGTGTGCCGACCAGGGCTCGGCGAAGCGGACTCTGGCGGAAAGCCTCAAAGAGCTGGAGGCTCAGGGAAAGATCAACGGGCTCTTGGCCGAGTGGGCAGACCTCCTTCGGGTGGTGGGAAACGAGGGGGCGCACTTCACGGGCAACAAGGTGTCGGCACAAGATGCTGAGGATGCGCTGGACTTCGCCGAGGCGCTGCTCGATCACATGTACGTCCTGCGCGCGCGGTTTGATGGCTTCAAGTCCCGGCAGCAACAGCGGACAAAGAAGACCGTGCCGAAGAAGAAGTAACGGCCCCGACCCCCGGACTGGGCGTGCGTCGTGTGGTGTCGGGCGAGCCCCGTGGAAGCACGTTTGATGTGGCGGCGGTTCCGGTAGGCGTCCCGTGCGGAGCACGTTCCTGCAGCGGGACCGCGGGCTGCTCCAAGGTCGCGCAGGCTGCCGCTCAGGAGATGCGTGCCAGCCGCTTCGGGGCGGTGAAACGAGCGCGGGCTGAGAGCGGTGGGTGCGGGCGGCGTCTGCATACTGGCCCAGTGAACCCCGAGCATGCGCTACGGCGCATCCAGGCTAATGGAGTTCCCGTCGAGTCGCTTGCACTCTACGGACGCTGGTGGCAGCTGGAGGTGTGGCTGCGTCAGCTCGCTTACCTGGTGTTGCACGCCGCGTGGGGCGATGCGTGGGAGACAGAAGTTAACAAGAAGGCCGCCGCCTACGCCGCGAACGACAACCTGGTGCACTTGGTCGGACCAGACCAGCCCGACCTATTGGGCTACCTCGACTTTGGGCTGCTCCTCCAACTGTTTGACGACAATTGGAGGATCTTCGAGCCGTTCCTCCTACAGCGCGTCGTGTGGGATGGCCGCGCCGTCGAGATGCGTTCCATCCGTAATCGCGTTGGACATGTCCGACGGTCCGGTGCTCGCGATCGCGAGCGGGTCGAACACTTGCTGTCCGATCTTGAACCCGGGTTCCGCGGTGCACTGAAGGCCGTTGCGACTCGACCCGTCGATGCGGACAGGCGGTGGACCGGGGACCCCGTGGCTGCCGACTACGCCACCGGCAGACTGGGCGGCGCCTGCGACCACCTGCGACGCAAATATGGGTTCGACGTCGAGCTGGGCGTGTCCGAGATGCCTTGGGCAGAGGTTCCCCCCTCGTCGGGGAATCTGTCAGGTGTCGCGGGCGTGCTCTGGCAGCTCAGCATCGGCGGTCCAGGCAGGTTGGTGTTCCCGTCCCGACTCGCCGACATGATTCAGCCCGTGCGGGAGAACGTCGTGTACGTCTTCGCCGGCACGGGCTTCGGTGCGCAGCTCGCGGTCCCCGCGGTCGACGACGTCGAGACAATTCTGCGGGCGCTGACCCACTTCGCAGAGGGCTACCCCTCGTGCGCAGTGCCCCTGGAGCGGGTCAGCACGGAGGACGTGAACGCATGGCCAGGTGACGTGGATGGCCTAGACTCGAGGGTCCTCGTAGAGCATCTCTTCGCGATCGCACTCTCGTTCGACGCTCCCGGCGGAGTCTTTGGTGTCTGACGCCGCGCGCTCTACACCGACCTGCTGATGGGCAAGAGCCGCCATAAGAGTGGCGGAGTACGTGCGCGGTACCTGACCAAGCTGGAACGTATAGAGCGCCTCTACGATGGCCCGAAGTTCGGCCATCCCTTCGCCGCGCAGATCACCGCGCTCAAGGCAGGCAAGCCGGTAATCGTTCCGCACGGCTACAAGATTGATCTGCCCCCCGGCCTCGGGACCGTTCTGCCTCGAACCCGACGGACGATCACGGCAGTTGAGCCTGTCCTACCGCGACCCGGACGCCCCTTTGCGCACGGTGATCGGCCATCGCCGCCCAGACGGCACGCTGGTGGACGAACAGCGCTGCTGAACGGTCCTACCGTGGCGCGCCTGCCCCGCTCGTGATCATGCTCAGGTGATGCTCTGAGCATGATCACTGAACAGGGTGCCCAGCCACGCCCATCGTGGACGCTCAGTGAGGCTGCTCAGCACTGCTCAGTGAGCAGGTCCACGGTTCGCCGCTACCGAGAGACAGGCAAGCTCCCGAACGCCGTCAAGGACCCCGAGCGCGGCTGGATCGTCCCGGTGGGCGACCTGTTGGCCGCTGGTCTGCGACCGGGCCGCTCAACCCCGCTCAGTGAGCATGCTCAGCCCGAGAGTGAGCCTGCTAACGACCTAGCTCACCGTGTCCTACAGCTTGAGACTCAACTGACGGTTGAGCGTGCTCAGCGTGCGGCTGTTGAGCAGGTCGCCGCCGAGCGTGAGCGAAGTCTGACCGACCTACGCGCTGCGCTGCGGATGTTGGAGGCTGGCCCTACCCGGCCCGAACCCGTTTCTGCCGTCCCAGTGGTGCCACCTAGGCCCGAACCCATCCCCAGCGTGTTACCAGCTGCTCGGCCGAAGTGGTGGCAGCGCAGGAGCAGGTAGGCGCCGCTCATGAACGTCCGTTGAGGTGATCCCAAATGGATCAGGTGACACCCACGTCTCATTATTCGTCGCTGAACCCGTAGAGCGACACACAGTTTCAGACGTGAGTTCTGAGACACCCTTTCTCGGCGTGTCGGCCGAGGCACTGGACTGTCTCGAATACGAACTTGATCTCAACCGGTCAGTGCACCACTCGACGTCAACGGTAGCGACTCGCGCAGAGGCGCCACCGTAGGCGGTGTCTCCTTCCGCCTATCCCCAGAAGATGGGGTCGGCGTGTTTGTCGAGGTAGTCGAGGAGGTCCTGGACGCGGGGGCTGGGGTCCAGGGGCTGGTAGTGGTGGAACTTCAGGTTCCGGTCGCGCCAGTACAGCGTCCAGAGGCCGGTGGTCTTGGTGTGGTGCAGGCGTGCGATCGGGAACCGGGTCCACTCGGGGCCGAGGTCGTCGCGCCAGGGTGGTCGGCACTCGCAGATCGTCAGGTGGCGGGCCGTGATGTCGCACTCGACGCGGATCTCACCACGCAACCGTTGAGGGACCTGGGCGGCGCACCACCGTTGCACGCGGGCGACGTCGAGCTCGGGAAGTCCGCTACCGACCATGGACGTCATGATCGTCACCCGGGTCGGCAGTGGCTACCCGAGCTGCAGCCGGCCCGGCTCGAGCAGCCCGAGCGCCTCGGCGGGGGTGGCCCAGCCGAGCACCCGACGGGGCCGGTGGTTGAGCTTCGCGGCGATCGCGTCGACGTCGTTCTGGGTGAGCGCGGACAGGTCGGCCTTCTTGTGCAGGTACTGGCGCAGCAGCCGATTCGTGTTTTCGTTCGTGCCGCGCTGCCAGGGATGGTGCGGGTCGCAGAAGAACACCGGCATCGATAGCGCCGCGGTGATCGTGGCGTGGCTGGCCATCTCCCGGCCCCGGTCCCAGGTCAGCGACCTGCGCAGGTGGGTGGGCACGGTGGCCATGTGCTCGACTAGCGCGGCAGCGACCGTGTCGGCCTTGTACCCGTCGGGCAGGGCGACGACCATCGTGTACCGGGTGGCACGGTCGACCAGCGTCGCGACCGCAGACGGTCGGGCCCCGAACACGAGATCTCCCTCCCAGTGCCCGGCGACCTCGCGGGCGTCGGCCTCGACCGGTCTGGCGTGGATGGAGACCATGTTCCTGATGCGCCCGCGGCCGTGGGAGGACATCTTGCCGCGGGGGCGGCGGATCGGACGCTCACTGCGCAGCCGGTGAAACATCCCGGCCTCGAACACCTGTCGTGACGGCATGTACAGGTCGCGGTAGATCGTCTCGTGCGAGACCCGCAACCCGGGCTCGTCAGGGTGCTGCAGGCGCAGCCTGGCCGCGATCTGCTGCGGCGACCAGTCCTCGACCAGCTTTACGCGCACCCGCTCCCGCAGCGCCGGGTTGGTCGCCAGTTTGCTCGGCTTCGGGCGCAAGGCCCGGTCGTAGGCGGCGGCATCAGCGTCCACAGCCCGGTAGGCGTCGCGGCCGCCGTTGCGGTCGATCTCCCGGGACACCGTCGACGGCGAGCGGCCCAGACGGTCGGCGATCACCCGACCCGACAGACCCGCGGCGATGCCCCGAGAGATCTCCTCACGCTCCCCGGCAGCGAGATGGCCCTCCCGCCGACGCTGGGACAGCGGTCGGATGCCGCCCGTCTGACGCAGGAACCGCTGGATCCGCGGCAAGGACACGGCCAGCGACCGCTCCATCGTCCGGAGCGACTCCCCGCCCCGCCACATCCCCCACAGCTGGTCCTGCTGCTCGGCGCTGAACCCCACCGGACCGACACCCATCCCAACCTCCACCAGCACATCGTCGTCGACCTGCACTGATGCACTGACCGGTTGAGATCAAGAACGTTTAAGACGCACCTCGACAGGGTGAACGAGGAACCGGCAAACCCACCGAATCGGGCGGAGGTCGCTGGGATACCTGATATGGCTGGCGCGTCCTACCAGAAGACTGCCGATCTGGCGGGCAGAGTGTGCCGCATGGGGAACCCCGGATCAAGTGCTCATGAGCGACGGCCAGTGGGCACTGGATGTGTTCCTGCCGCACCGTCCGCACGCCACCAACTACGTCACCATGTTCGACACCGCGCGCACCTGGGCCTACCCCACCTAACTCGATCCGACTGCGGCGCCGTGCCGCGCAAATTAAGGAGTGGGTGTTGGCACTGAGCGCTGTACGGCTCCGACCGGGTTCTGCTGTGCTAGTGCGGCGGCCTGTCGGTGGGCGTCGCCTCGAGGTGGCCGTGCTCGCCGTGGCCGCGGTACTGGGCGCGGTGGCCACCACCTACCTTGCGGTCGCCGGGCCGAACGTGGGCATCCACCTCGTGGGAGACGACCTGTGGTTCTTCGGCAGCTCCAGCGCGCCGCCACCCAGCGTCGGCCGGTGGAGTGCGGTCGCGTTAAACAACATTGCCCTCGGCGTGTTCGCGGGGGCGTGGCTACTGGTGGGTTTAGTGGTTCGGCGGGCAAGAGTATCGGCGCGCGTACTGCTGGTGGTGGGCGCGGTGTGGTCGATACCCCTGGTGATCGCTCCCCCGCTGTTCAGCCCGGATGCCTACACCTACACCGCGTTGGGTGCGGCCCTGAACCATGGTGTCGATCTCTACCACTTCGGGCCCGGTGCGGCTGGCCCCATCTCTGCGGTCCGCGGTGCTGAGCCAGCGTGGCTGAACACGCCTTCGCCCTACGGCCCGCTGTTTCTCGACCTGATGGGTGCGTTGTCCCGTTTGCTCGGCGAGCACATGCTGCAGGTATTGGTAGCGCTGCGGCTGCTGACGCTGGCCGCGGTGGGGGTGCTGGCGATGTTGCTGACGCGGCTGGCGCGGCTGCATGAACGCGGAGTGGCCCGCGCCCTGTGGTTGGGCGTGCTCAACCCGCTGGTTCTGCTCAGCGCTGTCTCGGCCAATCACAACGACACCCTCATGATGGTGTTGCTGGTCGCGGGACTGTTCCTCGCGGTGCGCGGGCACCCTCTGCTGGGCATCGTGGTGTGCGTCGCCGCCGCCGACATCAAGGTGACGGCCCTTGCCGGGGCCGCGGTGATTGGCGTGGACTACGCCCTGCACCAACGTGGCTGGGCGGCTCGGGGTCGAGCGCTAGCGGTGTCCGGCCTGCTCGCCGTCGGCGCCTTCGTGGCCTCCGTGCAGCTGTCCGGCCGCGGGTGGGGTTGGCTGCACACCTTGTCCATCCCCGGGCAGGCCTTCAAGCCGTTGACGCCGATGACCGCGATCGCGTTCACGCTGAACGCCCAAGCCCCGCCGACGGGCACCGTGCTCCTCCTCGGCAGCGTGGTGTGCGCTGCGGTGATCCTCGGGCTGCTGACCCGGCTACCGAGCTGGGG
>JAABUU010007135.1_pt1 | contig 11641 bp, 13 predicted proteins | sample 5559301 | NCBI WGS metagenome assembly JAABUU01 (sample SAMN10711884, study PRJNA513360) | rock metagenome | isolation source: Antarctica rocks | place: Antarctica: Victoria Land, Richard Nunatak white
CTCCGCCCCCAACCACAACCGGCGCTGAAGCTCACTCAGATGCGGCCGCAGCACCTGGTAGCGCCGCGCCAACGACTCCTCCAGGTCCGCCATAGCACAACCGTAACCGCCACAACCCCGAAAACGACGTTAATTCATCGCGAGCCCTTAGCTCGTGTCCACACTGGAACACCGTGATCCTGCGGCTGTGGCCGTAGCGCTGCTCGAGGCGGCGCACCGCCAGGCGATGGTCCTGACGCGCACCAACCCTGACTCGACGTGGATTGACGCCGCGTCGGCGATCGGCGCGGCCCTGGCGCAGCTGCTCGCCTCGCCGGGACTCGCCGTCCCAGAGCTGGATCCGGAGCAGGCGTCCGACGACACGTGCATCGAGCTGCTCGAGGCGGCCGAGCAGGCCCTCGAGCAGATCCCACCCGGCCAAGGGCCGGTGTCCCTGGCGCTGGCGCGGTCCTACCTGACCGATGCGATCCTCGAGACCGCGGGACGCGAACCATGAGCGTGACCACCTTCGGCGACCTCGTCACCGAGGCCGAGCAGGTCCTCATCGTGCTGGCTTGCCAGCGCGAACCGAACGCGCCGCGCGTCCTGACGTCACCGCTCAGACGTGGCTGAACTCCCACAAGGACACGGGTTCCCGCCCCAAGACCTGACCCACCGACCCACGGAAAGCCGAGGAGTCCCCAAGAATGACCAGCCGGTGATCCGCCCAAGAGGACGCTGGGATACCAGCCGGCTTTGTCTTGTCCGAATTGTTGGGCGTCCCAAGGGTGCCGTGCGCGCCATTGACATCTGGAAGACGGGCTCCCAAACTGCTCGGGTACACCAGACGCTTCGCGAACCCCGTTCGCGCCCACCACCGACGACAGAGGCATGGACTGATGGCGGTTTCCCAGGGGGGCACAGGCTCGGGCTCACGACCGAGCGCCGATGACAGCGGAGAGCGACGTGGTCGCCACCTGCCACCGCTCGGCATCCAGGTCCTCATCGCTCTCGTTCTCGGGGTGGGCCTCGGCCTGCTGACACCAAACGTGGCCGAGCACCTGAAGATCCTCGGCGATGCCTTCATCCGGCTCATCCAGATGGCGATCATCCCCTTGGTATTTCCTCTCATCGTGCTGTCCATCGCTCGGATGCAGTCGACCAAGGCACTTGGGCGCCTCGCCGGGAAGACGATCCTCTATTTCGAAATAGTCACCACGGCAATACTTGTCGTGACAATGCTGCTCGCCACCCTCGCCGGGCTGGGAAAGGGAGCCAACCTCGCAAGCTCGGCCGCCGCCGACACCTCCAACATCAAGACGTCGCTCAACCTCGAACAGATGTTTCTCGAGATCATCCCGAAGAACGTCTTCGATGCATTCAGTCAGGGCAACCTGCTCTCGGTCATCTTCTTCGCCGCGTTCCTCGGAGTCGCGCTGTCCCGTATAGGTGCCAAGTCAGGCGTCATGCTCGATGTCCTCGACGCCCTTGCCACTGCGATGTTCCAGATCATCACCTGGGTGGTCAAGCTTGCCCCACTCGCGGTGCTCGCGTTCGTTGCCTACAACACCGCGCACTACGGTTGGAGCCTGCTGGCCAGGTTGGCCGTCTTCGTCGTGGTCTTCTATGTCGCTTCCCTGGTCGTGCTCCTGGTGGTCTTCCCGATCGTGGCCACGATCTTTCACGTGCCCTACTTTCCGCTCGTCCGCGCGATCAGTGACCTGATCCTGCTCTCATTCGTCACCCGTAGCGCGGAAGTGGTCCTCGCTCCCCTCATCAAGCGACTCGACGAATTCGGCGTCGACCGCAAAATCTCGTCCTTCACCTTGCCGCTGGGCTACTCGTTCAACGCAGACGGCGCGACGATGTACGAAGGGCTAGCCCTCGTGTTTCTCGCGCATGCGTACGGCGTCGAACTGACGGTCCCGAGGCTCATCCTGGCAATGCTGGCGCTCATCCTGCTCACGAAGGGCATCGCTGGGGTTCCATCCGCAGCGATCGTCGTGCTGTTCTCCGCGGCCGCGACCATCGGGCTGCCACCCCAGGGCATCGCGATCCTCCTCGCCATCGACTTCGTCGTCGACATGGCCCGCACAGCGGTCAACGTGACCGGTAACTCGCTGGCGAGCTTGGTTATCGCCAAGTCCGAGGGCCAGTTCACGTCCCAGCAACCGCAACAAGAGCTCGCGGCAGCATCATCGCGCTGACCCCGCCGCCTTCGCGCGGGATGCGACAACTTCGGCTCGTTGATGGCCGCCCTTGCCGCTGGCGATGAACAGCCGCCGCTGCGCGGCCCGCACGTCGTCCAGTCGCAGTCCCAGGACCTCGCACCGGCGCAGTCCGCCGAGCACCATCGCGGCCACCATTGCGCGGTCACGGTGCGAGCGCAGCGCTGCCGTGAGGGCATCAACCTCGGCCGGGGCCAGGATCCGCGGCAACGTCCGCGGCGCCCGCACCAGCGGTACGCCCTGCGCTGGCCGGTGCCGTTCCCGGCGGGTCGGCAGACCCCCCGGAACCGGGTTGCCGGGCACGTCACCGCGGGCGGTCAGGAACGCGTACAACCCGGCGATCGTGGACAAGCGGCGCCAAACTGTCCGCAGGGACACCCCCCGCCGTGGATGCGTCGCCAACAGTGGCTCCGGCAGCGGGTCCGGCAGGCTCCTCGCGCCGGTGCGCTGAGCGGTGATGAATCCCAGCACATCGGCCGCCGTGACCCCCTGGACCGGCTTGCCCACGACCGTGAAGAAGACCTTCAGGTCGAACCTCGCCGCCAGCACCGAGTTCGCTCGGCACCGCGCTGCCAAGAACTCGAGATACAACCGCAGCTCGCGTGAGATCGTGGAGTCGTCACGACCGATCCTGCGGGCAATCTCCCGCACTCCGTAATCCTGGGCTCTTAGCAGCGCAATCTCCTCCCGTTCGGCGAACGACAAGTACCGGCCCGAGGGCTCGGCAAGACTGATCGGTGACATGCCGCCACCGTGGCGAAACCAGCGCGTGCCCACCGGCCCCGACACGCCCACCGCGGCTGCCGCGTCCTCGCTCGTGAGGCCCCCGGCGATGCGTCGCCACAACTCCCGTTCGACCTTCCGCCGAGGCGGTGGCCTCCCCGCAGACCGCAGGGTTGGCCGCATCGCTCTATCGGCGCGCTTCTGTCTGCGTTCCGCCATCGACGAACACCTCCATCATCGAGGTGTTGCGACGACCAGTTGAATCCGCCCAGGTGATCAGGCAGCTTGTCTGCGACGTTGCGGATCTTGTGCAGCTGGCAGCGTTAAATCACCGGGTGGTCGAAGACCCGCACGACGGCCGCCCGCAACGCCTTGCCGCCGTCGATGCCCACGAAGGTTGCGTGGGTCCGTCACTGGCAGGTCGAGCTACCGGGCGACCTCGAAGGCCGCCATTTCCGGGAAGCTCGGGTCACCGGTGACGTCGCAGGCGAGCTGCAGGCCGTCCACGCCGCCTGATCCGTCACGGTGCCGCGCGAGAAGGTCGCCCATATCCGCGCGCTGGGCCGCCGACTCGCACCGGTTTGCCGCCAACGTCGCCGCTCTCCTCGTGGGGGTCCGCTGGTACTTCGGCTGGCGTCAACCCTCTTGACGCGGCGTCAACCGGTGCAAGAGGGGGGTGTGCGGGGGAGTCGACCACAGGCATACCGGCGATGATGGGTCGTGCTCTCGCGACTCGCCCCGGCGCGGCGCCGGTTCGTGCTCGGCGTGCTCGCGCTGCTCGCCGTCGGCGCCCTCGTCGTGTCCGTCGTCGTCGTTTCCGCGGTGCACCGAGGACGACAGACGTCGATTGTGGACCAGGCAAGACCGGGACCGGTGCTGCTCGTCCCGGGCTACGGCGGGTCGGTGTCGTCCCTGTCGGTGCTGGCCGACCGGCTGCGGTCGGCGGGCCGAGACGTCACCGTGGTGACGTTGCCCGACCAGGCGCAGGGCGACCTCACGACGCAGGCGGATGCCCTCGGGGCCGCTGCCGACGCGGCCCTGGAGCGCACCGGTGCCGTGTCGCTCGACCTCGTGGGCTATTCGGCCGGCGGTGTCGTCGCGCGGATCTGGGTCAGCCAGAGCGGGGGAGCGGCCCACACCCGGCGGCTCGTCATGCTCGGTACGCCGAACCACGGAACCGCGCTTGCCCGGCTGGGCACCCTCGTCTCGGGGTCCTGCACGATCGCCTGCCAGCAGCTGGCCACCGACAGCGCGGTGCTCTCCCGCCTCGAGCGCGAGCCGCTGCCCGCTGGAGTGGTCTCCCTGTCCCTTTGGACCACCCAGGACGACGTCGTCGTCCCCCCGCAGTCAGCCGTGCTCGACGGCGTGCCGAGCCCGTCGCTCCAGAGCATTTGCCCACTGGACGCCGTCAACCACACGCGGCTACCGACCGACCCGTTCGCGCAGCGGCTCGTCCAGGAGGCTCTCGGTGCGGGCGCGCTGCCGACGTGGGGGCCGGCCGACTGCACCCGGCTCGGCGGGCTTAGCTCGTGATGTCGCGGGTGGCGAAGTTGGCCCACGCCGCGGTGAGCAGCACGACCACGTAGACCGCCTGGAGGGCGACGCCACGTTCGATCTGGCTCCAGAGGATGGGGTCGCGGTAGAGATCGACGAACGAGAGCCAGTAGCGGGTGGGCAGGTAGGGCTGCAGCGGCCGGGCTGCGTCGACGGTGAGCAGCAGCGACGAGCCGATGAGGAAGGCCATGGCGCCGAGGCTCGCCGACAGCGGCGAGTCGCTCAGGGTCGACAGGAAGAGCGCCATCGCTGCGACGCCGAGCATCGAGAAGGTCACGAGGGCGATTGCGACCCCGGTGCGCCACGCCACCTGGCTCGGCGTCAGCAGCGAGCCGGAGATGCTCACCATCGCCTGCGAGAGCGGGGCGTCGCCGAGCAGGAGGTGGCCCACGGTGAACCCGATGCCGACGACGGTCACCACCGAGACAAGGACGAAAGCGACGACGGCGACGAGCTTGGCCACGAGCAGCCGGGTGCGCCCGACCGGCCGAACCAGCAGATAGCGCAGGGTGCCCTCCTGGGCCTCGCCGGCGATCGCGTCGCCGGCGACGACTGACACGGCGATGGGCAGGAACAGCGGCAGGACGATGGCCAGGGCGGCAATCGCGAAGAGCGAGCCGTTGGCGACCACCGCCGACAGGAACGCCGGCCCCTGGCCGGGGCGGGGCGCGATGCGGGTCCAGGCGAGCAGGGCACAGACGATGCTGGGTAGCAGGTTGACCAGGACGATGGCCACCCACGTGCGCCGGCGGCCGAACAGCTTGACGAGCTCGACCCGGATCACTGCGGGATCTCCCCGGCGCGACGGGCGGAGGTCCGCTCCTCGATGACGTCTTCCAGCGAGCGGCGTTCTGGGCCGAGCTCCAGCACCCGTACGCCACCGGTCACAAGCCGCTCGTTAAGCCGGGCCGGGTCGCCGGTCCGCACGAACATCCGCTGCTCGTCTCGCGCGTCGACCGCACTCCCCAGCAGGTACACCGCCCGGTCGAGGTCGGGGGTCACCACGACGGTGCGCCCGGTGGGCCGGCGCAGCGACTCGAGTGGCTCCTGCAGCACGAGCCGGCCGCGGTCGAGCAGCCCGATCCGGGTGCACATCTGCTCGACCTCGGCCAGCAGGTGGCTGCTCAGGAAGACCGTCGTGCCGGCGGCGTGCAGCTGCAGCAGCAGTTCCCTGATCTCCCGTATCCCTTGCGGGTCGAGGCCGTTCGTCGGCTCATCCAGGACGAGCAGCTCGGGCTGGCGCATCAGAGCCGCCGCGAGGCCGAGCCGCTGACGCATACCGAGGGAGTAGGCGCCCGCCCGGCGCTTGCCGACGCTGCCGAGGCCCACGGTCTCGAGGGCCTCCCGGGCGCGCTGGCGCCGCTCGCGGCGACCGCTCCCGAGGGGGCCGGCCGGGCGGCGAGCACTCGCGTCGTGGAGCACGAGGTTGTCGAGCCCCGACAGATGCCCGTATGCCCCCGGACCCTCGACGAGCGCGCCGACGCGGGGGAGCACGTCGGCCTTCGCCTTCGGCATTGCGTGCCCCAGCAGCTCGATCGAGCCGGACGTCGGCAGGACCAGACCGAGGAGGCAGCGGACCGTCGTCGTCTTCCCGGATCCGTTGGCACCGAGGAACCCGAAGATGTCGCCCGGCCGCACGTCGAGCGCGACATCGTCGACCGCGAGGACCGAGCCGTAGCGCTTGGTCAGCCCTTCGGTGCGGATCACGAGGCGGTCACCGACCCCAGTGCGGCGGCGGCCTGGACCAGCCCTTCCTGCGTGAGCGTGCCGGCCACGAGCCATGACTGGCCCCCCGCGCCGGCGTCGCTGAGCAGCAGCCCGACCGGGCCGACCGTGACGACCACTCCTTGCGGTACTCGGGTCGCCGACGCGGCGAGGACCAGCTGGTCGCGCAGGGGTTCGGCCAACCGCTCGGGCAGGGCGCTGGCGGCGATCTGCGTGACGCCCCGGCCGTACTCGCCGATCGTCTCGAGACCCCGCGCCGGGGTGGCCCGCTCGAAGCCGAGCAGCGTCACCGGGGGTCTGGCGGCGGCCGACCGGACGACGTCGCGCACGAGGTCGTACCGTTGTCCGGCCTGCACTCGGGCTCCTTGGGGCGGGGCGAACGCTAGGTCGGCGTCGGTGGGAATGGCGTCGGTGAAGTCGAGGAAGGTGCTCGACATCGCGGCCGTCTCGCCGGTGCGGGCGAAGACTTCGACGAGCACCGGAATCCCGGACGCCTCGTCGGCCCAGGCGTCGACGTGGCCGATGCTCGTCAGCCGGTCGGCGGGCTGGAACCGCACGCCGACCGCAGGACGTCCAGCGACGCGGCGAGCGGGAACGCTCGTCACCTCGGCCGCCGTCGCCGCGCCGAGCATCCGGGCGGCCAGCTGGGGAGGCAGGGTGTCGGTCGCGGTGGGCAGGCGGACCGACCCGGGGACCTCGGGCGGGCTGACCACGACCCGGTTGTCCTCGTAGTCCCAGGTCGAGACGGCCGCAGCGAAGGTCCGCGTGCTGGTCTCGCCCGCGGCGGAGATGACGTCGGAGCGCCAGTCGGCGGCGGAGCGCCACCACACCCGCACCTGTGTGCGGCTGCTGAGCAGGGTGCTGACATCGAAGAGCTGGTCGGTCGAGGGCAACGCGAGCGACCCGGTGCTCTCGGCGTAGCCCGCGTACGGCCGCGACCGGGACGCCTGCATGCGGGCGAGGACGGCGGGCGCGTCCGGGCCGGTCCCCTGGACCAGGACCGGCGCATACCCGACGACGAAGGGCAGCGCCACGAGCACGGCGACCACGCAGGCGCTGACCGCCCACCGCCACGACCGTCGCATCACGTCACGGTACGTCGGGCGGCTGTGGCTCCGGGCTGGGGTGTCGGAGTCGGCGCTGCCAGTAAGCGGTTCGTAAGCGGCAGCGACGGCTTCGGAGGATGGGGCGGCCTGTCCGGCAGCCGTCGGCGGGGACCGACCACCGCAGGACCTGGGCCGAGCATGGTCGCACGCCCCAGCAGACGCAACTTCGGGCTACGACGCCAAGCGGTAGGCGCGCGCCAAGATGGAGGAGCTGGTGACGCGCGGACGCAGCATCTGGTCCACGCCGAGGATGCGTCCAGCGGCGATCCCGAGGATGGCCAGGTGCGTGGCCGCCATGAGGAAGTAGCTCCACTTCCACTCGTTGGGCAGGTTGCCCACGGGGAAGTAGATGGCGAACGACTGCAGGACAGGACCGGCACGGTCGGGAACAGGTGCCCGCGCGCGGGCGAGGTGTAGCACAAAACCTTCATGACAGCACTCCCTCCAGTAGTTCGACCAGCGCCAGTTCGGTCTGACGCCGTGACAGGCCCCGCTGGCGGCGCAGCAGATACCAGGTGTAGACGTCGCAGATCGCGACGACCTGAGCCGAGCGGCGCTGGCGGTCCACCCTGTCGAGATCGTCGAGCCACGGCGCGAACACCCGAGCGCACCAGTTGGAGTGGAATCGCTTGCCAAGGTCGGTGACCTCGGCGTATGCCAACACTCGCCGCTCCTGGCGAAGCAGGTGCAGGGCCATGTCGCCCTCCCTCTCGTAGTGCTCGACGAGGTTGGCCACCGCGCCGCGCAGATCGCCCATCGGCGCCTCCCCGCGCTGGGCCACAACCCGAGGATTGATCAGCTCGGTGAGCCCGCGGATGATCCCCTCCTTCGAGCCGAACCGGCGGATCACCGTCTGCACAGTCACGTCGGCGTCGGCAGCGATCTGGTCGAGGGTCACCTCGTCGTAGTACGCACTGATGAAGCGGTTGTAGGCCGCAGCGAGGATCCGCTGTCCGGTGTGCTGGGCCGACCTAGCACGCACCGTCTGCACGTACGGACGTTTCATGCTAGTAACCCTAATCTGAAGATGTCCTGATGTCTACCCTGGCGGTTCAGGGTTCGGGCGTGCTGATAGCCGCGGGAGTGCCCCCACAACCCCCGGGCATCGCCACCTGGGTCGGACCACGGAAGCGGGAGCACGCAACTCCGGACACCGAGAAGGAGGAGCGGAACAATGGCGACTGACCGCACGCACCTGACCGACGAGATCCCCGAGGCCGACTCGTTGAACAGCGGAGCCCGCTCGGGCCGGTCGAGCAGTTCGACGCCGCAGCGGATCTCGACCTCCCCGAGCCCTCTGCCGGCATAGCCGATGAGGCGGACTGGCTAGACCAGACGGCACGCCTGCCCGTCGACGACGAGGATGACTATCCGCACGGCCAGCGCGACGAGTAAGACGGCCAACTAGCCGAAGGGAGCCGACCTCCGGCAGGTTGATGTAGCGCGGGGCCAGGACGGACAGGAGGGCACTGGTCGCGACGAGGAAGGCAACAGCGTAGGCGTGGCGTGTGCCGCGGACGACGAGGTAGAGGTGTCCGCAGGGCACTCCCGCCGGTGACCACGCGTTGCGCTTGGGCCGGTGGTCCGTCGGCAGCCTGGCGGTCAGACGAAGGTCGGGAAGGACGGCTCCGGCAGCAGGCCGCTGGTGCGGTTCCGTGCCTGCTCGTAGCTGTGGGCGATCTCGACCAGCGACGTCTCGCTGTGCGCGGCGCCCCAGAACGACACGGCCACCGGCAGCCCGGCCGCCAGCTCCGTGGGCACCGTCAGCAGCGGATACCCGGCCATCGCGGTGGCGCCCGTGCACGAGCCGGGGAAGGACTCGGGGTTGACCAGGTCGATCGGGCTGGCTGGTGCGTACGACGGCGTCACCAGTGCGTCGAGCTCGTACCCGCGGAGCACGGCGTCGATGCCGTCCGTGCGTGAGGCGGCGACGCATCGTGCCCGCGCCTGCAGGTATGCCGCGTCCTGGACTCCCGGCCCGGCCAGCGCCTTCTCGAACAACGACTGGCCGAAGTGCCTGAGCTCGGAGTCGGCGTGCGCCCGGTTGAACGCCACCAGCTCCTCCAGACTGCGCGGAACGTCACCGGCACGACCCTGGAGGTAATGGCCGACAGCGGTGCGGAACTCGGCCAGCAGGACGACCAGCTCGTCCTGCCACACGGAGTCGGCGATCTTGGGCAGGTCGGCGTTGTCGACGATGGTCGCGCCCTCAGCGGCCAGCAGCGCCACTGCCCGCTCCGCGGCGGCGTCGGCGTGCGGCGAGTAGCCCCAGTAGACCGCCCGAGGAACGCCGATCCGCTTACCGACCAGGCGGCCGCCAACGGCGTGGCTCGCGTAGTCGCTCTCCTTGGCGGACAGGACGGAGAGCAGGGCCGCGGCGTCCCGCACCGTTGTCGCCATCGGGCCGGGTGAGTCCTGCGACGGCGAGATCAGCACCACGCCGGTCGTTGGCACCAGGCCCACCGTGGGTTTGAACCCGACACAGCCGTTGAACGCCGCCGGGCAGGAGATCGACCCGTCGGTCTCGGTGCCCACGGCATACGGCGCCAGACCTGCGGCCACAGCCGCACCACTGCCGGAGCTCGAGCCGCCGGCCGACCGGTTGAGACCATACGGGTTGCGGGTCAGACCCCCGTAGGCACTCCACCCGGACGTCGAGGACTCGTCCCGGATGTTCGCCCACTCCGACAGGTTCGTCTTTCCGAGCACCACCATGCCAGCCTGCCGCAGCCGGTCGACCAGCACCGCATCGCGCTCGGGAGCCGGCACATCTGTGAGCGCCAGCGACCCAGCGGTGGTGGGCAGGTCCGCAGTGTCGACGTTGTCCTTGACCAGCACCACCTGGCCGTGCATGGCGCTGCGCCGGCGCCCGTCGGACGCCTCTCGGTCCAGCGCCGCGGCCTGCTTCCCGGCGTCGGGGTTCAGTGTGCAGACGGCATTCGTGTGGACGTCGAGGGTGGCGATCCGCTCGAGGAGTCGCTCGACGCTCTCCTGTGCGGCTTTCCCAGCGGCATGGGGCATGGCCACGATCCTGCCCGAAAACCAGACACCAGGAGCACGCCATGACCATCGTCTTGTCCATCGCCGGCGCCGCCGCGCTGATCGTCATCCGCCTACACCCGGCTACGGGAACGGGCCCCCGAAACCGGCGCTGCCGGGCTGCGCGCGGTCCGCGACCTCGCCGACGTCGTCATCGTCTGCGTCAAAGCCGTCGAAGGCATCGTCGACGTCCTCGCCCGACCCGCACCCATCACCGCCGACACCGGCTCTCCCGGCTGGGGGTTCCGGTCCAGCTACGACCCAGACGACCTCGAGGACGACCAACAATGACCGCCGCCCGCTCAAACCTCGGGATGTCCAGCCGGGTAGACCCAACCAGACACCGGCCCTGGGGACCCCAGCCCGTCCAGCTGGGTCGGTTCGCGTCCTGGCGGACAGATTCGACGGGCGGTCTAGAGTCCTCCACCCGCGCCGGCGCCGCCCAACTCGCCCGGACCAAGAAGCTCGCCAGGGCCAGCGATGACCTCGGGCGGCTGGAACGTGGCCTCGGTGGCCGGCACTCCCCCAACGCCGAAGCCGTCGCCACCAAGATCGCGGCCATCGCCAGCGGCCGCCGCGTGACCAGCTACCTACGCGCCACGATCGGGACTGATCCCCTCACCGACAAACCCACCCTCGCCTGGCACTTCGACGACGGCGCGATCACCGCCGAAGCCGCCACCGACGGCTGGTATGCGCTACTGACCAACCTGCACCCCGACGCCGCCGACGCCGGCGAGGTGCTCCGCCGCTACAAAGGACAAGAAGTCGCCGAACGCCGCTACAGCAACTTCAAAGGACCCCTGGCCGTCGCCCCGATGTTCCTCAAGAACCACCGCCGCATGGAAGCCCTCATCACCGTCATCTGCCTCGCGCTGCTCATCTTCTATCTCATCGAACGGGCCCTGCGCCTGGCCATCGCCCCAGCACTCGTCCTGGCCGGGCTCTACGCAGGACGGCCAGCCAAACCCACCGGCAGACTCATCCTCAGCGCCCTGTCCCGGCTCCGGCTGATCCCAGCCACCACAGACACCCCAGCCGTCATCCCGAACCGCCACCACTACAAGCCAACATCCTGCACCTGCTCGGCGTCGACCCCACCCGACCACGATGACCACCAGCCAGACGCCCAAGAAATCCACGCTCACGCATGTGCGGAATACCCCGCTAGCGCTAGCTAGTGGTCCGTCGTTGAATTGATCTGGTGGGTGAGGGCGGCTCGTCCTCGTTGGACCTTCTCGATGATCTCTGCGGCGGTGACCTTCCAGATGAATGGTTTGGGGTCGT
>JAABUU010007139.1_pt1 | contig 11637 bp, 12 predicted proteins | sample 5559301 | NCBI WGS metagenome assembly JAABUU01 (sample SAMN10711884, study PRJNA513360) | rock metagenome | isolation source: Antarctica rocks | place: Antarctica: Victoria Land, Richard Nunatak white
GCGCGACGCCGAAGGACAGGTGCCACTGCACCGCGATCTCGGCCCGTCCGAGGTCGTCGGCGGCGGCGAAGAGCGCCTCGACCGGGATGACGTTGTCCTGGTCGCCATGCACCAGCAGGATCGGGGGCGGCCGGCCGGCCGGCGACCGCGCCGCGGCTTCGGCGAGGTGTTCGGGACCCACCAGCAGCCCGGAATAGCCCAGGATGGCGGCGGGCGCCCGCGGCCGCCGCAGCCCCGTGTGCAGCGCCATCATGGTGCCCTGGCTGAAGCCGACGAGGGCGAGCTTGCCGTCGTCGAGGCCGGTGCGGGCGAGTTCGCGGTCGAGGAACGCGTCGAGGCTCGGCCGCGCCGCCGTCACCCCGCGCCAACGCTCGTCGGTGTCGCGCGTGGTGAGCGGAAACCATTGCCGGCCGGTCGGCGACTGGGTGCAACGCTGCGGCGCGTGGGGCGCCACGAATTCCGCGTCGGGCAGCCAGCTCTGCCACTGCCGGCCGATCTCGATGAGGTCGCCGCCGTCGGCTCCGTAGCCGTGGAGAAACACCACGAGCTGGCGGGCATGGCGGGAGCGCGCCGGCAGGCGCGGGCCGTCGATGGGAGACAAGGCAACATCCTCAAGACCGATTGGTGGTCCGCGACATCGGGGTTGCGGCGGCAGTGGTCAAGTCCCGAGCCGGCTGCAGGGTTGCCGATCGGGGGCCGCCACCCCGATGCCGTCGCGCCGCTTCACCGCCCGGTAATAGCTCCACAGCAGCCGGGCCGCGACGGCGCGGTACGGGCGCCAGCGTTCCCCCAGTGCCGCGAGCGCTGCGGCATCGGGACGGGCTTCGAGCCCCAGCGCGATGCGGGCCGCCTCCTGCAGCGCGAGATCGCCAGCCGGCCAGGCGTCGGCATGGCCGAGGCAGACCAGGAGGAACAGCTCGGCCGTCCAGGGGCCGATGCCGCGGATCGCCAGCAGCCGCCGGGCCGCCTCCCGCTCGGGCAGGGCCGCGAGTTCCGAGAGCGGCAGGCTGCCGTCCCGCACCGCCGCCGCCGCCGCCCGCAGGGTCGCGACCTTGCCGACCGACAGGCCGGCAGAGCGCAGCACGCCGTCATCCGCGGCCGCGAGGTCGCGTGCCTCGAAATGGAGGGCCTTCGGGCGTCGCAACGCCAGCGCGAGCCGGCCGAAGATGGCGGCGGCACTCGCTGTCGAGACCTGTTGGGACACGACGATGGAGGCGAGACCTTCGAAGCCGGCTCCGCCTCGCCGAAGCGGCGGCCGGCCGCCGACCGACAGCAGATGGCCGACGATCTCCGGATCCCGCTCGGCCAGTCGGGCGATGGCGCAGTCGAGATCCGCTTCGCCGACGATGAGCCGCGGACCCTCCTTCCCGTCCTCCATGGTCCGCCTTTCCGGATCGTGCGATGCTCCGTGCCGCCGGCCTGCCGGCAACGGGATGGAGCTGGGCCGGCGTGGCGGACGACGATCTCGGTCAGGGTGGCGGGCCGGTGTTCCGGTTTGCTCCGTCGCCCAACGGTGAGCTTCACCTCGGGCACGCCTATTCGGCCCTGCTCAACCACGATCTCGCGCAAGCCGCGGCCGGAACCCTGCTGTTGCGGCTCGAGGATATCGATCGCGAGCGGTGCCGTGAAGCCTTCGCGTCCGCGATCCAGGACGACCTCGCCTGGCTCGGCGTCGTCACGAGTGGCGTGCCACGGCGGCAGTCGGAGCATTTCGCGATCTATCGGGCGGCGCTCGACCGTCTCGCGGCCCGCGGCCTCGTCTACCCCTGCTTTTGCAGCCGCGGCGCGATCCTGGCCGCCACGGCGGCTTCGGCGCGAGCCATCGATCCCGACGGAGCGCCGCTCTATCCCGGCACGTGCCGGCGCCTCGAACCGGCCGATGCGGCCCGTTGGCTGGCGCTAGGTCGACCGTCCGGCCTGCGGCTCGACATGGCGCGCGCCCTGGCCGAGGTGCCGGAGCCGCTCGCCTGGCAGGAGCGCGCCGAGAACGGGGATGGGCCAATGGTGGCGGCCGATCCCGCCGCCTGGGGCGACGCCCTCCTGGCCCGCAAGGAGATGCCGACCAGCTATCACCTGTCGGTCGTGGTCGACGATGCAGCGCAGGACGTCACCGACGTGGTGCGGGGACGCGACCTGTATCGCGCCACCGGCCTGCACCGGCTGCTCCAGGCCCTGCTCGGGCTGCCGGCGCCGCGCTACCGCCACCACCGCCTCGTGCTGGATGCCGACGGCCACAAGCTGTCGAAGAGCCGTCGCGCGCCGTCGCTGCGGGATTTGCGGCGTCAGGGGGTGAGCCCTGCAGAGGTCAGGCGGAGGGTGGGTCTGTGATGCAGCGCGGCCGCGGGCCGACATCATCCGGGCCCATGAGGCGGCCTGGGCGCCCTGGCAGCCCTCAGTTCGCGGCGTGCTTCTCGGGGTTCGAGGCGACGGCGTTGGGGGCGCTCGCCATGAGCGCGTCGATGCGGTCGCGTTCGCGCTTGAAGTCGGCCAGCATCTTGCCGTCCATCTCGCGGGTGCGGGCCAGCTTGACTTGCATCGGGTCGACGAAATGCCCGTTGACGATCACCTCGTAATGGAGGTGCGGCCCGGTCGCGAGGCCGGTCTGGCCAAGGTAGCCCACCACTTGGCCCTGGCGGACCCGCACGCCGTCGGCGATGCCGCGGGCGAAGCCGGTCATGTGCGAATAGGTGGTGATATAGCCGTTCGAATGCTGGATCTCGACGTGGTTGCCGTAGGAGGAGGAGCGCTCGACCTTGAGCACCGTGCCGCTGCCGGCGCTCAGGATCGGCGTGCCGATCGGCGCCGTCCAATCCACCCCCGTGTGTGGTCGCGTGTAACCGAGCACCGGGTGGAACCGGAGTCCGAATCCGGAGGTGAAAATGCCGTTCGGCACGGGGTTGCGGATCAGGAACTTGCGGACCGAACGGCCGTTCTCGTCATAGAAATCGACCGCATTGTCGTCCGGCGTCGTATAGCGGTAGAAGCGGAACGTCTCGTTGCGCGCCGTGATCGAGGCGAACAGCAGATCCGCATGCGCGCCGTCGTCGCCGCCGTCGCTGTAGAAAGCGTCGAAACTGTCGCCGCCCGCCACCGAGCGCTGGAAATCGACACTGTTGGAGAACACGCGGACCAGCGTGTCGATGGTCGGCTTGGGGATGTCCTGCTTCAGCGCGGTCTCGTAAAGGCTGTCGTAGAGCCGGAAGCCGGCGTCCTCGCCCCCCGCCGAGGCAGCCGGTCGGCGCTGTGCGACGACATCGTTGGCGACCTTCACATACTCGCCGGAATCCGCGAGCGCGATCGTCGTCTGAAGGGTCTCGTCGGCGTAGACCGACAAGCGCGCGATCTGGCGCGGGCGGTTCGCCTCGAGCCGCGAGAAGAGGAGCCGGATGCGCCGGCCCTCGGCCACCGGAGCCTCGCCTCGCTGCGGCGCGAAGGCGGCGTCGATCGAGCGAACCTGCTCGCGCGTGGCTCCGTTGGCCTTCAGAATGTCGTCGAGGTTGTCGCCGTGCCGGAACACCACGAGCCGCTCCGTCACCTCCCTGTCGCGGCCGGTTTCCTGGCGAGGCATCACGGTGACGTTCTCCGGCACCATCCGGACCTCGATCGAGGAGAACGGCGCGGCCTGGAAGCCGGGGTCTGCAAAGCCCAGGCTGCCGTTCGGCAGGTTTCCGGCGCGGCTCGTCCGCATCAGGAGCATCTGGGCCGGCAGGGCGGTCCGGTTGGTGGTCGCGAGACTGCGGGCATAGTCCGCGACCTGAGCCTGGATCTCGTCCGTCGACAGGAAGCCGCCGAACCGCGACGCGTCGACGCCCGACAGGTCCTTGGTGGTGAATGAGACGTCGGCTTCCTCCAGGGCCGGTCCAGGATCGGGGGGCGGGGCTTCGGACGGATTGATGTCCTGCGTGGCGAGTTTCAGCGGATTGAACTCAGGGACCTCGTCCTCGGCTCCCGTCGGAGCCAGAGCCAGCGTGGTCGCCACATGGGTGAAGCCCCGCATGCGGATGATCTGCTTGTCGCCCACCCTCACGGTCGTGGGCGCCTTGTAGCTCTGCTTTTCGGCGACGATATCGGCCGTCCGGATCAGCCGGTCGCCCTTGACCATGCCGATCTCGGCCGATTTGGCGTTCCGCGCCGGGGCGACGAGTTCCGGTGCCTGGGTGACGGTGGAGCGACCGTTCATGGCCACGAAAACAGCCGTACCGATCAGTCCGGATCCTGCGATGCCGGTCATCACCACGGCGGAGAGCCAGCGCAGCGAGATCGTGTGGGGAACGTAGGCGAGGGGTCGCCGGCCCAGGAAGTCGATCGGGGGTTCGTTGCCGATATCGAGGGCGTTGACCCCGCCGTATCGATGATCCGCGCTGGCGATTGCCCCCAAAAGCTATGCCCCCCTTTGGTCCGGCCGCTGCCGTGCTCGAGACGACACAGCCTATGTTTCATGGCTCAATTGGGGCAGCGACCGCCCGGCGCGGCGCGGAGACGGCCAGGCGCGGCTGCCGGCGCCTCGCCCCGCGCCGCCGCCCCGGGGCGGCAAGGGCGCCGCAAGCTCCGCACAGGATCGCACCCTAATCCTGGCATCGCAACAAAGGAGGACGTGACACGGAGCGGCAACGCTCCACGTCGCGCCCGGGAAGGCCTTGTCATGACGAGCGTGTCCAGCAGCACCGCCACCGGATCGAACGTGACGCCGCCGGCCGCGACGGCACCGGTCACGAGCCCCACGACGACGGGATCCACCGCGGCTGCGGCCTCCGTCGACTTCAACTCGTTCCTGCAGATGATGATCGCGGAAATGAAGAATCAGGATCCGACCAACCCCTCGGATCCGACCCAATACCTGACCCAGATCGCCCAGTTCTCGAACGTGCAGCAGGGCATCCTCACCAACACCAAGCTCGACTCCATGCTGACGGCCACGTCGCTCACGCAAGCCGAGAGCATCATCGGCAAGACCGTGAGTTCCGCCAGCGGGGCGGTGTCGGGTACGGTCGCGTCGGTGGCGCTGACGGGCGGCGGCAACGCCACGGCAACGCTCACGGACGGTTCGACCCTGGCGCTCGACTCGACCGTGAAGGTCTCGGCCTCGTGAACGAAGCCGACGCGCTCGGGCTGTTGCAGAGTACCATCTGGACCATCGTCCTGGCGTCGGGTCCGGCCATCGGCACCGCGATGGTGGTGGGTATCGTCGTGGCCCTGTTCCAGGCTTTGACCCAGATCCAGGAGATGACCCTCACCTTCGTGCCGAAAATCGTGGCGATGCTGCTGGTCTTGACCCTGACGGCTTCGTTCATCGGCTCGCAGATGTTCCTGTTCACCGAGCAGGTCTACGCCCGTATCGAGAAAGGGCGCTGACACGCGGCTTGGTGCGCCTCCGCGACCGCGCGCTGCTTCGGCCGAGATCGCAAACGTCAGTCCTTTCTCGATTCCTCCGCCGGCGCCCGCGCCGCGAAAGCCTCGACGAGACGCTCCAGGTCCTTGCGTTCGGCGCGCTGCCGCTCGGCGCGGCCGAGGTCCGCGACGGCGCGGCCGGCAAGCTTCTGGCGCGCCGTCGCGTCGCGCAGGGCCTCGGCCCGCAGAACGGCCGCGGCCTCGCGTTCGCCGAGGCGCCCCGACTGGGCGACTGCGGCGGTCGCCAAGGGACCGGTCAGCATCTCGCGGTCGATGAAGGCCGCGAGCGCGCGCCCTGCCTCCGCGGCCTCGGCCCGCTCCCGCTCGGCTTCGGCGAGCCGCCAGTCGGCCATCCGCTTGATGCCGTCCTGGACCTTGAGGATGCGCTTCATGCTCTTCAGCCGGTCCGTCATCCGCTCACCAGGAACCGGCTGAACGCCGCGATGAACAAGAGCAGCATGGGCTTGATCACGATCGACAGCAGGACCAGCCCACCGATCAGCAGGAAAGGCGTCGACAGGAAGAAGGTCTGGATGCCGGGAACGAGCCGGCCCACGAGGCCCATGGCGACGTTGAACACGAGCGAGAAGATCAGGAACGGGCTGCCGATGCGCAACGTCAGGAGGAAAGCCTCGCCGGCCTTGGCGGTCAGTTGCGATAGCATCGCCTGCGGGGGAAAACCGCCCGTCACGGGCAGGCTCCCGTAGGAGGCCTCCAGCCCCTTGAAGACTTCGAGATGGAGGTCCGTGAGGAACATCAGCGCCATGGCGGCCAGGGTGAGCAGCGAGGTCAGGGCCGGCAGCGGCTCGTCGGCCTCGATCGGAGCCCCGATGTTCTGGCTGAGGCCGACCGACATGGCGGCAGCGACGCCGATGAACTCGAGCGCGACGAAGAAGAATCGGCCCAGCAGCCCGATGCCGGCGCCGATCAGCAGTTCCGAACCCATCGTGCGGAGAAGCTGCACGGGGGTGCCGTCCGCCACCAGCGGGCGGACGATGTCGATCTGCAGGGGCGTCAGGGCCAGCGAGATCGCGACCGCGATGAACAGCCGGACCTGGACCGGGACGTGCGGACTGGAGAAACCCGGCATGATCATCAAACAGGCGCCGACGCGGCTGAACACCACGAAGGCCGTGAGGACCGAGACCGACGCCGCATCGTTCAAGTCGACCGGCCGAAGCTCATGAGATCGTGCCCAGCGGCTTGATCTCGAGCCCGCGGGCGATCTCGAGATGGGACAGGACCGGCAGGGTGGCGAACATGCGCTCGACGATCATACGAACATAGGTCCGGACTTCCGGCGCCGCGATCAAGACGAAATTGTGGCCCTGGTCCATGCGCTCGCGGATGGCCGCCGAGGCATCCTGGCCGAACTGCTCGACGAGGCGCGGGTCGAGCTCGAACTCGCTGACCTCGCCCTTGCCGTCCCGCTTGACGCTCTGATGGAAGGCGAGATCCCAGCGATTCCCGAGCCGCAGGACCTTGAGGGCGCCGTTGTCCGCGAGGTCCCCGCAGATCTGCTGGGCCATGCGGACCCGCACGTGTTCGGCCACCAGTTCCGACCGACGGACGTGCGGCACGATCTCGGCCACCGCCTCCAGGATGAGGTGCAGGTTGCGGATCGACACGCGCTCGCCGAGCAGCAGCTTCAACACCGCCTGCAGGCCCGAGTAGGAGATCTGGCTCGGGCAGATGTCGTCGATCAACTTCCTGTATTCCGGCTCCAGGCGCTCGAACAGCCCGCGCATGTCCTTGTAGGACAGGAGCTGGGCCAGGTTGTTGCGGATCACCTCGGAGAGATGCGTCAGCAGGATCGACAGCGTGTCGACGGTCTGGAAATTCTGCCGCTTGGCTTCCGCCACATAGGCGTCCGACACCCACTGGGCCTTCATGCCGAAGGCGGGCTCGCGCACCTCGGTGCCGGGCAGGTCGGGTTTGGGGCCGTCGCCCGTGATGACGAGGAACTCGCCGAGGCGCAGTTCCTGCGACACCACCACGGTGCCGTGGATCTTGATCTGGTAGCTCTTCGGCGGCACGTCGATGCTGTCCGAGACCTTGATTTCCGGCACCACGAATCCGTATTGCCGCGCGAACTTGCGGCGCATCTTGGTGACCCGGTGGGCGAGCTCCGCCTGTGCTGGCAGAAGGCGCGCCGCCAGCTGCTTGCCCATGGCGATCTCGATCTCGGCCGTACGCAGGAATTCCTTCACCGAATCCTTGGTCTCGGCCGTGGCCGCGGTGGCGGCCGCCTCGGCGGCCAGGGCGGCCGCGGCATCACGCTCCGCCGCCAGACGTCGCGGCAGCGCGTAGCCGAGCATCACCATGATGCCGCCCAGCATCGCGAAGGGGAAGAAGGGCAGGCCCGGCACGACGGCCAGCAGGAACATCAGAAGCGCCGCCACGAACAGCGCGCGGGGAAAGTGCACGAGCTGGTTCAGGACGGCCTTGTCGGTCGAACCTCGCGTGCCGCCCTTGGACACCAGGAGCGCCGCGCCGAGCGATACGATGAGGGCCGGGATCTGCGACACGAGCCCGTCGCCGACCGACAGCTTGGCGAAGACGTCGGCGGCCTGGCCGAGCGGCATGCCGTGGCGCGTCACGCCGATCACGATGCCGCCGAACACGTTGACGGCCAGGATGATGAGCCCCGCCACGGCGTCGCCGCGCACGAATTTCGAGGCGCCGTCCATGGAGCCGAAGAAGGCGCTCTCCTCCTCGAGTTCCCGGCGCCGGCTCTGCGCCTCCTTGTCGGTGAGGAGGCCGGCCGAGAGGTCGGCGTCGATCGCCATCTGCTTGCCCGGGATGGCGTCGAGCGTGAAGCGGGCCCCGACCTCGGCGATCCGGGTCGCGCCCTTGGTGATCACGACGAAGTTGATGGTCAGCAGGATGGCGAAGACGATGAGGCCGATGACGAAGTCGCCGCTCATCACGAGCCGCGAGAAGCCTCCGATGATGAAGCCGGCGGCGTTGGATCCCTCCGAGCCGTTCGACAGGATGAGCCGGGTCGTGGCGATGTTGAGCGCCAGGCGCAGCAGCGTCGCGACCAGGAGCACGGTCGGGAAGGCCGAGAAGTCGAGCGGCCGCTCGATCCACAGCGCCACCATCAGGATCAGCACCGACAGCGCGATCGAGAAGGCGAGGCCGAGATCGATGAGGAAGCTCGGGATCGGCAGGAAGAAGATCGACAGGATCGCGATGATGCCGATCGCGAAGCCGATGTCCCGCGAGCTCTTGCGCGGCGCCCGCGCCGAGGCGCCCGCCGCGGGCGCCTCCCGACCCTGGGCGATCCTCGTCGGGGTGATGGCCGCTATGCTCATGGAATCCTGCCGCCGCGACCGGCCGCGGGGCCGGTCTGTCGAGAGCGGCAGCTTGGCTGCGGGAGCTTGCGCCGGGGTTGGGGATCGGGTCCCCGCACGGGCGAACGGGAGGGCTGCGCGACGCCCCGGCCGGCATGCCTCGCCCCCGTGTGCCGCATCCTGACGCCCGGACGCGAGGACGCGGAACCAAGCTCAGAGGTGGTGGTTGACGAGCCGCGTCATCCAGACATCTCGCGCCGTGCGAGGCTAGACCCAGATTCGACATAACGGAGTTCATCATGGGCATTCTCGACTCGGTCATCGGCAGCCTCCTCGGCGGGCAGCAGGGCGGTGCGGCTTCGCCGATGGGCGGAATCCTGTCGAGCATTCTCGGCGGGCAGCAGGGCGGCGCCAGCCAGGCCGGTGGCATGGGCGGGGCCGGGATGGCGGGCGGCCTCGGCGGGTTGCTGTCGCAGTTCCAGCAGGCGGGCCTCGGCAACATCGCCCAGTCCTGGATCGGCAGCGGCCAGAATCTCCCGGTCTCTCCGCAGCAGTTGCAGAACGTCTTCGGGCAGGAGCAGGTGCAGAACATGGCCAGCCAGGCCGGCATGCCGCAGGGCGATTTCCTGTCGCAACTGGCCCAGCACCTGCCGGCGGCCGTCGACGGCATGACGCCGAACGGGCAGATGCAAGACGGATCCATGTCGGTCTGATCGGCCTGCTGCTCCGCAAAAGGGGCCGATCCCTTCTCGCCCGGTCCCGTTATCAAGGACGACAGATGTTCAAGCGAAGCGTAGCGGCCCTGGTGTTGGCGTCCCTGCTGGCCGCACCGCTCGGCGTGGGCCAGGCCTCGGCCGACAACCAGATGAATTATCGTCTGCTCCCTGCGGCGGAAGCGTCGACGCTGCCCCGTGCCGGCGGCACGCTCGGCCTGAATGTCGGACCGGGTGAGCAGATCAACAGCGGTGGCCTGACGTTCAAGCTGCTCAAGGTGAACAGCGCGAAACAAGGTTCGCCCGGCGCTCAGGCCGGTTTTCGGGCGGGCGATCAGATCATTGCGGTGGATGGGCGCGTTTTCCCCAGCGTGCCCGCATTCGCGGGCTACGTGGGCTCGATGCAGCCGGGCCATCAGATCAACGTCGATTACCTGCCGGCCGGCGGGGGGCCGCAGGAGGCTCAACGCGTGACCGCGACGCTCGGTGGCGCCGGTGGTGGGACCGTCCCGGCTCAGCCCGCCGAAGCCGCGCCTTCCGGCGGCCTGTCGACCGGCACCAAGGTGGCGATCGGCGTCGGCGCCGCGGCTCTGTTCGGCTGCTACAAGCTCGGCTGCTTCAACCGGTTCAACAAGAAGCCCGCCGCGGCCCACTAGACTAGGGGTTGCGTTGGCCGAAGCCGGCGCGGTTCCGCTCCCATCTCGGTGACGGTCCACGGAAGAAAGGGGAATCCCATGCACGACAGTCTGAAAGGTGCCGTTATCGGTGCCATGGCGCTCGCTGGAGCGGGGTTCGGCCCGCAGGAGGCGCAAGCCCTGCCGATCCAGCCGCTGAACTCGGCCCTTTCCGGCACAGGCATCGAGCAGGTCTTCCTGCGCTACGGCTACGGTTATCGGCGTCCATTCCTCGGCTATGGCTATGGGGTCAGGCGCCCATTCGTCTACGGCTATCGCCGGTTCGGCTACCGTGGCTACGGCCGGTTCGGATATGGCCGCTTCGGATACGGCTACCGCCGCTTCTGATCGCCACCGCGCCGACCCGCCTCCGCGAGTGCCGGGGGATTGGCTGGGGAAAATCGGGCAGGGCCAGCGTCCACGATGTCGTGGTGATCGGACTCGGCGCCATGGGCGCGGCGGCCCTCCACCAAGTCGCGTCCCGCGGCATTCGCGGGTTGGGCGTCGAACGGTCCGAACCCGGCCACGACAAGGGGTCGTCGCACGGCGAAAGCGGGCGCGATCCGCTTGGCCGATGCCGAGCACCACGACTACGTGCCGCTGCTGCATCGCGCCTGTGGAAGATGGCATGCGCTGGAGGAGGAGAGCGGCGAGACCTTGCTGACCGTGACGGGCCCGATGGAGGCCGGTCATCCCGGTTCGGAGGTCGTGCCCGGATCCCTGCTCTCGTCACGCCGACATGGGCTCGACCACGAGATGCTGGGCGCTGCCGAGGTCATGCGGCGGTTCCCGGCCTTCTGGCGAGCGGAACACCGGGCTGCACGGGTTCACCACCAACGAGGGAGGCCGTCAGTCGATAGATCGGGCGGGACAGGGAGGATATGGTCCCCCTCGTCTCCTGGGCGACTTGCAATGGATCAGGAGACACTTCCAGATCCTCACCTGCTTGCTGCTGGGCGACCCGCCGCCATTCTGTGGACCAAGATTACACCGGCGTATAGATCGCGAGCTTCAGCGCCGGATCGTCGTTGGCCTGAAAGGTCGCATATGCGAAGCGTAGCAGGCCTTTCCCGGGATGGCTCAACACTTTCTGGCCGGTCCCGCCGCTCCGGATGTCGTGTGCCTCCCACCATGCGGTGAACTCGGGGCAGTCTCGCCGAAGGCCCTCCAAGAGGTTGAGAAACGCCGGATCGCCGGCCCACAGGTCATGCGTGGTCCGAAATTGCGCCACCATGCGCCGCGCTTCCTCGGCCCAGGCTGCCCGAAGAGGCGCCGGGCGCCAGGGTCGGTCAGCACGTAGGCGAGGATGTTGCGATCCTCCTCGGCGAGACGGCCGAAATCGGTGAAGACCTCGGCCGCGGCGGCGTTCCACGCCAGGACGTCCCATCGGCGGCCGGTCACGTAGGCGGGCTGATCGAGGCTCTCGACCAATCGTCGGATCGCGTCGGGTACGGTCTCCCGGGTGAAGGCGCCGCGGTCGTGGTTCCGGGCCAGCGCCCGCAGATGGGCATGCTCGACCTTGCCGAGGCGTAGCGCGCCCGCAAGGGCATCGACCGTGGTGACGGA
>JAABUU010007143.1_pt1 | contig 11627 bp, 7 predicted proteins | sample 5559301 | NCBI WGS metagenome assembly JAABUU01 (sample SAMN10711884, study PRJNA513360) | rock metagenome | isolation source: Antarctica rocks | place: Antarctica: Victoria Land, Richard Nunatak white
GCAACGCGGTATCCATGACAAGGACCACTTGGCTGAGGAGCCGGATGAGGTTAACGTCTCACGTCCGGTTCTGAAGACGAGTCGCTCCCGCGAGGGAGCGGCTTAGTTTAACGCGGGAGGCTCCTTCCGGACGATATGGTGTCAGTACCCCTATCCTACCAGAGCCCTCCCGCTGCCCCCTTGTTAGCGGAAACTAGAGGGTTAGAAAGTGGTTAGAATACGCGCCTTCGCCCTATGACACGGTGGAGCAGGTGGACACACGCTGCGGCAGACACGCTCCGCCCCGGGCTCTCAACAAGCGCGCCGCGTGATGATCCGTGTCCCCATCCATGCGCGCGCACCCGATGGGACGGGCGCGTCGCGCGTCCCGCGGCCGTGCAGGGCCGGCTAGTAGAGGATATCCCCGGCGCGCCATGTGTAGAGGCGGTAATAGGCGGGTTCGAGCGCTTCCCAGGCATGTCCCCGCGGGTCCAGCGCTTTGTCGAGGCAGCCCACCCACTCGACCGGGTAGCCCCCGAACCCGGACTTGAAGACGTAGAGGCCCCACATAGGGTCCCGCGCCCCGACGGTCTCCACATTGGGGATGGCGACGAGATCGTAGGCGCCCAGGCCGCGCTCCCAGGCCCACCGCATGACGTGGAACTGCAGCGCGTGGGCCGGCATCACGGCGCGCCCCTCCGTCGCCGACGCGCCCACTTGGTACCACACCTTGGAGCCGAATGTGTACGCCAGGACGCCGGCCAGCGGGTGTCCTTCGTGGTACGCCAGGAAGATGTGGGCGTGCCCGGCGTCGATCATGGCGCCCCAGGAGTCCGCGGCATAGGCCCAGGGCCGGCTGCCCGTGAGGCCATTACGCCGCACGGTCTGCGCGTACAGGTCGTACAGCGTGCGCCGCGCGGCGGGGCTGTTGTCTTCGACGACCGTTACCCCCTTGCGCCGGGCCAGCGCGATGTTGTAGCGCCACTTGCCCTTCATGCGCGCGAGCATGTCCTCGGGCGGTCGGTCCAGATCGACCAGCATCGTGGTGCGAAATTGTGGGTCCCAGCGCGCCTTGACGAAGCCCCGCTCCGTGAAGACGCGCCGGCCCGGCGTTTGCCCGTCCCGCGCCTGACGCGCGCGCATCGCCAGGAGCGCCGCGCGCGCCTCGGCCACACGCCCGTCCTCGTCCGCCATGCCCACGCGCTCCTCAGCGATGGTTCCTGGCCGGGCGGGGAGGCGCGGATGCCGGATCGTCCGGGCCAGCGCGATCGTCCGCCGCACCAAGCCGTCGACGCTCGGCGGGATCGTCGTCGGTTGTCCGGGGCCGCACGTCAGCTCGCTCTCGATCTTGAGGAGAGACGCGCCGTGGTCCCGCGCGACACGCTCCATCCCCCGCAGCATCGCGCGCGTCTCGTCCGCGTTCGACCAGTCGATCCAGGGACCTTTGGGACAGTACGCCACGGAGACGCCGGCGGCGGGCATGCGACGGACCAGGATCTGGCCGACGCCGCGAACCTGGCCCGCGTCCGTGAGCGCCACGCGCAGCGGCGCCCACCCGCGCGTGGCCTTGAACGCGCCCCAGGCGTGGGTCTGCAAGGCGTGGCCACCGCCCGGACTCTCGCGGAGCAAACGATCCCAAGTGACCGCATCCGCGTCGCGCATCTCTTCCACGTCCAGCACAGCGCCCTCTTTCTCGGTATAAATTCAATCACAGAACGATTGGTTGTCGGTGTAGCGTCGTGCGCGGCCGTTCCCGCGTGGCGCCCAATCGACGATGGCGTGAGCCGCGCGAATCGTCCGGCCACGGCCGGTCACGGACGCGTGATGTAAAAGAAGTCACGCGCGTCCCCGGTCAGGTATTCACCTCCGGTCCCGTGCATCCCTGGGTTCAGCGGCGCGGCGACGAGCTGGCCCGCGGCGTCACGCCCATAGGTGAAGGCGCGCACCCAGAACGGGTTGATGTCGAGCTGCAGCGCCGTCACGGCACCGGCGGCGCGGAGCGCCTGGGCCAGTGTCGCGGCGGAGAGCGCGTCCCCCCCAGCATAGAGCAGCGTCCCATGCCGTGTCAGGCCGATGCCGGAACGCCAGGTGTAGGCGCGGTTCAGGATGGTGAGCCCCCACGCCGCTCCGTCCTGCGTGAGCGGAGCGATGCGGCCATGGTCGATTAGGAGAGCGCCGTTCTGGCGCCACGCCGTCAAGCCGCCGTTCGCCCCGGTCAGCCGCCGGTCCAGACCCCAGGAGCCCATGATGACGTGGCCGGCGCTGGTCAGGGCGACCGTGGCGGCGCCCCAGACCGGCGGGACGTACACGGTCCCGCCGCTCATCAGGCCGTAGGCGCCATCAGAATACTTGAAGCCGCCGTTGAACGCCGCGAGCAAGCGATCTTGGCTCCAATTGACGCCGGGGATGACGCCGGGGCCAGCCAGGCCGCGTGGTCCGCCCGGCTGCGCGGTCCCGGCGACGATATGCAGCCGGGCAACGCGCAGGTCGACCTGCAGGAGGGTGACAAGAGCGTAGGGGCGCGCGGCGTCCGGCCGGATGAACGCCTTGGCGACGGGAGGAAGAGCGACGGGACCGGGGCGAGGGCCGGGCAACCCGGCGGTCGTCCAAATGCCCTCGCTGGGGAGGGCCGGCGTGACAATGGGAGACATCGGAGGGAGTCGCATCGGCCGTAGCCGATGCAACTGAGGCGCGGGCGCGACGCGTGGCTGCGGTGGGGATGCCGTGACCGGAACCGCCCAGGGCGCGTGTACGCCTTGGGCGGTCAGATGGTAACGCGCGTAGCGCAGCGTGTCGGAGAGGCCGAGGTAGGCGACCTCGACGCGCGCCGTCGCGGCCGGCCCGATGACCGCGCGAAGCACGTCCGCCGCCAGGGCGCCGCCCGTGCCGTTGGCCTGCGCCAGCAGCGTGCCACACACGATAACCGCCACGGCCACCGTGCCCCGCCCCGTCAGGCGTCGCCGCCGTCGCCGGGCGCGCCTCTCCTCTAGGCGATCGGGGCGGGTGGGCCGCGCCATCGGGCGTATCTGCGGGCGCGGGCTCCGCAGGCGCGCATGGTCGACCCCCACCGCTGGCCGCGCCTGACTCTGGGACGGACGCGGGCGGCCCCTTGACGAGGTCGGCCCCCACGGACCGCCGGGACCGTACGTCGGTCTCGTCGGGGGAGTACGCGGGCCGATTGGCGGGCGCGCCATCGGTTGGTCTCTCACGTCTCCTCCCGACGATGACCGGCGCGCACCGTCACCCGCTGAGGCCCAGTCGGGCGCTGGATAGCCCGCGTCGCGGCCAAAGGTCGGCGCCACCCCACGCTCCGGCCGGGGCGCGCCGCCCCGTCGGTCCGCTGACGCAGCGTCCGTGCCGCGTGTGGCGCGGGAGTCGCGTTCTCCCGGCGAGGTCCTGCGAGCGGTCGGCTACTTGGACGTTGCCGGCGCTGGATGTCGCCGTGCGGGGGAGCCGCCGCGCCTGTCCCGGCGGCACGCGCGGCACGAAGAAACGTCCGGTCTGCCGCGCGGCGGACCGGGATGACCAGGGAGAAGACGGGCGCGCGTGGCTTAACGCGCATGGGCGCCGCCAGCCGTCTGTGTGTCCCCCGTCGCCCGGTGAGCCCGCGCCCGCCACGCGCGTCGTGTCCGTTGCGCCCATACCATACCATTATAGGCCAGCGGACGGTAAACATCGTCCCAGGCCCCCGGCGACTCTTCACGGCGCGCGCCCAGCCGGGTCTTGAAGAAGCTCAACCCCGCCCAGGGGTCCGCCGGATCATCGGTCGCGGCCATACCCCGGAAATCGTACAGGCGGCAGCCCAGGCGCTTGGCGTGCATGAGCGCGGTCCACTGGATCAGGTATTGCGCGCTGACGCGACGTCCCTCGGCGCTGCTGGCGCAGTAGAGGGCGAAGTACCGCGCGCCGAAGGGCGCCGCCAGCATCGCCGCGATTGGCGCGCCCGCGCGCTCGGCCACGAAGAAATCACCGCTGTTGTACGCGCGAAAGGTCGCGTCGAGTCCGCGCACATACGCCTCGTCGCGGACGCCGAAGCCCTTGCGGCGGCCCGTCTCGGCGATCCAGCGCGCGAAGGGGGCGATATCGGCGGGGGCGCCGGGGCGCACCGTCACGCCGTCACGGCGCGCGTAGCGCAGCAGGCGACGGGCGCCCCGGTCACATCCGGCGAGGAGCGCGTCCTCGGAGGGGGACAGGTCGAGCACGGCCGTCACCGCGGGCTGGACGTTGGCGGGACCGCGCCGCAGGCCATGGGCCGCCAGCGCCTCCGCCGCAGGCGCGGCCGGGGTGAGCGGGTCCACGCGCAGGGCGAGGGCGCCGATGCCCTGCCCGTAGCGGCGCGCCGCGGCCAGCAGCGGACCCAGGGACGCGGCGCCGTTCGCCCAGTCCGCGGCGGGCAGCACGGGTCCCTCAGCCGCGTACAAGAAAGCGCCGACGCCGGGCACGCGCCGCGTGAGCACCTGCAGCGCGGCGCACGGATCCCCGTCGCGCAGGGCGACCAGGCGCAGCGTGCGCCAGCCCTGCTGGCGCTTGAACGCGCCCCACGGCCAACTCTGCAGCAGGCTCCCGCCCGCCCGCGCCACGTAGGCGTCCCAGGCCGCGCGATCCGTGCAGAGGGCGACGCGCACGGTCTCAACGGCGCCCTCCCGTTGTGTCGGGAACGGCGCGTCGGACGCGCCATCGGTGATCTCGTCATCGGTGATCTCGTCATAGGGGAGGTGGATGGTGTGCATGACTCTATCATCGCAGCCCCACGGCCACGCGTGGCCGCAAAAATGGTTAGAGATTGGTTAGAAAACAGAGGACGTGGGACGGGTCGCGTTCGTAGGTGGGTGGAGCGGCAAGGAAGAACGGGTCGCGCCTGGGTCGACCACAGGGAGGACGGCGCGGGACAGGATTAGAGAGAGCGCGGCAGCACGAGCGTGAACATGCTGCCCCGGCCCACGGCGCTCTCCACGGCGATGTGGCCGCCGTGCGCCTCGGCGATCCAGCGCGCGATGGCCAGCCCCAACCCCGCGCCGCCGCTCCGTCGTGTGCGTGCCTGGTCCAGCCGGTAGAACCGCTCGAAAATGCGCTCCAGATCCGCGGCTGGGATGCCCGGCCCCGTGTCGCGCACGGACAGCCGCGCCTGAGCGCCGTCTACGTCGAGCGACAGTTCGACGCGGCCGCCGGGCGGCGTGTAGGCGACGGCGTTGTCGACGAGGTTCAGCAACAGTTGCTTGAGCAGATCGGCGTCGCCCCACGCCGCCGCCTGGTCCTCGTGGCCCAGCGCCACGGTCACGCCGCGCGCCGCCGCCGGAGCGCGCGCCTGCCGCGCCACTTCCAACAGCAGCACGTCGAGTTCGACGGGACGCCGGTCGATCGCGCGCGCCTCGTCGCCGCGCGCCAGCAGCAACAAGTTCGCCACTAGCCGGCCCATCCGCGCGGCCTCGTCGCGCATCAGGGCGACCCCCTCACGCGTCGCGGCGTCCAGCGCCGGGTCGAGCAGCAGCACGTCGCCGCGGCCTCTGATGGCCGCCAATGGCGTGCGCAGCTCATGCGCGGCGTCGCCGACGAAGCGGCGCTGCGCCGCGAAGGAGGCGCGCAGGCGCGCCAGCATGGCGTCGAACGCGCGCGCCAGCCGCGCCACCTCGACCGGCGGGGCATGAAGCGCCAGCCGCCGGTCGAGATCACGGGCATCGATGCCCTCGACAGCGACCGCCATCTCATCGAGCGGACGTAGCCCGCGCCGCACCAGCGCGCCGACGCCCAGGGCCGCCAGCGCCACGGCGGCCAACCCCGCGCCGACAAGCAGCGCCAGGAGCGTGCGCGTGGTCGTCGAAACCTCATGGAGGGAGGCGCCAACGAGCACGAGCCCGCTGGTCTGGCCGCCCGCCCGCGCCGGCAAGCTGTACAGGCGCAACGCGCCGTAGGACCCCGCCAGCGTCGTCGCGCGCGGCGCCGCCCGCAGCAGCGTCGCGGCTGGCGCGGGGAGGGGCAGGCTGCGCGTCCCCAGGTTGCTGGAGCGGGCGCGAATATGTCCGCCCGCGTCAAACGTTTCGACGTAGACGCCGCCTGTGGTAAATTGATCGACCGCGCCGATATCGGAGTGTTGCCCCGTGTTGTCATTAGAGTTCTGACCACCGAAGTCGTACGTCGTGGCGATCTGCTGCGCCTGCACGCGCAGGGTATGGTCAAGGTCGCCGATGAGCGCACCGCGCACGGCCACATAGAGCGAGAACGCGAACGCCGCCAGGCACAGCGCGATCAGCAGCGCCAGCCACAGGGTCAGGCGGCCGCGGATGCTACGGGGCATCAGCGGCCGGCGGCTCGCGCAGCACGTAGCCGACCCCGCGCACGGCCTGGAGCAGGTCGGGCTCACCGGCGGCGTTGAGCTTCTGGCGCAGGTAGGCGACGTAGACCTTGACGGCATTGGACTCGACCTCGAAGTCGTAACCCCACACCTCCGCGAGCAGGGCGCTGTGCGTGAGCACCTGCCCAGCGTGCCGCGCGAAGTAGTCCAGCAGGTCGAACTCGCGCGCCGTGAGCTCGACCAGGCGGTTGCCGCGCCACACGCGGCGCCCCCGCGCGTCGAGCGCGAGGTCGGCCACGCGTAGGGGCGCGTCGGGCTGAGGAGCATGGCGGCGCAGCACGGCGCGCACGCGCGCCACCAACTCCTCCAGCACGAACGGCTTGGTCAGGTAGTCGTCGGCCCCGCTCTCCAACCCCATAATCTTGTCAGCGACGGCGTCGCGCGCGGTGAGCATGATCACGGGCGGGCCACCCGTCGCGCGCAGCCGCCGGCATACCTCCACCCTGTCCAGTCCGGGCAACATTAGGTCCAGAACGGCGAGGGCGGGTGGACGGGCGCGCACGGCCGCCAGCGCGGCGGGTCCATCCGCGGCGCACTCCACGACATAGCCGTGGCGCGTCAGTCCGTCGCGCAGGATAGCCAGCAGCCGCTCGTCGTCGTCCACGACCAGGATACGCTCGTCCATCGCGCCGTCCTCACTGGTCCCGCGTCGTCGCGCGCCGATCACCGTCTGTATCGAGAGAGCCCGGATCACCGCCGCCCACCCCGTACACGCCAAAGTAGAGATTGGCGCTCTTCTTCACCCTCTCAGTATCGCGCATCGGGGCACGGCCATGGTTAAAGTTTGGTTAGAAATGCGGTGCGCGGGCGGTCGAGGAGGCGCGGCAGCCCCTCTCCTCTGATTCTGGCCTGACCGGGTTGTCCCCACGGTAGACATGATCATGATGGATCGCCGGTAGACGTGGAGGGATGGCCGTCGTGCGTGGTGGGTGGTCCGCGCGCTCGCCCAGCGCGCCTCCCCTGTGATCCTGGCCGCGCCCCGCACGTCGTGCGCGCTCACACCGCCATCACGGCTATAACGGACCGTCCCGCGCACGACAAGACGCCGATTTGTAACCGATCTCTAACCATGCTTTAACCGGGGCTTAACCCAGGCGTGTCATGATGAGTGTGGGGCGAGGCCCGGCATGAGTCCGGGCCAAGAGACCCCGCTGGAAAACGACAGAAGGAAGTGGTACACATGGGCATGACAACGAAGCGCACGCTGCTGGCTCTGGGACTGGGTCTGGCCTTGACGGGTGGGGCGGCGACGGCCGCGCACGCCAGCACACATGTCACCGCGCGTCCTGCCGCGGTCACCGCCGACCTGGTAGGAGGCGCGACTGGGGCGCAGACGGCGGAGGCTCCTGACGCGGGCGAGACGGCCTCATCCGCGGCCGACCCGGCGGGTGGCCCGAACGACCAGTCCGGCGCCCAGGACGCCACCGGGGTGGACACGGCCGAAGCGCCCGGCGCGGGCGAAGCGGCCTCGTCTGCGGCCGACGCGGCGGGTGGCCCGAACGACCAGTCCGGCGCCCAGTCCGGCCAATAAATAGCTAACCGACCGCGCCTCCTCGGCCGACGATGCGCGGTCGGTGGCGTCCAATGGTTTTTCTTGTCCAACGTGCAGGCATGGGGTCTTTTCCCCGCGCCTGCACGTTGACCTGTGCGCGGAGAAACGGGGGCGCGCTGCCACGAGCGTTGTACGCAGGCCAGGTGGTGTCAGCGCACGTCAGGGCGGCCCCGTCATTCCGGTGTGACTCGTTTCCTCCACACTCTCTGGTGACACTGGAGAGGGGATGAACGGCTACGAGGAATGACGCAGCGGCTGTCTCCGCGAGCGGTCGGCACGAGGGTTCCACGACCATGAGGAGGATGTCGCACACGTGTCACGCGTCTCAAACGGCGACGGCCAGTTGCTCTCATGCGACAGATGCGAGGGCGAGACAACGCCTCCACGACAGTTGACGCACACCGGGCGTGCGCACGGGTTCACCAGGCGATGACGGGCACGATGCGCCTACTCACCGGGCCGCTACTGTTCGTCTGTGTGCTCGCGGGGTATCTCTTCTCGTTCACCGTCGATCAGCCCGCGCACAACGGCGATTGGTACATCCGCTTTCAGGTGACGTGCGCCATCGTCGAGCACAACAGCTTCGCTATTACGCCCTACCAGGTCGACAACCGCAGTGGCCCCGGCCTGCATGGCCGTACCTACGCGCAATACACGTTGGGGCAGACCACGGCGATGATCCCGCTGTACCTGCTGGGGCGTCGTTTGGCCGGCCTCACGCACACCGACTGCGCCGCCCCGGTCGCCCCACCCATCGTCTTGCTAACGTGCAAGGCGCTCGGCCCCATCCTGGGCGCGCTCCTCGCCGTGCTGTTCTACGCCACGGCGCGTCTGCTGGCCTATCGCCGCCGCGTCGCGCTCGCCCTCACCGCGCTGCTGGCCTTCGGGACCTCGCTGTGGCCCGACGTGCTCTCTAACCTGGAACACACTATGGAGAGTCTCTTCCTCCTCGCCGCCGCCTACGCCGCCCTGCGCTATACGGTCGTGTCGGCGGTCGGGCATCGACGATCACGAGAGGGACGGCTATGGCTGGTGGCGATGGGACTCGCGGCGGGGCTCGTCTTCGTCACGCGCGTGGCCGGCGTGATTGCTCTGCCTCTCCTCGCGGTGTACCTGCTGCTGCTCCACCGACGGCGGTGGCCACGCGCGCGGCGGCGCCCGTTGGCACGCGACCTCGCGCTCTTCGGGCTAAGCGCGCTCCCCGCTGTCGTGGTCAATGCCGTGTACGACACCATCCGCTTCGGCTCGCCTCTGCTCACCAACCCGCCGACGAAGCCCGACCACTCGCTCGGCTTCCCGCCGTGGCTGGGGTTGCCCGACCTGCTCATCAGTCCGGGCAAGGGGCTACTGTGGTACACGCCCGCCGTGCTGCTGCTGGTTCTGGCCGCGCGCCCGTTCTGGTGTCGTTGCCCCTTGCCGGCCGTTCTGTTTGCCCTCATCTGCGGCGGCTACCTGCTGTTCTATAGCAACGTGAACTACTGGCACGGCGACCCGGCGTGGGGGCCGCGCTACCTCTACGCGACGCTGCCGTACCTGATCCTGCCGCTGGGCGAGGTGTTCGCGCGCTGGCGGACCTACCGCCTCCCGCTGCGCGGCGTGCTGGTCGGCGTGCTGGCGGCCTCGCTGCTCGTGCAGTTCTCCGCCGTTTCCGTCAGCTATTGGCGCTCGTTCCACGATGTGTTCGCCACCTACCCCGACCAGGTCGACCACTATTCCTGGGGGTTCAACCTGAACTACTTCTGGAAGCCGGAACAGTCGCCGCTGCTGCTCGCATTGCGGGGTGTCGCCGACAACGCGCGGCTATACGTCGATCACGCTCCGCTCGTGCGACACACCGCCGCCGTGCATCTGGGCAGCGCGAATGAGTCGTGCGTCTTCCCGGTCTACCATCAGGCCACACTCTGCCTCACCGACGTCGACGACCTGCGTGATCGCGCGAGTTTCAATACCTACGCCGTCTGGTGGCTGCATCCACATCTGTATCCATGGTGGTCCCCCGCTAAAGTCATCGCCCTCGCCGTCGCGCTGCTGGCGTTATTCTTGGGAAGCGGGGCGGCGCTCCTGCGCCTCTTCCGGGACTCGGGCCCGACGCCTCAGTCGGCCGCGCCGAGAAAGCGGCGCGCCTCCGTGCGTGGCGTGGCTCCAGGCGAACAGCGTCGCATGGGACAGCCGGCCGCGAGTGGTGGCGGCGTGCGCCGTGAGCGCGTGCCCTCGCGCACGACCACATGGGCGTTATCCTCGGCCGCCGCGTCAGCGGCGGCGCTGGAGTTTGGCTTTTTTCAACGAGGGCTTGGGGGTGCCCTATACTAAGCAGGTCACCAGAAATCTGGCATGGTTTGTTGAGCGTGATTCGGGCGTAAAAGCGTGCCGAACTTATGATCATGTGCTTAGCACTACTTTGGCGTGATCTCTGGTAGGCTCGGGAGAGGAGGTGAGCGATGCAATTGGCCATAGGCACGGTTGAGAGCGCGGAGTTGGAGCGCTTCGTCGCGCAGTTCGCGGCGGTCTTTCCCCGTCGCCGCGGTGTCCATAACTGCGTGCAGTATCTGCTGGGGCTGACGTCGGAACTGCCGCGTAAGAACATCGAGCGCATGGCCGAGGTGCTGCCCGACACGACGCTGGAGCAACTGCAGCAGTTCGTGACCGATTGCCCGTGGGACCCGGCCGTCCTCGATGCGCGCCGCCTCGCCCTCATGGTGGCGTGCGGAGCGAGTGATGCACAGGAGGGTGTGCTCTGCCTGGATGACACCGGTCTGCCCAAGCAGGGCAAGCAGTCGGTGGGGGTCCAGCGGCAGTATTGCGGGGAACGCGGCAAGATCGCTAACTGCCAGGTGGTCGTGACGGCGCATTATACCGATCCGCGGGCGCACTGGCCCATCGGGACCCGCCTCTATCTGCCCGAGTCCTGGAGCGCGGACGGTGAGCGCATCGCGGCGACGCGGGTCCCCGCAGGGCTACCGTTCGCGACCAAGCCGGCCCTGGCCTTGACGTTGGTAGACCAAGCCCGCGCGGCCGGCGTCGCGCATAGGGCGGTCACCGCAGATACCGGCTACGGGGACGTGCCCGATGTCCTGGCTGGGTTGGAGCAGCGGCAGGAGTCGTATGTAGTGCAGGTCAGCAAAACATTCGGTGTCCGCTTGCCCGATGAGGTGGCGCACGCCGCTACTCAACCGGTTCCACCCGGACGGCGACCGGGGCGCAAGCGTCACGATGGGACCGTGCCGCCGGAGCCACATGGACGGAGCGGGCGACTGCGGACCCATCCACATCCGGCGCAGATTGCCCCGCTTCACCAGGCGCAGGCGCTCACCGACGCGGTGCCCGACACGGACTGGCAGACGGTCACCGTGCTGGACCCGCAGGAGCGCTGTGCCCAGCGGCAGGTCTGCCGGCTGCGGGCGCAGCGTGCCCACGGCGACCAGACGGGGCCGCTTGGCTGGCTGATCGGCGAGCGCCCCGTGCCGGGGCAGGACGGCGACGCGAAATGGTATTTTGCGTGGGGACTTGATGAGTGCGACATCGAGACACAGGCGCGCTTGGCCCATCGACGTTGGGCGATCGAGCGGTTCCATCAGGACGGGAAGCAAGAGTTGGGCTTGGGCGACTACCAAGGCCGCACCTGGGTTGGGCTGCATCGGCATCTCGCCTTGGTCTGCCTCATCTGGTGTTATGCCCTCCTTGCCGCCGCCGCCGATCACCCGACGGGGGCGGCGGCTTTTTCCCCCTGGACGCAGCTTGCCGCAGGCG
>JAABUU010007145.1_pt1 | contig 11626 bp, 14 predicted proteins | sample 5559301 | NCBI WGS metagenome assembly JAABUU01 (sample SAMN10711884, study PRJNA513360) | rock metagenome | isolation source: Antarctica rocks | place: Antarctica: Victoria Land, Richard Nunatak white
ACTTTTACTATAACTATTAATGTCAATCTCACTGACTCTGTCATTAGCTGTCTTTAAGAATGTAACTTCTTTAAGTTTAATAATTAATATTTAAATTAATACTCATTACTAAGTCTGCTTAATGTTGCATGTCATCTATACACATACTGTCTCTTTCTAAAACTTAAAACACTTATTGTTTTACATCTTATATAAGTCTCTGCAGTTCACACACTTTTTAATGTTGAATTCTAAATTCTTAAAGAAGCAATTCTCAGATCTATGACTCTTTACATATATGTTACATTTCTGAGTATTCTTACATTGAGCACTTATATAATCATATTTATGACATTTAAAGTACTTTTAAATGCAATAAGCTCAATCATATAACTCTATCTTCTTGTATTCAGAGTTTCAAATCAACTCAGTTTAAAATGTTAAATTAATGTACTTTACATTTATAAATTTCATCATTACAGACTCTGCTACTCATTTTAAGCTGCACAGTCACTTTATATAATTGATTAAAATATCTTTCTCAGCTTCAATTTTATAATTTTCTGTCTATATACATATCATTATAATTCATTAATCTTTCATTTTAATGCTCTGTATCAGTATGCTATACACAATAACATTATAAATAATGATGACTATCTTGCTGTCTACTTCTAAAGATATAATTCATTTAATATTACTTTATAATGACTCTTTTTCAGTCACTATAAATGTATACATCATCAAATTATTTAACTTCAATTACTTAACAGCTACAATCTTAATAACAATGATGTTTTGATCTACAGTGATGCAGATGTAACTGTTAATGCAATTATGTAATGTGATTAATAAGAAAATGCATTAATAATTAATGAGAACAGTGTTAATGAATTTAATGACAATTCTGCATTTATTAAATGTAAAAAGATTTATGATGATGCTTTTTTCTTTAAATAATGATGAAAAGAACACTGTTATTAAGAATAATGACATATTTACTGTTATTTAAGCTTAAATATGTGTATATCTATATTTTGTGATGATGAAGAATTGCAATGCAGAGTTTTTGCTGATGAAGACTTTTAGAATGTTTTTTGTAACTGTAATATTGTGTTGCACAGTATTTATAATTCATTATAAAACTTTCAGATCTGCTGCAATTTAAACTGTTCTAAATTGATTCAGAACTCTTTCTGTAAAGTTTTGAACAGATTTAATAAAGAATTTAATATAAAATCATTAAAGAATCTTCTTAAATTTGTCATTCTTGATCTTTAAGTTCATAAAGATCTGAAATTAAGTTACTTTATGTTTTAATTGAGTGATGTGCTCTGATAAAGATGAGAATTGTGTGCTCATAACTGATTAAGAGAATCTTGACATTATGTTCTATATTAAGTTATAGTACATGATGAGATAAGTTACTGACTAGATTTTGAGCTTATTTAATGCAGTTTTGATGAAGTTATTTCAAAAATTCAGTTTGAGCTGAAGAAGGTGTTTGCAAATGAGGTTGAGTACTAATCTGCATTCAGAATCTCAGAAAAGTAATTTGAAAATTATGACTTAATTGTGCAGAGATGAGAAAATGTCTTAAGTAAATGTAGACAATAGTTAAATGAGTTAAAATCATCAGTACTTTTATATTTTCTTGTTGTCTAATTCTTTTCTTTACATCACAACTAATATTCTTCTTGACATACTTTACTCTGACTAAGAATCATTCAGAGAATGATGAAGTTATTGCTTAGTCATACAGCTATTCTTAGAATGTTGACTTTAAGAGATGCATAGCAAGAATTTATAGAAAATAAACAGTAAAATCTATCTAAATTTTCTTCTTTCTAATCATTATTCATGAAATTGATCTTGCTGCCTTCTTTAATATCATCATCATCACTATTACTATGAGGCATTCTCATAGTCTCAATCACAACATCAGAGACAATATATAAATGAATTTAAAGTGTGAAATGTCATTTAAGACTATAGTGAAGATCACAGAATATAGTTAAAAGTACATTGAGAGAATGCAAAGAAATCTATAAAATTGAGAATTAGTTATTGTACTTAAATTATTTAAATTGAGAACATTAAGACTACTTATAGTTGCTATAACAGAAGTAGATCTTAATCTAGAGAGAGAGATCTGATTTATTAATAATTAATATAGAAAGTACTTAATTTTCTTAAGAATCAATTTACAGCATATCTGAATAAGATGTAGAAATATATTTAATATAAATATGAGATTTAGATCAGCATTAATACTGTCAGTCTCACTATTAAATAAGCTGACTAATCAAGAAAGTAGATAAGCATTCTTTTGTCACTGTTACTATTACTAAGAAAGTGATTTTTAATGTTAAAAATAAGTCATTGAACACTCTTAAAAGACTTATAACAACTAAATGATGCAGCTAAGTAGCTAACATGCTAATTAATTAATCTTTATTAACAAAAGTATCATCAATCTCTGTATTGCAGACAGAAAGTTTAACTGAGCTGTTGTGAAAAAGTAAGTAGTCATAAAGAAGTTTTTTTAGAAAGAAAAGCATTACAGTATTCTTTCAGCATATATAATCAATGATTATATTGCTTGAGAGATCTATGAGAAAAAAATGAATAAGAAAATGTTTAATACTTTTATTTAGAAGAAGATCTTATTTTTGTATAAGTAATTTTTAAAGTTACACAGTGTTTTATGCATAAATAATTGTGAAATACATTGTTTAAAGATAAGTCTTCATACTAATATAAATATTCTTGCTATTGCTATTGCTAATCTCAGTGACAGAAGCTTACAGTTATGTATTATAAGATCAGCATCATTTTTGCATTTCTTTCTCTCTATTTGTTAGACTACAATTCTATCAAGGAGTTGTTTAGTGAGCTAAAGACATGAATGTAAAGACATAAAACATTAATGAAGAGATTTAAGAATGAGTTTTCAGCATTTATTTATATGACTGTACAGAAGTATAAGGCAGAAGACAATTCAGAGAGATATTTTCAAAACAGCTTTATTAATTGTACATAAATATATTATTATAATGAATTAACTATTATTTCTCATTATCTTTAACACTTACAATGCTTTCTGCTTCTTCTTAAAATCATAAATCTCTGTAGAATAAGTCTCTATAGTTGTTACATATTTTCTTTTCTTCTAATATAAGTGTAAAACTTTCTTTAACTGTCATTTAAGATTGACTGAAATGCTTAACTTTCTTTATATCTGCTTAGTGATCAGCTGTATACTCTGTGAATTGTACATCTCTTTTAAAAGAATATCACAATAATTCATTAACTATATCTTTAAAATAAAATGTTTTTACTCAAATTAAGCAAAGAAGTTCTGCAGCTATGTTTCAGAATCAGTATTTAAGTTAAGTGAATTACTGATAAGTGATACTGCAGACAGTGCTGACAGAAATATGATGAAATATGTTTTTTATGAAGACTGTAAAGTCTGTGATGAAGATGATAAAGACAGTGAAGATAATGAAAATGATGAAGAAGACAGTGAAGACATGAACTGTGAAGAAAGCAGTTAAGAAGAAAATAAAGAAGAAGAATATTGAGCTGAGATATATAAAACATAATGCAGAGACTGTGAAGACTGCAAAGATTATAAAAAAGAAAAAGAATATTGTAGTGCTGTAATTAGTGAAGTTAATAGTTTTAGTATAGTCTTAACATCACTGAAAGAAACTGTGAAGATAAAGATTTCTGATGTTGATGTTGATGCTGATGAGAAAGTGTAAATTTGAATGAGATGAGATGATGAAGATATTGTGAATATTAATGACATGAAAAAGAAAAAAGACAATGTAATTAATGATGAGATTCTCTTCTTTAACTGATTAACTGACATAATCTTCATGCTGATGAGTGATGCATAAATTGTTACTTCATTTTTATTAACAGTCTTTGCTCACATTTGAATAGCTGCAGAGTTGAGAATCTTATGAATGCTGTTGTGAAGAAGATAATAATGATTATAGTTAAGATATGTCTTGTCATTACATTAATAGTGAACAACAATAGCATTTAATGTATAATTAATGTTCTTTAAAGTCTTTACACATTGATCTGCATTCTTCTTATATATCACAGTAGCTGTTCTCTGATATTTGTTAGCAAAGACATTAGAAATCAATGAAGAAAAAAGATAAATTTATATTTAATGCTTAAACTTATTTTTCTTCTTTATAACTTCTTTCTTTACTGACTTCTCACTTATTATAGTAATATTCTCTGCTGCTTTTCTATCTCAGTCAGTTTTTATAATGACTATTATTTCTTTTCTCTTATTACTGTTTCACAGTTTAACAAGATTCTTCACTTTTTATTAATCATTTATATCTTTAAAAGTTACAGTGATCACAACATTCTTCTTTACAGTTAAACAGTTGATCTTAATTCTTATTCAGTGTCTATAATAAAAGTATTTTCTCTCATTACAATATTTCTTGATCACTGCTGACTACTTAAAATCTTAAATTCTTTATACAAAGTTCTTTTCTTTCTTATTCAATTTAAAGATATTCAAGTTCTCATTCATCAATTTTCTGTTTAGATATACTGTATAAGACATAATATATTATATGAATGACACTGAATCTTTATTGACAGCAACATTGAGATTAAGAATCTTAATAAGATCATTATTAAGATTCAGTGAACAGACTGATGTAAATATTGATATGAATACTGATTCTTATGTTACAGAAGATTTCTTCTTTACAGAAAAAGTCTTTGTAAAAGTCTTTTGTTTTGTCATAGTGATGATGACAATAGTGATGTTGAGAAAGACAGTAAGATTGATTTTGTAAATGATGATTAAAGAGAAGAAAATTTAGACAGATTTTACTGTTTATTTTTTATAAATTCTCACTATGTGTCTCTTAAAGTCAACATTCTAAGAATAGCTGTAAGCACTATTGCTTAATGCTCAGTAATTTTGTCAGACAATCAGTATATTTTTGCTACAACAATCTGTGCTGAAGACTCTTAAATAAGATAAACATATACTTATATTTTGAACTCAATGAGCTCTTAAAGAAAGATCTCATACCAAAACAGTCAGTAAAGAAGTCATTGATACATTGACAGCAAAGGTATACACAGAAGAGATTGTAAAGCAACTGCACATTAAGAACAGTGTACACTACAGGCTTTAGATGTTGAGAGATGCAGATACATAGACACAATAATTAAAGCTGTAGATTCACAGCCTTGTGTGCCTGTTACATTACAGTCTTAGAAGGTAAGCAAAGCATAATGAGATACAATTAAGAATATCTTGTCTGTAGTGAGAGTGCACTATTGTCAATATTTGCCTGTCACAAGACAAACAACATCATCAGGTAGTTTAAGAAGCATTTGTGCAGACATGCTATGAGTTATTTATTATTGATGAGTAAGCATCATCTATATGCTTTGTACATCAACAATCTTACCTTAATGTTGTCTCATGCAGGTGCTCACTAAGCAGAGTGAACAGAACACAGATTAAATAGTTTTACTAAAATCTTAAATGATCTTACACTAATTTGACAAATTAAAGTTTTTTGTGAAGCTAACAAGCAAGAAATTGAAATTGTAACTGTGTAATTCATTAATAATTCATTATAAATTCATGAAGAATCTATTCATAACTAATTAGTGATTAGGAATTAGTGTTAAAGGATTAGGTGATTAGGTTAGAGAGTTAAGGTTAGCAATATGAAATATATTGAGAATGCATTTCAGATACATTAGTGTGTTTATGTGTTAGAGATTAAGTTAGGATTAATATATTGTGAATTGATTAGTAATATATTTAAAGAAATTGAATCTCAGTTGATCTTAAGATGTTTTAAAAGGTCAGATGGTCTTCTGATAATCTCTGTCAAGATCATCTGAGGTTTTAGTGAGACCATCTGACATGTGTGGTTCAGAGTGAACAAGGTAGGTATTCGCCCGCAGTTTCGAGTTCCAAATCAAGCTGCTTCAACCCGTTTTGTAAGTGCAGCACTTCACTTCCCTTCGCTAAGTACTTAGTAGTGCTGCCTTTGAGGGGCTGTTCAACCTCACTTAGACGTACTCACAGAGGCGCGCCTGTACGTGACTGTGACTGTTTTCTATTCTGCATCTCTTCGGTCTCGGCATTCCAATATTGTCACCAGCTTGTACCGATATCATCATGAGCGGCCACTGTTTACTCTGTCTGTGCGTGCCAGTTCTGTGCATCTGCGCTTCAGGGGCTCTATCGCTAGTAACGTTGGATCCAAAACAAGACATCAGGCACTCTCTCCCGTCTTGTCTTGACAGCGGGTTGTTTCAAATGCAGTCCAAAGGTCAACAAGCCGACAGCGGCCATAACTATATAGAAAAGGCAAGACCGCGAAGCCCTCGTCGTGAACCACTCGCACAATTGACACCCACCAAGGAAACACACACATACCATGATCGCTCTCACACTCCTATATCTTGTCCTCCCCATCATCTCAGCGACGCCCACGCTGCCCCATCTACCCGTACCGCCAGGCCCACCTGCTCCCTCGCACAGCGTAAAGACGGGAGGCGGCGCCTGCGTCGACCTCTACGGCGAGGGCATCTCCCTCCCCGACTGCCACCTCGCTCTCGACCAAATGCGCCACCACCTCGACAGCCTGCCGGGCAACGAAAGATACGTCGGCCCCTTCAGCTCCTTCACCAACAACCCGCTCTTCCGGCTGCCCAGGATCTGGCGCACCCCGACCTGCACCATCGGGCTCGAAATCAAGGACGACCGCATCTTCGTTCCTGCGAACTGGGACACCAGGGTCAAGGCCGCCGCGGGAATCGTGCAGCAGTGCGTGCTCGCGCACGGCATGGGCGGCGAGTGGCATTCCGAGGAATACTTCCTCACCATCGTCGTCAACGAGCAAACCATGAGTCCGGACTTGCGGCCGAGGTGGACGAGGTGTCTGCGCGCGATGGGCGCGGTGGGCACGTCGGGCATGCCGGACACGCCGGATCCTTCCTGCGAGAATTTCTTGGAGCAGGCCTTGGCCATGATGCGTTCGAATCCTTCAATGGCGTACACGATTCAATGAGGCCACCGCGGGCGCCAGGGGCTCTGTCGGACATCGAACCGGAGGGGGAGGCGGCTCGGGGTTAGGAATGAAACCTGTGGCCGATTGTCACAGACCATGGGCTTCCTCGAAGCGTCTCATCGACCGTTGAGACCAAATTAGAGTACCACAAGCCTCACGAATCGCTTTGCAGCCTACGCGCTATGAAGTCAAAAGAATTAAGACAAGATACGCTCATCCCATGTCTTTTGTAGGGCAGCTATCTATATGTGCATCGTTCAATCTTAGCCTCCAGCGTAGCGATGTACGCGGTCTAAAACCCATCCGATATTAGCAGTAGTCCAAGTAAAGGCACACTATCAACGTGTCGTGAACCGAAGACTAGACTTGGATCAGATGGGGCTTCTATATCGAATGTGAAAGCGCTGATTTGCTTCGAAGTCTACAAGTAGTATGATATAGGACTTGAAAGTCACGTACACAGCTATAAGCACTACTAAACCAGCTGAGAGCCATTTGCAAGGTCCATTTGGATTAAGAGCAAGGACGCTTGTCAACTCCGTCGAATGCAATCCTCATAATGCTACCCTCCGGCGCTGGCCTCTGCAACATCTGAAATTGACGCATTGCGGCGATTGTGATGTCTAAAGTCTGCAAGCGGGCAGCCATCACTGACCGGCAGCGACTGGAGCTTGCTGCAAGGATGTAGCTGCTGCCGGATGCTCATTATACTCCGATTGCACACCGTTCACGTTCTGCTCCTCGAGTAGTTGAGGTCGCCACTTCGTCAGTAGCTTCTTCGCGGGGCCTTTGGCATCGTCATCTAGAGCAGTTATGTTAGTTGTTGAATTGAAAATCATCACTGGAGGGCCTCACAATTCCTCCACAGATCTTCCAGAGCGTCGATGCAAATCTCTCGTACAGGCGGCCTCAGTAAGATGAGGTAGCTTAAGAGAAACGAAGTTAGAAGTTGCACCAGTAGTAACTTGAAAGAACATTGCCTTACTGTAGCGCATTGACGGCTAGCCCAACCCTCTCCGGATCCCTTGCTAAACCCTTCACTCTTTCCAGTACATGCCCACTGACACCTGGAATTTCTGATAAGAAGCGGATCAAGACCTTGTCCTTGGCGTCCAGATAAGGTACTATGCCGTCCAACACCTTAAGCACCCAATGCTCATAATGTTGAGTTGGGGTCTCGTGACCCTGGGCACTATTCGATTGCTGCTGTATCTGTATCCGGTCGTTGTACCATTCCTCATTCAGCCACGCAATGGCAATGGATATGCGAGCACGAAAATCTTCTACAACGTAGAGGTACAGGGTCTGGCGAATGCTATCACTTAATGAGATGGGTTTTGTCGCCCCGAAACCGTTGGTATCCTCGCTTTTAACAATCTCATCAGAATTCATATCAAGCCCCGCAGATGCACGCGTAGCAAGCCTTGTGATGACCGTAATCCATGCCTCCCTATCGTAGTTGCTTGCGGCCAATCTGTTCAGACCTGGTTTCTGCCTCTTAGCCAGAGAAGGATCGTCAAGCACGTTCATCATGCTAAAAACTCGATTCAGGGTTCCTTTGCCGATTTGCTCCGTCTCTTCTTCGGTCAAAGGTGGTGGCTGTGGAAGGGTGAATGATCCGAGTGCCATCTCCGGCTGTTGAAGGGGAGGTTCTGAAGGTTCGTTGTCGATCTTATTGAGCACTTGCTCGGTGTCTTCAGTAGGCTCGAAGTCAGGCTCGTACTCGTCGTCGTCGTCATCCTCGACGCTGGTTGGTGGAATTAGGGGGCTGACGATTGTGGTCTGCTGTGTTCTTGACAAGGAGACGTATCTAGACCTTATGCCATTGATAGCTTCCCCAAGAACATTGTGATCGGTCCGGTAGAGTACCGGAAGCGTGATTTTAACAATTAGATCTATAGGCAGCTGTTGTACATCAAATGATGTCAGACCCTCGTCGCTTGTTAATGTGTATAGCTGTGCAAAGCTCGTCGGTCCAGGCGGCAATGGTGGGAGATCTGGGTAGCCTGATGTTCTCGCTCCCAGACGTGCTCGCTTGGTGTTGTCCAGTCCGTCCGTAGGCTCGCTAGGTGCTCCCCGCTTCCGACTGGGCTCATGGAATATATCCATCATCGACTGATTGATACGTTCGATGTACTGTTGTATTCGTCCCGCCAATGGTCCATTAGGGTTTCTACATCACCATAAGCCACAAACGCGTCAAGTATGAACGGACAACAAACCGCTTATTAATGTTCATGAGCAACGCCTTTGCTGTTCGCTCCATTGACTTTATGATGACCTTGAGTTTCGGTGTCATGGGTGAACTGGCTTGTTTGAGTGGATTGAAGTTCAAGATAGCGCTTAGAATTTTGTTGGCAATTGACGGGCGTGTTCGAATGAGTATTCCAAGGCAGTTGAGCGTTGCATTGACCAGTAGGGCGTCGCTGTTGAGAATGAATTAGCTCCGCATTGCCATAGCAGGTTTGCCCCATACCTTGTATTCTCCTGGAAGATGTTGAGTAACCTGTCGAGCAGGCCGGAGGCTTCAGCCTCAAGGTTTCGGGGTGGTATGAGTGCGTGATCTCGAGGTACCAGCGCAAGAGATGTTTCGTTTTGATCAGGACGCTTTCCAACATGTCAGCCTTAAGCCTATAGATGACCTGGCATGGTTGCTTACTCGGGGATCTGCGATCACTCCAGGTGTGCCGGTCTGGATGACTCTCTGCACGAACTTGATACAGCATACTCGCACGCCCGCGGCAGCTGTGTCCCATCGTCGTAGTATATTCGACTTGATGGCTGCCATCTTCTCCCAAGCTGACGTATCGCCGGGGTTATTGATTCTGGATATGGTTTGGGCGAGTAAGAAAGTGCTTTCCGAGTCTCACGACAGCGATGGAGCCAATAAGGTCCGCGAACATCCTGCAGGTTTTACCACGTCTGAGGTCTACGGATAGGGGTAAAGGGTGTCTACACGTACATATGCCTAAACACCAGCGGATATATACTCGCAGCAGCCTGCACCACGCTCTTCAAAACGCCAGCGTCTTCCCCAGGAATTTCTAGCAGTTCCAGCAAAGGTTGTAATACCAGCAAACTCAATTGTTCCTTTTGCTGGTTAGGAAGAGCCGGGGTTGCAAAGGTTTCAGCGAGAAAGTCGGCTCCCCATCGCCGAAGCTCAAGTTGTGCTTTGGCTCCGATGATAGGAAGGATACCTTGCACGATCTGTGGATAGAAAGCAGCATCACCGAGGACCAGACTGCGCGCGGCGTCGAGTTGAGCGAGCTGGTCGGTGACAGAGTTTCCGGAGGCTGCCATTGCTTTCTTATGACCTTGATACAGCTGGGATCGAAGCTTATCATCAATTGATACGTCGATACAAGAAATCCTCCTACGGGGAAAATTTCTTGGAACGTGCACTTCTCAGTATCCTCATTGCAGATAGAACCGGGCCTGAGAATGTGTCTGTGTGCTCGATAGGTTCATGTAGTGGGGACATACACATCTTAGATATAAGTTTTGTATTTGTGCCGTTGTAGCTCGACTTCGCGTTGTTGAGTACCTCCAGGTCGGTAAGGTAGCAGTGGTATCGTCCAGTAGTATCGAAGCTAGCCGTGGCACTAACACTAACTTGTAGTTAGCGCCCGCAGAGCCTCGTACTCGTGACTTGTAAAGCATGTCACTTGTGAATCGGTCCGTAGAAAGTTGTTCCTATTCATTTACACTATGTAGAGTATATATAGGAAATGATGACTAAGACATAAATAGAGGCACTTAGTAAGAGATGAGTAAGCAATGATATCACATTCTTCTCTACTGCACAGTCACAACAGTCTGCTGATATGAATGCAGAGATTTGCTTGACATTCTGTAAAATTTCTGTCTGCAGTTCACATTCACATTGTGTTACTTCACTTCATGTCACTATTGTCATTCAAAAGCAACTAGAAGTGCAGATTGTTGTCATCATGACAGTGAGATAAATTATTCACTGTTTATACTGCCTGTTTATATCATCAGTTACAATCTCTTAAAAAAAAATTTCTTCTTCTTTCTTTAGTTTTCAACCACACTTCAACTTTTGACCACTACTTTATCAACTTATCAATTTTTTATTTGCTTTATCATCATGTAAGCTTTCATGATATGTTCACAGTGTGTTATTAATGTTTCATAGATCATTTCTTAAGATTTATGTTTCACATTGTGTTGCTATCACTTCATTGTCAGATGCAGATAACAACAATTCAAACTGAAAGAAGTCTGCTTCTAATTGTGCTTACAAGATTACTGACTGTTCTTATCTTAAGAAAAGCTTGCAAAACTCTTTTCTTAATATGTTATTGTCTTGATTTTGATTTAAAAATTAACAATACATAAAATCAGTTAAGCATTCTGCTTCTAATGCTGCTTTCTTTTCTCTCTCTGACAGATTAACTAACAATTAGCTTAGCTTCTTATTGCTTAATGTTCTGACTGATCTGCTGTTGAAGAGTTGGCTCAGAGCTGAGCTTAAGATGTTGCTGATAATTTGATAGTTAATTCTATGCATTAACATGAATCTGAATTGTTTTTGC
>JAABUU010007146.1_pt1 | contig 11621 bp, 9 predicted proteins | sample 5559301 | NCBI WGS metagenome assembly JAABUU01 (sample SAMN10711884, study PRJNA513360) | rock metagenome | isolation source: Antarctica rocks | place: Antarctica: Victoria Land, Richard Nunatak white
TGGGATTGCACGACCTGCGGCGCATGCATGGAGCAATGCCCCGTCTTTATCGAGCATGTGCCATTGATCGTTGGGATGCGCCGTAACCTCGTCCTGGAGCAGGGCGAGTTTCCCGACGAACTGACCAACGTCTTCAACAACCTCGAACGCCTGAGCAGCCCCTACCAGTTCCCGCCGAGCCAGCGCGACGCGTGGACGAAGAAGATGGCGCAGCCGGTACGAATCATGGGCGAAGCGGCTGCCGCAGAGGAAGAAGTCGAGGTCTTGTTCTTCGTCGGCTGCCTCGGCTCATTCGACAGCCGCAATCAGCGCACGACGATGGCCCTCGCGCGCATCCTGCAAGCTGCCGGGATTAATTTCGCCATCCTCGGCAAGGAGGAGACGTGCACCGGCGATCCTGCCCGCCGGATCGGCAACGAATACCTCGCACAGATGATGGCGCGGCAGACGGTCGAGACGCTCAATCAGTACAGTTTCAAGAAGATCGTCACTGCGTGCCCGCACTGCTTCAACGCGATCAAGAACGAGTATCCACAGATCGGCGGCAACTACGAAGTCGTCCACCACAGCGAACTGATTAGCCAATTGATCGCCGAGAAGCGCATCACGCTCGATCCGGCGTCCGATGTCGCCAGTGGCAAGGTGACGTATCACGATCCCTGCTACCTCGGACGGTACAACAAGGTTTACGACGACCCACGCAGTGTCGTCACCGCGCTGCCGGGCGCGGAACTGACGGAGATGGGGCGGAACCGCAACCAGTCATTCTGCTGCGGTGGTGGCGGTGGCCGGTTGTTTATGGAGGAGACGCGCGGCAGCCGGATCAACCAGGCGCGCGTCACCGAGGCGCTGGAAACGGGCGCGACGACGCTCGCCGCGTCGTGCCCCTTCTGCATGACGATGTTCGAGGACGGCATCAACGGTGTCGGCGCAAATGACCTCTTGCAGGTGCGCGACATCGCGGAACTCGTCGCGGCGGCAATGCTGACGATGACAGAAACAGAGACGCTCAGAGAGGGGGATGGCGCAGAGAGCGCGGAGGACACAGAGGGTACAGAGAAGAAAAAATAAGAATCTCTCTGCGTCCTCTGTGTCCTCTGTGTCCTCTGCGCTGTTCCCTCACCTGGCGGTTCGGAAAGAGTAGTGATGGATCAAATCAAACCACGCGCACTGGCGCTTGAAGTGATCGCGGTGCCGAATGGCGGGTTCATGAGCGATCAGCCGACGAATGCAACGATTGTCGGCACACACGAGGTCTTCATCGTTGATCCGGGCGATGCCGCCGGGGTCGCGTTGATTCAGGAGGCGCTGGGGCGACGAACGGATGTGCGCGTCAAAGCGATCCTCCTGACGCATAGCCACCCGGATCACGCAACAGCGGTGCCCGACTTGAAGGCTATCTACAACTGCCCGGTGCTGCTCCACCCAAAGGAGCAGCCGATTCTCCGCCAGTTCCTCAGTTGGTCAGACGTGGACGCGGAACTGGCGGGTGGCATGACGCTCGGAATCGAGGGCGGCGAACTCCAGGCGGTTGACACGCCCGGTCACTCGCCCGGTCACATCGCGCTCTACGAGCCGGTGTCGCGCACGCTGATCGCGGGCGATCTCGTCTCCGGGAATGGGACGGTGGGCATTTTCCCGCCGCACGGCAAGATGAGCGAGTACATGGACTCGCTCGAACGGGCGCGGCAACTCCATCCGGCGGTCGTCATTCCCGGCCACGGGCCGATAATCATCCAACCGCCGGACATCTTCGCGCAGTACATCGCGCACCGCTCCATGCGGGAGGGTGAGATTTACGCGGTCGTCGCGCGGGAGCCGACGACGATCGAAGCGATGATCCCCGAACTCTACCCGATCGTGCTACCCCATTTCCGCCGCGCGGCCGCCGCGACAATCCTCGCCCATCTGGAGAAGTTGCGGACGGAGGGCAAGGTACGCCCGGAATCGGACGACCGCATCGAAGGCGTCTGGTCCGCACAGGAGAGGGATTGAACCGCCAAGACGCCAAGGACGCCAAGAGGGAAAAGAGAAAGAAATCCGACCTTCTCTTGCGTTTTTTGGCGTCCTTGGCGTCTTGGCGGTTCAAAAACGGCTCTTATACGCCGGCCTGTTCGAGATAGCGCATCGCTGTCCGCACCATCATCTCGACGCCGATGGCGAGGCAGCGCTCGTCAATATCGAAGCGCGGGTGGTGATGGCCCCAGACCTTGCCGCTCGCCTCATCGCGCGAGCCGACCCAGAAGAAGCAGGACGGGACGTAGTACGTGAACTCCGAGAAGTCCTCGCCGCCCATCGTGCGCGGGCCGCTCAGCACCTTGTCCGCGCCGATTACATCGGTCGCAACCGCTCGCACCAGTTCGGCCATCCGAGGTTCATTGACGGTCGGCGGCACGATACGACGTATCGTGACTTCTGCCGTCGCGCGCATCCCCTCGGCAATCGCCTGCACGAGCGCGGGGAGGCGCGCCGCCAGTTTGTCGCCGACTTCGAGATCGAAGTAGCGCGTCGTACCATTGAAGGTTGCCGTGTCCGCGATGATATTTGCTGCCGTGCCGCCCGCGTGCAGCGTCGCCACGGTGAGGACGGCGGGCGTAATCGGCGCCACTTCCCGGCTGACGAGCGTCTGGAGCGCATTGACGCACTCGACCGCGACGACCAATGCATCTACGGTGTCATGCGGCATCGCGGCATGCCCGCCCTTGCCTTGAATTGTGACATCGAAGACATCGCCGCCCGCCATCATCGGGCCGGGGAAGACATTGATCGTGCCGAGCGGCATCTCCTGAATGACGTGCAAACCGATTGCCGCGTCCACATGCGGATTTTCGAGCACGCCCGCCGCGATCATCTTTTTCGCGCCACCCTCACCCTCTTCGGCGGGTTGGAAGCAAAAGACGACTGTGCCCGCCAGTTCCTCGCGGTGCCGCATCAGGATACGCGCGGCGGAGAGGAGAATCGCGGTGTGCGCGTCGTGGCCGCAGGCATGCATCGTTCCCGGTGTTTGGGAGCGGTATGCGACGGCGTTTTCCTCCTCGATCGGCAACGCGTCCATGTCAGCCCGCAACAGGATTGTCTTGCCCGGTTTGCCGCCGCGCAGTACCGCCTTGACGCCCGTCACTGCGATGCCGGTCTCGATCTCCTCGAAGCCGAGGGCACGCAGCCGCTCCACGACGATGCCGCTCGTGCGCACTTCCTCCAGACCCATCTCTGGATACATATGGAAATCGCGCCGCGTCGCGATCAATTCCGGTTCCCACTCCGCGATTTCATCCCGTACCGCCGTTGTCGTAGTCATTTCTGAACGTCTCCATCCTCAGTATCGGTGTATCAGTGGCGCGATCATACCATTTCTTATGGTAGCGTAGGCTTCAGCCTGCGGCCCTGATCGCAAAATGAAGCCGACGAAGAGATCGCAGGCTGAAGCCTACGCTACCAACAATCGGTTGCGCGCCTTCTCTGCGCGTAGGATCATGCACGGGTGAACGAATGGGAATGCGCGGAAGGAGCCGACGAATGACGCATGGCACGACGGGGCGGCGGATGAAACTGGGCGTCATGCCCTCACTGAAGGAAGATTCGCTCAATGGGAGCACGCCGCGATACAAAGAGATCGAGGCAATGGCGAAGGCGGCGGAGGCGGCTACCTTCGATTCCTTCTGGCTCGCCGATCATGTGATGTTTCGCTCGCCGGAGGGGGAGAATGTTGGCTGCTGGGAGGCATTCACCTTTCTGAGCGCCCTCGCCGCCGTGACCTCTACCATCGTGCTCGGCCCGCTCGTTGCCTGTACGTCGTTCCGCAACCCTGCCCTCCTGGCGAAGATGGCGGACAGTCTCGACGAGATTAGCAACGGGCGTTTCATTCTCGGCCTCGGCAGTGGCTGGAATGAGCCGGAGTACACAATGTTCGGCTGGCCCTTCGACCACCGCGTCGGACGGTTCGAGGAGGCGATGCAGATCATCGCGCCGCTCTTGCGCGAGGGGCGCGTGGATTTCCATGGCGACTACTACGATGCCACCGATGCCGTCCTTCGTCCGCGCGGCCCGTTACCGAAGGGGCCGCCGTTGATGATCGGTGGCACGCGCCCACGCATGCTGCGCCTCACCGCCCAGTATGCCGACATCTACAACACCGATACCGTCTTCACGGCGGATCGCGTCACCGAACTCTGGACGAATGTGCGCGCGGCGTGCGCGGCCGTCGGGCGCGATCCCACGACGCTCGAACTGACCTCGTTCACGTCGGTGCGCGTTCTGGGGCCGGGTGAATCGGCGCAACCGGACGAGCAGGCCATCGTCGGCACGGCGGAAGAGGTCGCCACCGCATTGCACCGCTTCGCGGACGCGGGCGTCACGCACCTGATCCTGCGCTTCGAGCAACTGGGCGTGGCGGGGATCGAGCGGTTCGCGCCCGTGATGGAACTGCTGGATCGAACGCCCTGAATCGGTAGCGTAGGCTTCAGCCTGTGTTCTGTGAGCCGGGGACATGGGCTGAAGCCTACGCTACTGAATATCTACGGACTCGCGGGAGATGGGTGAGTGGGTTTCGGGTCCGGGTCCCACGTCGCGGGAATACCGCTATCGCCATCAAGCGTCGTCATGCTGTGCCGGTATGCCTTGGCGATCACCTGGACCGCTTCGGCGGGGTCATCCGTCACTTTCAAGAGATCGAGGTCGGGTGGATTGATCTTCCCTTCCGCGAGGACTGTGGAAGAAATCCAGTCGAGCAAGCCCTGCCAGTACGCCCGCCCGAAGAGGACGACGGGGAACATGCCGAGTTTGCCCGTCTGGATCAGCGTCAGGGACTCGAACAACTCATCGAGCGTGCCGAAGCCGCCGGGGAAGCAGATGAAGCCCTCGGCGTACTTGACGAACATCGTCTTGCGCACGAAGAAGTAGCGGAAGTTGAGCGCGAGATTGACGTAGCGGTTCATCCCCTGCTCGAAGGGCAGCTCGATATTCGCGCCGACGGAGACTCCACCCGCGTCCATCGCACCCCGGTTTGCTGCCTCCATGATGCCAGGGCCGCCACCGGTGATCGTCGCGAATCCGGCTTTCGCCAGCGCCGCGCCGACTTCCCGCGCGGCGGCGTACATCGGGTCGCTCTCGTGCGTCCGCGCTGAGCCGAAGACAGTGACGGCGGGGCCGATTCCCGCGAGCGCGTCGAAGCCGGAGACGAACTCGCCCGTGATCCGCATGACGCGCCACGGATCGCTGTGCGTGAAGGCTGCCGCCCGCTCCCGGTCGCGATCCGTCCACGAAAGCAGTTTGCGGTCTTCGGTCGGCTGGCCTTGCCGCGCGGCGCGATTGAGCGTAATGTTCGGGATCATGCCGTCCGCCATCTCCGGTCGGTTAGGCGCGTCATCGCTCGCCATCGTCGTTCCTCCGCCGATCATCGTTTAGAGCGGCTGGTTGCCCGCCGCATATTTCGTCATTAGATGGTCAACAAATGCGCTGTAGCGGTCGGCGAGCGCAGCGTTCTCCAGCACGAGCAAGTTCTCCGCGTTGAACTCCGCGCTGCGCGAGAAGTTGTACGAGCCGGTAATCACCGTGTCGTCCACGACGAGCGCTTTCGCATGCATGAAGTCGTGAATCGTGTCCGGTCGGTAGGGCGTCGAGTTCTTACCGATTAACCCCGCCTGCGCGACGATCTGCCGCAGCGCGCCGATCTTCCAGACATTTTGCGGCACGTCCTGCCATTGGGTCAGCACACTCGCCATCTGCGTCCGGTCATAGACGCCGCTCACCGGCACATTCCCTGCTGCGAGCAGATCGCCGAGCGCCGAGATGAGCGCGCCGGAATTAATCAGCATACTCCAGATGCGGACGCGTCGGCGCGCTCCGGAGACGCGCCGGGCCACCTCGTCATCAATCTGCGGCCCGCGCCCCGGCGAGAAGAAGACGCGCGCCGTCAGCGGCGTGCCCGCATAGGTGAGGTTCACGGGCGTCGTATCGAACGAACCGCTCGTGCCAATCGCGCCTTCGCGCCACAAATCCGCGAAGTCACGGGCATAGAACCGCGCAAAGTCCGGCGAGGCAATCTGGAGGATATTGTTCTCCTCCACATTCCACGCATCGTCGGTGAAGTTCGTCGAGCCTGTCCAGACGGATGCGCCGGAAGCATCCGCCGCATCCGGGTCCGACAGGTCACGGACGATGTACTTGTTATGCATCAACTTCGGCCCACCGATGCGGCGATAGGGATAGCCGAGCGATCGGACGAACGCACCCGTGCCGGGCGGCGCGGGGTCCATCCCTTGCGCGACGAGCGGCGGCTCCGGCTTGTCTGCGTCGTAGGCGATGCGAATCGCGACACCGGCCGCCGCACGCTCCTGCATGGCGCCCGCGACGATCGCCTTCAACGGGTCACTAAGGCGGAAGTCGTAGAGCGCCAGATCGAGACTCCGCTCCGCCCCCCGAATAAATGCCGCCAGTTGCGCGGCGATCTGCTCCCCGGTTTGCTCGCCCTGCGCGAGCAGCGTCACGTCCAGATCATGCTCGGAAGGTTGCTGCATGGTGTTCAATCATTCTCTCCTGCCGCAGGCCACCCGGCGAACGCGCGTCGGTCGCGCGGCGAGGCGGCGCTCGCATCAGTATACGCAGGGATGATGCCGTGGTACGGGAAGCGCCATCGCGCGCTGGATTCGGCCCCTCCCCCAACCCCTCCCCGACGCGGAGAGGGGAGCCGGAGTGAACCCCCTCCGGGTGCCCTCTGGGCAGTATCGGGAGGGGGCAGGGGGTGGGTATTCCCCGCGAAACATGAACACGCATACTCCCTACTCCCGCGCCTTCCCGATCACTCCGATACGAGGTTGAGGCGGACCCGGATGCCGGTGAATTGCTCGCGCATCGCGACCACCGCCCCCTCGGCATCGTCGCGCCGCACCGCGTCGAGGATATTGCGGTGCCAGCGGGCATTCGCGACAGCGAGAGATGGTACATCCGGCAATTGCGACGCGACTCCTTCCTTCACATCCCAGAACGCATGCAGGATCAGCGTCACAACGTGATTATCGAGCGGTTCGTAGAGCGCATCGTGGAAGGCAAGATCAACGCGCGGGTCCATGATCCCCCGTTCGATATTCTCTTCCATCCGCGCGACGCATTCCTCGAGCCGCGCGAGTTGTTCATCGGTGTGGAGACCAATCACCCGGCGCACGAGGGCGACTTCGAGGATTTCCCGCAGTTGGAGCATTTCGCGCAGTGTTCGCGTGTCCCGGCCGATATTTTGCAACAAATTAAAGGCCATCCCGTCAATCAGCGGGCCGAGCGATGCCTGCCCGACATAGGTACCCAGCCCGTGGCGTGTCTCGACAATCCCTGCGGTCGCGAGCGCCTTCAACGCCTCGCGTAGCGAGTTGCGGCTGATACCGAGTTCGCGGGCGAGCGTGGTCTCCGTTGGGATTGGATCACCCGGCGCCAATTGATGCTGCATGATGTATTGCTTGATGCGTTCTTGCGCGGCGCGGTAAACCGTCTCGGTGCGTAACGGCGCGATGATCGCCATGCTTGCGTTCCTCTTTTCTGGATCGTATACTGCATCACATGAGTTGTAGGACATCCTAGGACCAGCGGCATCTGGCTGTCGCGTATCATACGATGAAGAACGCGATACCGTGAACCCAGATGCGATTGAACCCAGGGCAATCGCATCTAAATCCGTCTCGCCGTAGATTCGTCGCTCAGATGAATCATCGACCGACGAATCGCATCTGCCGCTCTCCCTCAGCCATCTTCGGCATCCGAAATTGCCGTTTTGGAGAGCAGGCAGTGGCGGATTGGACGACGAAACGATGGGAAAGGGAACCAAATTTCTGAGAAACGTCGGTGAGAACCGTCCGATATTTAGATGCGATTGCCCTGCGATTGAACCGCTGGCGATGTCCGCTCCCGCAGTTCGTGCGAAGCGAAGGAGCACAGGCATATGACGACGACTTCGCTCGACAAGCGGACCGAAACGCTCCCGCCCCGCTCCGTCAGCCAGCGGGCGCTGGGGCGCGACTGGCGGCTGGCGTGGCTCTTCTTGTTGCCACTGACGGTCGTGTTGGTGGGGTTGATCGCGTATCCGTTCGTCTCGGCGATTGTGCTCAGCCTCCAGCATAAGGTCATCGGCGGCCCGGCGACGTGGGTGGGCCTCGGGAATTATCGCGACCTGCTCGTCGGCAAACAATACGGTGAGGTCTTCCGCAACTCGGTTTGGGTATCGTTCGTCTACACTGCCACCGCAGTTGTCGTCAAGCTGTCGCTCGGCATGTGCATGGCGCTCCTGCTCAACGAAGCGTTCCGCGGGCGGATGCTGATGCGCGCGCTCTTGTTCCTCCCGTGGGCGATGCCGACGTTGATCACCGCCCTCACCTGGCGGTGGATCTATGACGGCACGCCGAACGGCCTCTTCAATCTCATCCGGATCGACTATCTGCATCAGGACACGCTGACCCAGTTCCTCGCCAACCCGCGGCTCGCGCTCTGGTCGGTGATTGCCGTCGTCGTCTGGCAGGGCACGCCGTTTTATACGATGATGCTCCTCGCCGGGATGCAGGCGATCCCGAAGGAGCAGTACGAGGCGGCGGCGATGGACGGTGCGAATGTCTTCCAGCGCTTCTTCGCTATCACCCTGCCCAGTCTCAAGCCCGTCATTATCATCACCTGCCTGTTGTCGACGATCTTTACCGCAAACAGCATCAACTTCGTCTTCGTGCTCACGCGCGGTGGGCCCGCCAACGCAACGATGATCTTCCCGATGCTCGCCTATGAGATCGGCATTGACGGCGCGCGGCAACTCGGAACGGCGGCTGCGGTCTCGGTGATGTTCTTCCCGTTCTTCATCGTCGCGATCTTTTTCCTGACGAAGCGGATGCTCTCCGCTGACGCGCGCGCGTAGCCTGGGCGGAGGGATCTATGGCAATCGTAGCGAGGACACGACCGCAATCCGACGAGCGTGCCACGACGAGCCGCTGGCCGCGCATTCGCGTGCGGACGCTCATCATGGTCGTCGGGCTCGGCATCTTCACGATCTGGACGCTCATGCCGTTCTTCTGGATCATCGTGACTTCGGTGAAGACGAATCGCGACCTCTACCAGGAGGCTTCGCTGTTTCCGAAGCACCTGACGGGCCAGCACTACGGCGAGGTGCTGCACCAGACGCAATTCCTCACGTATCTCAAGAACAGCCTTTTCGTCTCCATCTGCACGACGGTCATCGCGATGGTCATCGGCGTCCTCTCGGCCTATGCGATGACCCGACTCACGTTCCGCGGTCGGACGATCATGGCGCGGTCAATCATCGTCACCTATCTCGTGCCCGGGTCGCTGCTTTTTATCCCGATCTTGCAGGTCGCCCTCCAACTCCATATCACGAACAAGGCATGGGGGCTGATCGTCGTCTATCTGATCTTCACCGTGCCATTTTGCACCTGGCTCGCGATCTCGTACTTCAATACGATCCCGGTGGAACTTGAAGACGCGGCGCTCATTGATGGGGCGACGCGCCTGCAATCGCTCGTCCGCGTCATCATTCCCCTCGCCCTCCCCGCCCTCGCGGTGATCGCGCTCTTCGCGTTCACCAATTCGTGGAACGAGTTCTTCTTCGCCCTCCTCCTTGTCACGAAGGATTCGCAGAAGACCATCCCGGTGGGCCTCGGTGGCCTGATCAACGGCGATGTCTTCCAGTGGGGGGCGTTGATGGCGATGTCGCTCATGTCGTCGCTGCCGCCGATCCTGATCTACATCGTTGCCCAGAAGTGGGTTGTCTCGGGTCTCTCCGGCGGCGCCGTAAAGGGGTAAGTGGGAGGACGGTCACGATCTTGCGAGGACAGGCACACGGACGGCTTGGATTGATGCACAGGAGGGTTGGCAATGTTCAACGGACATGGCACCGTAACGAGTCGCCGGACGCTGCTGCGTGGCGCGGCAGCCGCCGCCGCGACCGCAGTCGTCGGTACGGTACTGGCGGCATGCGGCGGGTCGAACGCGACCGACACACCGAAACCGGCGGCGACCACCGCAGGCGCGGCGGCGACAAAACCGGCCGCCGCAGCCGGAACGACCGCACCTGCCACGACGGGATCGGCGGTTGCGGCCGCGCCACCAGCCGTCAAGACATTCAGCGGCAAGCTGACAGTGTGGGGAAATGTCTCCTTCACCAAGGAAGGGGATGCCCTCCTCGGACAGCAAATGCAGGATTGGGGGAAAGCAAACGGCGTCGCTGTGGAGTACGTGACGAATAGTCAGGGATACCTGACGAAAATCGCGGCGTCCATTGAGACGGGTACGACGCCGGACGTCGTGATGCTGCAGCAGACCACCACGATCTTCTATGCGTCGCAGAACCGGCTCGTGGATCTGACGGACGTGTACAACAGCGTCAAGGGACTCGCCGGCGGCATGTACAAGCAACTGCTCCCGTACGTGCAGAGCAACGGCAAGGTCTACTCGATCCCGATGCAGACCGACCTCTCCGTCATGTACGCCCGCCTCGACCTGATGGAGAAGGCGACCGGCAAACGGGCAGCCCCTGACACCTGGGACGCGGTTGAGGAAGTGGCCCGCAAGATTAACGCCCCGCCGAAGCTGTACGGCATTGGTTTCACGCTCGGCCGGACGCCCGATGGCAACGGCAACATCATTCTGCTGCTCATCGCCGATGGCGGCACGCTCGTGGATAAAGACGGCAAGCCCGCGATCAACAACGACGGGACGATCAATGCCCTCACCCGCATCCAAAAGTGGTGGAAGGACAAGTTGATCCCGCAGGACTCGCCCGGTTGGGACGACACCGGCAACAACAACTCGTATCAGTCGAAGCAATCCGCCCTCGTCTGGAACCCCGCTTCGATCCTCGGGTACCTCGAGAAGAACGATAAGGAACTGCTCAAGGATACGACGCAAGCGCGGAATCCGATGGGCAAGGCCGGACTGACCGGCAATACCGTTGGCACCTGGTCCTGGTCTGTCTTCTCCGCCTCGAAGCAGGTGGACGCGGGCAAGGCGATGATCCAGGCGATCATGCAGCCCGAGAAGGTAGAGGCGGTGTACGAGTTAGTTGGCGGACGGTGGTATCCCGTCTACAAGGATCTCGCCAACGCGAAATTCTGGAAGGACCGGCCCGTCTTCGACTCCTTCCCGGACGCGATCAAGACGGCGGCGCCGATCTGGCTCCCCGCGCAGGCGACGCCTGAGTTGCTGACGCAGTTGAGCGCGGTGGACCAGAAACTGGTCTACGCCGAGATGATGCAAGACGTGGTCGTCTCGAACAAGTCGCCGCAAGAGGCGGCGAAATCCGCGCAGACCAAGATGGAGCAGGCCTTCGCCGAGGCGATCAAGAAGTAGCGCCTGGCATCCATGCATACCTGTGCGCAACAAGACGAGAAACAGGGTGGTGGCAGGCTAAAGCCCGCCACCACCGGAAAAACCGAGTTATGCACGGATGCCAGGTAGCGCGAGCGCTGCCGCGGAGGAATGCTATGACGACGGCTCCCGCGATGAACGAGCGACTCACTAGCGGTAGTTTGTTGTCAATGGGCATAGCAGTCAATCGGGTGTCCGTCCCAGAGGTGATCAAGCAACCGCTGCAAAGCAGGTGGTGGGGGCAGATCGCTCCACGCCTGCCACCAGCGCCTCAG
>JAABUU010007147.1_pt1 | contig 11621 bp, 16 predicted proteins | sample 5559301 | NCBI WGS metagenome assembly JAABUU01 (sample SAMN10711884, study PRJNA513360) | rock metagenome | isolation source: Antarctica rocks | place: Antarctica: Victoria Land, Richard Nunatak white
GTGGCGGAGAGCCTCCATGCGTTCAACTATGTCCTCTGCACAATGCACATAGATCAGCTCAAGTCATTCAGCAGGCCAGGTGCAAATTTGTCAGCAGGAGACACCAGAACGAGGTAGTTATACACCATTCAGGGTGCGGACAAGCAGTGTGTTGTAGACAATGTAGAGCTAAATGCATATGCCAGGTCGTTGCAATCAGCAGATTATGGTATGAAACAGCAGCTGTTTTCACCTATGCAGTTGGCTACTAACTGGACGCGCTTCTTCAACCTTGTCCTCATTTTGCTCTCATGTGTTTGCACCTTCCTCAACAGCTTAGGAGCACAATCCTTGCATGCAGCTGCAAATAGCACAGAGAGCTGACCAAGAGCTTCTTAGACCATGGCTTTGTTTGTCACCAAATGCATGTGGCAGGCATGTCCTCAAGGGAAAGATAAAAGCAATCTTGCTTCATGCTGGTTGCACGTCACAAAGCGTATGCCATAAAAGCATCTGGCTTAGTGGACTGATAGCTGACGCTTGGAATGTATACAGCAGCAAGGCAATATGCTCGCAGGTGCAAAGACAACCTTTTGATAGATTTGTGGCAGCGACACAGGTGCAAAGCCTGGCCAATGCATTGCAGCCAAAAGGCAACCTTGCCCAACTTGTACCTGTGACAGAAGTGTTGGCAGCTTCCGTGGTGGCCAGGCTTTCTGGATCTGCAGGCGCATGCGAGTCCATTTGAGCCGCATGTGCAAAAAGGGCTGCAAGGAAATGCAGGCCTGCCACAGCAACATTCTGCCGGGTCACCTCTTGTCTGCTCTCTCGCTTACCACAATCCAGCTCCAGATAATGAGCTGCAGCGACGTAGCAAGTGATGATGATGAGCGCACATATCGATTGGGAGGATAGGTATGGGAAGGCGCAACGTGGCAGCATTGCGCTGCTGCTGTTTCCACATGTTGCCGACAGTGAGCTAGCAAGCACCTAGGGTTTGAGCCTTGTACAGTGGCCATCAACGAAACTGGGCAAGATGCTAATTGCTGAGTTGATGAACATCCTGTGTGGCTTGCAGATCCTGATGCCAAAAATTGAATTAGCGCAACCTGGCCTGTGTGACCGTTTGTGACACATGCTTTACAGAAACAAGCACATGGCGTATGCCTGCTGTGATAGAAGACATGGCATTTTGGCAACTTTCATTGCTCAAAGTGCGTTGACTTCACTGATGCAGAAGGGATGAAGATGGCACATACGTAGTAGGCAGATATAAGTCTTGATTGAGTCATCGATCATCTGAGCTGCCCTAGGCTCTAAGGAGTCGTCAAGAGCTGTTCGCGCAAGGTTGACTAACATGCTAGCCCACAAACCAAAGCCACCCTCCCGAAGAGCGACAGCAAAGCCGCCGTCGCTCTCAGTGTCCAGAAGTCCTTGGAGGATGAACAGTCCAGCTGAGAGCACTGGCCTCTGTTCATTTAGATACTCAACAGACGACAGATCTTGGGGTTTGTCCTGAACCACCATCCATTGGTAGTAGCCCAATGTAAAAAGGTTCTGCACAACCAAAAACGCATGATGTGGGCTTCAGCAAGAAGAAAGTGGGGCTTTGAGCAAAGCAGACTTTCTAACATGTCAAGATGTTGTACTACAGGACTGAATCCGGAACGCAAGCCACTTTATTGCAGCAGGCTGACACAATACTACAAGGCAGCAAACCCTACACCTAAGACTGATCAGAGCTTAAAAACAAATGTACCTGAGGATTAGCAGGCTTCAGGAACTGTCTCATTGCTGACAGGAAAGACAGAGCTGCCTTGAGCAGACTGAGCCGTGACATGTCTGTGCGTGCAGTGCCACTGACATCAGGCAGCCGCTTCACCACATCACGTAGCAGGTCCATGGTTGCCTGTGGGGGCTGCAATAGGGGAAAAAATAACAAGACAATAACGCCCCAAGTTTTTTTGAGCGTGGCTATGGCTTCATCCGTGCTTGCAAATCACAGCTCTACAACTCATGATCACATATGCTGCAAGCATGTATGCAAGCAACCATGCTATGGACAGCCTCAGCCTTTTTTGCAGCTCACAGTGAACAAGAGTGATAAGGGTGACAACCTGGGGCAAGGCTGCAGCAGCTGCACAAAGAAGCGCAGCTCTGTCAAATAAATCTGTCAAAGCCTCACAGTGATCCTGACACCACGGTTGTTGCACCTACAAACAACACTGACATGGCATCACATCCTGGCATTGCACATGTGGCAGACAGGCTATACCCTTGCCACAGCAGCAATGCAGCGTTATTGGCTGTGGCGATTTTGCACATCAGGCAATGCATGAGGTGCACAGCAGCACACAAAAGGGCAGTGTACATCAAAAGGGGCTAAAAAGTTGACATGAAAGAGGCACACCTGCAGCGCCTCTTGCATGATTTTGTACATACTGAGCACCATGTCCTTCTGATGTACCAGACTAGTGAACACGCGCGCACTCTGCAGTGCATCCTGTAAGTAGCCCCTGCTTTTCAAATCCCTGGCAAATACCATGCTTGTGTAGCAGGTATGTGCCATGACAGCACATGCAATGAGGCGTGTTGCCAAGCTGGGATGGCTGGTGATCACAGCACTAAAGCCTGTCAGGATGGCTGGATGCAAGTCCAGATGCCAGCCATCCAGGCCCAGCTGGGGAATGCTGTAGAGAACCTTGATTGCTGCAGTTGTAATGGCCGGCAGCAGCAGGCCTTTGTCTGGTACATCAGTGTGTCTCTTTTCCCAGACAGACATATTTTCTGCATGGAATCAATCTGGTTTCAGGCCTCAAGACTTTTGCAGTCAACAAATCCTCTGTTGCGCAAGACAGAGACTTGTCTCATTGCAAACGTTGTTGCGGCTTGTCCATCAAAATTGCCCTGACAATCACGTCGATGATAGAGACATGTGGCGGAAGAGCAATCACTACCCAATGTAGAAGCAAAGCATTGCACAGCCCATTTGACATGGACTCCAGTGTACCAGCCCAACAGAAGCAGTCAGATATGTGAATGCACAGAGGATGGGGAGGATCCACATCTTCAGCTAATCAACTAAGTTGCACAGATGTCAGGGTTGTGAGAACTACAAGATACAGAGGCTGAGCAGCAACCTGCCCAAGCACATCAAGGGTACTCACCAAGCAGCTCCCAGATGCTGTGCACTCGACCAAAGTAGCCTGCAGCAAGTGTCCACCAGTGAGGGTCACACTCATCAAGCTGGATCAGAGATGCATAACTCGCCAATCGCTGCAGCATGGCGCTCCCCAATGCAGTCAACTTTGCAAGCGAAGGGCCGCTGGAAGGCGCCCAGGCCTTCCACTGATGCATCAATGGAACCAGGCCAGCTGCAAAGGTGGGTCCCAGGTCCAGCTTGGGGTCTGCCACATGACCCAGCAGCAAGTCATGCAGCAGCATCACCAGCTGGTACATCAGATGGTTGTACAGGGTTAACGTGCTGTGCTGTGACTGGTCCAGGGTTGTAACCTCCAACTGAGCCCAGTGAAGGCATCTTGAGGCTCTGCAGGCTATTGTTTGGATTTGGCTCCATGCCGCTGCAGATGGTGTACGCCATGTGAGCACTGCAACAACACAATGACGCAGATGTCAGAGGATGCCTTGACTGAACTGTCAGCGACCGGTCGTGGTGTATTGAGGTGATGTACAAATGTGTGAGGCTGCAAACCCTGGACAAGCAGCAAAGAAAAACTGACAACACAGCTGTATCAAGTCCACCACAAGAGACTTTGCATGTACAGCTTGCCAACTACTGCACAAACATAAACTGAAGCAACATATTGTTGCGAGCTGCAGCTCTGCCATCTGAGTACAACCTAGTCAATGTGTGAGAACATATGACTGGCAGACTAGCAGGGACAATGAGTGACATGAGTGCAGCACGTGTCAGCCTACCGTGTTCTGACCGACTGTTTTGTTGATCCCTGGCCTCTGCAGCACAGGCTGCCACAACCTGCCCATCACCGGCTTGGTCTGCGCTGGTGCTTCTGAGGTTGCTGGGGCTGCTGGGTGAGGTCCCAGCAGGCAGTGCAGCTTTCACACAGCTGCTATGGCTGACAGTGACAGACTGACGAGAAAAAGGGTCATGACTGAGGAGGCCTTCCAGAAGCTGTACAGTTTCAAGCGCAATCCTCAGGTTGGCTGTAAACTGGGAGTCGATCAATGACCCTTCATACTCCGGACCTGCACATTCAGGGCACTGACACAATTAGCAGATGCCTGGCAGATACCTGAGAGTGACCTTTCATGACTTAAAGCTGGTAGCTAAAATTGGATTTGCATACAGTTGCCAAGCTGGCATGAGGTAGGTTCTGGGCCTTACGTGATGGACAAATGTCTGAAGCCTTTTGGTCCATGATGACTGGTTTTAGCATCTTAGACACATACATCATGCCATGCATTTGCGCTAAAGCAGCCTGCTTGGACTTGTCATCTGCCACTATGGCCCAAAGGATACAGAATGCCTGAGATGCCATGCCCTTGGTGTGTTCAAGGCAACTCAGAAGCAGAGGCACAATGCCTGCGCCAAGTAGCATCAGCTCATGGTGCCTTGTGAGGTATGTCAAACTTATGCAGCATCGGCAACGTCAAGCAATGATTATGCAATGCACAGAAGTTTGTCACAAGATCTGCTGCAACCTGTGCATGGCCTGCACAGTCAGGATGCACACTGACGAAAACAAGCGATGAAGCATGACACGCATGATTTGGGCATGCATTTACAAAACAAAATGACATATGGAGATATGCGCACCTAGCCTGAACATTTCATTGGCTGCAATCATCCGGTGTTGCTGATGGCCTGATATCAACAACATTTGAAGCGTTGAAAGACAACACTCCTCATGTGTGACAGACTGATTCAGCTTGGATAGTTCATGAGCACGTAGGTCACCATCTGTCATCTGCTTGATGATCTTCACAGTCTGCCCAAAGCCAGGCATGATGACTTGCACTACACTAATGCACAGGCGCTCCACCTCCTGTGAGTCATCTGCATGCCCAACCTGGGGAGCGTGGAGTGCAAGGCCATTCATGACATCAGGCAGCAGAAAATGAATGGCTCTTGAGAAAAGCCGCTGTGCAGACTCAGCAGCAGAGCTGACAACTTTGGCACGCATCAAGCTAGCCAGCTTGCAGGCAGCAGTCAAGACATGCATGAGCTGAATGGCTCTGTCGCCATTGTGATCGCCACCCACAGGTGAACCCAAGAGGCCATTGGGCTCAGCAAGCGTAATTGCTTGTGCTGATTCAGCAAGACTGTCATTAGTGGACTGGATCTCCTGTGAGCTGCCCTGTGCTGCGGGCTCATCAGCTTTTGCTGAGCGTGTTTCTGCTGGCGGCATGCGCTGGCAGAGATGGTACTGCAGGCGCATCCTGCAGAAGCTGGAGGAGTAACAGCAATGGCTGGATGGCTTGCCTAGCTGATTTGAGAAGAGGGTCTGTCAAGCCATCTTGCATACTTGTGCTACTGGTTGAAACCTGTTCAGATGGCTTGACACTGAGCATGTCAGTCAGCAAACTATTGTCCGTAACGACGCGCACAACTTCATCGTGCTTGCTAAAAGCCTCGGCAATAGCCAGCCAAACACCAGGCGTGTGTAGTGCATCACTTGAAAGGAGTCCTGTCATCTGGAAGATGTGTATTAGAAAGAAGGTGAGAGGTGGCTCATTAACCTCAACATCGATGCGTGTTAATCCTACTGAATTGTAGGGAATCTGCATAGACAGTACTTACGGTTGCACCTTGGCAATGCCAGCTTGCAGAGTGCCCGAGACCCGAAAGTATACGTACCTGTCCCGCGGTTGTTTTTAGCCAAGGACTTCCCGTCATGAAACAGCTGGCAGGATTGCGCAGACAGGCCGTGGTAGTGACAGTAGTCGTCTAGGACTTCAACCAGGGTGTCAGCGACATCGTAACTACCCTGAAAAAAGGCTCGAGGGCAACCCTGCAGCCACAGCAAACAGCTATCGATGAAATTCAAGCTCGCTGATCAAAACAGCTGTTAGGGTGCAGCAAAATACCTTGGTCTGGAACCAGATCTTCAGAGTGTCCGTCATCTATCAGGCTGCAAGAGCGTTCGAAGCTGTTATCGCATTCACACTTTCCCACTTCACTGATGCTGTAGACTCGTGTCACATCTTACAATCTGAATCATGCAACTGACTTGGATCTGTCAGCAGGCATGTAAATCAAATTGACTGCTCTGAAACCACAGGTCTCACGTCAAACAGCACGACCTGTCTGGACAAGCTTTTTCTTAGTTATGAATCCGAAGACAAGCTTTGCTATGTCCAGCACTCGCAGCAGTTGATCCTTTCACGAACATTAATATCAAACTTCACATACAACTTCCAATAGTACTAACCTCTACAAAACAGTGATGCCAAGGCAGGGAAACACTAGTTTACATGATGACGTGCAAGCTGGTAATACTATTTTATGTGACATAGAGTAACTAAGTCAAGGGCCAATAGCGTCTTCAGATTTGACGCCCAAGGCCAGCAGATGTGCAGCTCGTCCAGATGGTAGCGCGCTCTTGCTCAACAGCTTGCATTGAAGAGACAGCCATGAGAACAAGCTTTGCTCCTGTATGGACCGGGACGATGCCTGCAACACTGACGCAGGTTGCATCACTAACAACTCAGATGTACAAGTGCCATATACAGACCTGCCAGCGGCACAAGACAGTCTGCTTATGCACATACAAAATGCTTGTACAATGCATCAAAGAGGTGCAGCTCACCTTCACATGGCCATGCTCACGTCTGAATGACATGAGCTCTGACAGCCTTACATCCCATAATATGTCCGCATCGGTCCTGACAGGCCGCCAACTGACACCTAGCTGATTTAGCATCTTTGCCCTTCTTGGCTGCAATAAGCCTGTCAGTAAAAGACCATTTGTTGACGCTTGCTTACAGCGCACGGACACAGCTAGCAATCAATTTCGAAGCAAACTTTGCAAAGACTTGGCCGCCTTCACAGCAGCAAAGCTTACCTAAGGCATACAGACCACGCTGGTGTAGCAGCCAGTTGGTCACACGCAAATGCTCTGCAGTGATTTGCTGGCTCAGTGACGCAATATGCTGACTGTATGCCTTCATTTGCTCCAGCCAGATGGATTCAGTCATCTGAACAACTTGACTGCTCAACAGCCATGTGACTCCTGCAAGACAGGAACACGGCTACAACAAAGACTGCAACAATGTGCAACTGTAAATTTACCACAGTACAGAACACTTGGCAGAAGAGGTGGACGTTGCGTGCATGGCCAACATGTGTATAACACTTGTACATCAGTGAATGAGGCTGGCCGCACTGGACATGGTGCATTGGTGACTCAACCTGCAGCCATTTATGCTGGCTGCCAAGTTGAGTCTCAAATCTTACAGATGCACAACTCCGGCAAGGAAGGTAGGCTGACCAAGTATGGTCATGTATTGCATCTGCATTGGGGTCAACTGGCCCTCCCGCCACAGGGCTCTTTGGTTCAAGACCCAGCGTAGCACAGCACATCGTCTTCCTGGAGGCCTGCCAGGTGGTGTGCAGGCATACAAGCTGCCACCTCTGGAGGCATCTGAATCAGCTGTGGCAACACTCGTGACTGCCTCTGGCTGGGTTGTGGGGGCCTCAGCACTAGCAACAGAGGTGCTGGACTGCTCATTGCCAGCACTGTTTGTGTCGTCCAGAGAAGCTGAGGAAGCACTGCCATTGGCGCTGGATGACATGCGTGTGCTGGCTGATGCTGGTCGTGAAAATGTTGGCTGAAAGTGAAGCTGTGGCTGCTGGACTGTCATGGATGAACAAGCTGATGTACCACCACTTGCATTATGGGCCAAAGTGTACACGCGAGCAGAGCTGATCTCTGTCTGCCATGTTGACTGTGCAGAGATAGGCGCCTGCTTGTGAGCAAAGTGAGGCTGCTGCCCAGGCTGCTGCTGATTGGATTCAGATTGCAAAGCAGCAGTCCGTTTAGGCCTGCCCTGGCTGCGTGGTGAAGCAGATGCACCAGGTTGAGCACCGGGCATCTGAACCTGTCCCTGCTGCTGCTGCATAGTCTGAGTGTCCTGGCAGTCCTACAGGTCATGCAAATCATGATGTTAGTGAACTATTGCATGTGAAGCTGTTGTCATGCACACAACCAAGCATACAGCCTGGCTGAGTCAACAATGCTTGCAAAGATGAAGACATCAAATCACAAGCAACAGTGCAGCCTGTACGCAGGCTAATCATGATGTCTGAAGCCTCAGCCATGCACAAGCTGACATGACTTGCCTGGTCAGGGTTGATCTGAGAGCCATTCAGATAATGAGCAGCCTCATGGGCAAGGCGCTTCCACTGCATGGGAGGGTCAATGTCCATCTCCAGGCCTGCCAGCTGCAGCATGAGGAACTGCTCCCTGGAGAGGCGGCCTCGCCGCCACAGCCAGCGTTGCTTGGCCAGCCAGAAGCCCTGCCCTGCCTCCAAGTGGGCGCTGGCCAGAGCTGCGCGCCGCTTTGCTATTTGCTGCAAGACAGCCACAGTTCATCGAGCTAGTCCAGGACAAGGAATGGAATACATCTTACAGGCAGAAGAAAAGTCTGCAGCTCTGATATCCTGTTAACCTTTGTGACAACATGAGGTGACCTTCACTAATGTGCAGCTGAATGTTGTTCCACACATGTGCTTAGACATGGCTGTGGTGACAAGTATGCACAGAAGGCCTGTGGTACAGCGTGCAGTGAAAGCATGGTTACCCGCTGCAGTGCATTTGCGCCTTTGGAAGTGACCTGCTTCTGACCCCCCTGAGGCCCCACCCTGGAGCCCTGCGGCGAGTATCGAGAGGGAAACGGGGGTGGGAGTCCTCTGCTCTGTCCCGTTGCTATCATGACCGGTCTTTGGGATACTATGTTGAGATTAGGATCTGGCACCCTTTGTGAGGCAGACCTTGAGACCGGCCTAGGGTTTATTGAAGGGGTAGGAGACGTGGCTCCCTGGACAGGCTGCTTGCCAACAACAGCAGTGATTTTACGGTTGCGCTCTACAATGTAGAGTAGCTTCCCGAGCTGATGCATCCATCTGTGCTGCCAAAGTTTGCCTTGTTGCTGCACACACAGAAGATTGCTGACAACTCATAGCACACCAGACAGCTACTGAGACAGGAGAGGCAAAGAAGGGGAGAAATGTATGTGATGCACTCTTGGCAGAGTACAGAACACACGGGACCTTCTGTTTTATGTCTGTGTTTCAGCTTCAACATGCATGACTGACCTCTGGTTCCCAATTGAAGCCAATGGCTTCCAGACGCTTGATGGCATCTGTGCCCAGCAGGTTGCGGCGCCGGAACTCGCGCTGCAGCTGCACCCACAAAGCCAGCTCACGTGCCTGCAGACCCCCTCGCCGCCCCCAGTCAAACCCCAACCAATTGAAATCTCCCTTTCTGACTGAATCTTGATCCTGCAACAGCCATGTGCAGGGCCGCATATAGACTGTATGAAACAGGAGGCAAGAGAGTGCAGAGTATGCATGCGTCAGATTGGTATATACAGGTTGTGACAGCAGATCCTTTGGGTTTAGACACATAGGCTTCATATTCTGCACTGTGTTGTACATTTCTGGATCTGTGTGTGTGGCTATGCATGGTGAATATAAACAGGAACACCTTTGCAGAGGTGATGACTACAGACCATGATTGTGCACCATGCCGTGATTGCAAAACATGTGCAAAGCTGATGCCATGATGCGTTGACTTGCATACCTGCCACAATAGCCACTCAATCAGCTGGTCAAACTTGGATTCCCACTCTTCGGTAAGCTGAGCCACCTCACCAAACTCAAAACCCATGGCATACAGCACCTGCAGGCGCTCCTCTGACAGAGCACCCTGAGCTCTTGCCACCCGCTGCCTCCGCACCCACTTTGCCAGGTCTGGAGCCTCAGTCCAACCCTGCGCATTGTGAGGTGCAGCTCATGATGCTGAGCCGATCAGCAGGTCAAAGCTCATCAGGTCTGACCACCAAGCCTGAGCTGCACAGGAGTGCAGCAGGCTGCAGGTGGTGAGCACAACAAAACAGCAATGTGAAGAGTGCCTCAATGATGGGCAATGATGGTACAGCCATGACAATTTTGAGAAAAGGCAAGAGTCTTGTGTTGGTTGCCATGTCGGCAGCAATCCAGGTACTGACTCGATGAACAATGCGACGTCGCCAGACATGACACAGATGCTGGACAAGACTTGTCTCAAAGAATCAGGCAGACGTTCAACGCATCACACACATATGCAGCAGAATTATACACATATGCACAGAATTATACAAACCTCTGGCACATTGCAGTGGCCATGGCGGTGCATGAAAGCAGCCAGCTGCACCACACGCCGATCCCAGCGATCATTGGTGGAGGGCTTGCAGAGCATGATCTGAGGTACTTTGGCAAAGATCTGACCCACGCCCTTGCTGCCTGCATCACCATGGCTGCGTCAGGCCGAGAACATGGTGATGTCACTGACATGCACAGGTGGAACATGCAGCTTGACAAACTAGGGGAACAGAGCAGGATGGGCAGACTTTACAAGGTAGGGTTTCTTCAACTGTCCACCACATGAGATGATTCAAAGACCTATACAGACATGCTGGCCTGGTATCTGCCCTTAGTCACGGCACTGACCTGGCTCAATGCCACAATCATGTACAAGGTAGTCAGCACAGATCAGCATGTTGCGCTCAATCCGAGAGCGCCTGCGCCTGTCTATCAGCTGTCGGCCACCAGGCGTTATGCGCCATGCCACAGCAGCCCTGATCACCCCATCAACTTTGGACTCTTCTATGCCACACTCTTTGAGCAAGAACTGCTCAGCACTCCCCTCCTGCTTGTTGGCATGCATGACAGGCTCAGGAGATGAAGAATCCAGAGCTGCCATGCAGACATTGCGAGCGCGTCGGCCAACAACAGGAGGAGAGTGCTTGAACAGGCTGAGGTGCAGCGTGCTGGCCTGTGACAAAAAGCGCAGCCACTGAGCTTCAACGCTGCAACCTGTTCCAAAGCACTCCCCTCCATATGCCGGGTAGGTGTACAGTTGTTTGTCAATGTACAAGACCTGTCAGCATGTAAAATCAACAGCTGCTCATGCAAGCACAAGCAGGCAGCAAACCCTTTGTGATACAAACAACTTGCTGAAAAGCTCCAGGGCAGTACCGTCCAGGGCTTAGGACGTGAGCTCCTGTTCCTGTCTCGCTTTGCAGCGCTGGTCCATGGACGCTGCTCAACCACAAGGTGTGGGAAGATTTCCTCCCCCCAGCCTTCACCACGCCTCTCAAGTCTGAAGATGAGCTCAGTTGAGCCTGACTCAGCCTTTGCTGTCTGTGATACACTAGACCCTACACTCTTGCTAGCAGAGACTTCGGAAATTTGACTGCTATGCCGCCGTTCAAGTAGCTGAGCGTATAGATCTTGCTTGGCTTGCTGATCTGCTGCTGCTAGCTCGGTCTCCTGAGCATCTTGGACACCAGAACCGGACGACCTGCTGCCTTGCTGCCTGGCGAACTCTGCTGTGCAGCTTGACCGTCTTCCAGCTCGTTTAGCTAAAACTCCTGGCGCTCTGGACAGCAATCGGACA
>JAABUU010007151.1_pt1 | contig 11612 bp, 9 predicted proteins | sample 5559301 | NCBI WGS metagenome assembly JAABUU01 (sample SAMN10711884, study PRJNA513360) | rock metagenome | isolation source: Antarctica rocks | place: Antarctica: Victoria Land, Richard Nunatak white
GCGACCTCACGAAGCGGGAAAGTCGCCTCCATACAGCCGCTACGTCACCCCGCCACCGCTCACGCACAGGCCGATATGCCAGAACTGAATGGCCCTGGCGCAGGACTGGGTGGGACACTTTGGTCGCTGCGTTGGCTAGGCGCGGCGCCAACGCAAGCCTCGGTGCCATGCCCTCTAGCCGAGCCACGATGTGGTCACGCATAGGCCGGCGATAACGACCGTGGTACAGCTCCAGGAACTTGGCGCGAAAGCCTGGAACGTCGACCTTGACCGGACACTGGCCGACGCAGGATTTGCAGGCGAGGCAGCCGTCCATCGCCTCTTTGACCGCATGGGAGAAGTCGCTGGGATGGTGTCCCGATCGGCTGCGAGGCCGCCAGCGCCGACCGGATCTCCGCAGCGCGGCCGCTTCTGCCAAGGGATCGGACCCGGCCTCAGCCAACTGGCGAAGCCACTCCCGCATGAGCGCCGCCCGGCCCTTGGGCGAGTGGCGCCGCTCGCGTGTCGCCTTCCAGGACGGGCACATGGCGTCGTCCGGGTCCCAGTTGAAGCAGGCGCCGTTGCCGTTGCAGTGCAATGCCTCATCAAAGCCGTTGCGCACTGCGGCCGGGATTGCTCTATCCAGCGCGCCCCGGAACGGGACGCCATCGACCCGCAGCAGTTCCCTGCCTTCCGGCGCCGCGATCTTGCCCGGGTTGAATTGGTTGCGAGGGTCAAAGGTTGCCTTGATCTGCTGCAGGAACGGGTAGAGCGGGCCAAAGAACCTGGGGGAGAACTCCGAGCGTATCCCCTTGCCGTGTTCGCCCCACAACAGGCCACCGTAGCGGCTGGTGAGCGCAACGATTTCTTCGGTGACCTCGCGGATCAGCGCTTGCTGCGCCGGATCTTTCATATCGAGAGCGGGCCGGACATGCAGCACCCCGGCGTCCACATGGCCGAACATACCGTAATCCAGGCCACGCCGGTCCAGCGCCGCGCGGAACTCGGCGATGTAGTCGGCTAACCGTTCTGGCGGTACTGCCGTATCTTCCACGAAAGCGATCGGCCGTTTGTTGCTGGGCGTGTTGCCCAGCAAGCCAACCGCCTTCTTGCGCATGGTCCAGATGCACTCGACCTCGACCGCCTCCCGCGCCACGGCGTAGCCGAGGCGCCCGGCGCCGTTGCCGTCGAGCGCTTCTAGAGCTCGCGCCAACAACGCCTCTACCTGCCCGGGCGCATGGCCGACGAACTCGACTATGTTTACGCCGTGGAAGGGGCCATCCGCCTCGTCCGGAAAGAACGCGCCCACGTCGTCCCAAACAGGGTCTTCCCGCGCCAAGCCGAGCACGTGGCTGTCGACCGTCTCCACCGACGCCGCGCCCAGGGCGGCTAGCGCCGGAGCGTCGCGCAGCGCCGCATCGAAACTGCCATAGCATATCACAACCAGAGCGGCGTCGGCCGGAATTGGTAGGACGTTCAGCTTGGCCTCAGCGATCAGGCCGAGCGTGCCTTCGGATCCGCATAGAATGCTGTTGAGGTCGAATAGGCCGTTGCGGTTACGGATGTGGGCGAGGTCATAGCCCGTCAGGGAGCGGTTCAACCTCGGGAAGTGCTGCGCGATCAGCGCCGCATGGTCACGTCCGATTGCGTGCATCACCCGGTGGATGGCGCCTACCAAGTCCGGCCGACCGGCAACCGTGTCCAGCTCTGCTTGGTTCAAAGGCGTGGAATGCCAGACCGTGCCATCAGCAAGGACTGTCGTCAGCTCCAGGACATGATCGCTGGTCTTGCCGTACAGGCAAGATCCCTGACCGCACGCATCCGTGCTGACCATCCCGCCGATCGTGGCCCGGTTGGACGTGGACAGTTCCGGGGCGAAGAAAAGGCCATGGCAGGCGAGGGCGGCATTGAGCTGGTCCTTCACGACACCCGCCTGCACCCGGACCCATCGCTCGGTCGGATTGACCTCCAGGATCGCGTTCATGTGCCGGGAAACATCCACCACGAGGCCATCCGTGAGTGACTGGCCGTTGGTTCCGGTCGCGCCACCACGCGGTGCGATGGCGACGGCAGCGAAACGAGGCTCGGCCATCACCCGGGTGATCCGCACAAGGTCATCCGTGGTGCGCGGAAAAGCGACAGCTTGCGGAGCAACCTGGTAGACCGAGTTGTCGGTCGCGAACACGACGCGGTCGGCCGCGCTCGAGGACAGGTCACCCGCGAACCCACGGGCACGGAGTTCGGCTAGCAGCTCGGCGTGGGCCGACCGGGATCGTGGGGTGGCGTCCAGGATCGGGATCATGCGGGCTGAATACTTTGGCCGTGCGGCATGCACGCATCCCCTATTTCGGTTGCGCCGAAGCCTTCACGAAATCGCAGTCCGATTCGGTGAGGGGCCGATACAGCTGGTCTGCTGGCAAATTGCGGACGACGCGGTAGTAGTCCCAGGGATATTTCGAATCTGCCGGTGACTTCACCTGGACATAAAGCATGTCACGAAGCACTCGACCGTCCATGCGGATCGTTCCGCCGTATCCCAGCACGTCCTCTATGGGCGTCTGTTTCATGCGCGCGATCACGGTGGCTGCGTCCGTCGTGCCCGTCGCTTTCACGGCCTTCAAATAGTGCAACGTGGCGCGGTATGCGTCGACCTGCTGCGAGGTCGGCATGTGCTTTTCCGTAACGAAAAAGCGCCGGGACCAGGCGCGGGAAGCCTCGTCCATATCCCAATAGAACGCCTCCGCGAACCGCACGCCCTGCATCTGCTCCAGCCCGACGCTGTTAACGTCGACGATCAGCATGAACAACGGCACGAGCTGCATCTGCTGGTTGAGGCCGAACTCATGGGCCTGCTTGAGCGCGTTCTGCAGGTCGCCGGCCGTGTCCGCCAGACCCAGCACTTTTGCGCCGGACGATTGGGCGTCGAGCAGGAGCGCAGCGAAGTCGGACGTGCCGAACGGGTGCCTCGACTCTCCCACCACGTTGCCGCCGTGTGACCGCAGCACGTCCGCTGTGTCCCGCTGGAGCGCCTGGCCGAGAGCCGAATCGACTGTCAGGAAGTACCAGCTCCTGCCACCGTCCTGCAGGGCCGACAAGGCGACCGCATGGCCGAGCGAGTAGGTGTCCGGCTGCCACTGGATCCCGTTCGGTGAACACGCCGAGCCTGTCAACAGGGAGGAGGACCCGCCCGTGATCAAAAACACCTTGTTCATGACCCGGGTCAGTTGCTGAACGGCCAAGGCCACTGCGGAGTTGTTGGCATCCAGGATCATGTCCACGCCGTCCTGGTCGTACCATTTCTTGGCGATGGACAGCCCTATGTCAGGCTTATTCTGGTGATCCCCGGCGAGCAGCTCGATGCGCCTGCCTAGCACGGTGCCGCCGAAGTCGGCAATCGCCATACGGGCTGCAACAACGGACCCCGGGCCGTCATCCACGGCGGCAGGACCGGACATGTCCGTCAGCAGGGCAAGACGCAGCGGTTTGGGCGCCTGCTGCGCGAATGCCGGCCAGGATATCAGGCCCGAGAGGGCGAGAACCGCAACAAGGCGGGCGATGAACGCCAACGTGTTTCCTCCGCAACGAGCCGTCGTGGTGTCGGGCCGATGCCCGGTCCCGTTCGGCTCTCTCGCACCTCCGTAGGCCGCCACGTCCAAATCTGCAACACGATTGTCGACAAAATGGGTAACAGGACATGCCCAACCTATCGTCGAGGGGCGCAACCGTCGACCTGACCTGACCCCATAGAAGTGAGCCGCCGGAGGTGAGACTTCGGTGTGGACACGGAAGGGACTGGGATGGCGCGCAAGCATCACAAGCCGGAGGAGATCGTCGCCAAGCTGCGGCAGGTCGAGGTGCTGGTGGGACAGGGCAAGCCGGTGGCCGAGGGTGTTCGGGCGATCGGGGTGACGGAGGCGACGTATTGCCGCTGGCGTGCCGAGTATGGCGGGCTGAAGCTGGACCAGGTGCGTCGGCTGAAGGTGCTGGAGCAGGAGAACGGGCGTTTGCGGCGTGCGGTGGCTGACCTGACGCTGGAGAAGCTGGTGCTGAAGGAAGCCGCGTCGGGAAACTTCTGAGCGCCGCTCGTCGTCGGGCGTGCGTTGCGCACGTCACGGCCAAGCTGGACATCTCCGAGCGGTTTGCCTGCAAGGTGCTGGGTCAGCACCGTTCGACGCAGCGCAAGGCGCCTGAAACGGCTGACGACGAAGCGGCGCTGACTGTGGCGATCATCGACTGGGCCCGCCAGTATGGGCGCTACGGCCACCGGCGGGTCACGGCTTTGCTGCGGGCCGAGGGCTGGAGGGTCAACCACAAGCGGGTGGAGCGGACCTGGCGCCGTGAGGGCCTGCGCGTGCCTGCCCGGCAGCCCAAGCGCGGGCGGTTATGGCTGAACGACGGGTCCTGCGTGCGGCTGCGGCCCGAACGGGCCAACCACGTCTGGGCCTACGACTTCGTCGAGGACCGGACCCGGGACGGGCGCAAGCTGCGCATGCTGAACGTGGTCGATGAGTTCACCCGCGAGTGCCTGTGCATCCGGGTCGGGCGCAACTGGGGTCATCTGACGGCGGTCCTCAAAGACGCGCTCGCACCCGGCAGCCTTGAGCGCGTCCACCTGGCGGTCAAACACCTGCCGCTCTTCACGGGTGGACACCCTGGCGTAGCCAACCAGCTCCGTCATCCTTCGGTCCCCAACCTGTTCACGATAACCTCGATCAGAGCAGGTTATTCGTCAACTAATTGCTACGGGGTTTTCGTGAGGGAAGGTGCCCGGTTCGGCGCGCGGTCCAGCATCTCACGACAAAGGGTTGTTTGTCGTGAGCCACAGCCGTCTGCGGAGGTTCACCTGGCAGCGGCAAGACCGCGCTGGCGCTGTTATGGATCAGACCTAGAAACCTCGGCACGGCCACCCGGTAGCTGAGTCCAACAGGAAAGTTGGACATCAGAGTCCCTTGTTGAACGCTGCGCCCGGTATACGGCAGATAGGGTTAGGGTCTAGGGACAAAGTTGGAGGCCGTAACGAGATTCGCGAGACTATCGGCGTGGTTCAAAGCGGACGGTTTATGGGTTACACCAAAGGTGGCCAGAGCCGCGCCGACCAAGGGATTCCGCGTTTCGCGTGTAACCCGGATCTGAACCACACCGGCGGCGGGGCGCGTCGGGCCGCCAGACGGGATGCGGCGGCGATCGGGCTGGACCAGCACCTTCGTGGCCAGCCTCGAACTTGCCAAGCTTGGCGAGGTGAACCTTGCCCAAGCCGGGACGTTCGCGACGATCCGGGCGAGCACGGCCCATCCGTCCTGACGCGGGGGGCCGCGGGAGGCGGTTGACAGGGCGCGCACGGGACCCCGCAGCCGAGTGGGTGACGGCCGTGCGGACCGCCCCATAAGGAGGGTAACCGAGATAAAATGGCGTGGAGCCTCGCGCTGCATCCGGGACCTCGCCTAGGAGTCAGAAAGACCGCAGACGGAGCGGGCGGCGGCCACCACGCCGGGCGTGCCTGCCGCATCCAGGTCAAGCAACCGGAGCGCGTCGCCGTCCTGCACCTCCAAGAGCCTGCGCAGCTTGCGTCCGGGATAACCCTTGGCTCAGGTGATCAGGACAACTTTGTTCCTGGACATTGGGCATTCGTGCTGAACGAAAACGTCAGGAAATCGCGGGCACTTCACCTTGTTTGGCACCTTGGTTGGCCGCTGCCGCGATGTCGTACAGCAGCCGGCCCACCGTTTCTGTGGCCCCAGCGGCCAGCCACCGGTCCGACCTGTCCGTGGCGACGCGCTCTGTGCAACAACGTCCCGTGGCGTCTATATCCCCCGCGCGTGAGGCGATGCCGCGCGACCTGCTCCGCATCGCCGCACAAGTCGGCGTGATAGTGCTGAGCGCACCATGAGGACGACGCGTTTGCAGGCTGTATGGAGGAGCCACTTTTGACGAAGCCCCAGCGGCGCAGCGCGCCCCCTCCAGCTTCGATGGCCACCCTGCCGATCCGCGCCGCCGAGGCGCTGCAGCAGGGACGGTTCAAGGATGCCATCGAGCTCTTCAAGCCGCTGGTCCGGCAGGACCCGCGACCGGAATGGACAGAATCCTTGGCCGACGCTTATTGCGGTCGGGCCCGCGCCCTGGCCGCCAAGGGGATGTTCAAGGAGGCCACGATGGTCCTCGAGAACACCCTGACCCAGGCGGGCACGCTGCGCGATCCCCACCTCTACGTGACATGCCTGATCCGCGAAGGGCAGCAGCCCAAGGCGGCGGCCTATCTGTTCCACTCTGTCGTCAGCGGTGCTTTGCCGGCCGACAAGCAAGCGGCCCTCGAGGCCTTGGCTGCCGCCTTGTTGGTGACGGTCCCGCTGCTTCCGGCGCCGACACGCCTCGATTCACCCGAAGCAGCACGCTGGCGCGAACTGGCGGGCGCGTCGCGTGAGGCTCTGGCCGCCTGGGTCGATGGCGCACCGGCGGAGGAGGTGGACCGGCACCTGCAGCGCATCTCGCTGCGTTCCGCCTTCCGGCCGGTCCGCCTGCTGCTCAAGTGCCTGATCGCTCTTCCGCCAGATCCCGAGCGTACCCAGCGACTGTTGGAGACCATCGAGCCGGCCTCGCCGTTTTTCTCATTCCGTCAGGCGGTGGAGGCGGCGGTGCGCGCGGGAGCCGGGCTCGACGTCGATGCATGGCATCGCCTGACGCCGACGCAGCAGGCCTTTTCAGCCGAAACCGGCGGCCTGCCAGCGGCGGCTGTGCAGTCCCTCGGCCGCCTGTCGACGGCCGCACGCGGTGGCCCGGCGGCGTTGTTGGTTTGGTTGCTGAAGCAGACCGACCTGCTGCAGACCGAGGTCAAAAGCGCCTGCCTGAACCTCCTGCCGCAGGTTCCCGACCACGTGTCGCAGTTCGAGAGGAGCTTCGGACCGCTGTCGCCACTGGAGCGGTATCGTGTCCAGGCGCTGGCGGCAGAGGCGCGGGGCGACTGGCGATCCGCGGAGCGTTCCTGGTTCCCTGCCGCCCGGCTGACCGGTGCGGCCGAAGACCGCACATCGCGGTTGGCGTCGGGCGTCATCTACCGCCACCTGGCGCGGCTCGCGACCATGCATCCGGAGATCGAGGGCGGCGATGACGAAAGCGACGCCGAAATCTTCTATCTCGAACGCAGCAGCGATGCCGATCCTGACCACATCCCCACCGTGCTGGAGCGCATCACATACTACCGAACGGACGGGCGGGAGAAGGACTGGCACCGCCTGGCAGAGGAGGCGGCGCAGCGCTTTCCCGAGGACAGCCAGATCCTGCTTCAGGCGACCCAGTCCGCGGTGGCGCGTCAGGCCTATAAGAAGGCTGCCGGGTTTGCCCGCCGGCTCCTGACGATCGATCCAATCAATCCCGGGGTGCGCCGGCAGATGATCGAGCTGCAGCTCGCCCATGCCCGCAAGCAGATGCGCGCGAAGCGTCCCGACCTTGCCGCCAAGGAATTGGCGCAGGCGGCCGAGTGGGACCGTCCGGATGCCCCGAGCGGGCGGCTGCGCATCGCCCGCGGTCTGGTTGCGTTGCAGAGTGGCGAGAAGGAGCAGGCGGATGCCTGGCTGCGCGAGGGGGTGACGCTCGCGGGCGGCGGCGTTGCCGGCTGGTTCCGCGCGGTGCTCGAGGCCGAACTGATGAAATGCGCCGGCGGCGATGCCTTGTGGCTGCGCAAGGAGTTGGCGCGCGCGCGCCAAGCGCCACCGACGAAGGAGTCGGTCATGGCGATCGTCTCCGCCTTGGGCCAGGTGGGTGCTGGCGAGAACAAGCGCGCGTTGTCGGGCCTGTTGCTGGGGATGCACGCGTGGCTGCTGCAGGGGGCCGGGATCATCTGGTCACCGGCAGAGTTCCAGATCCTGGCCGACGTGTTCGTGCGGTTCGATGCGTTCGAGCTGCTGGGAACCTACGCGCGGGCGGCGCGCCGGCGGGAGCCGGCGAACCCGGACTGGCGGTTTCACGAGATTGCGGCCCGCACCCGGGGCAACGGCGACGCGATGACCATGGCCGAGACGAACGAGCTGGACGCAATGGCCCAGGCGGCCTCCGAACGGCGAGACTTTCACGCCGTCAAACGAATCACGCAGTTCCTGGGCCTGGATCTGCCCCGATCGTCCCGCAGCGCCCGGACGGCAGATGACTTCGCGGACGCCATCGACGACGCCGAGATCATGGAGTTGCTGCAGATGGTGCTCAAGGGCATGCCCAAGGGGGCGGCCGACACTCTACGCGGGCGGGTCGGGGAGATCGGGCGAACAGCGGCGATTGAGGAAACAATGGACAGCTTCCGCGCCTCGGAGCTCGGCGCCATTCTGCCGGAGCCGATGATGCGGCAGCTCTGCGAGGAGATGGTGGCGCGGGCGACGGGTGGTCCGGCAGCCCGGAAGGATCGGCTTTGATGCGTGATCCCTTCACCGTTCTCGGCGTGGACGAGGCAGCCGACGATGCCGAGATCCGGCGCCGCTATCTCGCTCTGGTGCGGGAGTTTCCGCCCGATCGTGAACCGGAGCGGTTCCAGGAGTATCGTGCGGCGTATGAAGCACTCAGCGATAAGCGAAAGCGGCTGGAGATGACGCTGCTGCGCACCAATGAGGCCGCGCTTTCGCGGCTGAGCATGGCGGCGCTGCACGCGGCGTCGCCGCTGGCCGCACGAGCGGCGAAGCGGACTGTGGCAGCGCTGATTGCCGAGGGGATCATGCAGGTCGCAACGGAACAATGAGCATGGCCAGGGGCTCTGCCGTCGGCCTTCCTTCAAAACAGGAGTCAAGGTGGACGACAGCATCAAGCAGGCGTTGCTCAGCCGGTTCCAGGCCTGTCTCGACACCGCGGAGACGGCCGCGCCGGAGCCCCAGACCGAAACCTCCGACCTGTATTCCATCTTCGTCGAGGTGGCCGGCCTGCGCAGTGAGGTCCGCACCGAATCGCGCCTGGTGAAGGAAGCGCTGGATCAGTTCCGTGGTGTCTTCGACATGCTGCAGGCGAGCCAGGCCAGCGTACAGCAGGAACTGGACCGCGCACGGTCCGCAGCGCGCGACCAGGCCGACGCTGCGCTGCGCCCGCTTTTGCTGGACGTCATCGACCTGCGCGACCGCCTGTTTGCGGCGCTGAAGTCAGCCTCGGCGGCGCGTCCCGGCTGGCTTGGTCGACTGTTGCGCCGACCTGCGTCGGGCGATGAGGCTTGGCAAGAGGGCCTGCGCATGACGTTGCGCCGCCTCGATCAGGTGCTGCTCGACCGCCGGGTTGTGCCGATGCAATTGGTCGGCCTGCCGTTCGACTCGCGGCGCGCCCGCGTGGTCGCCACGTCGGCGGCCCGTTCCACGGCGGACGGGACGGTGCTTGAGGAGGTCCGCACCGGCTTCCTGTGGGACGACCAGGTCTTGCGGACCGCGGACGTGATCGTCAGCAAGAACGCCGACGGACAAGGAGAACGCGCATGATGGACACCATCGTCGGCATCGACCTCGGAACCACCAACTCGGAGATCGCCGTCTACCAGGATGGCCGGCCGGTTGTGCTCGCCGACGAACGCGGCCGCGTGGTCCTGCCCTCGATGGTCGGCCTTTCCGAGACGGGCGAATTGCTGGTCGGTGAGGAGGCTCGCAACCAGTTCATGCTCTACCCCGAACGCACGGTCCGCTCGATCAAGCGGCGGATGGGCACCGACGCACTCGTGCGTCTCGGCGAGCGCGACTACGCGCCGCAGGAGATCTCGGCGATCATCCTGTCGCGCCTGAAGGCGATTGCGCAGCTCCGGCTGGGAGGTCCGGTGCGCCGTGCGGTGATCACGGTGCCGGCGTATTTCTCGGACGCGCAGCGGCAGGCGACCCGTGAGGCCGGCGAGATTGCCGGGCTGGAGGTGATGCGGATCATCAATGAGCCGACGGCGGCGGCGCTCGTCTACGAGGCCGCGCAGCATCAGGGCAAGCGCATCCTGGTCTACGATCTCGGTGGCGGCACCTTCGATGTCTCGGTGGTCAGGATCGAGGGCGGGGTGGTGGAGGTGATCTCCAGCCACGGCAACAACCAGCTCGGCGGCGATGACTTCGACGAGAAGATCGTCGCGCACGTGCTCGAGCATCTGAAGCTCAAGCACGGGGTGAGTGTGTCCGACCAGCCGCAGGCGATGGCGCGCATATTGCGCAGTGCCGAGACAGCGAAGAAGCACCTCTCTGATCACCCCTACGCGCGCATCGAGGAGGAATACCTTGCCGTGAAGGACGGCAAGCCGGTCAACCTCAGTCTTGAGCTGAGCCGCGACGAGTACGAGGCGATGATCATGCCGTTCATTGAGGAAACGCTTGGAGCCATTCATGTCGCCCTCGGATCGGCAGACCTCACATCGTCACAGGTGGACGAGATCCTGCTGGTCGGCGGTGCGACCCGGACCCCGCTGATCCGACGCCGCCTGATCGAGGCGTTCGGGCGCGAGCCGCGCGGCGAGGTTGATCCGGATCTGTGCGTCGCCATGGGGGCGGCGATCCAGGGGGCCGCCATGGCCGGCATTGAAGTCTCCGCGGTGCTCGTCGATGTCACGCCCTACACGTTCGGGACGAGTGCGCTGGGCGAGCTGGACGACGACCTGTATCCCTATTGCTTTGTTCCCATCATCCCAAAGAACACGCCCATCCCGGTGCGCCGGAGTGAGGTGTTCTGCACGATCGCCGATGGGCAAAGCACGGTGGAGGTACGGATCTACCAGGGCGAGAACAAGGATGCCCAGGAGAACCTCAAGATCGGGGAATTCCGGGTCGACGGCCTCAGCAAGGCACCAGCGGGGAATCCGGTGATCCTTGAGCTGGCGCTTGACCGTGACGGGATCCTGCAGGTTTCGGCGCGCGAGAAGAAGACGGGCCTCGAGCAGCGGATCACCATCGAACAGGCGATGTCGCGCTATGATCAGGCGCAGCTCGACGAGGCGCGTGAGCGGATTGGCGCATTGTTCGAAGATCGCGAAGAGGGGGCGGAGCCGCAGGCCGCCAACGGCACGGCCCTCGATGCGCTGCTGTCGAAGGCCAGCACCAAGCTGGATGGCGCCGGCGAAGAGGATCGGGCGGAGATCATCGATCTGATCGAGACGATCCGGGATGCCCGGAGCAGCGGCGATGCTACGGCCTTGGAGGAGGGACGCCAGCAACTGCAGGATCTGCTGTTCTATCTTGAGACGTGATCGGTGGATCGCTGTCCGCTCTGCCGCGCCGCCCTCAACGGCGCGGAGACCTGCCGCCGGTGCCGGGCCGAGCTTCAGAGGGCGCAACGGGTGGAACGCGAAGGCCGGGCCCTGGTCGACGCGGCCATGCATTGCCTGTCTCGAGATGATGCCCGCACCGCGCGGCAGTTGCTTCGGCGTGCACTGGTGCTCCATGCGGCGCCGGAGACCCTAGCCTTGTGGCAGATCGTGGCAGCGTCATCACGACAGTGCCACGACGTGGACACCGGCGAACGCAGCCCGCAAGAACGCGAATGACGCCGGACCGATGCCAGTCGGGTAGCACCTGCAACGAAATAATCCGTGGTGGCTCTTATTGGGTTCCGGGGTGGTGAGGCCAGCATCGGGAAACGGGGCCGGGAGGCTCTGGTGCGCGAGCAAAAGCGGGCGTAGGTGACCTGCTCGCGCGAGGAGCTTCTGCCATGGCCGC
>JAABUU010007152.1_pt1 | contig 11609 bp, 9 predicted proteins | sample 5559301 | NCBI WGS metagenome assembly JAABUU01 (sample SAMN10711884, study PRJNA513360) | rock metagenome | isolation source: Antarctica rocks | place: Antarctica: Victoria Land, Richard Nunatak white
GTTGGGGTGGGCGGTGGTGGGGAGGTGGGGTGTGAGGGGTTAAGTGAGAGTCGGTTGGATTGGGGTTGGCTGTGTCGTGTCGTAAATATACGGATTTGCGGCGGACGTTGCGATATAGTCGATTGAATCAGGGGCTGCGCCGTGTTCTTGTACCATATCTCCTGATACACATGTTGAGAACACGACCATAGATAGAGTTCATCAACATCATTATCAACTTGTCAGATTTGTATTCAACTATCCCATCTCCCCCTCACTATCGCGAGCTACCTCACGCGGTAGACATGTAAGTAAGGTATACAAACGTCCCAGCCAACCCCGCCCTGTCCCTGACCTTATTCCCCATCCAGGCAAAAAAGAAAAAAGAACCCAGGAAAGGTGCGCCGAGACTGAGGCCACCGATGTTCATGCAGGCGCGGGTATAAGGCAACGCATCAACCGAAAAAGAAGGGCTTCCTCCGCGAGCATTGCCGGGCAAAGAGAAGGTACACAAGCGAAACAAATACAATGGCCAGAAGCCAGCCGCACAACACCATTCGTTCTCAATTGAACCTCAGTCCAGCACGACGGCGTCTTCCTGGGTCTGTCCTTCCTTCTTGACCACTACGGCACGATCCTCTGCCCCAGCAGCGACGTCAGAGTCCTCAGTCTTCGGATCCACGACGACGGCAAAGCTCCTGATCAGCTCGTCCAGCTTGCCCACGAGCCCCTCGACACCGTCCACGCTCGCGACGACGCCGGTGCGGAGTCCGAACCAGCCCTCACCTCTATCGATCCACAGCGCCTGCAGTGCGTTCTCCAAACCCTGGTTGAGGGAGCCGAGTCCGTCGCTGCTGCGGGCATCGCTCAGGAACCATTTGACTTCATCGCGTCGCTGCTTCAGCCGTACGTCGAACCGGCACTTCGGATTCGCGTACCGGATCTGGAACCATTCGGCTGACCGGGCTAGGACGACGGGAGGGTCCGCGTCGGGCTTGCTGTCGCGCGGGGCTTCGACGGCGTCGAGAGCGCGGAGAAGGGGGAGCGTGATGCCGAGGAGGAGGGTGACGTGCTCGAGGCCGGCGGCGGCGTTGAGGAGGTTCGTAAGGAAGTCGATGATGCGGAGGTGGGGGTTGGCTTTGTCGAAGGAGATGCGCATCGGGGCGTCGGAGGCGAATTTGATGTTTACTTTCAAGGGAAGCGGGTTGGAAGAGTATGTGAATTCGATTTGGCCGAGGGATATGGTTTCGTACTTGAGATTGAACGGCTTGAGGACTTCGAGGAAGCGGATGAGACGCTCGATGCGGTTCAAACGGTCCAGGACGGCGGGGATGATGGGCTGGCCTACGCGGCTGAGGAGTCGGAAGGCGAAGGCGCCAGATGAAGGGTGGAAGGCGAGGGAGGGGTCGACGCTGGAGGTGAGGAGTTTGATTTGAGGGATGGGTGTAACCATGCGTGCCTCGACGAGGAGGGTGGCGTTTCCGGAGGAGGTGTCTTTGCGTCCTGAAGAACCCTCCACGCCGCGAAAGGAGACTTTGATCACTTCGTGGGCCCATGGCAAAACCGGCCGTTTGGAGCTGCGCAAGAACAGAGGAACCACATTCGGACTGAAGCGGATGTAGAGTATGGGAACATTCATACCGGGCACTGCAGTCGGTGGGGCGCTCAGTGTATGTCGGATGCCAAGATGGAACAGGTAGCGAGCATTGACGTAGTAAGAAATCATGCCCGCAGCAATATTCTCAAGCTTGGAGAGGTAGGCGTATGACGACGTTGGTGTAGAAGCTGGTAACGAACCCGAGGGAATCAAATGTGCCCCGTTGATGGTGTTGTTCGAATACGACGATCCACCAGATTGGGTTTCGAGTATCCACCACGACTCACCGCTTCTGCTGCTGGTGCAAGCAACAAGCCAGTTTCTCCTCCAAGATTTTCGACGGAAGACCGAAACCCTGAGCGTGTCCCGTGGAAACCAACGTTCCATGTCCTCCGGCCTGATCTGCCGACCTTTGATCAATTCCCACCCTGTGGTCCTAGCCCGCAGTGCAATCTCTTCTTGGGCCACAACCCATCTGAGATTCGCCAACCGGGGAGCCGCTTCAGTTGCCGGATGCGGTAAGAGGTTCAGGTCACGCTCTGCACGAATGAACATGTGCGAAGTCGGCTGTAATGTGAAGGTACCAGATAGAGGTTCGATGGTGACGGTAACGTGCTTTGAGGGCGTAAGTTGAACTTGAAGATTATTCAGGATTGGTTCCGTGAGCGACTTTGTCAAGGTGAGGGAAAGGGATTTATCGGCGTATAGGGTGTCTTCCATGAGCGTATCGCGGATGGACTTCAGGATGTAAATCGAGTGTAATCCGATAGCCTTTTTGACTATTGCTTCCATCGACAACTCCGCCAAGTTGATGATCAGAAGTGGATCAATCACCTCTTTACCGTCTCGGATCCAGCGCACCGCGATGTACGGTGTAGCCTCGGCATCTACCCTACTTGGGTCTTTCCGTCGGCCGCTTTTGATGCCTATCTCTAGCCAACTCTTCCCTCCCGGCCTGTTCAGCCAGTATTGAACAACGAGAGTCCTATGTAGAGGTTCAATTTTTAAGGAGTCCGTCCAGTGATATCGGGCCAAGTCAAACGCTTGAGTTCTCAATACGTTGATCTTGTATGTCAGCACAAATTCATGCAAGAAATTGTAACACCCGACCAGCCCATCTCTCTTCAGCACGTCGTTAGCCTTGCCTTCTATTTCATCACGCAACCGGCCACCCGGTAGTTCAGAAGGCGAGGGCGAAAAGGCGAAGCGAAAATCAATGAAATAGAGTTGTGAAGCCGGATCCTCGTCAGCGATCGATAGATCTACGTCGAACTCGTTGGCGACACTGAAGGTCACTCTCCCAGAAGCTATGGAGAACGTGCAAAATTGCGGGGGAATTGTCTCGTGAAGATTGAGCCGTATCGACAGTAAGGTGTTTATGTTGCGCAATGTCTTCAATATCTGCTGAGGCGTCAAAACGTCGGGCGGGATGTACCCAAGCTGGGTCTAGATTAGCAATTGACGGTTCACAGCATCACCATGTGGCCTACATCTGGCAACCACGACGCCTTTCCAGTGGACAGAACCTCCAGAGAGGTCTTCAAGTCTGGGTTCGGCATTTTTGCTGGCCCTAGATTCCTCTTGAGTTCTCCCATCCAGCCTCCAGCGTCGTCGTATAGACCCTTCTGCCTGTCCAGCCACACCTTCAGATCGATCGCTTTACTGACATCTGCAGCCTGCCGACTCCATTGGGATAGCACTAGTAACTTGATGAATTGTGCTCTCCGATCCTGCGCAAAGTGCAGCAAACGTAGCTTCTTCTGCACGTTGGCTTGGGAAGAAGCGCCTGCGATGTTGCCGTTTACGTGATTTTGGAGATGGTTTGGATTGCTTTGTTGCGGTTGTTGGGAGATCTGCATGGCCGACATGTCGTTGACGACCTGCGATAGATCATTGAAGCTTTCCTGTACAAGTCTGGTGATGAGCTTTGACAATGGCAAATAGCCAAAGGTGATATGCTCAATCTCAGGCGGAAGCTGGCCGAAGGGATTCGCTGCGTCAAAGGGAGCGGTCTCTACGCCATCTGGTGATGACGATTTGCCGTTGGTGAGTAGACCATTGCGCAAGGCAGACGGATCGTTGATCTGGGCAACCCCATTCGCCAGACCATCCAGTGTCCTCCTCTTGTCGTCCATCGCCTCGTAAACCCCAGGTGCTCCGTTCGTTCTTGAATCTGATTCTCTGAACGAGCTCGCACCATTCGAGCTTGGGTCTTCCATGATTATGCCTGGCATCGCTTCCACCTCCCCCGACCCCGCCGCCGTCGCACCTTTCAGATCCAGCTCCAGACGTCCCACCTCACCGACCTCTGTGGATTTCCGGTGGGTTCTATTCCAGGTTGTTGCGCTCCATGTGACAGTGCCCCAGGCCGCAGCGTAAGTCAATCGCGACGACCAGGACCGCTATCGGTGTTGTCAAGAAGTCATCGAAGGTCTTTCCAGTTTGTTCTGTCCGATCACAAAGACAATGGCCAAGTTTGAAGAGGTGTATGAAAGGGCACAATGGGGCGCAGCAAAAGGGTCGAGATGTGAATGAACGAATGAGTGACGACTGAATGAATGCACAAGTGTGGTTATGTCAAGTATGCGTGTAGAAGAACGACGAAGGAAGCCAGCAGGGCGAAACAAACGAAGTTCCAGCGGTTCTATTTGGGGTAAGTTAAGTCAGGTTACTTCGTACCGACTTTGAGTTAGCGCGACGTGTGATGCGATGGCGGTTGTACTGTACCTCAAGTACGAGGTACAATGTACAAAAACCTCTAGGTGCTACTGTACGGTAAGGTACAGTAAAAGGAGAGAATACCAAGGTATCGAGTACTTCTTTGTATACTGTAATTTACCGTACAAAAGTTACATAGTGCTGCCAAGCGAAAGGCTGAATAAGGTTAACTATCTTAACTTAGTAAGGTAAGGTACCTTAGTCAACCTTAAAGATCTATTCCTGATACGATATAGGCATAAACGATGCTGGAGATCTCCCGAGTTCCGGCGCAATCCGACACTTTTGTCCTAGCATCTCCCCCTCAAAGCTGTCACCTGTCACCTGCAATCACGAGAGTACGGTAGGTACCTTATAGGTAAGACTACTTTGTACTGCAGAAGCGAACTCCCACTCGTCTTGACTGCTCGGTTATGGATCTCGACATCTGGTTGAGTACGGTATGTGGGAGCGCAATGGCAGTTGTGCATTACACCTCGATCGTCCAATTGTGCCCCTGAACATTCCTCGGTACCGATTCGCCAATCAGGATTAGTCACGCCGAGCAGCTGTGTCACCGCTGCAGGACAGCGGGTATCGGCCATGGTTCGTCAATGATGGGAATCCACTCACTGTCCCATCTACGCCTCTGACCATGTCGGACAGGTCCCCAGGACCGAACCCCCTCCTCAAAGACCACTTCCGCCTTTCCGGCAACCCTCGAATGCAAAAGCTTCCTTCCAATCGCCCACTCCATCTTTCGAGGCTGACGACGAAGGCACCGACTCCGAGAGCGCCGGCATGGAAACAGAGCGCGAGCAGACTGAAAGGGGGACAACACCGCAATACCCAGGAGAGGACACGCGGTTGACGAGCAAGAAGGAGCTGTACGGATGGTACAGTTATGGCTGGGCTGCTGAGGTTTTCGTGACGTGTGGAGTCGGTGGGCCTCACACCGTGCACGCTTCCGGCCGTACATAAGCTGACTGCGTTTTATCGCAGGTTCATTCATTCCAATCACGTTGGAGCAGCTTGCGAGGGAGCGTGGAGTGCTGTTGGCCGATAAATCTACACCGTGCTGGGCTAGCTTCGAGAGTCCACAACCATCAAGCCCTAGCTACGTTGGATCTACCGCCTTATTGTCTCGCAACACAAGACCCCATCAGAGTACCGATCCATGCATAATTTACCTTCTCGGAGCAGAAATCAATACCGCCAGTTTCGCCATGTACACCTTTTCGTTGAGCGTCCTGCTACAAGCTTTAATAATCATATCCATGTCTGGCGCGGCCGACCACGGTGTCTACCGCAAGACCCTACTGCTATGCTTTGCATTTACCGGCGCTGTGACAACAATGCTGTTTCTCGCAATCGTCCCGAAGGTCTACTTACTCGGAGCGGTTCTCGCAATCGTTTCCAACACATGTTTTGGCGCATCGTCCGTCCTTTTGAACTCTTTCTTGCCAGTCCTTGTTCGGCGTCATCCCTCCACGCAACATCGCACAGCCGAGGACCCATACCGATTCCAGATGATACCTGGCCATAACGAAGGCTCAGACTCTACCGTGGAGGAGACCGTTGCCGGAGATGTGGCAGACTCCACGGCAGCTCTACTCCCAAACGCGCGCCCTAACCCTGCAAACTTAGACAGCCCATCAACTTCGCCCGAACTTCAACTTTCGACGCAAATCTCGTCCTACGGCATCGGCATCGGCTACACCGCGGCGGTGCTCGTACAGACCTTTGCCATCTTTATCATTGTCGCCACCGGTTCCACCACTTTCTCCCTCCGCCTCGTCCTGTTCGTCATCGGTGCCTGGTGGTTCGTCTTTTCCATCCCAGCCGCCATCTGGCTCCGACCCCGTCCCGGCCCGGCTCTCCCCTCCGTCAACCCCCATGACCTTACCAGCCGTACGCGCCTCTGGACCGGCTACCTCATCTACGCCTGGCGCTCGCTCGGGAAAACGATCCTGCGCGCGCGGCACCTCCGCGACGTCGTGCTCTTCCTCGGCGCCTGGCTGCTCCTCAGCGACGCCATCGCCACCGTCTCCGGCACCGCCGTCCTCTTCGCCAAGACCCAACTGCAGATGAAACCCGCCGCGCTCGCCCTCATCAACGTCATCGCCACCCTCGCCGGCGTCCTCGGCGCCTTCACCTGGTCCTCCCTCTCCCGCCGCTTCCGCCTCCGCCCGACCCAGACCATCGTCGCCTGCCTCGCCCTCTTCGAACTCATCCCCCTGTACGGCCTCCTCGGCTATGTCCCCGCCGTCCGCCGCCTCGGCGTCCTCGGCCTCCAGCAGCCGTGGGAAATGTTCCCGCTCGGCGCCCTCTACGGCTTCGTCCTCGGTGGCTTGTCCAGCTACTGCCGCAGCCTCTTCGGCGAACTCATCCCGCCGGGCTCCGAGGCTGCGTTTTACGCCCTGTATGCCATCACGGATAAGGGGTCGAGTGTTTTCGGGCCGGCTATCGTCGGCACGATTACGGATCGCTACGGCGAGATTAGGCCGGCGTTTGTGTTTTTGGCCGTCTTGGTTGCGGTGCCGTTGCCGCTCATGATGGCTGTGGATGTGGAGAGGGGCAGGAGGGAGGGGGCGGCGATGGCGAGGGAGCTGGAGGGGAGAAAGGAGGGTGAGGGGGTGGGTTTGATGCGTGGCGAGCGGGTGGACGAGGGGCTGGCGAGGGATAGTACGTCCGATTAGTTGTTTCTCCTGGAATGGGCTGAGCGACGACATTCGCTTACCGTGCTTGCCAGCGGGAGCGGTCGGCGCATGCCCTATCGGTTTGGTCTGTTTAGAATCGGGGCGTTGTTGGGTCTGGAGCAACAGCTTTGACTCTTTCACGAGTCGAGACTTCAATCAGTATCGTTTTAGCCTCTACAACTGTTGCTTGCCGTGAGGATCATCCGTAGACCGTTGATGATGATGAACCTCGACGAGTAGATGATGGGTAGGGCAAGCAGCAAAGCATCAATGTGTATCAATGGGTGGGCTACTTAAGGTAGCCGGCACCCTCCTCGGGTCGTACCTGAAGATGCGGCGTAACCTGGGGTGCCAAGCCCAAACCTAACTGCACATCTGCAGTGGTCGAAAAGTGCCAGCACGGACCAGGTCCTGCAAAGAAAAGCATGTCTTGACATTGAGGACGTAGCTTGGGCCGATCAGGGTTCGGTGTAAGTCAGATTGGTCCTCCGTACCAACCCACCGAAGGCAGCTAAGGTGATAAGAAGGTTGGGATCTGAAAAGGCAAGAGCCTAAACTGTGGAGATATTACAGAGATATCAATCACTAAAAGCAGTCCCACTAGGTCTGGAGAGCACTTGGTATAATACAATTGAAAAGATACGGCGGTACTCTACAAGAGTGACTCTGTGAGTATTTAGATATGCTTGTACTCGTACGACGAGGAATAGTCAGAGCTCAGTAGCCTTACATCGCCATCGAGTTCAATATCGTTGGTACCGTACTGGGTATGAAGCTCCGAAGCTCTGTTGTCGATCTGAGCTTGAAACTTGGCCAATGTGGTGGTTCGAAACAGAGGAAGCTGAAACTGTAGGAGTAGCTAGAAGCCATAGCTACCTGTGCTTCGGATTCAGGTATTCCTAGCCAAGCATGGAGAACATCGTATATCTGTCCGCTGAGGTAGAGGCTGTGCTTCTAGAAAGCCTCCTGCGTTCGAGGCGGAGGCGGAGGCGGAGTCGCAGCTGCGTTTCATGGACTGCCGCGCCAGAGATATGCAACATTGTCGGGCATTTTCAACAGCTTGCTTTACATATGATGTGGTCAAAGGTCAGCCAAGGGTCCAGCTGTTGACCCCTGGGCTTCTTTCCCTTCCACTCCAGGTCTGGTCACAGCGTCAAGAGTGACGAGTGGCTGATTATTTCCCCGCCGTCTCAACCCATCTTCAATTAATTATGTAATCAATTATGTAATCATGGGTGTAGCTCCCGTCTGCATACCAAAATGGAAAGTGACTAACGGTTAGTTAGCGAAGATGAAAGCTGTCCTGAGCAGGCCGGCGGCCCCTTTGGAGATTTATAACTACGACCTATCTCCGCTTCCACGACCCCCTTCTTCAGACCACATCTCCCATTTCCACATCATCTTCCAAGACCCTTTTCTTTCGCCAAGAGTCGTAGTACTTCCTGTCCTTCTTACTGCTTTCAATCTCCTTTTCACGAGCATCACCATGCGTAATTTCAGGAGCGTTGCCCTTGGCCTCGTGGGAGCTGCCGCCGTAGCAGCGGCCTCCGACGTCCACGACTTGAAGAAGGACACCTTCGATGACTTCATCAAGTCACACGACCTCGTCCTGGCCGAGTTCTTTGCACCGTGGTGTGGGCATTGCAAAGCACTCGCCCCGGAGTATGAGGAAGCCGCCACCACACTTAAAGAGAAAGACATTGCATTAGTCAAGGTCGACTGCACAGAAGAAGTCGAGCTTTGCAAAGACTACGGCGTTGAGGGATATCCGACAGTAAAGGTCTTCCGGGGACCGGATAATGTCACACCCTACGGCGGGCAAAGGAAAGCACCTGCGTGAGTAGCCCCACGTTAGCTCGCGGGAGGGGTGACTGACAGATCAATCTAGCATTGTGTCATACATGACCAAGCAGCTGCTGCCCTCTGTCTCTATCCTTACCAAGGATACTCTCGAGGAGTTCAAGACGGCAGACAAGGTCGTTCTGGTCGCCTACTTCGCCGCCGATGACAAATCATCAAACGCCACCTTCAGCGAGGTTGCCGAAATACACCGGGATACGTACCTCTTCGGTGCAACCAGCGATGCCGCTTTGGCAAAGGCCGAAGGCGTCAAGCAACCGTCTATTGTACTGTATAAATCTTTCGATGAGGGCAAAAACACCTTCATGGAGAAATTCGACAAGGCTGCGATTGAGAAGTTTGCCAAGACGGCATCCGTCCCGTTGATTGGGGAAGTTGGTCCGGAGACATACGCTGGTTACATGGGCGTGAGTAGTTCTGCAACATTCTCACCTACCTTGGCGAAGCTGATCATTTTCGGAATAGGCCGGCATCCCCCTTGCGTACATCTTCGCCGAGACCCCTGAGGAGCGTACGGAGTTCGCCGCGTCGCTGAAAGACATCGCACAGAAACACAAGGGTGCCATCAACTTCGCAGTCATCGACGCGAAGGCGTTTGGCTCCCATGCCGGCAACCTGAACCTCGAGGTTGACAAGTGGCCCGCCTTCGCCATCCAGGAGACGGTCAAGAACCAGAAGTTCCCGCTCGATCAGAAGAAGAAGCTCACCGCGAAGGAGATTGGCAAGTTCGTCCAGGACTTCGTCGACGGCAAGATCCAGCCAAGCGTCAAGTCCGAGCCCATTCCTGAGAAGCAAGACGGGCCCGTACATGTGATTGTGGCGCACAACTACAACGACATCGTCATGGACGAGGACAAGGACGTCCTGGTCGAGTTCTACGCCCCATGGTGCGGCCACTGCAAAGCGTACGTTCTCCACTCCTCACTCGAAACCCATCCTCCACAAGCAAGCTGACCGCAAGAACAGTCTTGCACCCAAGTACGAAGAATTAGCCGCCTTCTACTTCAACGACCCGACCTACTCGAAGCAAGTGACCATCGCCAAAGTCGACGCGACCACCAACGACGTTCCCGACGAGGTCGCCGGCTTCCCCACCATCAAACTCTTCCCCGCCGGCGCCAAGTCCGACCCCATCACGTACTCGGGCTCGCGCACCGTCGAGGACCTCGCCACCTTCGTCAAGGAGAACGGCAAGCACAAGGTCGACGCCTACGTCGCCAACGACACCGAGGAGGCTGAGATGCCGGATGCCGAGGAGATGGGCAAGCAGGCGCCCGCCGCGACCGAGAAGGCCAAGTCGGCCGGCGAGAAGGCCAAGGAGAAGGCGACTGAGGGTGTGGGGTCCAAGGTCAAGAGCGTGGTGAGCGAGGCGGCGGAGGCGGTCAAGACTGCGGTGGCGGATACGGACAGTGATGGGGTGGAGCACGATGAACTGTAGGTCTGGGTATGTGGGCTTGGTATACTGTGTGAGTAGGTGGGTGGGTGGATGCGGATGGTGCTAGGGTTCAATGGGAAAAGGGGGGATCCGTGGGACTGTAACTCTTTCGATTGTTATTACGAAAATTCATCTGATGCGGTTGAACGTCATGTACTAGTATCGATTGAATGGGATGGATTCTGCAATGCATTCGATTGGTAGCTTCGTTCGACCTGATGACTGTACGAACGCCCTCCCACAGGCCAGCACGCCAGATAGATCTACTCCATGTCAAACCACGCTTTCTAAGTGAAGCTTCCATGAATGCCGAACAAGCCCTTTCCCCTCCGTCTCATCTCGACGTCCCCTCCACACCTCTCACGTCCCCTCCCCATCCAACCCCACCGCCGGACTCGCGCTCCTTCCCACTCCCCCCGACGGTGGACCACCAGCACCAGCACCAGCACCAGCACCATCACCAGTCCCAGTCCCAGGCCCCATCTTCGGCGGCGGCTTCGGCGGCGGCGGCAACGCACCCGACCCCTTCGCACCCGCCGTCGAAGGGACGAAATCCACCTCCTTGCTCCGCCGCTCGCCCTCCTCGAAATACTCGTCAAACGCCCTACTCGGACTAACCGCAGCGTGGCGCGCCTTCCGCGTCGACGACCCCGTGCGGGCCGTCGTTGCAGCATTCATCGCTGGCGCAGACGCAGGTGTAGAAACGAAGGGGAAAGGCGACGGCACCGAGGACGAAGCAGGGACGCCAGGCAACGGGGGCGGCGCCGCCATTTCCGCCGGGACGAGGAACGCACCGTCGGCGCCGGCCTGTTCCGACCGCGGCCGCTCTCGGCTCGCCTTAGCCTCGTCCTCCTCCTCCGCGCCTCCGTATCGACCCTCCCCACCCCGCCTCCCCGCCTCAAACAGCATCTCACCAGGCGCCTGCATCGGCTCAGCCAACGGCGCCGGCAGGCGATGCAGGGCCCCAAACCCCAGCACGCAACCCAGGGCGCCACTCCCGCCCCAGGCGCGGCTCGGGGTGATGGTGACGAGACGCGCGACGTCGTACTCGGCATTGTAGACGTAGAGGCGGAGGGGGCGGGCGTGGTGGTCGTCGACGAGCTCGGCGAGGCCGGCGTCGCCGCGGACGATGCCGGAGGGGGTGCCGATGATGTAGTCGGCGTAGGGGAGCAGGCCGGCGGCGGAGGCGGGCGAGTGTGGCAGGACGTCGAGGATGTGCCAGACGTCTTCGGTGCTGGACAGGGGGGTCCATTGCAGGGTTAGGCCGAGGGTGTGGGTTGTGAGGGGGACGGGGATGGAGTGGGTGTGGGTTTGTTGGCCCTGCGTGGGGTGGAGATGGGGG
>JAABUU010007153.1_pt1 | contig 11607 bp, 13 predicted proteins | sample 5559301 | NCBI WGS metagenome assembly JAABUU01 (sample SAMN10711884, study PRJNA513360) | rock metagenome | isolation source: Antarctica rocks | place: Antarctica: Victoria Land, Richard Nunatak white
GCCACCGCGAGGCCGACCACCCCGGCGCCGACCACCACGCACTCGACGCTGTCCATGAGTCCTGTCCCGTCGTTGCTGGCGGATGGGGTGTCCGCCTAAGTGATATTCTGGGGCGTTCCCGACTGTTCCAAAATCCCTAACGAATCAGGGATTTCCGCCCAGCTTACGTCCCGCAACGTTTCCGCTTGTGTCCCACTAACCCAACCCTATTTTGGGAACAGTCTTGGGAACACGATCATGTCGGGAAAACTTACCGCAGTGGGCGTGAAGGGGCAATTAAAGCCCGGACGCCACACCGATGGCGGCGGCCTGCACCTCTACGTCAAGGACACCGACCGCCGGACATGGGTGCTCAGGTTCATGCGAGCTGGAAAGAGCCGCGACATGGGGCTGGGCTCCTTCCCAGAGGTGTCCCTGGCCGAAGCACGGGAGAAGGCCGCCACGGCACGCAAGCTGATCCGCGCCGGCGGCGACCCCCTGGACGCCCGCCAGTCCGTCGAGGCTGCCAGGACCGCTGCCGTCGCACACACCTTCCGGGCTGCGGCCGAGGAGCTGATGGCCGACAAGGGCAAGGGCTGGCGCAACCCGAAGCACCGCGCACAGTGGGCCTCGACGCTGCAGAGCTACGCCTTCCCGGTGTTCGGGGACTGGCCGGTGCAGCAGGTCGACAGCGAGGCTGTCATGCGGGTTCTGCGTCCGCTCTGGGATCGAGCACCGGAAACAGGATCGCGCCTTCGCGGCCGGATCGAGGCGGTCCTGGACGCTGCCGCCGCGCGAGGATGGCGTGCCGGGGAGAACCCGGCCCGATGGAAGGGACACCTGGCCTCCCGGCTGCCCTCCCCGCGTAAGGTGAAGGCGACCGAGCACCATCCCGCCTTGCCGTGGGGCGACGTGGCCGGCTTCGTCGCCGAGCTGCGCCAGCGCGAGGGTGTGGCGGCGCGGGCCGTCGAGATGGCGATCCTGACCGCCTGCCGGTCTGGCGAAGTGCGCGGCATGCGCTGGAGCGAGGTCGACCTGGACGCGGCAGTGTGGACAGTGCCTGGCAAGCGGATGAAGGCCGGCAAGCCGCACCGCGTCCCCCTGTCCGTAGCCGCGGTGTTGCTGCTGCGCCAGATGCGTGCAGGGCAACCTGGTGCGGCTGCCCTGGTGTTCCCCGGCGCGAAGGCAGGCGCCGCGCTGTCCGACATGAGCCTGACGGCCGTGCTGCGGCGGATGAACACCGTCCCCGAAGGCCAGACGCCACCCTGGCGCGACGGCGCGACGGGCGAGCCGATCACGGTGCACGGCTTCCGTTCCACGTTCCGGGTCTGGGCTGGCGAGCGAGCCCCCTACCCGCGCGAGGTGGTCGAGGCGGCACTGGCGCACACGCTGAAGGACAAGGTGGAGGCTGCCTATCAGCGATCGGACCTGATGGAGCGGCGCCGGCCACTGATGGAGGAGTGGGCGACGTTCTGCACCGCGGGGGCTCGTGATGGCACCGTCGTGCCCATCAGAGCCTAGAACCAGAAACCTCTAGCAAGCTCTAAAGCATAGGGACCATAGGGGTCATAGGGTCTGCCACAAGCAATATCAACGGGTTAGGTGACGGGAGACACCCCCTATGCACCCCCTATGCACCCCCTATGCCTCTCCGGCCCCCCCCTATGCTCATCGCTGGCGCTGCTAGGTGTCGTCAGGCGTGCTTTGGCTGCATGTTCGGCTCGGCAACCCCGTGTCCGTCGCTGCCTCCAAATACTTTCTGACACACACCAGAACAACACGGCACAGTGTGGCACAGTAATAAGCCTTTTCTGAGCTATCCTCGGTCGCATTTACCCGTGGAAATTGCTTTCCGGCGGGAGGTATAGTCCCGGTCATGAGCCGGATTGGTCCGTATAGCCGCCCACATAACCTGTCCAACATGGACGGTCGCAGCCGGGAAGCGCGAATGCTTCGGCGCGTGCGATCCGAGCTGACGGCGCACGTCGGGGGCAAGCCGTCCGCGACGCAGCGGATGCTGATCGAACGCGCCGCCACCCTGGCGCTGCACGTCGAGACCCTGGACCGCAAGGTGCTTGAGGGTGGGGTGATGTCCGAGCACGACAGCCGGACCTACCTGGCATGGAGCAACAGCCTGACCCGCACGCTGCGCGAGCTGGGGCTGGGCAAGCCGCAGGACGCACCGGGCAACCGGCTGCAAGAGCACCTCGCGAGCAAGGCCGCCGCCTGATGTCCGGCACTGTCGACACGTCTACCCCAGCCCAGCGCGTCGCCTTCCTGGCCCTTGTCGAAGGGTCGGGCGGCGGTGCCCTCCCCGCTGCCGCCGCGGCCGTCGCGCAGTGCCCCCTGCGCCTGCCGGAAACGACGGCGGGGCTGCTTGGCCTGCCGGACGGCTCGACCTACGCGCAGGCTGTGGCGCGGCTGCAGTTCCGCTGGGCGTCGGGCCGGGCTGGGTTCTGATGCTCGCCACCGTCACTCGCCCCAGCCGTGCCGACGATGCCGTGTTCGCGCTGCCGCTCGCATACTGCGACTACGGGGTGCCGATCGGCGTGGCGCACCGCCTCCGCCCGTTCGTGGTCGCGATGCGTGCCGAGGGTGCGGACGTGGTGCGCCGGGTCCAGGCTACGCCCCCGCTGCTGCACGAGGACTTCGCCAGGAAGAACGGCGCCGGCCGTGCCGCCGCGCTGTCCAAGATCACCACGCAGATGGCCCGTCCCCCTGTGGCGCGCGAGGGTCGGGTCGCCGTGTGGCGCTACACGGTGGCCACGGCCTCCCCCGTGCCTGGCTACGCCCGGGACGTGGTGGAGGTGCGCTCCGTCTGCGTCGGCAGGCTGCGCGATACCCTGTGCATGCACGAAAGCGCCTGGTGCCTCGGGGCGACCGATCACGCCCTTGCTCGCGTCATGGAACGCGGGACCGATGATCCGCGGGCAGCCCTGCTCGACGCACACGACGCGCTGTGCGGCCTGACCGACGTCGACCTGGCCACCTTGCTCGACATGGAGGCCGTGCTCCTGCGCGCCGGCAGCGGGGCGTTCCTCGGCGCCTTCCACGTCCTGGGCGAGCCGCCGCCGCACCAGCACGACACGTCGGTCTTCTTCCTGGCCGAGACGTGGCTGTCGTTCGATCAGCTCCACCCCGACCAGGAGCGGCAGGTCGCGGCGTTCCGCACCTGCACGCCCCGATATCTGACCGGCCCGCTGTGCCCGCTGCCCCTGCGCGCCGCTTTTACAATGCAGCAGATCCATGGAGACACAACCAATGAGTGATTATCACACCCGCGCCGCCGTGCGGGCGATGCAGGAAATCGCGCAGGCACAGGCCGACGTGGCGCCTGTGGTGGGCAACCTCCCGGCCATGGACAGCGCCGCCGGCGTCTACAGCGCGGCACTCACGCGCATGGGTGTCACCCCCAAGGACGTGCGAGCCGTCTCCGGCACCACTGCTGGTGCCAGGACGATGTTCCAGATCGTTCGTGATCGCTATCGGGGGACAGGTCGCCCGATGGTGGCGATGGACGCGGCGGCAGACGAACGGCGTAAGGCGATGTTCCCCAATTGGGATCGGCTCAAGTGAGCACCGTGGCCATGCTGCGCCGCACGCCCAAGGCGGAGCCTGTCGGGCTTTCCCCGGAGCGCACCGCCCTTGCCGAGGCTATCGCCTATGTGGCGGAGTTGCGTGCCCAGCTCCTCGCCACGCACTCGGCCATCGAGACGGCGCAACCGGCAGTGTGGGCGGCACGCGAGGCCCTGGACGCTGCCCCCGAGCTTGTGGAGCGCGCGAAGGGAAACGCGGTGATCTTCCTTCAGCAGCAGGCCCGCGGACTGGCCCCTGTGGCGCCGCAGACAATCCGCGCAGCCCGCAACCTAGCGGCCGACGCGCAGGACGATCTGGACGCGGCGCGAGTGGCCGTGAAGGCCCTGGAGGCCGAGCGGGACAGTCTCCAGGGACGCCTGCCCTATGCGGAAGACGCGGTGCGCAAGGCAGCCCGCGCCGTGCTGCACGCCGAGGCGGGGGGCGCAGCCTGCGCACTTGTGGCCGAGCTGGCAGCGATGCAGCACGCCATGGCGGCACTTGGCGACACCGTGGAATGGCTGGCCGGCGCGGGTGCATTCACAGTGATTGACCGGCCCGGCGGCCACTATGGCAAGCCGGAGGACGACGCGGTGCGCGAGGCGATCGGCCGGACACACAGCCCGCCCTCCACTTGGAAAGGCATCGTCCGCACGCGGCCCGATCCTGTCACCGCCGGGTGGGCTGCGGCCTTCGCCATGCTCCAGCTCGACGCGACGGCGCCGCTGCCCGTGGTGCCAACCCCGTGAGGCGCAGCATCGCCGTCCCGATCGGCCCCGAGGGCAAGCGCGACGCCGGGCGGGTCAGCAAAGGCCTGTCCGTCCTGTGAACATCCTCGCGGCCCTCGACGACCCGGACCTGTTCGCCCCGCATTTCAAGGGCGACACTTGGCAGGCTTGGCGCGCGTTCCTGGCGGCCCTGTTCGGCCTGCCGATGGACGCTGACACCCTCGCCCTCTACCGCCACCACACCGGGCGCACGGAGGCGCCAGCGCAGGCGTTCACGGAGGCTGCCCTGATCTGTGGCCGTCGCGGCGGCAAGTCCCGTGCGCTCGCCCTGATCGCCGTGTTTCTCGCCACGATGCAGGACGTGACCCCGCACCTGGCGCCGGGCGAGCGGGCGACGATCGCCGTCATCGCCGCCGACAGGAAGCAGGCGCGCAGCATCTTCAGGTTCGCCATGGGCATGCTGACTGAGACCCCCATCCTAGCCGACTTGGTGGAGGACAGCACCGCCGACGCCATCACGCTGCGCAACCGGGTGACGCTGGAGATCGCGACGGCCAGCTTCCGGGTGACGCGCGGCTACACCTTCCTCGCCGTGCTGGCGGACGAGGTGGCGTTCTGGCGTTCGGACGAGACCAGCGCCAACCCGGACGAGGAGATCCTGGCCGCCATCCGGCCGGGCCTGGCGACGATCCCCGGCGCGATGCTGCTACTGGCCAGCTCGCCCTACGCCAAGCGCGGTGCGCTGTATCAGGCATTCCGCGACCACTACGGTCGGGACGGCGCGGACGTGCTGGTCTGGCGCGGCACCACGGCCGAGATGAACCCGCGCATCCCGCAGCGTGTCATCGACGCCGCTTACGAGAAGGATGCCATCGCCGCCTCGGCCGAGTACGGCGCCGAGTTCAGGAACGACATCGCGGCCTTCGTGTCGCGCGAGGTGGTGGACGGGGTGATCGTGCCCGGTCGGCGCGAGACTTTGCCACTGCCCGGCCAGCGCTACGTCGCCTTTGTGGACCCGTCTGGCGGGTCGGCAGATTCCATGACCTTGGCGATCGCGCATGCCGTCGAGGAGCGCACGGACGGGCAGGTGACGCGCCGCGCGGTCCTGGACGTGGTGCGCGAGGTGCGCCCGCCCTTCAGCCCGGAGAGTTGCGTCGCGGAGTTCTGCGCGCTGCTGAAGGAGTATCGCTGCACCGAAGTGACCGGGGACCGCTACGCCGGCGAGTGGCCGAGGGAGCAGTTCCGCAAGCTGGGCGTGACCTACAAGCTGGCGGAGAAGCCGAAGTCGGACATCTACCGCGACCTGCTGCCGCTGCTGAACAGTGGCAAGCTGGAGCTGCTCGACCTGCCCCGGCTGACTGCTCAGCTCTGCGGCCTGGAGCGGCGCACTGCCCGCGGCGGCCGGGACTCGATCGACCATGCACCTGGCGCTCACGACGACCTGGTGAACGCCGTAGCGGGCGCGCTGCTGCTGGTCGGGTCCGCGCGGCAGCCGATGCGCATCAGCGCGGAGTGTCTGGCGCTGGCGAGACAGCCCACCCCATATAGCCGGGCGAGGCCATGGCTGTAATGGGCTGGTACCAAGCGCTAAGCAAAAGCGCGGGTAGGTCGTCGCACAATGTACCGGACGGGAATATCCTGATACACGGATGGTTTCTCAGATCGAGAGAAGCGTGCCGTAGGAGAATATTCTACCACAAGAATGCCTCTCTCAAGCTGCCTACGATAAATTACGTTTGCAGTACCGGCGGGAAGGGCAAGGTGCTGTAGAAGCTCTTTCGCTACCTGAGAGTTCTTCTTCACCATACCAGTCGCTGCCTTTCCCAGACCCTTTTACCCAACGAGACGAACGGCGAAGCCGTCCAGAATGCGTCGTAGAGGTAGCATGTAGGAGGTGTCTGGCTCACGGCCCGCAAAAACTAGACCAATCGCGGATCGTTTACCATCAGTTTCTTGAGTTACGACGAGAGACCCTGAGTCGCCTGGCATAGAAAACGGACCACCCTCACCACGAATTAGGAAGACTGGTTCAAAGAATACCTGCCCTTGAAAGCTCGTTGACTCTTGAGGAGAATGCCAAGCTGTAGTTTTATAGGTCACAGGCAGGGCGCCGGCGACTTCCGACTCAATTCTTCCTTTTGTATGCCCGGTGGTTCTTCCCACTTTTTCGACCAGCATATCCTCTTCAGGATCAAGGACGCTCGTAGGAGTAGCGTAGAAGCTCCCTTGATGTGAACTGATGCGAGCGTTCGGATTAAGGCGGAAAAGCGCCGCGTCGGTATTTTCTGCCAGAGCGTTTACGCCTGAAATCAGGGCACTCGGATCTCCTTGCCTCATTGGCAGAACTGAATGGTGCCATCCCGCGGTAAACGGATCATGAAAGCCGACCTGAACATCCATAATTCCCGGCGCAACAATCGGCAGATCGACACGCGTATTATTACAGCCGCCTGTCACATGATTATTAGTAAGACCATACCTAACACCCTCAGCATCTTCGACAATAGCCCCGAGTGTGCCCGCTGAACGTACGTTTCCCGGACTAATAGACGAACCACAAGCGTATCTATTACCATATAAGCTATACGGCTCACTTCCTAATACATCGAGCGCAGCAGTATCGGTGATCGTAAGAGGTTTTAGCTGTCTGTAAACAACCTTCACACTTCCCGAAACGTTGAAAGGCAATGCTTTCTCTTGAGATTTGAGAACTTTCTTGCTTGTATAAACAAATACGGTGTTTCTTTTTGTATTGAAACCTATTGCTGTAACTGCTTGTCTCTCGAAAGACTCAGTTGCCTCTTCGCTGAATGCTGAGGCGGATTGTTGGTAGACATTTGAATTCGTATCCGTCGAGGAAGATCCTCCTAAACGAAGAAGATTTCTCTCAAAAGCAATCTGACGGAGGGCAAAAGCAACGCTCCGTGCATTTAGCTCAATCAATGACCGGCTTTCTGACATTCTGATCTATCTCCAGTATGACGGTATTGTTTTAATCTACCTAGAATCTTCTTTAAATCACGTTTAAACAGTCGCATTATATTTCAAATAAGTGCGCGACCCGCTAAGGCGATGACACCTGTTGCTTGCAAGCCTTAAGACCGAGTTCAATCAAGCGTCGAGCGGCCTCAGCACGCGGCGGCAAATCAGATTGCCCCCGCCTCCACTCATCGATTTCATCTCCCAATTCCGGAGGGAGACGTAGTTCAAACCGGGTTGGCTTACGTTCCATATACGTAAAATACGCTAACTACGAGTTCTACGTCAAATACGTTGACGATAGCCAGAGGACTACGGTAGCTACGTAGCAGCGGGACGGATTGCTACGAACATTCCGTCCCGCCTAACCGCAACCCGAAGGAATCTCGGATCATGGCTGCTAAATCCACTACCACGCTCGGCATATGCCGGGCAGTGACCGCGCCCTCACGCCGGCAGATCGGCGGCTCCATCCTTGCCGCAGCTTGCGGTGCGGCCTTCGCCGGCGCCGTCGTGCTACCCAACCCGGGCGAGGCGTTCCCGGCAGTGGCCAGCCCGGATACCAGCTTGCTCCGGCTCTGCGCCGCGGCTGCTGAGGCCGACCGGAAGTCCGAGGCGCTGGTGGACGCCGTCAACAACCTACCGTTCTCGGCGCCGGCCTCCAAGGCGGCCTGGGCAGAGGCCCACCGGCTGATGAAGACCTACCACTCCGCCTTGGCCGAGGTGGTCAGGATCACTGCCCACACCCCGGAGGGCCTGCGCGCCAAGGCCGGCTTCCTGCTCGCGCACCTGGAGAACGACGGGGGGGAGAGCGAGATCGCCCGCTCCCTCGCCCGCGACGTGCTGGGGCGGGCCAGCGCATGAGCACCCGGAACCCAATCGCCGCCAGCATGGCCGCCGCCCCGCCTGGGCAGACTGTGGAGGAGTGGGCTCGCACCAGCGTCGAGGGGCGCGTGCTCATGCTGATGCGGAACCTGACGCCAGCCGGGCAGGAAGCCTTCCTGCAAGCCGGCCTGCGCCTGGTGGAAGGCATGCCGCCGCGCGAGGTGGCGCTGCTCGCCTTCCAGGAAGCCGGGATGAGCGAGGCCGAGGTGGCCGAGGCCATGGCCAGCCTACCCACGCCGGCGGGGAAGGCATGAGCATGGCCCAGCACGACACTTACCCCGCTGCAGCCTCAGCCGACGCCAGCCTGCTGGAACTTATCAGCCGATACCGGACTGTGCGGGACGCCAAGCTCGGCGGCTGGCGCACCTACTGTGACGAGACCCTGACGGCCGCGGTCCGCAACGCTGCGCGCGTCGTGTTCCTCGACAGGGCGGACGGCTACTTCGCTCTGGAAGGCGAGATCGTCGAGACGCCGGCACGAACCCCCGAGGGCGCCGTGGCAAAGGCCGTGCTGGCGATCGAGGCCCTGGACCGCAAGCGGCCGATACCGCTGGCGGCGCTGGCGTTCTCCGCCCTGGCCGACCTGATCCCGGAGGAGGTGATCCCTGGCGGCCCGCTCTACCTGCGCGACGGCAACGAGGTCGCCATGCGCGACAGGCACAAGCAAGAGCTGGAGCCGATCGCCGACTTAGATGCCGACCTGCGCAGGGCCTGCGGCGTGTTCCGCCTGGTCGAGCTGGAGATGGTCCGGGTGGACGATCCCGCGGGTGGGCTGACTGACGACGACGCCGAGGCTGTCGCCAAGGCGTTCGGCGAGGCGCTGGTGATGGTGTCGAGGCTGCCGGCGCGCACGGCGAGCGGCCTGCAGGCGAAGGCTGCCGTGTGCCGTGCCGTGCTGAGGGCCGACGAGCCCAAGGCGACGACAGGGGAGTTCGGTGGCCCGGCCCGGCGCCACGACGTGCTCGCCTGGTCGCTGCTGTCCGACATGGCGGAGGTGCGGCCACACGCGCCGGTTGCGGCACCACCAGACCCGGATGCTGAGCTGCTGGCGGTGTGCGCGGAGTTCGACGCCATGGAGCACAGGCGCAACGCGATGTTCGACGACGACACCCTGACCGATGAGGCGAACGCGGCTATCCGGGAGGAGCAGGCACCGCTGGTCGACCGGCTGTGCGAGATGCAGGCGATCACGATCGAGGGCATGCGGGCCAGGGCGCGGTCGCTGGTGCTCTACGACGACGCGGTGATGGAGCGGCATTCCGTCTACACGAACGACCGGATCGTGGCGGCTGTCCTGCGGGACCTGATCGGGGAAGCAGGCGCGTGAGCGCCTGTTGCCTAGCTGCACCCGGCGCGCGATCCTTGACCTCTCTCGGGAAAAGCTTGGCGGAAGCCTCAATGGTCGATGAATCTGAGGCTATTGATGCTGCCACTCAGCAAGAACGTCTTACCTCCGCGTTCTCACGCGCTCACCAGCGCGTAGCGGAAGCGGCAAGTAGCTTCGAAGAAACCGGGAATTCGGTGTTCATCTGGAACGCAATTGCTGCTTTGACCGATCCGGCAATTGCTGGGGTCCTATTTCCTTTGCCGGAGACGGTTCGGAAGTATCTGCATACGGCGGCTCTCGGTGTGCGTGATGCTGCAGTAAGACAACCTAAAGATTTTCAAAGCAATGTGATGAATGCGCTTGCGTTAACAACGAAAAGAAGGGGGCATTCAATCCCCAGAGATTACGCATATACACAATCTCTTACAGCTTTCTTAGGAGTTTATGCTGTGTTTGAGTCCAAGTACGGCTCAGGCAAGGCTTGCGAGATGATCGGAGCAGCTACAAACACTTCTGCGGTCTCTGCGCGCGTAAACGTGACAAAGGCTTTGAATTTGCTAAACAGAATCAGGCGTGGCGCTCGTTTAGAGCCTGTATCAGTGTCTTACATCCCAGATTGCGTAAAGGATATTCATGGGAATATTCTGCCAGACGGATTTCTCATTACGGCGCTTGTAAAAGGTGCGCCACACAACTACTGGCGCAGAAACGGCGTGTAAGGATTTTCGTTCGCTCAAGCAAATTATCAATTGTCAAGAAGAAAAGAACGGTCCTTCTTAACGTCTCGCGATGCGCCGTTTACCTCGTCAATGTTCCCCGGCGGCTCGGACCGCGTTCCACTGCACAGGGGAATATCAATGCAGACCCACCCGATTGCTCCGCTCATGGTGCCGCTCCCGCAGGCGCCGGCCGTCACTGGCTTGTCGCGTTCCGCGCTCTACCGCGCGGCGGGCCGTGGTGAGATCCGCTTGGTGAAGCTCGGCCGCAGCACGCTGGTCGACTTGGCCAGCGTCCGCGCTTTCTTGACCAGCCTGCCGGACGCAAAGGTCCGCACTGCCTAGCTGAAATGAAACCGCCGGCCTCGTGCACGACCACGAAAACCGGCGGGGACACGTAGCAACTGACCTGACGATCGGAAGATACGCGTTCCTCGCGGCCGTTTCCAGCACGAACAAGCCGGCATGCAGGGATATCCGCATGTCTTTCTTCAACTATCCGGGCCTCCGCCCGATCTCCGTCTTCACCAGCCCGGCGCAGAGCTTTGCCGGCCCTTACGACAAGCCGCTCACGCCCGCCGTGCTCGACGCCATGGCCGGGATCGAGCTCCAGCATGGGCACCACGTCCGGGCGGAATACCTCGCCAATCGGGCAGCCGAACTGCGGGAGGTGGGGCGATGAGCCCCGCCACCTCTTATCCGGCTAGCCGGATAAAGCGCGTCCGTGCCACGCAGCAGGAGGTGCAGGCCCGCCGAGCCGCACTACTAGGCATCATTCGCGGGATGAAGCCCATGACGGTCCGCCAGTGCTTCTATCAGGCGACCGTGCGCAACCTCGTCGACAAGAGCGAGGCCGGCTACGACAAGGTGCAGACCGACCTGGTGGTGATGCGCCGGTCGGGGGCCCTGCCCTACGACTGGCTGGCCGACAACACGCGGTGGCAGCGCAAGCCGACCACCTACGCCAGCATCGACGAGGCGCTGAAGGAGACGGCGCGGTTCTACCGCAAGGCGCTGTGGACGTCGGCGGCCACCTACGTCGAGGTGTGGCTGGAGAAGGACGCGCTCTCCGGCGTAATCTTCCCGGTGACCTCGCTCTACGACGTGCCGCTGATGGTGGCGCGGGGCTACGCCAGCCTGTCGTTCCTGCATGGTGCCGCCGAGTACATCAACGAGCTCGACGTGCCCGCCTACATCTACCACCTGGGCGACTTCGACCCCTCTGGCGTGAACGCCGCAGAGAAGATCGAGCAGATCCTGCGCGACCTGGCGCCACGCGCGGACATCCACTTCGAGCGGATTGCCGTCACCCCCGCGCAGATCCAGGCCTGGGGGCTGCCGACGCGGCCGACGAAGCAGACGGACAGCCGCGCGAAAGGGTTCGGCGACGTGTCCGTCGAGCTCGACGCGATCGAGCCGG
>JAABUU010007155.1_pt1 | contig 11600 bp, 6 predicted proteins | sample 5559301 | NCBI WGS metagenome assembly JAABUU01 (sample SAMN10711884, study PRJNA513360) | rock metagenome | isolation source: Antarctica rocks | place: Antarctica: Victoria Land, Richard Nunatak white
CATCCGCGCGCAGCAGGGATGAGCGCACCGAAACAGTCTCGTTGCGCGCGCCGCCCAAAGCGACATGGATGTCAAACTGCGGGTCAAAGCTGTCCTGCGTGGTTTCGGCGACGGTGTAGGTGAGGCTGATGCCGCCCGTGGAGTCGCGCTCCGTGGTCAGCTTGACGCCGCCATTGAAGTAGCCCAGCCCGCGAATGGCGACCAGGTCGCGCTGAGCCGACGCGGGGTCAAACTCCTGTCCGACCTTTTGGGTGACAACGGCCAGTATCTTGGGCGTGGAAACACTTTCGCCCCCGGCATGGGCGATGCTGATGCGCGCAATGCGTCCGGTCGGCTCAGTCACCGAGGGAACAGTGCCGCTGGCGTGGGAGATAACCAGCGGATTGCCCGCACTGGTGGCGATGCGGGGCGAAAGCCACGGCCCGGTCAAAGAGATTTGGCCGTCCAAAGTGCCGCGCGCGCCGCTGTTGAATGTTTGGGCGAGCAGGGTCTGCTTGCCGGTTTCGTCCAGGGTAAAGCCGGTCGCCCGCACTCGCAAGTCGGCCTGGGTCAAAGTGCCGCCGCCCGAAACAAACACCGTGCCGCCTTTGGACGATTGCGCAGCCAGGCTTTGCACCGTGATGCGGCCCCCGCCAACAAGAATGCGCCCGCCGATTTTAGCAAGGCTTGTGCCGAAGCCGGCCAGGCCCACAGACGCATTGGCAATGTCCACCTGCCCCTGCAAAGTCTGGTTTGCGCTAACGCTGACGGCAGCCGTGAGTGCCCCGCCGGTGCGCGCCGGGTCAATGAGCGACGGGCTGAGCAGGGCCAGCACAGATAGGTCGGCCACCTGCAGCTTGGCTTGCAGCGGCTGATCGGTCTGCGCGGCAAGCAGGGTCTGCACAGTCGCGGCGGACAGGTTGAGCGGCAGCGTGCCGCTTAAAGTCGCCACGGGCCTGCCGCCCTTGAAGGCTGCAAGGTCGCTGACAGAAAGCAGGCGCACGGAGCCTTGAGGCGCGCGCGTTAGGGTGACCGCGCCGGTGCGGATGCTGTCCAGCGCGTAGCGGCGGGCATCGCTGCCGTCCTGCCCGCCCAGGTCCAGGGCAGGCTTGTCCAGGTCAAGCGACCCAATCAAGTCAGGAGAATAGGTGGGGCCGCTCGCCTGCACCGACAAGGCACTCACCGTGCCGGACAATCGCCGGGCGCTGCCGTCCTGCCCGCGCGGCACCAGGACGTTGAACAGGCTCAGCGGAATGTTGGACGCATCCAGGGACGCATCCAGGCTGCCATCCAAGTTTGCGGTGCCCGAGGCATGCAGGCTGGCGGCCTGCGCGCGGGCATCCAGCGTATCTAGGGTAATCAAACGCCCTGCCAGGCTGCCTGACGCCAGCACGGTCGGCACGAGGATGCCGTCCGCGCGCAGATTGATCACCTGAGCCTGGGCGCGCACGAAGGGCTTCGTGCCGCCAGCAAAGGTGCCGGTTAGCTGCGCGCTGTCCGCGCCGCTGCCCTCCCCTGCCGTAATACGCGAGGCGAGCAAAGTTCCGGCAATCTGCGGGGCATCCAGCGTGCCGCCCACCGTGAGATTGGGAATGGACAATGTGGCGTCAGGCGAGAACGGCAAGGCATCCAGGGACGCGAGGAACTTTTGCGCGGCGGGCGTTTTGGCAAAGCGGCTCGCGCGCACTGTGTCTACAATGTGCGAAAAGTGTTCAGGCGCATCGGCAGGGATGGACGCGGAAAGCGCGATGGCGCGAGGCTGATTGGCATGGCCAGGAAGAGGCAGGGCCAGCCGCACATCTTTAACGACATAGGTAATCGGGCGCGGGGCGGGAGCGATTGGATTGCCTTCGGCATCCGTGTCGCCGGGCAGAAACGACAGCACCAGGGGCGCTGGGGTTTGTGTGAACACGCCATTGGCATAGCGTCCTGCTAGGGAAAGCGGGGCAATATTCTGACCGTCAATGCCCAGGCTCTGGCCGGACACGCTAAGCGCGCCCGTAGGCGATTGGAGCGTGCCGCCGAGTGTGCCGTTGAATGCTAAAATGCCCTTCAGGTCGGCATACGAGCTAAACAAGGGCCGGAACAAATCAACGTTGACGTTTGTGCCGCTCACAGCGGCGGCAAGGCGTCCGGTGCCAGGGCTGAACTGGCCCCGTGCCTGGACGCTCGCCCTGCCTTCCACGCGCGCAAAGCCGTTGTCCACGCGCACAGTCCCGTGGTTGTAGGCGACGCTGGCCCCAAGCTTGTCAAAGCGATACGCATCAATGGTGGCGTCCGTGACTGTGGCCTGCCCGGTCACCTGGGGATTGTTGACCCGGCCCGCGATGCGGAATGCCCCCTGCGCCGTGCCTGTCAGCGTCGGCAGGTTCAGCGGGGCGGCAGAAGTGCGGCCATGCCCCCCCGCACGCGCCTGCACGGTTTGGGCGAGGGACAGAAAGTCCTGCACGTCGCCCTGCGCAAAAGAAACATTGAGCGCCAGCAGCGGATTGCCGGACGCAAGCTGGGACACGCGGCCTGACACGCGCGCTTCGGTCGGGAAGCGCCGCACGACTACGTTCTGCAAGGTCGCGCTGTCTACACCCACCGCGAAGCTGCCGGTCAGGGCATCCACGCCTATGCCATCGAACTTGCCGTTGTACACCTGCGTGGTGCCGGCCACGCGGGGCGTGGCAAGCCGCCCTGTCACGCGCGCCTGCGCATACGCCAGCCCGCTCACGGGCAGCTTGGCATACGGGGCAAGCAGCGTGGAAAGGTTCGCGCCGCTGGCGCTCACAGCGAGGTTCCAGGCGGCATTGGGCGTGGTGGGCACGCGCCCGCTGACTGTCGCCGCCCCGCCGTGCCCGTCCTGCACGACGGCCCGGCGCACGACAACATCTGTGCCGGGCGTCCAGGCGATGCGTCCGCGCACGGAGCCAAGCGTTGTGCGCTGCACGCGAGGGTGGTCTATCACCACATTGGCGACCAGGGACAGCGGCGCATTCGGCCCGCCATTGGTGGAGCGCGATAAGAACTCCGCGCTTCCTATCCCGCTCAGATTGAGGGCCGTGCGGCCCGGCGTCGGCGGCAGGTGCAGGCGCGACACTTGGACGCCGGACACGCGCCCGCCAATGGCGATGGATGGCACCAGCGACTGCGTGTTAACCGTCGCCCGCAGCACGCCCTGCCCGCCCGCCGCAAGCTGGAAGCCGACCGTGGGCAGAGACAGCACATTGTTGGCGTACAAGACGCGCCCGCGCACATCCGTTGCCGCGTTGCCCTGGTAGGCAATGCGCGGGATGCGCACGTTGGCGCTGACGACAGGAAAGTCCGCCGAGCCGGTAATCTGCGCCGTCGCCGACCCGGTGCTGAGCGTCACGCCCGGCGGCACATGAATGGCAGGCAGAACGCGCAGCAGGGGGTTCGGGTTGATGTGGCTGCCGGAGGCCGTGAATGCCAGCTGCGGGCGGTACAAGTCAAACACCGTCCCGTGGAACGACACGCCCTGCCCTGCCGCACGGCCTGCACCGTCAATGCTGACGCCTGCCCCGGTAAACAAGGCCGTGCCGCCGATACCACTCAGGGGCAGATGGCGCACGCGCGGGTCTACTAGAGAGATTGCTACATTGGAGAAGTTGACGCGGCCCGACAGGTCAATGGGCGCATTGGGCAGCGGCTTGCGCAGAACGGCGGCGATCAAATCTAAGTTTGCGCGGCCCCGCGTGATGCGTCCCTGCGGAAAGGCCTTGAAGTAATCCGCCCAGTAGGCGGCGTCGGCATCGGACACCTGGGCCGACACGCGGTAGCGCGACGACATCAGGCGCGACGCATCGCCCTGAATACTCACATTCGCCAGACGCTCCGACCTCCCCTGCCCCGTGCCTGCAAAGTATACATACCGCTCGGAGCTGCAGTTGACGACGGTGTTGACAGCATACAGGGTGTTGAGGGCGGGGCGCTCGCGCAGGCGGGCGGGAGCGACATAATCGCGGAAATGCAGTGTGCCGTTATGCACAATCACGGTGCCCACAAATGGCTTGCTGTTGCTTTTAGGGCGCGATTTGATAATGTCGCTGATATTAAACTGCGCATTGGAAAAGCGCTCAAACAGCACCGTGGGGCTGTCCACCACAACGTCGCCGATAGCATGGGCGGCACTGCGCGGGTCAAACAGCAGCGAGTGCAGGCGATAATGCACCGACACGCGGCGGGCAGTCAGCGCGGCCTCCCCGCCGCTCAGCGCAAACGTGGCGCGGTTGGAAACGGCAACGTTGTCTAGGATGACGACGCCCGGCTTGAAAGTAATCCGTCCGAGCCGCACCTCATGGTGAAGCTGCTGCCCGGCAATATCGGCCACTATGGGGGAAAGGTTTGCGCGCACCAGCCGCGCCACGCCGCCCAGATACACCCCCGAGGCCCCCAGCAGGCCAAGCAGAGGCACCCACAACACCAAACGCCCAAGAACGCGGGCGATGCGGGGCGGCTTGGGCGGGCGAGCGGCGATAGCAGAGCGTTTTGGGTTCATGGAAGGGCTGGGCAGGCCCCTGCTTAGGCAGCCTCCGGCTGTGCTAGGCGAGGGGTGAAAGAGGCAGCGTCCTGGCTGGCAAGAAACTTGTCGCTGAACTCTTTGGCATTGTACGACGAGCGGATAAACGGGCCGCTGGCGACAAACAAAAAGCCCATTTCTTCGCCGATGGCTTTGTACTCGGCGAACACGTCCGGGTGGACATATTCCACCACGTCCAAATAGTTCTTGCCGGGCTTGAGATACTGGCCGATAGTCACCGCGTCCACGCCGTAGGCTTTCAGGTCCTGCATCAGCGCGACCACTTCGTCTTTGGTTTCGCCCAGGCCCACCATCAGGCCGGATTTGGTGTAGATGGACGGGTCGGCGGCTTTGACATATTCCAGCAATTGCAGCGAGCGGATGTAGCGGGCCTGCGGACGCACCTTGCGGTACAGGCGGGGCACGGTTTCAATGTTGTGGTTGAAGATGTGCGGCTTGGCATCTACGACGGTCTGAATGTTGGCTTTGTTCCCTAAAAAGTCCGGGGTCAGCACTTCCACGATGGAATGGGGCAGCAGGGCACGCAGGTGCCGAATGGTTTGGGCAAAGTGATGCGACCCGCCATCAGCCAGTTCGTCTCTGTTGACGCTCGTGACAACCGTGTGCTTCAATCCCAGCGCCAGCGCGCTTTCGGCCACGCGGCGCGGCTCGTCGGGGTCTAGCGCCCCGCCTTTGCCGGTCTTGACAGCGCAAAAGCGGCAGGAGCGCGTGCACGTATCGCCCAAAATCATAAAGGTTGCGGTCTTTTTGCTCCAGCATTCGCCCAAATTGGGGCAGCGCGCCTCCTCGCAGACAGTCACCAGGTTGTTGGCGCGCATCAAGGACTGCACCTCGTCAATCCCCTGGCGCTTGGGCACTTTGATGGTCAGCCATTCGGGAATGCGCCGCCCTGTCCGGGGGGCATTGACAGGCAGCGGCGCGGCGGAAGTCGGCAGGTCAAGCTGGATTAATTGGCTCATAGGAACACGCTTTCTTAAGTGATATTATAGCCCGCCGCGCGCGCTAAAGTCAACGAAGCGAGAGGCGGCAGGAGTGTCCATGACCGCTCAGGCGCTTCTGCGCATCGCGCTGACGCCGTTTGATACGCGCTGCCCGCTTGTTTCCACCGCTGGTTAAGCCTGTCCTAACGACGGAAAGATTTGTTCCGTCGTTGGAACGCGCTGACAAGGGGTGAGAAAGCCCTGGGCTGCGCCTGCGGGGGCGGTTGACGCCGCGGGGGGTTTTGGCTTATACTGAGGCAGTCCAAACGTCTGCTGCGGGGAGGCTGGGAAAATGGCCGTCAAAGAAACCGAAATAGCGACCACAGACTCGCCAGTTTCAACGGTAACACTGGGAGCGGCCCCAAGCCTGTCTGACACTCAGTGCAGATGGCAGTACATTTTACGGAACCACTACCTAAAAAACTTACGGAACCACAAAAAAACGGGCCTATGCGCTTCAGATGAAGGCCGCGAATACAAACCGTTTCAAGCCAAAGCATGCTGGCGTGGAACAGGCGGCTTCTGCTTAGCCGGTGCTTGGCTGATACTTGAAAACATTCTCCAAAATGCACAATATATGATTGGCGGTGTTGCGCCGATTCCCTGAACAATGTGCTATCATATATCCAACTGGTTATATATCGCTGTTTGGAGGGCTTCACTTGTCCGCTGCTCAAAATCCGTCGCTTGCGCTCAAAGCGAAGCTGTTCCGGGGCCTAGCTGATCGCTCGCGCCTGGCGATTCTGGACTTGCTACGCTTCGGGGCAAAGACGGTTTCCGAGATTGTCTTACTGACCGGCCTTTCTCAGCCGAACGCTTCGGGGCATCTGACGTGCCTTAAAGAGTGCGGCTTGCTTACCAGTCGGCAGGAAGGGCGGCGCGTAATCTACGCCCTGGCAAGCCCGCACATGACGGCGCTTATGGAAGCCGCCGAAAGTATCCTTTCCGGCGTCAGCGAACGGGTTTCCTGCTGCTCAAACTATGACTGCAAAACCGCTCAAAAATGTGTCAGTGATAGAAAATGCGCGTCGTCCGTTTCGGTCGCTCCGTCTGCGCTCAATCGGGGTGCGGTTAGACTTCCTCTTGCAGAGGGTTAGTATCAGGCAAGCATAATGGCTAATTCGAGTAGTGTTGCTGCTGTTAATCTGGATCGGGGCAGGCTGCGCGGCATTCCGTATGCAAAACCCGTTCTCGGCGTCCTGGCCGCGCTCGTGGTGGTCGGCGTGATGATCTGGCAGGCCGTCGCCGCAAGCGGAACGCCTGCCCCCTTGCACAAGGGCATAAGCCCTGCCGCTATGGTGCTGAGTACCGGGGCGCTGGTGTTCCGGGAGGGTTTGGAAGCAATTCTCGTGCTGGCGGCGGTGACGGCGGGCATGGCGCGGGGCAAGCAAAAAGATTACCTGCGGGCGGTTCCAGTCGGCGCGTTCCTGGCGTTCCTGGCGACAATTGCAACCTGGTTCGTGGTGGTGGCGATTATCTCCCACGTCAACGCGCCGGAGATGGCTATCCAGGCGGCAACCGGCCTCCTGGCTATCGTCGTGCTGCTGGTCGTGATGAACTGGTTTTTCCATAAGCTGTATTGGACAGGCTGGATTGCCAATCACAGCAACCGCCGCAAGCGCATTATGGAAACCACAGCCGACTCCCGCGCGGCAACCTTCCTGGGCCTGGCCTTGCTCGGCTTCACCGCCATCTACCGAGAAGGTTTTGAGGTTGTTCTGTTCCTGCAGGATTTGCGGCTCAAGGCCGGAAACTTCTTGATCCTGGAAGGCGCGGGCCTCGGCTTGGTCTTGACGCTGATTGTGGCCGCGCTTACCTTCACCGGGAACAAGTTCCTGCCCTACAAAAAGATGCTGATTGTCACGGGTGGGCTGCTCGGCGTCGTGCTACTCGTGATGGTGGGCGAAAGCGTTCAGGAGATGCAGCAGGCAGGGTGGCTGGCGACAACGCCCGTCAACCTTCCCGTTCCAGGCTGGATGGGCCTCTGGTTCTCGATCTTCCCGAACGTGCAAAGCCTGGCCGCCCAAGCGGGGGCGGCAGCGCTGGTCATTGGGTCTTATGTACTGGTTCCGTATGTAAGCGCCTGGCGCTCCCGAAACCGAAAAGAGACGTTCTGCGGTCGCTGATGCGAAAGGAAAAACGATGTCAACTCTGGCGCTCCCTTTAGGGGCTGGTAAAATCAAGAGCGTGCAGCGGTCGCGGGTGGCCGTGCATCCGTTGCTTGCTCCAAAACGGCTGCTGCAACTGGCGCTGATCGCCCTGGTCGTGGTTCCTATTCCGAGTGATGACGGCCCTTTCAAGCCTCATGCGGCTCCCGTTGCACAAGCAAAACCCGCCATGTATCTGGCGGCGAAAGTCAACCGATAAACTCCGCAAGTCCGGCCATTTCTCCCGCCCGCAATATGCGAGCTGCGCTGCGGCTAGAAGTCCTTTCTATTGGATGGATGCTCATAGAGGCGTCGGTCTCCATTGGAGCAGGGATAGTGGCCGGAAGTGTGCTGCTGCTGGCCTTCGGCGTGGATAGCATTATTGAACTGCTCTCGGCGGGCGTTCTCTTTCACCGGCTCAGAAAAGAAGCGGGCGGCACGGCCAATGCTGCGGAGATTGAAGCCCTGGAACATCGCGCGGCCCGGATCGCGGGTTATTTGCTTTATGCCCTGGCTGCCTATGTCGTGCTGCAATCCGGCTATGGGCTGCTGCATCGCCACACGGCGGAAACCTCCGGGGTTGGCCTTGCCGTCGCACTCGTGGCCGCGCTTGGTATGCCGGTGCTGGCGCGGGCAAAAATCCGGGTCGCGGATCGCATCGGCAGTCAGGCGCTGCGGGCCGATGCTATGGAAACTTTCACCTGTGGTTTCCTGTCGTGGGTGCTGCTGGCAGGGCTGGCTGCAAACGCCCTGCTGCATTGGTGGTGGTTGGACAGCGTGGCCGCGCTCGTGTTGGTTCCGTTTCTCATAAAAGAGGGCCGCGAAGCAATAAGGGGCGGGTGTAGCTGCGGTGCTGATTAGGGCTGCTCATCCTGCTTCGCTCATTTCAGCCCGGCCTGTCCTGCGTGGATGGGCAAGGCTTGTTTGTGGCGGCGGTTGACACAGCAGGGCGTTTTGGCTGATACTGAGCAGCAAACATAGCTGCTGCCGGGAGGTTGGGGAAATGGCCGTCAAAGAAACTGAAATCGCAGCAAACAAGGTCATCGACAAAAAGTGGCTGCAAGAGCAATTCGCTGAGATGGACGCGCGCACCGGCTTCGTGGTTGACAAAACCATGACAATTGAAAAGATGCGCAAGCTGATGCTGGAAAGCGGCGTTCGCCCTGAAGACAACATTCTCTCGCAAGGCATTCTGCGGGAGCGTTATCCCGACGATTTCCCCGATGACCTAGACGAATGAGAAGAAACTGTTGGTTTGCACTGTAGCAGCATTGGACGTGCCCGCACTTTCCCGTTGACAAACGCGCGGCAAGGACGCTATAATAATCCCGACCCTGCTGACGTGCGCCGAAGTGGCGGAATGGTAGACGCGGAGGTCTCAAAAACCTTTGAGGGTGACCTCGTGGGGGTTCGAGTCCCCCCTTCGGCACCAGGGCAGAACAAACACCGCGGCTGACAAGATTTGTCAGCCGCGGTGTTTGTTTTTTTCACCCTGGGACTGCCCTGGCCGCAACTCGGCCTTGGCTCAAAAACAACTTTGCAGGGGCGTGAACATGCTTGACACGCGCGTCGTCCTATGTGGTATACTACGCTTGTAGCAATCTCCGACCAAGCTAGTCGGCATTACACAGTGGCACAGAACGGCGGCTTACGCGCATGGCATCGGCAATAGCAATTGACAACGCAACACAATCGCGGTTTCTGCAAGTCCTGCAATCCCTGCGCTCGCGGCGGCCCCAAGGGCTGCCGATGCGCGGCGAGCCGGATGCGACCGGCCATGTAGAAATGCCGCTCAGCCGGATGCAGCCGGGCGAGGTCGGGCATATTTTGTCGCTTTGCACCGAGTGCGCCGCCCGTCCGCACCTGCTGGAAATGGGTTTCACGCCGGGCACGGAGGTTGAGTTTGTGCGTGTTGCGCCGCTCCAAGACCCGATGACGGTGCGCATTCGCGGCTATCAATTGTCTTTGCGACGGCGCGAGGCCGAGGCGGTGTGGGTGCGCGTGTGCCCCCCGGACTTTGACGACATCGGGGCGGAGCCTGCTCCCGCCGATGCCGATGCAGGTGAGTGATGAATGCTGTTTTGGGGCGCTCCCCGGCGGCTCCCGCCCCAGCCCTTCAACCCCTCTACGCCCTGGTGGGCAACCCAAACTGCGGCAAAACAACAGTGTTTAACGCGCTCACGGGCCTGCGCCAGAAAGTGGGCAACTATCCGGGCGTGACTGTTGAGAAGAAGGAAGGCCGTCTGCGCCTGCCGGACGGGCACGCCGCGCGCCTGATTGACCTTCCCGGCCTGTATTCGCTCACCCCGCGCTCCCCTGACGAGGCGATTGCCCGCGACGTGCTGCTCGGTCACCGCACCGATGTCGCGCAGCCGCAAGGCATTATCCATGTCGTGGATGCGTCTAATCTAGAACGCAACCTGTACCTATCTTCGCAGCTGCTGGAACTTGGCCTGCCCACCGTGGTGGTGCTGACAATGACCGATCTAGCCGCAAAGTCGGGGCGAACCATAGATGTGGACGCCTTGTCCAGGGCCTTGGGCGTGCCAGTCGTGCCTGTTGTCGCCGCGCAAAAGATGGGCCTGGATACGCTGATTGAGGCGATAGAGCGCCTGCCGCAGACGCCTGCCCCGCCTGCGCGCGACTGGTTCCTGCCGTCTGCCGCCGAAGAAAAAGTGGGCGAGCTGTCCCGCCTGCTGGAAACAACGCACGGCACCCCGCATGGGCAAAGCGCCTCGGAAGCCGTGGGCCTGCTGATGCAAGCCAATATGCGTCCTGAAGAAGCCGGGCGGTGGTCGCCTGAGATTGTCAATCATATCGAGGCCGACCAGGCAAAGCTTGGCGCATTAGGCATTGACTTTGCGGGCGTAGTTGTGGAGGCCCGCTATGCCTGGGCGCGCCGCATTGCCGAACAACTCTTGGTGAAGACGCCCCGTAAAGGGCGGCGCATTACGGGCACGGAGAAGATAGACAACGTTTTAATGCACCCGGTCTGGGGCTATGTCATCTTCTTCGGCGTGATGGCATTCGTCTTTCAGACCATCTTCACCCTAGCGCAAATCCCCATGAACTGGATCGGGTCGGGCGTGAGCGCATTGCAGGCCCTGGTCACCACGCACATGCCGCACGGCGACTTGCAGGACTTGCTGGTCAACGGCATCATTGCCGGCGTCGGCACCACCATCACGTTCCTGCCGCAAATACTCTTGCTGTTCTTCTTTATCGCGCTTTTAGAAGACACGGGGTATATGGCACGCGCGGCGTTCCTCATGGACAAGGTGATGTCTAAAGTGGGGCTGCACGGCAAATCATTTATCCCGCTCTTGTCTTCGTTCGCCTGCGCCATTCCGGGCATCATGGCGACCCGCACCATTGACGACAAGAAGTCGCGGCTGGTCACTATCTTAGTCGCGCCATTGATGTCGTGTTCGGCCCGTATTCCTGTCTACACGCTGATGATTGCAGCGTTTATTCCCAACCGGCATGTGCTGGGCATCTTTACTCTGCCGGGCCTGACCATGATGGCGATGTATTTCTTAGGCACGGTGGCGGCCTTCGGAATGGCCTGGCTGTTCAAGAAGACTTTGCTGAAGGGTCCTGCGCCTGTGTTCTTTTTGGAGATGCCTCCGTACCATAAGCCCAACCCGCGCACAGTTCTGATGACCATGCTGGAGCGCGCGTGGCTGTTCCTGCGCCGGGCCGGAACACTGATTTTGAGCATCAGCATATTGCTGTGGTTCTTGTCGTCGTACCCCAAGGCTCCTGCCCACACGCCGCCCGCCCAGCAGATGGCACATTCGTTTGCGGGCGATGCAGGCCGTGCGCTGGAGCCGGTCATTAGGCCGCTAGGCTTTGACTGGCGCATCGGCGTGAGTTTGGTGTCGTCGTTTGTGGCCCGAGAAGTGTTTGTGTCGTCCATGGGGACGATCTACAGCGTGGGGGATCGCA
>JAABUU010007157.1_pt1 | contig 11596 bp, 8 predicted proteins | sample 5559301 | NCBI WGS metagenome assembly JAABUU01 (sample SAMN10711884, study PRJNA513360) | rock metagenome | isolation source: Antarctica rocks | place: Antarctica: Victoria Land, Richard Nunatak white
AAATGTCTAAAGCTTGTTCAAGGGCTGACATGTTGTCCATGATTGGTGTTTAGGTGAAGAGGCTCTCAGCAGATCAAGGTACACTGGGAGACTGGGATGTGAAGGCAGGCTGCTGATGCTGCACCAACAATGCATGGCAGAAGTGTCATCGATTTTATGGGAAAAAAGACCCTCATTGCAAAATCAATGATGTTTTGACATCGCACAACTTGCCGGGTCAATTCTGTCTCAGATGAACCCCACTGAACAGAAAGCATTCAGGCAGCTGCAGCAATGCGCCAGCAAATTGGTTTCACAGAATCAGCTGTCTGGCTGGGCTGTGAAAAGTGGTAGGCAAGGAGTCTACTACTTGCATGAGGGTAGCTCTCTTGCATTCCACACCCTGGGGGCTGCCAGAGTGGCAGTGCAAGCCTTGAGCCAGGTTAATCAGAGTGGCATCACAGGCAATGTGGCTCAAGAGGATGATGATGCTGATGAAGAGAGGGCTGAGGTTCTCAATCTTTGCTCCTGTCTGGATGGGGTGGTTGGTCAGCTGCAGAAGCAAATGAAGACCCTGCAGTCATACCAAAGGCAGCCTCAGGAAACTGCAGAGAACTCTTGGGTTGTTCAAAATAAGATTGTAGATATGTATGACATGTGTGCATATGTGCATGTTGACAAGGCAAGCCTGGCACTGACACAAGAAGACACTCTCTTGCAAAGATCAACAAAGCTGCGTTGTCAACTCCTGTTGGCTACATGTGCAGTTTTTGCCCAAAAGTTATTGCACAGATCGAGCTACACATCAGGGTATAGACAGCACTGCATGTACACATTACTGCAAGAGCTGAGGCACACTGGTGCAGACAACCCTGCTCTGGGTATGCTTGTTGAGCCTTTGCTGCCTCAAGCTTGGAGGAAAGAGCTTGACAAGCAAAAGCTTTTGAAAGGTGATGTTGACACTGACCTGTTTGCAATAGACACTGGTGAACAAGATACAGCACAAGCCTCTGAGGAGGAAGGCTCACCCTTGCATGATGACTCCATTATCCTTGAGGGCCCTGAAATGGCCAACTTGAAAGTAGCAAAGATTTCTGATGCTCTGGACCTTGTTCCTGTGTGCAAAAGAGAACTTGTAGAACATACAATAGGACATGCTATAGGTCAAGGGCTGGACAGTTTGATGGAATGCTGCAAAGTCTTTGAGAGCAAATATGCTAACAGGAAGTATCATCAGGCTTGGCTGTGTGCTTTGAAGCAAGCCATCTTTGTAGGTGATTCAGCTGAACAAGAACACTCTGAGGACCATTTGTTGCAAGGAGCTCCCTGAAGACTTGTCGCACAACATCTTGTAAATCAACCATATACTCATGCTGGCTTGCTTGACAAGCAAATTTGGTATAAAAAGATGTCAGTAAAAGCAAATTTGCCAGTTCAAATAATTTGCAAATAGCAAATTGGTCTGAGAAGGCAACAGAATTCACAGCCAATATGCCGATACCTATTTGAAGCTATATATCCATGAACATGACTCTTTGATTTGTAATTCACGTCTTAACAAATTTTACTGTTTGCTTTTGATGGCATGTCAGATTCTCAAACTTGTGAACCTGATTGTATGCTAATTTTGATATTGTTAGGATCTCAGCTGGATCCTAACCTCAACAAATTTTCACACATGTAGCCAGAGCCTGCATGACAGATATTGCTCATGTGGATTTCATGATACAAGCGATCCTGAGAGCTGATCACCTGAATGAGGAGACTCGCATGGGCTACTCCAAGAGTTTGGCTCCTATCGCAACAGCAGCCAGGAACAAAACACTTCTTCATGCCTGTGTAACACAAGTGCTGCAGTGTGATGATGGTGAGGTTGCTAAACGACCTGATGCAACAGGTCGCACCAGATGAGATCTTGCTCCCAACTGACAGTATTGCAGCAGGGGTCCTGATCCTGAGAGAGTTCAAGACCCAAGATCGAAAGCATTCAGTGCTGTACACCAGGTCTTTGGGGATCAGCCGACAAAGGAGCTGAGAGCTAGTCTTGAGACAGATCCCTGACCTTAGTTGTTCTAAAAGCACCAGTGCAAGGCCATACACTCACAGTGCATTTGCCAATGCAAGGCGTACCTTGCAAAAACTTTTCGGAAAGCCTTGCACGCTGACGTTGCTGAGACACAGCTCCACAAGTCACACGCTGGCCTACGGTCAGCTGACCACCAGAGGTTGGGTGCAACTGGTCGCCGGAATGTGCCATCCACCTGCGACGCAAGCACACTGTCAGTGAATAGAGCCGAGACAAAGAAGCAACAGATCCTCGGTTGGAAACAATATGTTTTCGGAGACTTGTATGCGAAGCTTGAAGCTTGAGGACCGATGCAGAAAATTGACAGACGCACTTTACCGAGAGCTCGACAACCTTGATGCTTTTTGAATGTGAAGTGACAATCATGTACCTGTCAAGATGCCTCGACGCGTGTATGCTGCTGTAATCAGAACAAGCTCCGCATGCGGCCTTGAGTGCTTGCGCCGGTTGCGCGGATTATCGAGTCGACTGTCGTTATTGTCGCAGCACAGCGGCTTAAAGAAGAGTGTTGGGTTAAACCAATGGTCTCAGATGGGAATAACTGGCGCTTGCAAGCACGATGCATCTCTCTCTCTCTGCTTGGGGCGACTTCGAGGGCAGCTTATTTTGGCGCCGAAATATTCGCCCTCGATCGACACTTCTTAGGAGACGTCGGTACATGATGCAGAGGCTGGTATCTGTGTCGCTCAGAGCGCTCGAGCGGGGCACGCTCGACGCTACAACAGGTCACAATGCAGCAGTTGGCCACGGTGGCTTTCACACAGCGTTTTCGACCTTGTACGGAAGCTGCGACAGACGAGTGCGCGTACAGCCATCGCCCTGTTACGTGCTATGCGGTTGGCGACTGTGTCTGCATTTTCCGCGAGAACTTGCAGCGCACTGTTCCAGGGCAAGGGGACTGGGCCGCCATGCACACAAGTTCCACCCCCAATGGTAGGCTTGTCGCAGAGCAGTGACCATTGCTCGGTGTCTCGGTGTTCAGCCCGTCTTGTTGCAAGCTCAGCAGATACGCTACTTCTGTGTAGTGCAAAACTGGGATGGTGCAAGGATGGAAGAATTCGTTGGAGAACTCCCACCGGGAGATGAGAGTCTTTCAGACTTCTTGGAGTACGCAAGACCTTCTCCCACATCAGATGACGCCTCAGCCAAGGCGCGTCAGTGGCGCTTTGCTGTGGTACCAGGACCACAAGCTCCACCAGCGTTTGTACAGCTATTTGTAGAGCACGTTGAGAGCGGCCTCCAGCAGCTTGGCAACACACAGCTGATGGTGCTTCCTGGTCCACCAGGCACAAACTCAACTGCAGATATAGCTCTCCATGATGGTCAAGTCTTCTGGAGCTTGGCTGTAGCAAATTCAGGTAACATCAATGTTGCAACACTACGCTTGCATATGCTGATCATCATGCATTTTATTATAGGTTCAGAGCGGCCTGGCCTTATCATGATGAGCATGATCCTTACCTGTTGTGCTCACTGGCTATGCACTGCTGCAATGAATGTGACATGAGTGGCGTGCATCACATGCAAGCGCTTCATGCAATGTGTTGTTCTGTATTGCAGCATGACACCATATACTTGCTGTTGCAAGCATTTTGCTAGTGATTTGTCAAAGAAGGTTTGGGCCTGCCTTTGTCAGGTTGCATCTGCTTGTCTGGATGGCTGCAACACAAGATCAGTTCTGACGAAATTTCAATGCTCCGCCATGATTGTGCATGTGGCTGCCTGCAGTCTGATTTGCCCTTGACAATGATGGTGTATCCGACCAAGCTTAAGGGAGCAAACAGCCTGAGAAAGCTCTGCTACGGCCTTTGAAAAGACTTCTGCATTTTTGGTCTATCTTGTGAAATTGTCACATCCCTATTCAATAGAATGAGGTACATGGTAGAAGTTTGTTCAATGCTTTTGGTGCCAATTCGACCACCAAAAAGTTATACATGATGTAGCAACGCGATGAACTAATAGTTAGTTATAATGTGTGTGCCAGGCCACTGAGGTGCTTGTCGAAGTGTCCTCTGGACAATTGCTTGAACAGATCCTGGCATGTGGTCATAGGTCAATAAGTCCAGGCTAGACATATTACGAAACATCATTAGCAATCTTGTGTCACTAGTTTGATGATCCACGTGTAGTATATTAGTGTACTGCAACCACAGATTGACGGGTGATTGGTGAACTGCAAGAACAAAAGCGGACTCAAAAGTCATACCAAAGACAACTTGAAAGATGCAAGGACCTCTTATACTTCTGACAGCAAGGACATAGATATATGTCATATCTGCGCATATCAACAAGGCAAGCCTAACATCATGAGCAATCTTGCCTCACTGGTTGGCTGAACACAGACTCTCAAGTCACACCAAAGACAGCTTTAAGCGATTGCAGGGACCTCTTATACATATACATTGTAGATACATATGACATATGCACATATCAAAGAGACAAGCCCAGTACTGACATAGGAAGACACTCTGCTGCAAAGATCAAAAACACTGCATTGTGAACTCCTGCTGGCGACATGTACAGATTTTCCTCAGAGCTTTTTGCACAGATCCACTACACATAAGGGTAGAGACACACTGCATGTACACACTATTGCAAGAGCCCCAAGCACACTGGTGCAGAGATTCTGCTCTAACCTATACTTGTTGAGCCTTTGCTGCCTCGCGCTTAGATAAAACAGCTTGACCACCAAAAGATTTTGGATGGTGATGTTGACATTGACATGTTTGCAACAGGCATTGGTGAACAAGATATGGCACATGCCTCTGAAGAGAAAGGCCGACCCTCGCAGGATGACTTCCTTGTGCTTGAGGGCCCCTAGGTGGCCAAGCTGTCCCTAAAGGTAGCAAACATCTCTGATGCTCTGGATCTTGATCCTAGAGCAAAAGACAACATGTGGAATGTGCAGTAGCACGTACAGAACTGGATAGCTTGCTTGAATGCTGTAGGTGTGTAAATCCAAATATGCTAACATGAAGTATCATCAAGCTTGGCTGTGTGGTCTGCACTTTCAGAAGGTGATCCAGCGGAACTAGAAGATTCTGAACAGCTGTTGGTGGAGGGGCCTTTCTGAAGGTTGCCAAAAGAACTTTGCTGCACCAAATTGAAGCACAAGACAATCTGGCGTGCTGGGCAAGCATGTGTCATGCACAGCAAATTTGCCAATTTCATGTTATTGTAACTTCGCAGAATTGGATACTCGCTTATGCAACAGCAGAAATACAGCAAACATGGTGATGTCTTTGAAGCTGAATTTGGCAAAGTCACTTCAGTTGAGTTTTGATTCCCAGCCTTTATAAATTTGCTATTTGCATCTAACTGCATGTCAGCTTTGAAATTTTGACTGCATGCAAATTTGCGTATTGTTAGGATCCAGCTGGGATCCTAACCTAAACAAATTTCACACATGCAGCCAGAGACTGCATGACAAACATTGACAGTGTGGATCCAATAATACAAGCCATCTTGAGAGCTGATCACCTGAGTGAGGAGACACGCATAGGCTACTCCAAAAGATTGGCCCTCATTGCAACAGCAGCCAGGAACATAGCACTTCAACCAGTCCTGACCCTGCATCCACAAAAGGTGCTGAACTGGATCTTCAGAAGCTATACAGAAGTTGGCACCCAGAGAACTATGATTGTAGCTGTGCTTGCAGCATTCAAGCTGCTGAACCTGAAAGCAACCAAGAAAGCTAGCTATGCTATGTACCTGGAGCAATATGAAAGACTGGATGCACAGTTGAGAGACAGAGCAAAAGACAATGTGCCAACTGAGAGGCAGAGAGCAGGTTTTGTGAGCTATGTAGAGCTGCAGATGGTGAGGAAGAAGCTTGCCGTTGGCAGCAAAGAGAGGCTGCTGTTGTCCTTCTATGGTGGATGCATTCCTCCTCTCAGGAATGATCTTCATGCCTGTGCAATACAATTGCTGAAATGTGATGATGATGAGGCTGCTAAGCAGGCGTTGTTGCATCAAGTGACCCCCAATGAAATTTTGCTCCCAGTTGACAGAAACGCAGCAGGTGTCCTGATCCTGAGAGAGTTCAAGACCCAAGATCGAAAGCATCCAGTGCTGTACACCAGATCTTTGGGAGATGAGCTGACGAAGGAGCTCAGAGCTAGTCTTGAAACAGATCCGAGACCTTATTTGTTCACCGAAAGCAATCGTGCAAAGCCGTACACTCACAGTGCGTTTGCTATGTACGCAAGGCGTACCTTGCAAAGACTGTTCGGAAAGCCTTGTACGCTGACTTTGCTGAGACACAGCTACATAAGTCACATGCTGGCATACGGTCAGCTGACTATCAGAGATCGGGAACAGCTGGCCGCCGAAATGTGTCATTCTCCTGCGACACAAGCACAGTATCAATGGATAGAGCCGAGGCAAAGCAGCAACAGACCCTTCACTGAGGCAAACAGGTTTTCGAAGAGTGATGCCAAGAAGCCTGAAGCATGACGTGCAGGTGAAGGCACGTACTGTACACGAGACGTCGACAACCCATTATGTGTCTTCACGAGCAGTGGCAGCCAGATGTCTGACATCGAGCAAGATACATTGGGGCGTGTACGTTTCGCCAGTTGAGTTCTTGCTCCGCATGCAAGTTGGAAGGTGCTTGCTCCAGATGAGCGGTTTGTGGAGGGAACTGTCATACATGTCGCAGCACACTGGCTCACAAATAGAGTGACATTGATCGCCGATCTTTCAGACCTCGTTTGCGTGAGTCGGCATGTTGCTAGGGCGACTTCGAGGGCTATTTACTATACGACCAATATGAAACGAACAAACATTGAAGTAGTTTGCCCGCTCAAACCATTGTGGGCTGGCTTTGTGTTGAGCGCACTTGAGCTGTCAAGAACTGAAGGCATAGAGTCTTGCACGGTAAGCTAGCCATCGTATGAGTGATTCAATTTGCCGTCATTCAATTCATGTTGTGCAGAACAAAGTTTACGCGGACGTTGGTTGTTTGGGTTCAGGCAAGACGCATGGATTCGATCTGCATGCTTCACACAAATGGAGACCAGGAATATATTGCTGCCCCTCGCACGTTTTGGCCAACACTCTGTGGCTGGGGGGGCACACACTCTCGCAAAATCGAGTTCTACGAGGTTCTGGAAGGTGTTTGGCTATCAACCAAGCTTTATTTCGACGCGACAGGCCTTGATCGACCCGACATACAGCCATTCAACCTAACACTTCCTGAACTTAATGGCCATGTCATCCTTGCATCGTACCTGGGACGCATGGACGTCTGCAGCGAGCTCTTACTAGACGTCAGGAAGCTCTATGGCGACGACGGCGTTGCAGCGTTACTGGAGAACCCGGTGTGGAAGTCATCTCGAAAGCATGTCTCGTGTGATGAGGTTTACCTCATGCAGAAGGCCCGTGAACTTCAGAGCATATCGGAAATTGAGTAAACTTGCTGTTAGTATATGTAGCATGCATCCTTCGTCTTGTTTCAGAATTGAGTCGAAACACTTGTGCTTAATAGATCAAACTGGTTGTTTGCAGCACACTGACGTCATGCATGAATAAACATGGACATGATGTTATAGCTACAAGTTTCTGGCAGCGTTGATGAATCAAGAAAGTTCATGCTTGGTGGCACTTGTAAGTTACAATTGTCCATATGCATGTACCTTTTGACAAGCCAGAAAGACTGCAACAACGGTTTTGCGTGTGTGATAGCCTTCTGCTGCAGAGTCGTTGACCCTGATCAATTGTAGCTTACAAATGATAACTTTTCCAAAAAATTGAAAAGCTCCAGAAAGCTCTGAAGGTTTTGAAAAAGTTTGTGGGCCGAATTTTTGGCAATTCAGCTGTTATCATTTGGCATATAAAAATGATAACAAGCACATTTCAGCTCTCTGAGCTCCCGTCTGAGGTGTCGTTTTCACACCCAAATTGACATTGAGAGCGAGTGCTGTCTTTAGCTGATCTTGAGCCGTCAGCAAGGGGTCGCAATGCTTTTTGATGCTGAAACTCGTCTAAGCAGCTTCTGCCAGCTTCCAAGCCATTTAGAGCCAAAGCATCTTGCACATATAAATGACGTTTGTTTTGCATCATAACACTCATTAAACTTTTTAGCTGCTTAACATACTCAAGTGCTGCAGTGCTCAAAACTAGCTTGTTCTCGTCGCCCAACGCTCTTGTGCTGAACAACATGGATGAGCGAGAAGTTGACGCCTCGACTGAGAAGCTGACAGCTTTTGAAAGCAGGTATATACCTCGGCATGCCGATCAATTTGCTCGCGACTGTAACCTCGATGAACGGGAACTTCACAAGAGAGACCGTTACGAGCTTTACGACAGATTTCAAGAAAACACAAAAAAGACATTTCACTCCTTCTGCCGAAGATGGGTTGAATTTTGTGAGAAAACTGAACATGATCTTTTGGACACCAGTGCAGTAACAGGAGCAAAATTTCTTGAAGCCCAACGACTTCGACATAACAATCCAGGGAAGAACGTTGAAATAGCTTTCACTCAATTCAAGAAGCTCTGCACCATCCGGGGCTGTCCAAAGTTCAGTGAGTCTGAGCACAGGTTCATGCATGCTGTGGTGAGCATGGCCAAGTGTGACAGTACACAAGCTGAAAGATCCCGTCCTGTTGACGAGAACAAAAGAGAGATGGACAGAAACATCATCACTGCGGCAGAAGTGCAGAAGCTGCTGAGGGTTTGCGCTGACATGCCTGATCGTTTGACAGCTGCTCGAGCCAAAGAACTCTTACTGGTCAACATTCTGACAGGCGAGTCATTTTGTGTTGCGTTGGGAGCCACGCTCTGTTTAATGACGCTACTTGCGTGATGTCCGGTTGCACTAGCTTGATGCACTTGCAGCGTATTACTTTGATTGCCGCTTATTAATATTATCAGTAATTTTCTGCCTTTATTCAATTGACTACAATACAGGTTGAATGGCAGAGACATCTTCGGCTAAAGCATTGTGATCTCTCTCTCTCTCTCTCTTTGCAGTTGTGATTATCTTTGGCATGCTGAAACTGACCCACTTGACTATAATATTGTATAGGCTTCCGTGGGTGTGGCATCATTCACCAAGTGTGGTCGAACCTGCTGTTCAAGCAGGCAGATCAGCACGTTTCACCTCATGCATTTGAGATATTGGGAGTCGGCATCCACAAGCACAAAACTAATAGCACTGGAAAGGTTGAGTGGACTGGCATTACTCGTCATGCCAAGGCAGATCAAGATGCATTTGCTGCCCTTGCTGATCTTCTAGCTCACGAAATTGCAATACAGAGCTTCAGACTGATAAACATGTTGGACTCAGCAGACCCACAAGATGGTGATGAGCTGTGGAAGAGCAGAATCTTCTTTCCAAAGGGTGATAAAACTGAGCAACAACGAGTGCAACAACTAACAGCTTTGTTGAACAAGGTGACCAAAAGAGTTAATGATTGGGACAAGGATAAGAGGACTGGACTGTTCCGTAAGACTGCTACAGGTATAGCCCTTGGTGCTGGAGCAGATGCTGATGCAGTCAACCGTCAAATGGGCTGGAAGCCTGACACTCAAAGCAGATCTTATGCTGCAGCAGATTTAGGAGCACATCTGCAAGAGCAAGCAGTGCTAGCAGGGTTTGACAATGACACCTGGAGACAAAACCACCACTTGGGAAGAGGTGCTGTTGCTGCTTGTGAGTCATGGTGTGATGCCTTGTTACCTGGGCTTGCAAGACTGTCAGAATTGTCAGACTTGTCAGCCAGAAGACAAGAAGTCCTGCAATGCATTCAGAAACTTGCTCAGGCATACTGGCAAGCTTTGCCAATCAATATCTTAAAATATGGAATGAACTTTGTGCAAGGTCTACCAAGTGTTGTCAAGATCATGCAGATGCCTGAGTATGCCCTGTTCTCTGATAAAGTGCTGCAAGCAGAGTGTGACAGCATGCAGAAGCTTCAGATTGTGCAAGAAGTATATCATCTTGAGGAATGGAAGAAGCAACAAGCACACCATGCAGGAGAAGAGCCTCAACAGGTAGCTCACCATGCAGACAGCCTGCACACACAGTGTTCAGAGACAAGAGGGCAGTCACAGGTAAGATCTGCAGAAGCAGCAGGAATTGTAAGTCAAGAGCCCTTGGCTAAGAGGCAAAGGGTTGAAACAAATGCTGCAGACATGAGAGAGGAACTGCAGGCAGAAATTGACCAGCTGACGTCACAGAACAGGCTGCAGGAGCTTCAGCAGCAACTGGCCAAACAGAAGCAAGCAGCTCTGACTCTACAAAAGGAGGCTGAGCTGCAAGAGGCCACAGAGAAGCAAGCAGCTCTGGAGTTTGCTCAAAGACAAGACAATTTGAAGATGAGACAGATGATGTGGAATGCTGCACATCATGGCAGTCCCTTGACAACAGAGATCATGACAGGCTCAGTGTTGAACTTTGGTGTCCAGCCTGGCGACACATTATGTACACCTGTCACTCTTGATGCTGAAGACCAGACTGTAGTACCCAGTTCAAATGCTGCTGAAGCTTACACTGTGCCTGCAGCAAAGCCAAGTAGGGTGGCAAAAGCACTTCAACATCCAGAGTTCTTTCAGAGCCAGACCATTGCAGGTAGATACCAGGAATGGATAGGTGGTGGACAGTATGCAGGCATCAAGAGTCAGCTGGTGATGGGGAGAAATGGATTGGTTTTGCCCAGAACAGGCCATGCCAAAGCCGCAGTGGACAACCTCAGGAAGAAAAGAAACTTGCCTGAAGCAATTGAGCAGCTAGTGATGCAAGGGCTGTCCAGCAGTGCTGCAGTTGCTTTGATGACAAAGGTGGTAAATGATTTTGGGCTGAGGGGCATTTCTAAGCAGAGCGAGGCCTTTCATTGGCTTGCAAAGGATTCTGCAGCCAGAGCTGAAACCCGAGTGCTGTTCGAGACCGGCAAAACTGTCAAGCAGTTCAACGTGGCTTACGATCTAGAAATTAGCAAGGCTCTCGACGGTCAAGCGGCGTAGCGAAAACTTCAACGATTTTGCGTGTCAATCTGCTGTAAAGACACGACCATGTGTTTGCAACGTGCTGCAAAGCCCCTGACACATCCTTGCCCTCGAGCGTGTACATAGCATGCTTGTGCTGAACGCAAAATTTAAGTTTGTAAACATCGTGAAGACATTCTCGCGGGAAGCATTCCATGTAATAAGGCAAAACGGGCCTTCGCAGACGGTGCAGCAGGTCTGATGATGTGCGTTTCTGCTCCGTGAAACCCGCAGCTAGGTCAATCAGGCCTGCTGGCGGTCACGTGGCAGCCAAATTGCGGTCAACGCGGCTGGAATCTGGTCAACCCGGCTGTGGGCAAATCCCCCATGTTATCACTCCAGTGACTAAACCCCTGTTGGATGTGTTATGTCAAACTGCCTGATCCATCCCGACTCTGCCCAATCATGACTCATGCAAGTCTGTCTGTCTGACGCTGCATGTCTGCTTCGTCAATACTGATCACGGTCATGTTGATAGCTCTCTGCGGCACTCCGGTCTCGAGCGCCTCACAATGATTATGGCAAATGAGGACAATACAGTCC
>JAABUU010007158.1_pt1 | contig 11595 bp, 12 predicted proteins | sample 5559301 | NCBI WGS metagenome assembly JAABUU01 (sample SAMN10711884, study PRJNA513360) | rock metagenome | isolation source: Antarctica rocks | place: Antarctica: Victoria Land, Richard Nunatak white
CGCGCCCACTGGTCATCGCGCAAGGCATACCGCCGCGTCATCGCCGCCCCCTTCGCCGCCGCCTTTACCGTCGCTCCCCGCTGCTACGACGACCTTACCACAACTGAGGGCACGCCCTAGCCGCCTGGGCGTGAATACCGATCAGCAGGACCGGCAGACTATCCTGCCGCACAACGGCATCAGCCACGCTGCCCAGCGTTGAGCGTCGCAATCCGGTCAGGCCGTGGGTGGTCATCACCACCAGCCCGGCGGTGTGCTCCAGCCCCGCCGCCTCGATAGCCGCTGCCGCAACACCGACCCGTACTTCGGTCAGGATGCGGCGGTTCCGCCCGTCAAGTCGCCCCGCTAACGTCGCCAAGTAGGTACGGGCGATCGCTTCCTGCGCGGTCAGCGTTTCCGCGAGCAAGGGCAGACCGTGCGCGGTGCGCGGTATGACACGCAGCAAGAGCAGCGCACTCCCCAGGGCGTCGGCCAGCCGCTCGGCCAGCGGCAAGGCGCTCTCGGCCAGCGTGGAACCATCGAGCGGCACGAGTACATCACCACCCGCCTCAAGGGCCGCGTCGGGCGGCGCACCATGCCAAGCGCGCACCAACAGCACCGGGACGGGCGCGCCGGCCAACACCTCCTCGGCGACCGAGCCATAGACGCAGCGTCCGAGGCCGGAGCGACCGTGCGTCGCCATCACGATCAGGTCGACCCCGGCACGGCAAGCGACCGCGAGGATCCCCGCCGCCTCATCCTCTTCGGGTACTGATGGCGGTCGCAGCAACTCCTCGCCCCACCAGACGCGCTGCCAGGCCGTCCAGATAGCGCTGCGCCTCGACGGTGGCGGCGGCACGGGCGGCGGCGAGGGTCCTATACGTCGCGTCGCCCTCCGGGCGCGATAAGTACGGCACGGCACGGACAAGGACGAGCTGCCCGTTGATCCTCTCGGAAAGCGTCTCCGCGACGGGCAGGGCACGTTCGGCGAGGGGCGACCCGTCGAGTGCGACGATGATCATACGAGGCATTGGGTGGCTCCTGTCGTGGGGGTAGCGCGCGCTGCTGCTGCGTAGTCGGCGATTCAGGATGCGGCACTAGCCCATCGCTCGCGACGAGCGGCCGGGTGGCCGCATCTGCCAGCGCATCATCGGGGAGCCCGCTGTATCGATCGGCATCTGGCGCGTTCCGTGCGCCAGGCGCCGGGCGGGCGAGGTGCGGCACGATGCTTGGCGGCTCCTGTGCACCGCCCGCTGTCGCCGGTGCGCAACGCAACGGTCACCCAGGCAGCGTACACCGCCCAGAACCCCGCAGCATGAAGTTTCGTCATGACCTCGCCGCAGGTGCGCACAGGTCGCGGGCGCGTCACTCCGCGGGGCGATCGGCGCCGAGCGGCGGGGCATCTGCGGCGATGGACAGGTTGCGGTAGCTCCCGTGGTCCCCGTGTTGACGCCAAAGCGCTCGGGCACGCTGTCTGACATCCCACGCGCCCTGTGCACGCCCTATCGGGCCATCGGCACGTCAGGCACCTCCGGGTCAGAGCGCCCGCTGCATGAAGCATCTATCAGTTGCGGTGGCGCTTGGAGACGACCGTAGATGTAGCGGAAGAGGCCATGAGCGATACCCACCGCAGGGGTCGCCAGGATGATCCAGAGGAAGCCGAAGCGGCTGGCGACGATCAGCGCGACCATCAGCAGCGCCGGGTGGACCGCGATGCTCCCTCCGATCACGCGTGGGGCGATCACATTGTTCTCGAGTTGCAGGATGACGAAGTAGAGCGCGGCGATGATCGCCGCGCTCTGCCATGAGTAGGTCAGGCCCACCAGTATCGCCGGGATCGCGCTGATGATCGGCCCGACGAGCGGGATCAATGTGGCGAAGCCAGCGAAGACTGCCAGCACGACCGTGTATTGAATCCCGGACACCCCGGCGATTTGGAGCCCCGCCAGACCGACGAAGGACAGCACCGCAACGGTCAGGGCGAGGAAGAGCTGGCCGCGAATGAAGCGCCCGAGGACATCGTCGATGATCCGTAGCGCCGCCCAGAAATCAGATCGCAGCCACGTCGGCAGGAGTCGATCGAGCGCCAGCCGCCCGGTCGGCTGGTCCTTCAGCACGTAGAAGAGCCAGAAGGGCAGGATAAAGAAACCGAGCAAGAAACTGAAGACGTTGAGGATGTTGAACACGCCGCCCACCAGGAACGCCCCTACTGTCCGCAGGGAGCTGACAAAATTATCGCGCGCGGCCCCGATCGCTCCGCTGAGCCCGTCGGTGATGAATTGCTGCTGCTCGTCCGGAAGTCGGTGAAACAGGACTTGTACGCGCTCGACCTGGCGACCGAGCGCCGTGAAGTCCGGTGGGGTACTCGTCAGGCGAAGGAGTTGCGCGGTCAGTGGCGGGATCACCGCCGTGAGCACGAGCGCAAAGACGAGCAGACCGCCCAGGAAGACCAACAGCGTGGCGACCGGTCGTGGTAGTCGGCGGCTGAGGCGGTTGACCAGCGGCAACAGCAGGTAGGCAAGGACCGCGCCGAGCTCGAACGGCAAGAGCGCATCCCGCGCGTTCCACAAGATTTTGCCGACGACCCAGATGGCACCCGCGACAAGCGACCAACGCAAGATATCGCGCGGGCGAATGCCGCGCACGAAATCCCAAAGCTGCCGCCAGTCATGCCGCGCGATCTCGATGGCCGTTCGGGGCGGGTCGCTGATGGGCGAGAACGTATGTGGGGCCTGATCGTCCGCTGGCATAGTCGCCACCCTGCTTTCTATCGACGCTCCGGTGTCAGCCCTCCAGGACCGACACGATAGCGTCGACGTGCGCGAGGGACCACCCTGTTGCGCGACGGCGATCTGCTCCCTGTATGCGCCGGGGAAGGGCGGTATGCCTTTAGCGCGGTAGATCGAGGCCGAGCGGGAAACGACCATACGCGTGGTCGGCGGTGTGGTATCGGCGATCGTGACGAGGTTGGCGATGGTGATGAGGTCGTGACCGACGCTGCGGGTCGTCGCCGCCTCGACCGGACGCACTCAGGGGCACCAGGAGCCGTTGCCCGTTGCCCGCGACTGCAAGGCGAGCGTGCCGGTGTCGAAATGCAGCCGCCACATGACCGCAGGGAAACCACGGCGAACCCCTTGCGTCTGTCGCTGTTCATCGGCCTTGCTCCATCTCGCGCGGCATGGTGCGGCAACTGCCACATTCACAGCGTACGCGGCCAGCGATGTTGCGGCATGAAGTTTCGTCATGGGCTGATGAGGGGGAGAGGTGAGCGGCCCGATGGGCCAGGGGGTGCGTCAGACCGGGGGAGTAGACGGTTCGTCCGGCGGGAGAGCGTCCGCCGTGGTGGGGAGGAAGCGATAGCCCTGCCCGGCGACGGTGGCGATGTAGCGCGGGCGACGCCAATCGTCCTCCAGTTTGGTGCGGAGGTTGCGGACGTGCCGATCGACCACGTTGCTCTCCACCGCGTAGTCGGCGCCCCACAGGTAGTCGAGGATCGCGTCGCGGGTCAGCAATTGCCCGGCGTTCGCCGCCAGCAGGTAGAGCAGGCTCTGCTCCAGCGCGGTGAGGTGCAACTCACGCCCGCCCGCCGTGACGCGCCGGTGCAGGATGTCGATCGCCAGCGCGCCGAGCCGCAGCACGGGGGTGAACGCGACGGCCCCGCCATACGCCCGGCGCATCACCGCCAGCACCCGCGCGACAAGCTCCTCCGGGGCGAAGGGCTCGACGAGCACGTCGTCCACCCCCCACTCGAAGGCCGCCAGCGTCGTCGCCAGGTCGCCGCGCCGCGTCAGCGCGATCACGGGCAGACGGTCTGCGCGCGGTAGCTCCGCCCCCAGCCGCTCCAGGATCGTATCCCGCGCCAGGTCCATGTCGACGACGACGAGGTGCGGCTGCCAGGCCCGGAGCGCCGCATCGGCCAGTTCCCCGGTCCGCGCCATCCGGGTCTCGTAGTGTCCGTGGGCAAGCGCCAGCGTGAGGACTGCGGCGAGTACGGGCCGATCGAGGATCAGCAGCACCCGCGTGGGGCGACGGAGCTCGCGGAGTTCGGTCGTCATGCGCGCCCCCCCTCGGTCCGCTAACGGGCTGGCGGCCTCCCGCGCCCGCGTGAGCAGGGGTCAGGATACCACCCCTGCCACCGGTGGTCATCAGCGCAGGATCGCGCTGATGACCGAACTTCATGACAGACCGGATGCGGACGGCGACACTAGGCGAGAACCATCGGGGATGGTGTGCCCCCCTGCGCGGGCGATGAAGGCGCGGGGCGTGGGGAAGGAAAAGGATGGCGATGGAGCACGAACAGAACATGGCCGTGGTGCGGCGGATAGTCGAGGCGATCTGGAACCGTGGGGAACTCGCGGCGGCTGACGCCCTCTTCACCGCAGACTACAGTAATCATGGCGGCCTGATCCCGGATCTGGTCTGTGGTCCAGAAGCGATCAAAGTCGCCGTCGCCCTCTACCGCACCGCGTTTCCCGCGCTCCACGTCACCATCGAAGAGTTGCGCGTCGAGGGGGAGACGGTGATCCTGCGCTGGACCGCGCGCGACAGCGCCGCGCCCGCCCCGGACACCGATACCGCAGCGGATAACCAGGACGGGCTGGTAGGGATGACGCGCGGGCGTCTCATCGGCGGCCAGATCGCGGAGAGCTGGACCGACTGGGACGCGACGCGCATCATGGGGCAGTGGGGCCACAGGCCACCTCGGGGGAACGGGGAACTGACGTGATCGGAAATCGCGAACGCATCACGCGCGCCCGTTTGCGGGCGGCCTCCGCCGTCGGCAGGATGACGAAACTTCATGCCCTGTCGTCGTGGCCGGGTATGCTGTGTTAGTGGCATATGCCGCGCCATCTCGCCTTGCGCCGGGGACACACGCCGCAGGAACACGCGCCGGAACGGGGGGTGCCGAACCCCCGTCGAGGCTCCGTCGGGCGGCATGTGAGCAGAACGGTGCCTGGCACACGGAATTTCGACCGTGCTCGTTGCCCCGCCGAATGCGACACGGGGCGATGCGGCCAGGCCGTGGCGGACGATGATCCATGCAATGCGGCCCCCGCCGCAGAAGGACTCTAGTACAGCGCGCCGTGAATAGGCCAGTGGTAGCGTGGGCGGTGGTGTGTGTAAGCGCTGAGGAGGTGGCGCTGCGCGGCCCGCAGCCGCCGACGGTGGCCCTGACGGCGGCGCGGCGGCGCGATCGGGCAGCCCTGGCCGGGGCGCAGCGGACGCCGCCGCCGGTCGCGCTGCGGGCGCGGATCCTCCGCGCGGCGGCGGCGGGGGTGAACAACGCCGCGCGCGGCCGCGCGCTGGGTGTCGCGGCGGACACGGCGCGGCGGTGGCGGACGCGCTGGCTGGGGCTGGCGGCGCTGCCGCCGGAGGACTTGGGCGTGGCGGCGCGGCTGGCGGACGCGCCCCGCCCTGGCGGCCCGTGCCGCCTCACCGCGCTGGCGGGCGCGGCCCCGGCGGCCGCGGCGCGCCCGAGCAGCCACTGGTCCGGGCGCGAACTGGCCGCGCGCCTCGCCACCCGCGTCCAACTGACCACGGACGGCCACAAGCCCTACCTGGAAGCGGTCGAGGGCGCGTTCGGCGCGGACATCGACTACGCCATGCTGATCAAAATCTACGGCCAGTCGCCCGAGTCCGAGCGCCGCTACAGCCCCGCCGAGTGCATCGGGGCCGACATTCGTTATATCAATGGCAACGCCGACCCCAAGCACGTCTCCACCAGCCACGTCGAGCGCCAGAACCTCACCATGCGCATGCAGATGCGCCGTTTCACGCGATTGACCAATGCGTTCTCTAAGAAGGTGGAGAACCTGGAACACGCGGTCGCGCTCCACTTCATGCACTACAACTTCTGCCGCGTGCATCAGACCTTGCAGCGCCGCAACCTCGCCTATCCGACCCCGGCGATGGCGGCGGGCGTGGCGGATCACGTCTGGTCGATCGATGAGATCGTGCGGCTCATCGAGGCGCGCGAAGCGGCGGATTCAAATTGACCCACTACCGTGGGGCCGGGAGCGTAGGCGCGGTCCGGGGCGTCAGCAGAGGATCGCGGCGAGGTGCTGCTGGAGCAGCAGGCCGTTACCCGCGAAGAGGGAGAGCGGCACGACGAGCAGGAGCGCGAGGCAAGCCGCACCCGCGATCGTCCCGAGGAGCGCGCCGGGTCGGAGATGCGGGCGCAGCGAGACTGCCTCGCCGAGCAGCGCATCGACGCGCAGGGGTAATGAGGACGTCGCGCCGATCGTGCCCGCAGGGAGCGGGGGCACGGGTCGCAGCAACAGCTTGCAGAGCGCGGCCGCGACGCCGCGTTCCGTGCCCATCCCGCGCACCGCGTGCCGATCCGCCGCGAGTTCTGCGGCCACCGCGTAGTGGTCGCGGAGCAGGGCAAGGACCGGCAGGAAGAAGAAGATCGCCGCGAGTGCATCGGCCACGACGAGGCGCAGGGGATCGCGGTTGGCCGCGTGATAGGCCTCGTGGCGCAGGACCGCCTCGAGCTCATCCTCGTCCAGGAGCGCGACCATCCCCGAGGTGACCGCGATGCGCGTGCGGCGCAACCCGTAGCAGCAGGCCAGGGGCCGCGTATCGGCCAGGAAATCGATCCGCCCGGCAAGCCCTGCCCGCCCGCCGATGCGGTGCAGCAGCGCCGCATCGGCGCCCGAACCGGACGGAGTACCCGCGATGAAGCGGCGCGCGCGGCGCACGCTCAGCACCGCGCGCCAGAGTGCGCGCAGGGTGCTACCCAGCAAGAGGGTGAGGAGGATGTAACTGATGAGGTGGATGAACAGATCGCCGGGGCCGGGGAGCAGCATGCCGTGCCAGGTGATAGCCTGCGCGGGCGGACCGGCAGGCGGGATGCCGGCGCGGAGGAAGCGGATCGCGGCGGCACCGAGGAGCCCCCCCCCGCCGAGCGCCAGCCCGAGGAGGGCACCGAAGGTGCGGTTAGGCCCCATCGTCGCGCCCCTCGCGCCCTGCTCGCTCGCGTAGTCGCTGCAGACGCTCCGGATCGATACGCTCGAGTTCCGCGAGGAATTGCGCGATGGCGATATCGCCGAAATCATCGACTAAGGCGCGCACGATCCGACCAGACGATTCCGAGAAGAACGCCTCGCGACTCTGACAGGCGGCGTAATGGTCGGTATTGCCCACACGCTGGCGTTCGAGGAGCCCCTTCTCGGCGAGGCGCTGCATGACCGTCAGCACGGTCGTGTACGCGATATGGGCCGGACGGCTGGCGTTGAGGAGGTCCAGGATGCGCCGGACGGAGGCCCGGCCCTGCGCCCACACGGCCTCCATGACATCGCTCTCGAGCTCGCCAAGCAGCCGCTCGGACCCGGATCGTGCCGGGTCGCTGAGCTGCCGGAAAAGGCGGCGATCCTGCATAGGGGACTACTCCTGTGTACCGACCGACGACCCGCGCCATCCGAGTGTAGCCCAAGTACCGCGTGGTCGCAATGAGCGCAGCATGGCGACGATCGCGACCATGCGCAAGATGACACGACTGTCATGCAAATGCGCTCCCACCGCATATCCGGCTAGTACAGCGCGGCGGAAGAGTGTCCCGAGTTAGAGGCAGAGGGGGCACCCCCGGTAGGTCCACGATTGTTGGAAGGGCACTCGTGCCCGCCCCATGGGATCCAAAGCGGTGGAATACCGCGTGCGTGACTAGCTGCGTACTCCGTGCCCTGCAAGGGCCGCTTGAGAGGCAGCACGGGTATGCGGAGGACCATGCGCGGGACGATGATAGGACAATGGCGGGACAGGCGATGCGGGCGTTGGCTCGGGTTGGGTTGCGCGTCCGTCTTCTTGCTCATCGTCACGCACGTCGCCCTGATGGCCACCGAGCGGCATTGGGTGATGATGGGGCCACAGATGCGCGCCACGACTCCCACAGGAAACAGCGCGGTGCTTGTCCCGGATGACGCGATCATCCAGGGCGACCCTGACCACGGCGGCGCGCCGACGACTCCCCATTCGGTGCTCGGCGATTGTCCGGCCCAGCAAGCGATCCCGCCCCTCTTCTTGCTACTCGTGCTCCTGCTCGCGATGCTACTTGCCGTACCCCCGATACTCACGGCTAATCGGGACGTCCTGCGTGGCTGGCACCACCGCTTCTCCTTGCCACCCCCCCTCGCTCCCGCGCGCCGTCGGGCGTTGCTCCAGGTCTTCCTGATCTGATACGCCCACGACCCGTGACAGGCTGGTCGCTCGATCGGTCGATTTGGTTTGTCCGCCCTCAACTGAAGCCTAGGTGAGACCTACATGCCTGACGCGGGAGACCGTGCGGGTTTCATCGGCGCTTCGGTTTCGGTGGCCTGGGATGGGCGCATGGTGATGCCAAGAAAGGATGATCCGGGCCAACTACGTAAAGGAATGAACGATGCGATGACTGACGCTCACGGCTCTCCTGACGCTATTCGCTGCTGTACTACTAGCGATCCCGGTGGCCCCGGCGAGCGCCGCGCCGCTGATGCTGCCCGGCATGGATCAGATGCAGCAGCAGATGGATCAGGACACGGCGAAGCTCCAGGGTCTTACAGGCAAGGACTTCGAGATCGCCTTCCTGGAGATGATGATCCCGCACCACGAGAGCGCCATCATGATGGCGCAGCTGGTGCCGACCCGCGCGACCCACCCTGAACTGAAGACCCTTGCGCAGAACATCATCACTTCGCAGCAGCAGGAAATCACGCAGATGCGCGGCTGGCTGAATAGCTGGTATGGCATCGCCAACCCGCCGACCATGCCGATGGCCGGGATGGACCAGATGATGGCCGCGATGCAGCAGCTGACCGGTACCGAGTTCGAGCAGGCCTTCCTGATGATGATGCCGGTGCACCACATGGGCGCGAGCAGCATGGCCGCGCTGGCACCCGGGCGGGCGACCCATCCCGAGTTGCTCCAACTGGCGCAGAACATCGTCAGCAGCCAGGGGCGAGAGATCGAGCAAATGCGCGGCTGGGCGATGGGTTGGTACGGCTTCGACCCCATGCCGATGGACCACGGCGGCATGACCATGCCCGGCTTACCCAACACCGGTGGCGGCGGCATGGCACGCCCGACCGCAGATACCCCGGCGTCCCTCCTGGCCCTCGTCGCGGCGCTGGCGGCACTGATGGCGGGCCTCCTATTCCGTCGGCATCTGGCGCGCGCCACCCGCTGACGCGGCGACGTACGCCGGGACAAGGAGCAAGGGGGTTTCTTCATGAGCTACGCCCAGCGGATGGCCCAGATGAACCCGAGCACGCCCGGCTTTGACCTGGCGGCGCTGACGGCCTGCATCGAGGCCTGCATCGATCGCGCCCAGGCTTGCACCGCCTGTGCCGACGCCTGCCTCGGCGAGCAGGATACCCAGATGCTCGCCCGCTGCATCCGCCTCGACCTCGACTGCGCCGACCTCTGCAACGCCACCGGCAAGATCCCCTCGCGCCAGACAGCCAGCGATCCGGCGATGCTGCGCGCCGCGCGCCAGGCATGCGCCCGGGCGTGCAAACTGTGCGGCGACGAGTGCGCGCAGCACGGGCAGCACGGCATGTAGCACTGCGCCACCTGTGCCGAGACCTGCCGCCGCTGCGAGCAGGCGTGCAATGCCCTGTTGCAGGGCCTCGCGGCGTAACCTCCCCTGCGAGGCCCGGGCGGCGATCGGTGCCGCCCGGGCCTCGCTCCCCTTTCGTCGCGCCCTTATACCCCCTCGGGAGGGGTATTGACAACGCTACTAAGGCACGCTATTATTTCGAGTATGAAACCCCTACCGGGGGGGTAGGGATAACGAAAGGTTGCCACATGAAAACAGCGAAGGACGATGCGCTCAAGCGCCTCAGCTACATCGAGGGCCATCTCAAGGGTATCCGCAAGATGGTCGAGGACGACACCTACTGCGTCGACATCCTCAAGCAGACCTACGCGGTGCAGCGCGCGATCGAGAAGTTCGAGCAGGTGCTCCTGCGCGATCACATCAACCACTGCGTCCCCGAGGGCATCCGCGCGGGACGCGACGAGGCGGTCCTGAACGAACTCGGCGAGTTGTTCACGCTCGCCCGGCGCTAGGCGAACGGGTTTTTCGGCCCGGAGATGGTACAAGGCGAATCGCATGTGCACGCGATAATCGGCACCGCACACTTTTCGCAACCGCAATAGGAAGGTAACCAGCATGGCGATCGACACGCGCCCCACAGCAACCCCGCCCGCGGTCACACCGGCCAGCAAGACGACACACGAGATCAGCCTGCCGATCACCGGCATGACCTGTGCCTCCTGCGTGCGGCGCGTGGAGCGAACCCTCGGCACGGTGTCGGGCGTCGCTGCGGCCAGCGTCAATCTGGCGACCGAGCAGGCGACCGTCAGCTACGACCCCGCCACCGTGACCCTCGCCGACCTGGAGTCCGCCGTTGAGAAGGCGGGTTACGGCGTCCGCCGCGAGGAGGTCAGCCTGCCCATTACCGGGATGACCTGCGCCTCCTGCGTCCGGCGCGTCGAGCGCGCCCTGGGCAAGGTGCCGGGGGTCGAGTCGGTCGCCGTCAACCTCGCCACCGAGCGGGCCACGATCGGCTTCTACCCCGGCGCGGCGTCGGTCGCCGACCTGCGCGCCGCAGTCGAGCGGGCCGGGTACGGCCTCGCCGAGGACGCGGGCACCGACGACGGGACCGACCACGCCGCCGCGGCGCGCACCCGCGAGATCGCGAACCTGCGGCTGAAATTCAGCGTCAGCCTCGCGGTCGGGGCGGCGATCATGGCGGCGATGTTCGTGCCCGCGTCCGCGCTCCCGTTCGGGCGGCAATGGCTCTTCGTGGCGATGTTCCTGCTGGCGACGCCGATCCAGTTCTGGGCCGGGCGACCCTTCTACCGGGCCGCCTGGGCCGCCGGGCGCCACGGCAGCACCAACATGAACACCCTCGTCGCGGTCGGGACGAGCGCGGCCTACGGCTACAGCGTCTTCGTCACCTTCTTCCCGCAGGTCGTCGCGCGCGCCGGGTTGCAGCCGGAGGTGTACTTCGACTCCTCCGTGACGATCATCGCGCTGATCCTCATGGGGCGCTGGCTCGAGGCCCGCGCCAAGGGCCAGACCGGCGCGGCGATCGTGAAGCTCCTCGGCCTCGCGCCGAAGACCGCGCGCGTCATCCGCAGCGGCGAGGAACGCGATTTACCCCTGGAGCAGGTGGTCGCGGGCGACCTGCTGCGCGTCCGCCCCGGCGACAAGGTCCCGGTCGACGGCGTGGTCGTCGAGGGCCGCTCGGCGGTCGACGAGTCGATGCTGACCGGCGAGAGCCTGCCGGTGGAGAAGGGGCCCGGCGACACGGCGATCGGCGGCACCCTCAACCAGACCGGCTCCTTCACCTTCCGGGCGACCAAGGTCGGCCGGGACACCGCGCTGGCGCAGATCGTCCGCCTTGTCGAGCAGGCGCAGGGCTCGAAGGCGCCGATCCAGCGCCTGGCCGACGTGATCTCCTCCTATTTCGTCCCGATCGTGCTGGGCGTCTCCGCGCTCACCTTCATCGGCTGGTTCGTCCTCGGGCCGGACCCGCGCTTCACCCTGGCCTTGCAGGCCTTCATCGCGGTCCTCGTCATCGCCTGCCCCTGCGCCCTCGGCCTGGCCACCCCGACCGCGATCATGGTCGGCAC
>JAABUU010007159.1_pt1 | contig 11595 bp, 5 predicted proteins | sample 5559301 | NCBI WGS metagenome assembly JAABUU01 (sample SAMN10711884, study PRJNA513360) | rock metagenome | isolation source: Antarctica rocks | place: Antarctica: Victoria Land, Richard Nunatak white
TATTCTGCTATGTAAAATTTTTTAAAGATGTAATGTCTATTATTTGAAGTAGTGTACAAGATTTATTAAAAAATACAATAAAATACTGTGCTCTGTATTACTACTTCACTTTCTTAAAAATTGATAGCACTTCAAGTTAATATTTTGTTAAAAGATGTCTACTACAATGTTAATTCAGCTTAAATAATTAGAATTTATAAAGATATTGTGATGTTATTGAAAATTGAAATGTTGTGATTTATATAAGTTTTTAAGGTGATTCAAATAAGTGAGTTGCTCAAGTAGCAGAAAAATTCATTAGAGAACTTTTGCAAAGTGTAAATAATTATTTACACTTCTAGAATAGATTTAGTGAATCAGATTTTTATAAATCTGACTCTAGACAGAGTTCTAAAGTGTTAACAATTTTTACAATGTGAAAATCATTAATACTTCATTTACATTATGAAACTAGTCTAGTTAAATTTAACTTAATAAATTATTATGACTTCATGCTGTGATGAAGACTCAAGAATTAAACATCAAATTTATATATTAATATTATATCTTTCATACTCTATCATTATACAAATTATTCAATTAATCATATAAATTAATTAAACTTCATAAATTTCATTTTTAAATCTAATTAACTGTCAAACTCATTATCTGCAGTTATACTGTCTTCTTTATTTATCTTTAATGTTTTAATGCTCATTAATTCTATTCTGATTGCAGTTCTCATCACTTTCATTTATCTCATTATCTTTTTTACTGCTTTTATCATCACTTTCATTCATTTCATCACTCTCATTATCATTCTCATTCACTCTGTCATCTTTCTCATCATTTTCATTACTCTCATCATCATCATCATCTTTCATACAGATCTTACAGTCATGCATAATTCTCAATTAATAAAGAAAAAAAACATTATTTTACTGCAGATCTGTTTGCAAAAGCAGTCAGTATATAATGTTTTTAAAAAGAGAATGAAGTTCTGATAAAAAATTAATATAAAGTTTATCTGTAAGGCAAAGTGATCTTATAACTCTTTAAAGTGTTATGTAAAATCATTAATAAAGAAAAGAAAGCAGTATTTAGTCAGTTTTATTATTGATGATAAGTGTTAAGAAGTGATGTTCTAGCTGCTTCTATGAAGCAAGATAGAATTAATATCAAAAACTAAATAAAAACTTTATTTACATTAATTGCAGTCAACATTCTTTCTACTTCTTCTGTAACTTTCTCAATCAAGATGTGCCCATAAACAACATAGTTTAGAGATTTCACTAAATAACATAGTATAGTATAAGTATCTACTTTCTTTCAATAAATTATGAACTCAAATTAACAAGAAGCTTCTCAGAGAAAGTGTATACTTTTAATGTGACAATAGCTGAGTATATTGATTTTTAAGATTTACAAAAGATTTATAATAAATTTGACTTTAGCAGAATCAGCACACTGATGATAGCTGTATATATTAATTATTAAGATTTATAATCAATTCAGCTCTAGTAGTATCACTAATTATTAAGATTCATAATAAATTTGACTTTAGCAGAATCAGCATTTTGCAGTAGCTGAGTATATTTAATTTGAAAAGTTCATAGAGAATTAATTTCAGCAAAAATTAACATTTATAGTTACTTAGAAAGCACTGTTCTTCAGTAGCTTAATATGAATTATTAAGATGAATAAACATTATTATCTCATAAAATAAAAGATATAAAAGCTTTTTATTTATTTTATTTATATTATCTTCAATGTATACATTATTGTTTTACTTTATTCACTTCTTATACTACATGTCAACTATCATCATCATGAACTTCAACAACTTCTTTATAAAGTAATAATTCATCTCAATTCTTACTTATAAGAACTGTAATCAATGATTTATTCTTATAAGAAGATGATTGATAAAAAAAGATTTATAAAATATTATTAAAATCTTAATAGTCAACATATTAATTAGTAAATTCTCAGACTCATTTTTTCTCAGCAGTTTTGACTTTAAAAGTTAAAAAATTGATGTAAAGATTTTATATTAACTTATTATCTGCATAAATGCAGATAATCAAGAATATTTGATGAACAAAATTAGTATAAAGAATGTTTAAAATATATTAAAGTTTAAGTATAAAAAGAAGCTGCAGATGACTGAGAAACAATATTTGATGAAGTTTGTTGAATATAAAATGTTAAAGAATGTATTCATTAAAGAAATATAAATTTATTTAAATAAACTTAATAAAAAGATTGCTGCAACTCAGTCTGATATAACTGAGTTATTTAAATTAAAATGATAATTTTAAGTACTGCTTTAAGCACTATTAGTTAAATATGTTGTGATCTGTAATGTCATTGATATTCAGAATAATTTAAACATTAAGAAAGATTTATAAAAGCTTTAGAAAAAAGAGATACAATTTAAGATTAATAAGACTGTCATTGTCTTGTGAACAGATAAATAGAAAGAAAATTAATGTTTAATGAATTAAAATTGCAATTTATTAAATTACTATACAATTAATATTAAGCAACATTATTATAGATCATTCAGCTTAAACAGTAATCATTTTTCTTATTACTTTATTAAGTACTTTCTTTGCAACAGCTTTTACTTCATTAAAGATTGTAAATTTCTCTTTGATATTAAGTAAAATATTTTAAAAAAGATAAGCAGATTGACTGCAGTCAAGCTATATAGATTAACTGCAGTTAAGTTGTATTAGAAGTCAGTCTATAAAGAAAAAGAAAAGAGATATAAAGTCTTTAATGCAGAAATTAATGATAATAATGATGATGATTTCTTCTTTAAATTTAAAAAGAAAGAGAAAGTTAACAATGAAATTGCTGCTTTATTTAAGAAGACTGTCAGTAAGATGCTTAAATCTAAATAAATTGCAGACTTTAAATTCTTCTCATATATAATTGATTAACTTTAATTCTTCAGTGATTTTCTTATATAAATGAGACATTAATAAATTAAAATTAAGAAAAGACATTTATACTCTTATTATTGTGAAGTAATCATTATATAAGTTAAGTCAGAAAATTCTGTAAGATTGAGTTCAACACTTTATATATTTAAACTTGAGATCAATCTTCTGTCAAGAAAGTGAATGTGTAAAATGAAACTGTATAAAAGCTTTAATTAACATTGTCTTTAAATATATAATAAGTACAGTAAGACTATAATAGAAGCATCAGAGTGAGATAAAGTCTATATAATTAAGTATATTGTAAAGAGTCTTAATGAATTTGCTTTAATATCTACAATATATATATTACATTCAGAGACTGTCTTCTCTGTTATTGCTTTAGATATAAGCTTATATGTTTAGATTTATAAGCATAATCTTATGATCAATTTCTTAGATGTTGACACTGCATCATTGAATGAAAAGATTAAGACTTACAGACTTTGACATTAATGATTTGTTTATCTTGATTTTATAAAGTTGTGTAATCTTTACAAGATGACAATTCTTGAAAAGTTAATTCTCATCATTGAGAACAATAAGAATATATATGAGATTTATACTCTAATTAAGTTTATCAATAAGTGAGATCACACTGTAAATAAAAGAAAAATTAACATTCTTATTTTTATCTTTATTGATATATGCAATTCATTATTCTTATTATTTAATGAATATCAGTACTTTCTGAAGATAGTAGATAATTATTTTCAGAAGATATAAATGATATTGTTAAAGCAATATAATAAGATCTTACAGACACTGTAAAAATAATGATTAAAGACTGAACTTTAAATTAATGTAAAGATTCTTGCTATATAAAGTGACAACAGAATGAAGTTAAAGTTCACTTTAAATGATTGATGTAAATCTTTTAACATTATGTTGCAATACACAGTGCTCTACATATCAATTTAAAATGACATTGTTAAAAGAATTATCTGAATCACTGAGAACTCAGTGCACATCATAATTAAAGAAATATAACTGTCAATAAAGTTTTAAGTGCAGACAGCATAGACAGATACTTATTTTTATAATTGAACAGTAATTAATTTTTTAATTAATAATAAATAAATAACTCTTAAGAAAGCTTTCATTGATGTGAAGTCATTCATCAATTACATTTATATATAAAAATGTAAATGCTACAGCTATGTTGATCTCAAGTTACTATTTAAAGACAGACACAATAAGTTCATGAATTAAGAATAAGTGAGAGTCTTTATGAGCTATATTGAGAAAATTATAAAGCAGTATTAGCTTTAAGCTTCAGATCTTAAGCACATCATTAAGAATTACATTGTAAAGTTTGCTAAAAGCAAGAAGAAAAACACTGTTAATTTTAAACTGCAACAGTAGACATTAAATGTTTTTCTGAATAGAAGATTTATTAAATATTTACAGAAGAAATTAATTATTATAAAGATTACAGCTTCAGATCAGACATCTATGACTTAGAACAGTAAGATGCAGTTTAATTTAATTATAATTAAGATTGACAAGTCTTAAGATAAACAATATGAGATTAAGTTGACTGCAGTTAATCTAGATGAATCATTAAATAAAAAGATTAACATTAATTAAGTTAAGACAATGACACTTAAAGAAGTCAGAATCTTTCTATGCATTAAGATTTTAAAATGAAAGAAAGACAATGATAATAATGATTAAGATATAGATGAGTTCTTAATTAAAATATTAAAAGTTATGCTGACATTTACAACATTCTTTATAGATAAAGAAGATTCTGTAATTAAATCTAACATTTTAATGTTTATTACTTATGCTGAAGCAGTGAGAGACTCAATCTGAGAAGAAATGTAAAAGAGTGCTATTCATATAAAGCTGACAGTCTTGATGATAAATGAAATATGAGAAGAGACTGTATCATTAAGAAAAGTTAACATTGTAATCAGTAAATGAGTCTTTAAATTTAAGTTAAACATTAATGAATTCTTAAATAAGCTTAAGACAAGACTTGTGACAAGAGACTTCTTATAGACATACAGTGTTAATTATAAAAATATCTTTACTTTTATTATTAAGTTTAACACTTTGTGAGTCTTTCTAACTATCATTGCACTCAAGAATTTAAAGTGTCATTAAGTAAATATCAATAATGTCTTCACAGAATTCTTTCTGAAGAAAATAATTTATATAGCACTTTCTTTTAAAATCAATATTGCATTTAATTTATATTCTGCACATACTGCACAGTCTTTATGATCTTAAGTAAGCTGCACAGAATTAATATAAATAATGTATCATTAAACTACTTAAATTAAATTTTCATTAAAGTAAGATTGATCTTTATTTTCTTCTTTACAGCATTAAAAGAATCATGCTTCTTCTTTATATAAACAATATTATTGTGACTTCAACAAATCTATTATATATTCTTTAATTTAAGCAAGCTCTTATGAATGTGTTCAAAGTTAAGAACTTAAGAAAGATACAGAAAATTCTTAACATTTAAATTATATATAACTGCAAAATGAGAATTCTGTGCCTGAATTAGACTCATTATATAAATAAGATATTAAAGAATCTTTATATGCAATTTGATAAGCATAGAGTCATCAGCATTTCACTTAACAGATATGATGTTTTTTATTTTATTAACTTAATTAATTAAAGAATAGATTAAAGACAGTATTAACAGACAATTAAAAGTTTAATGTACACAGTAATTTATATTTAATTAAATATTATTTTTATATTAAATTAATTAAGTTAATATCTTAGTGATTCTGTAAAGCATCATGAATATACACTTAAGAAACTACTGCAATACATAAGATTAATCATCAATCTTAGTATTATATACAGCTTTAATGAGAGTTAAGTAATGCTTAAATACTTTAATTTTAACTATATTTTGAATAAATAAAATCAGAAATCAATTCTAAAGTATGTCTATATGTTTAAAGATGAATCAATGTTGTAAGTAAGTCAAAAGTAGAAGTTTATTGTTATCTTAATTACTGAGATTAAATACATAATTATGTCAATGTGTGCAAAGACTGAGATTAAATACATAATTATGTCAATGTGTGCAAAGACTGAGATCTAACTTGAACAGATATTAAGAGATATAAACATAAGTAAATATCTTGAAGTCAACTTACACTGTATAAACATTTAAAAGAATAAAGTTCATTAAGTATTTTTACTTATTTAGCTCAAAGAAGACAATTAAGTTGTTTTGATCTTAATTAAGAATGTATATATATATAAATAATTAAAATATATTAATATCTTTTATTACAATATCTATGATCTGCATAAGCACAATCAGATTCAGATAGACTTTATACTCAGTTAAGAAATAATTATTAACAGATTTATTAAGTCTCTATTTAAATGAATCTTTAAGCAGTTCATTAAATTTATAAAACTTACTGTTAATAATTAATTAAACTCTTAAATGATTTGTTGAACTCTTAATAATGTATTTAGTCATTTAATGTTTGTTATCAGTGAGAGTTAATAGATGCAGTCTTACTGTGTAAGAGTGTTAAGAAATGATGTTTTAACTGCTTTTATAAAGTAAAATAGAATTAGTGTTAAAAGCTAAATAAAGACTTTATTTACATTAATTGCAGTCAACATTCTTTTTATTTCTTCTGTAACTCTCTTGATTAAGATGTACTCATAGACAATATAGTTTAAAGATTTCACTAGACAGCATAGTATAGCATAAGTATCTACTTTCTTTCAATAATAAGAATTTAGAAATCAATTTTATCAGAATTCTTAATGTATAAATTGAAATGATGAAAGAAGATAAAGCAAAGAAGTAAGTAAAGAAAAAGACTGCAGAAGAACTGATAAAATAAGAACATTAAGATAAGAGTGTAAAAAATAATTTGATGTTTTAAATAAATAGAAAAGAAAAGAAAAAATGACAATTAAAGTTCTTAGATAACTTTAATACAGAAGATAGTAATGATGAAGACTTATTTAATTTGTATAACTTTTTTATTTATCACACTGTCACATTCTTGCAAGTTCACAACTCATTCATCACTTTATTCATTGCTTTATTCATTACTTCATTTATAACTTTCTTTCACAGTCAATTCAGCACTTCAATAGCTCACATTAAACTGCAACAGCAACAGTAAAAATTCATTAAACATTTAAAATGAAATCTTTTACATACTGAGTCTTTTACAGTTTAAGTTCTTATCATCATGTTTGAAAGTTATATTTAGTAAGAGAATTTGAGTTAAAACATGAAGATACACATTACAGAGATGAGAACAAGAGTTTTAAAGATAAAGATAAAATTATTAAAGATTTAGATCAGAATTAATGAAACTGAGTAAGAATGAGTAATAGAAAGAAAGATTTTTATTTAAATTGATTAATTGAAAATTTAATTAAATATATAAACAAATTAGATATTAATTATATTGAGTAGGTTAAAGAAGAATCTTATCTAAATAACTGATAAATATGTCTTTAAAGTTAAAGACTTTAGAAGAAATTAATTTTTAGATGTATTATTTTTTTTAGACACATAAAACAGTTAATAAGTAAGATAGGTATTATATAAAAAGCAGTAACAGACTGTTACTGAGATTGAAGCTAAATAATAAAGACATTAAATAATCAGAAATTCTGAGTCTATTTAAATGCTTATTTTACAGCAATTTAAACACTGAAAAAAGTCTTATTAAATGTTATTGCTGCTCATTAAGAGTTTAATCATCTCAATAAAGTCTTATAATATCTTAAAGTTATTGATAAGTAGACTGAGTATAGAGTTAAGTTGAGTCAGAAAAAAGTGCACCTAACTTGAACTTACACTAGAGTCTGAGTTAAGTTAGGTCAGATTTGTGCACAGATTAACTCTATTTACAATCTGCATGAGTACTTACATGCAGATAAGGCTAGCCATTATGGGTAAGGTCAGGGCTAAAGCTCAAAAATGTGAAAGCTTATTGATATATTAGTTATAATAAATTACATCTTAACTAGTCATATAGGGATAAATTACACAGTCACAAGATATATTACTGAATAAGTTATGAAAATCATGACTTTTTGCAAAGGTGTGTGTTAGAAACACACATTAATAAGCATGTGTATGTGCTTACTAAGTACATACACATACTTACTAAGACTATATATAATCTGCAAAAAACTCATGACTCTACACAGATCAGGTCAGGTTAACCTGCACCTGACTCAGCTAAATAAAAGTTAATTTAACTTAACTCAATACTTGAACTCAACTCTGACTTACATGACCTATAGGTAACCTGCACACTCAGCCTATTGATAAGTCTAATCATTATATAGATAAAGCTGTAAATAATTATTACAGACTTAATAAAGATCTTTTTGCACTTAAGACTTTTTTATAATCTGAAAATTGTTTATCTTATTCTTATAAGACTCAGTAATTGATTCAATAAGATCATTTAAATATATAATATTTTAATATTTAAAGTTGTAATGCTTCTTATACTTTAAATAAAAGAATTACTGATTCTCTGTTAATTAATAAATAATTTAAAATGTTTCATTAATAAAGTCTTAGATTATTTCTTTACTTATTTATTCTTTAATTTTCTTGATTACACAGATATATCATTAAAGCTGTTAATATTAAAGATTTAAATGTCATTAAAGCATTTGCTGATATTGAAGACATAGATATTTAATGATGTTATTGTAAACAGTTAATAGATAAAACTTTAAGTATTTAAAAAGATTAAAAAGCTGAAAAAGTTATTGTGAAAATGACTGTTAAATTAAAATAAGATATAAAGTTAGTTTAAAAAAAGATTAATATTGTTAAAAGGTGGCACCACACTAATAGCACAGCTATCGTGAGTTATATATCTAACACTCCCCCTAACCTGCGACTGACCCGCAGGTGTAAAGGGTGCGCACAGATGGCGGTTTGAACTCATGACCTTTTGGACTTACTCCCTCACCATGGACTTGAACCACCGGCAGAGGTGGCCTAGGCGCCACTTTATGCAAGTTATCACGCACTAACCCGGGCTCATAACCTGTTAAAAGGTGGCACCACACTAATAGCACAGCTATTGTGGGTTATATATCTAACAAATATTATGTTTATTATAAAATAATGTTAAACTTCAGAAACAAAAGAAGCTGTTAAATATCTGATACTGTAAATCTATATATTATTATTAAATAATTGTACTGTAAATATTTAAATACTTTACTGCATATAATGACACTGTGTTTCATCATTTATATTATTAAGTTGAAATTCAAAGAAATTATACTTCATCAAAGCTATATATTGATGCTGAGACTGATTGTTAAAGATCTCAAGATGCATTATAATAAGCTTAATAAGCAGAGTAATAAGCAATGAGTTATTTATGTTGTGATGACAGTAAGATAAAGTGATATATTAAGATGAAAGATTTAAGTGATGAAATTACATATCAGATGTTTACAGATTTTTATATTGTCTCATTAGATTTAGTGACTGAAAGAATCAATATTCTGGCTGAAAGTGCAAATTCACTTGAAGTGTAAATAATTATTTACACTTTGCAAAAGTTCTCTAATATCTCAAGTATCTCATTATATCTTAACTTCCGCCTCTGGACAATGATTAATAGCACGTAGAGGGCCGTAGCTTAGGCTACACTGCTTGCCCACCCCCGGAAAGCTAACACGTGCTCCAAACCTTCAAAGATAATCTACTCTGTATATACTAGCAATGCCTTCTCAGGCCATCGCTAGGGACAGACCAGCTCAGAGCCAACAGGACCATGGATCTGCTATCAAGGCCGGGGCGTCTGCTGAAAAGCAGCGAGATATTGCTCAGCAGGCCGCGTCTACGAAGGCTTCCGCAACAGACTTTCCGGAAATACAGCGGAATGAAGTTGAGGCGTTACGCTCAATATATATGGATGATTTTGAGGAAGGCCAAGTCAAAAAGGGAGCTTGGAATTCCAATGCTGAACGCACTTTCCAACTTCGTTTGAAAGCTTTCTCTGATGATAATTACGCCATCACAGTAAAAGTCGCTCTGCCTTTATCTTATCCCAAGACAATCCCGAGTTTGAGCGTTACGGATTTTGGTGGCATTCGAGAAAGGACTCGCACTCACATTGACGATATCTTGAAGGACAAGCCTAAGGGCCTCCTCGGGTCGGAGATGATTTTCGAGATTGCGTCTGAGCTGCAGGATCTACTCGAAGACGATGTGCAAAGTAAGGCTGGGGCCCCAGATCTAGCAAGTCTAGAGGAGGAAAGAGCTGTCCGAGAGGCAGCGGCGATGCAATTAGCAAGAGATCGACAGGCGGAAGGGCATCGGAAACAAGCGGAAGCGAAAGCGGATGAAGAGCAAATGCTTGATCGTATGATGGCGTCGGAACTCCAGCGTCGACAGGAACAGGCTCGAGAAGCAAAGAGGAAAAGCAAGGCGCCCACTCTTGAGACTGAGACCTCCATGCATGAGATCAAGTCCGTAAACCAGATAACATTCGATAGGGTGATGACAAGAAAAGATGACGATGGCGAGATCTGTGCCTTCCGTGCCGTTTATGCGAAAAAACGAATTGCGAGAGGACCAATATCAGAGATCTTCACCGTACTGCCTGCGCTGGACTCTGCTTCAGCTCCTACTTTACTCCTGAAAGAGTACACGTTAGCCGCCTCCGGGAGCGATTTCAAGAAGGATATTCAAAGCCTTGAAAGCGAGCTAGATGCGCTGAAACTGATTCGTCATCCTAGCATTGTGGATGTTCTTGGCTATTCATTACTCCAAGACGTCAAGACAGGCCTTTGGAACGTACAACTCCTTACAGAATTTGCATGCAAAGGCTCCTTGTCCGGACTTCTTCAGACTGTTGGTACTCTCAATGTCAACAACGTGCGACCATGGATGGTCCAGTTGCTTGAGGCAACTGATTACCTACATCGGCATGGGGTCATTCACAAGGCTATCCATTCGAACAACGTGATGCTATGGGTGCCTCCGCATGAGAGTTCCGTGGTCATCAAACTCACGGATTTTGCTTACCAACATCATCTACATGTGCTCAATGACCGCGCTAAGCCGATACTAACGGCAGCCAAATCTGCCTACTGGCTGAGCCCAGAGCAGGTCCAAAGCGAGCCCCAGATACGAACTTCGAAGGGAGATATTTGGGACTTAGCAATCGTGCTTCTTCAGATGGTACTAGGCCTTGATGTCATTCAGAAGTACCCTTCTCCAAGCGCAGTGATGGCCGCATTCGATCTTTCAACCTCTCTGCATGACTTACTCCGCCGGATGTTTGCACCAGAGGCGAGAAGAAGACCTACAGCATTCGAGCTATTACCCAGCGAATTCCTTCGGAACGACGATCCTCTCCTTGTTCAGCCTTCATCGCCTATGGACTCTCGTCTTTCCTCCTCGAGCTTCTTTGATCTTCCAACGCGTCTCAGAGACAGACGCGAATCCACTGGACTCACGACCGGGAAGTCGTCTCGTTACGCCAGTGATTTCGTTGAAGCCGGCCGTCTCGGGCGGGGTGGGTTTGGAGAAGTTATTAAAGCTAGGAACAAGATTGACGGGCGTTTCTACGCCATCAAGAAGATAAGCCATAAATCAGCCGCGGCGCTCACTAGTATACTT
>JAABUU010007160.1_pt1 | contig 11594 bp, 18 predicted proteins | sample 5559301 | NCBI WGS metagenome assembly JAABUU01 (sample SAMN10711884, study PRJNA513360) | rock metagenome | isolation source: Antarctica rocks | place: Antarctica: Victoria Land, Richard Nunatak white
GTTCCTGGCAGCCTGTTGTGACTGTGCGCAAGCTGATAGTGCTAAGACAAGTGACCCACTTGTTCAGCCTTTTGTGTCTGTGTGCGAGCTGATAGTGCTGAGACAAGTCACCCACTCACGCAGCCCACTCACACAGTCATTGCTGGCGGCCTATTGTGTCTGTGTGCGAGCTGATAATGCTAGGGACTAGCCACCTACTCAGCCAGCTGTTCCTGGCAGCATGTTGAGTGTATGTGCAAGGTGATAGTGCTGAGAGAAGTAAACCACTCATCTGGCCATTCCTGGCAGCCTGTTGGGTGTGTGTGCGAGCTGATTTGCCACAACACAGTGAGGGTCAACAGAGTTGACATGGCAGTCTTTCCATCAAAGAATGCAACTGCAGGCCAGGTTTGCAGCTTTAATGGACAGGGCCACGAAGGGCAGGCTAACAAAATGGCAGCTAGGTTGTTTCTACACAACATTGTGAAAAAGAAATATATAAGAAATAACTATAAACAAGTTTTATTATACCAAAAACGGAAAGATGAAGGGGACACCAGAAGCAAAGGTCAACGCTGTAATTGTGTCGCTGGCATAGATGTAGCCCATCTCCTCAATAGCGGACAGGACCCTGAAGCGCAGCAATCAATGGAAGGGCACAACTCAATGGGGAGGACGTGTCACCTCCAGTCGTGTGCGGCCCATCTCATTGATGATGGGCAGGACCCTGAAGGGCAGGCTGATGCCCTCCTGGCAGCGGTACTTCATCAGCTCGAACTCACCGTCAGGGGGCACAAAGCTGACCACCTTCTCTGTGTTGAAGCGTCCCAGGTTGACACACTGGTGGAAGGTCACATCCTGCAGGTCAGGCAAGCAGGGTTCGGGTTTATTGATTTCTTTCAGGGTTTAGGGTTAAGCTTATGATGATTATGATTATGATTATTATTACTAGTATTATTGTTGTTATTATCATCATCATCATTATTATTCCATTTCATGAATGCGAGAACCTTTTGACTCCCCTGTGGAGGGTGCAACAGGGCATTTGAAAGCATAGGGGTAGGCCGCAGGGGGGGCTTGCCCTGAAGCACATTTTGAGGTTGTTGGCCTCTCAAAATGCATCAGAGTAGTGCAGACAGGTTAAATTCTGGGAGGTCTGCCCACAAGCGGCCTCTGACCGAATGGGGCAAGGGCACTTGCCTGTGCAGGTTTTAGGTAAGCACTCCACCTCTGTCTTTGCGATGATGGTACAAGTGATGCTACTTGACATGTACAAGTGTTCAATGCTGCCAATATGTAGGTGCTGTGCAAAACAGGCACATGCATGTGGATCTGCACAGCCTGGGTGAGATGAATCTAAAGCTGCCCAAAGCAAACGACACATGGCAGCACATGCGCAGCACCCACTTGAGCAAGAAGAGTCACAGGGCAGAGGTCACAGTACATATCTTTGTTTGGCATTTCAGTCTACTGGTCAAATGGTCATGGTTGGCCCCAATGACCTTTAAAATCTAATGAATGAATGAATGAATGAATAACACACCTCCAGTTTGTCATTCAGGCCCAGCTTGACATCTGGCATGCCACTCAGGAAGACCTTCATCACAATCTTGCCGTTCACGTCACACCGCAGCACGGTTCCTTTGTTGCTCATCAGCATGTTGACCTGCAGTTGCACCCAGAGCATTGACCAGCCTGTCTCTGCGCACAGGAAGAAGACTGCTGCCGCACCAATGTTATGTACACAGTCTGATCGGCATCTATGCTGTGCGTGTCATACATATATGTTGACTGTTGCTGCTGCTGCTGCTGGTGTTGCTGATACCTTGGTCATTATTACTGCTGTCAATGCTGCTGTGACGGTATCTGTTGATATTCTTGCTGCTGTTGTTTGGGCTCTCGTTATTCTTATTGTGTATGGCCCATACCTGCTGGATGCAGAAAGCAGTGGGGCGGCATTAAGAGAATTTCAACTCGTTGTCACAGCTGAACGCCTTCCTAGCTGCGCTTTTCAGCTCGCAGGCAGTGTTCTGTTGTGCTGCGCTCAGTCCCTTGGCATGATGTTATCCACGTGACTGGCAGCTGCAAGTTGGAAGCTTTTGAGAGCAATAGCAGCAGCTGTCCCGAACCAAAGTGCAGGGCTGAGGGCAATGTCAAAGTCTGTCTGAACTGATGGCCATTCTGCAATGATCCAGAAGCTTATCTGCTCCCATATCAAGCTTGATGATGATAATAATAATACTGACAATGACGATGATAATACCAACGCTTTCCGGCTCATGAGGAGCTAGGTATGTGCAGGGCAAGTCTTGTCTCTCCAAAGAGTAGTCTGTCATAAGCATCCCCATGAGGCCTTAGCCACTGCCTATGCTGACATCTGTGATGTAGCTGAGCTGATACCATGTGCAACGTTGATGACTGAAGCAACCTGTTGCAAAGTCCATCTGAGAGACTGATGATGCAAGATGGGGCTTGCTTATCTATTTGATGCCTGCTGTCATGGACAGAAGCAAGCACAGAGCTGCCTCGGGCTAAGCTCAAGACAGTTGGCGCATTCTCGCTATAACGCCTAACGGCGTAGGATTTCCTTTTTCTTTTCAAGCACAAAACCAGCTGATCTAGAACATTGTGTTGTTGCCCTCGTGTTGCTATGCCTGTTGCTGGATAGCAACAAGGTGCTTCTGGGCATGCCTGGTGCCCTGCTGTTTATAGGACATACCTGCTCAACAATGTCCAGGAAGACCTCGTTCTTCTTATACCTCAGGTTGTCCTTGCGCCAGCCAACTGCTCCTGTCACCTAGACATGCAGGTATATGGTTTACATATGTATAACAAAATCATATACATTACAACATTATTGACGCTACATTGTGCAATACGTGCTTCTGGTATTTCTTCATCATCATTACCTGTTACAGTAACATTACCACCCAAATAGCCCATGGAATGTGCATTGACAGCAAAGCATGACAAAGGGTAAGAGTAGATGGCTAGACTAGTGATGAGAATCTGCGAGGATGACACTGGGGATGACACTGGGGATGACACTGGGGATGACACTGGGGATGACACTGGGGATGACACTGGGGATGACACTGGGGATGACATGCCAAGCGACGCAGAAAGCATAATGTTGCGCGCAGGTGGGCGTTGGCAGCTTGTTGTGGCTGCGACAGCACATTGCCAGACTGTGGTCAACCAGCAATGACACGTGCACAACAATGTCCTGCTTGTCAGGGCTTTGCATTGCTGCATGCACATGACAATTCTGACAAATACTTCATGACTGATCAGGAGGTGCAGTACATGATGACTATACTTAGGATATGTTAAGGGTTAACGTAGGGGTTGCTTAGGGTCTACTGTACCTGCAGCGTGGAGCTGGCGGCTTCCTGCTCCCTCTTGAGCTTGGCAGACTCTGTGATGAAACCCTTTTGGAAGATGTACTGTTTCAGAATGTTTGCATCCACAATCTGCAGACAGATTGATGTCTACTGCTTCTGATAAATGCTATAAATGCTGATAAGTGCTGCTTATCAGAACATCAACTGCTGCAGTGCAGTATGGCTTCCTTTGCAATGCTGCTGCCATGCAGCAAGGTGTGAGGAGAACCGTAAACGCATGGCAACAACATGATCTACAAAAGCTTCTCAAGCAACTGCAAAGCCAGACGAGCATCACACTGTAGACAGTGACTTGAGATGTGAGGGAGCAGACTCTTGCAAGCATGAAGCTGCTGTATGGGATCATGCATGCACACTGATCAAGAGAATTGCTTGTTGGCACAGCATGGACGCCGAACCTGAGGATACCCAAAATCCAAAATTTCATCTAGCAGTTCATAAATGAGCACAAAATTGCTCTTGATGCTCTGCTCGCTGAACTCTCCACCAAAGTAGTTCTTGAACAAGGCAACTATCTGTAGAACACAAACGTCAATGTGACTTCGTCTGCTTTTAGAGCTTTATAGTTGACAGCTCAGCTGATGAATGAATAATGTATTGTGCGTATGAGCCTGGAGTCTGAGTACAGACTCTGGCAAATGCAGATGAGAAAGACCATGTTGAAAGGCGCACAATTGATGCATCCAGCTGTGATACATAACGAGTCGCCCAGAGTAGTAGCATCAATGGTAATGCTGGTTAATGTATGTGTGGCACTGCATTTGTTGGGTACAACGACGCAGTGTCGACCACAATCCAGGTAACAGTTGCAGCACTATACCTGAGTCATGAATTGGAACGAGAGCATCACATTTGCATTGCTCTTTGTGACAGCCAGGATGTAGACATCGTTATGTCGCATGTACATGAAGCTGCAGGAGCCCAACACCCTGACTGGGCTTGAGGTGGAGACATGCTCTGTCTCCTTGGGAGAGTTGATGATGTGCGTGCGGAACGCAGTTGCTAAATTGCGCCTGCGCAGCAGCTTGGACTTACATACAAGCTAGGCACCAGTGGAGGTGGACAAGCACATTGATGTTTGTATGAAAGCACAAAACAATGTCGCCTGTCAGCACTATAATGAGCTGCAAAAACTGACAGAAACTCGCAAGTCTCAGACGAAAGGAACTTACTCAACATCGTCTCTATACGTCCTCTGAATAAGGATGTCTCCTTTCAGGTTGAGCATATATAGGGCAGCACAGGCGCACGCCATAGTGATGCTGCCCTGACTGGCAAGTGATTTAAGTGGAAGTGGTCGCGAAAGGTATCAACAAGTCTGGCCAGGGCCTAGCTGCTCCTGTTGACAAGGAGAGCTGCTTTGACTACAACGTGATGCACTCAGATGTCTGTGGACCGGCAAAATCCCTTCGGAGACTGTACAGGGACAGGAAAGTGTACAGGTACCAGGAGCTGAACGGGATCACAACACAATATGATGCGTCACGGACGCTGCCTTAAACTAAAGACCACTTGACTCGCTCGTAAATTTTGGCTTGATTGTATTATTTCCGGACGATTTATTGCGCCGTAAAATTGCAGTTACGATTGCATATACAGTTGAACCTCGTGAGTTCGTTGTGCGGATTGCCCAGGTCGATACTGCGTTCCAACGCATACCATAATTTTCGTTCGAGATCTGCAATCACGGTGTCATGCGAGCATGAGCTGCACCTTTTCATGTTGACGCTGTATCGCTCAGAATCGTCTACATCACTTCGCCGACTGACACTGGAGTGTTAGCCATACGGCTCTACGGATCTTGATAGCGCAGGGAGTTTGCGCTCGACATGGCAGCCACCATTGTCAAGAGCTTGGGCACTGCCATACGTACGGCAGGGCAGGCCATCGACAGCATGGGGGCAGCCATGCAGGGCAAATATGCTTATAGAGAAACATGTAAGGCTATCATGCCGTTGCTCGAATTTGTGACATCTGCTGCAGACGTTTTATACACAAAAGTTTGTAAACATACGTACAATGTCACAAGAGTCTGCTTTGGTGTGCAGTGTCAAAGCATCAGACACTACAAGCTTTTGCAAACAAAAGGCCTCAACTAGCTGAGGACATTTTTGTAGCACCCAACTCCTCCATGATTGGTGATGTCTCCTTGGGCAAGAGCTCGTCTGTGTGGTATGGGGCTGTATTGCGAGGTAAACACTTGTTCTGTTATACTATTTGTGCAAGTACAATACGCTCTGGTAACCTTGAGCAGGCTGCTGCAGTCAAATTGATGTTTGATGAGGCCTGGCTTGGATGCTCCTGCACAACATGCAGAATGTGATGCTGCAGGAGATGTTAACAGCATAAAGGTCGGGGAGAACAGCAACATCCAAGACAATGTTGTCGTGCATGTGGCAAAGCACAATGCACAAGATAGAGCCCTGCCAACAATCATTGGCAACAATGTGACCATAGGTGCGCTAACTCCTTACGCAGGCCTTGCCCCATCAGCATCTGCACACCTGCATGTGTGTGTGCTGCAAGCCTGGCGGTAAGGCCTTGCATTCTTTGAGCACAGTTCTCATGCAATAAATGCCTTGCCTAATCTTGACTCTCCCTGTTGCCCCTTGCCTTCTTTTGCAGGATGATCATGAAGTCTACAGCTCACAACTTGACTGCAGCATCACATCATACATTTATGCATGCCAACCATGTCTTCATCATGAAGCATGAGAGCTGCCATTTGTAGAATTGATCAGCATGCATGCTGCTCATGGCAATGGCAAATCATACCACACAAACACAATAGCACACTTGATGATCCAAGCATGCCACCCCACAGTCATTTGCATGTGTCACTTTGTGCTGCTGCTGCTGGTGCTGCTACTACTATTCATGCAGTCTTAGTCAACCATTGCAACTGCTAACCTGCTTAGCCAGCACACAGCTGCAAGCCTTGTGAATGCTGTGTCAGTACATTTGCACAACTTGGCTGTACAGGCCGCGGCTCTCAGATTCTGCCACCACAGTACCTGTTGGCTGAACTGCGCACTTTGTGACAAGTTGACTACGTTGACAAGTTACCATGAGGTTCATGACGTAACAGCAGATGTTCTCCAGCAGAAGTGCAGTTGCAGAAAGCCAGTGGCGGAACTGCAGTAGCAAAAACGCAGAATTGCAATAGCAGAAACCCAGTAGGAAGATGCAGTAGCTAAAATACAGGAACACCGTTCCACAGATCATGGGTGTGCATGCAGGCCACTCCTCGACCATACATGCTTGCACCATTGAGGATAGTGCGCTAGTGGGCATGAAGGCAACCCTCCTGGATGGCGTAACGGTATGAGCCATCTACTTCACACCCACTGCATGCTGCTCTCAACACGCTGCCAAAAAGCAGCACGTGCGTTACTGTTGATACGCTGACTGCCAAGAGAGGACCTCTTACTGGCAGCTACTCAGGGCTGAGTGTGCTGAGCCTAGGGGAAGACACCTGTCTAATGGAATGAACAACTGAGCGAAACAATGCTGCAGGCGTCTATTGGCAGGCCGCCTGTTTGCAACTGCGCGCTTTGCACGCTTTGCACGCTTTGCACTCATACACACAGTTTGCCTGCTTTGCACATTCATGCTGAGCTGTTAGCAGCTCGCACAATCTAGACCTAGGTCTACAGTGAGGACAAAGTAGCCCAAAGAATTCTTCTAATGCTGAAAGTCCATCTGTGCCCATCTGCAGGTCCAGAAAGGTGCAATGGTAGCAGCAGGCAGCCTGGTAGCCCCCAACACAACTGTACCAACAGGGGAGATCTGGGCTGGCAACCCAGCCAAGAAGCTGAGAGACCTAGACGCTGAAGAAGCTGAGTTCATCATGCAGAGCGCTGTCAATTACAGTGCATTGGCCAGGATACATGCTGCAGAGAATGCCAAGACACCTGAAGAGATTCAGGTATTGTCCAGTACACATCTTGACAGAATGCATGCAACACTGCATGCAGTAGTATGCTCTGTCCTGTGCTGCCTTTAGTAATGGCAGGAAGAGACATTTTTGCAATGCCTGTGGTCAAGTCAGCCTGCAGTGTAATACCTTATCGTTTGCTTATGTCCCTGCAGATTGACAAGGACGCACGTGAGGATCGGCTAGAACGAGACCCTGACTATGACTCACACTTGGGCATCGAGCGTGATCCGGTCACAAGGGAAATCACACACGTTGCTGCAAGCACATAAGCAATGCTCTGTCTTAACTGCTTTTGACCGTTGTCGCTGTGCCTGCCATGAACATGGATGGGTCAAACTGGCTAGTCTGCTCAACAAAGTGCAGCAAAGCACCTGCATCATGTGATGTGCATGATGTTTGCTGTGTGCAGTTTTGGGTCGTGTAACACAAGTGACAAAAGCCATCCGTATGCCTGTGGTCTGTCCATCGAGTGCAAGTTCTTGTCACTTCGAGGTCCAGAGAGATCTTGCCTCTGCCATGTTCAGTCCGTCTTGAATGATAGCATGTGGAGAAGGCTTCAATTGGGTGAGACTTCCATGGACAATATGAGGGCTACCTAGCAGCAAAGAGGCTCATGTGAGCTATGCAGACGCCATGCAAGCGGTCTCAATGTGTGCGTTCGTACACATAAGATGTTATATGGCTGCTATAGTCGAATCGACGTAGCCAAGACATCTGCTACACAAACCCTTGATGATACTGGAAGCGACACAACAGCATCATGTCCTACTGATACACAGTAGCAGACATACAAACGTGTCTGATCACCATGAGCCAGATGAGCTGCCTTTGGCCGTCACAAAAGATAGTGTGCAGCGCCCTGTTGATATATGCAATAGCATGTCTGTATCAGCCTCACTACCACATGCAGGCCAGAACGCACTCTTCCGTAATACTGGGCAGCCCGGTATAATACTTGGCTTCTCATCAAACTGACGCCAAAAGGTGTAGTCTTTTCTTTTCTAGGACGCAGACTGCAAAGAGGTCAAACTGAAAGGTGGTGTTGAAATAACACCATTTGGGTTTGGTTGCTTTTGTCAGGATGAGGATACTACTCCTCAGCCTTCTTGCCTGTCTTCTTGGGCAGAAGCACACTGTGGATGTTAGGCAGCACACCACCAGCTGCGATGGTCACGCCTCCCAGCAGCTTGCTCAGCTCCTCGTCGTTGCGAACTGCCAGCTGGATGTGGCGGGGCACAATCCGAGTCTTCTTGTTGTCACGAGCAGCATTGCCTGCTAGCTCAAGGACCTCAGCTGCAAGATATTCCAGCACTGCTGCCTGCAAGACATTGGACTTTGGTGTCAACAGCTTGCTACGTGACATCAGTCAGCAAATTCATCAGCAGACGCTTCCTAGGCACATTTGACTGCCTGACAAAAAGTATGCAACTGCAAGGCTATCTGTGACCGTGGTGATGTTGACATCCAGGAAGGCATCACATGCTTACCAGGTAAACTGGAGCTCCAGCCCCAATACGTGTGGCAAATTTGCCCTTCTTGAGATAACGAGCAATCCTGCCAACTGAAACTGCAGTCCTGCTTTGCTTGATCTGCTGACTTGCTTCTTGCCAGCAGTCTTGCCCTTACCACGTCCCGACATTTTTCAAATAGACTTTGTGTGGAGGGGAGAAGGGGGGCTGTAGGCAAACGACAGTATGAGAGTTATGGCTTGTCAAGGCAGCCGCGGCAATGTCTTGTAGTGCATCGTGCTTACAAAGCTTGCTCGGTCAAGCTGTGCTTGCTACAGTATTCGAATATTCGGTTTGTAGAACAAGAATATTACACGGCCTGCTCGGTAAGAAAATTCAAACTGGTTCTGCTGACAGGGGCATTTCTGAAGCGACATCACCTATAAGACAGTGACTAGCATTCAGCCAACCACTCACTGTCCTGCCTCCGTCCTTTCAGCCTTCAGCCGACCCTCACCTTCGACACAAGCGTCATACAAATATGTCTGGCAGAGGTAAAGGAGGCAAGGGTCTTGGCAAAGGAGGCGCAAAGCGTCACAGGAAGGTCCTTCGTGACAACATTCAGGGGATCACCAAGCCCGCCATCAGGAGGTTGGCTCGCCGTGGGGGTGTCAAGCGCATCTCTGGCCTGATTTATGAAGAAACTCGTGGTGTCCTCAAGGTTAGACTTCTAACCAGCTGAAGTTCTTGGGGGTCAGCCCACTGTCAGCCTACTGACTGTTGTAGTGATTTCCTTGTACGACCTTGTCACGAGGCTTCAGCTGAGTTGTGTGGCTCTGGTTCACACAGGTGTTCTTGGAAAACGTGATCAGGGATGCAGTCACTTACACAGAGCACGCTCGCCGCAAGACCGTCACTGCTTTCGATGTGGTGTACGCACTGAAAAGGCAGGGCCGTACCTTGTATGGTTTCGGCGGTTAAATTCGCTTCTGTGCACATACTTATACCAAAAATGGTGTTATTTCAACACCACCTTACACGGACAAGTACTTCATAATCTCTGTGGCCTTGAGCTGTTGGTTAGTTTGTAGTCTGCCTAAGAAATAACAGCAAGCAGTGGTGTGTACAATACCATGCACGTCCGCCCTAACATGCCTCTCTGATGTGATTTGCCACAATTATGATGGTGCTATAAAACGTAGTCTAATTTGTGATGATATTCTGTTGCAACAAATTGGGTATTCAAGAGTAGAGAGGGTACAGCTGTCACAAAGCTGCTCATTCTGCTGACACTCATTACCCAGCTTTGCTGCAAACCAACAGTAATAATCAATGTTGGGTTGGTGGGAATGTGTATTTGTGACCAGATCTATCAAGGAAACAACGTTGTGTAAGAACAATCAAGGCGTAGATGCGTGAGGCTCTGTATTGACTCGCTGTGTGCGTCATCTGATATCCATGGTTATGCTCTGTAGAGTGATGGTATGGGCTTGAGTGCTTTGCTCAGAACTGGTGCATGCAACAAGGAACTCCTCAAGGTGTAACGCTTACCAGTAGCAACTGCTTTGAATGCAATGTTGTTATCAGCATCGTGTTCATGAAGGGGATGCTGATAGCAACTTTGCATGACCATTCAAAAGGACACTCAGCCTATTGCCATGAGGTGACAATCATCAACACACCAGTGGCCGGCATATTCCTGCAGCCCCTTCTTGAAGCATGTTTGGGCTTTGGCTTGAGACTTTGGTTGGCTCAGCTCTGCCTTTATCATCAGCCTTTCGTTGGATCCTTGATTGATGCTTCAAAAGACAAGTGGTCATGTAGTGTGCAACGGGACATGTAACATGCCAAGGAAGCTGAAAAAGGCAAAAGTTCTGTGCCGTGCAGTTTGTGAAATGCAATTTCCTTATAGTATGGCACTAATGCTCTGTGACAGTGCCATTGTCAGCAGTTCGGAAGTCAGCACTGTGCAGACTTGTCTGCATGAAGGCTGACATGTAAACATGTTGTATTCACATGATGGTGGTGTTGAAATAACACCATTTGTTTTTGAAGGTAGAACTGTACTCTTAGGCAGAGGTGAACTTAGTCACTGCCTTGGTACCTTCTGATACAGCATGCTTGGCTAGCTCACCAGGCAGGATAAGGCGGACTGCTGTCTGAATTTCCCTGGAGGTGACCGTGGGCTTCTTGTTGTAGCGTGCCAGAGATGCAGTCTCCACAGCAATCTTCTCGAAAATATCAGCAATGAAAGAGTTCAGGATGGACATTGCCTTCGAGGAGATACCAGTGTCTGGGTGGACTTGCTTCAAGACCTGCAAGGCAGGATCACCACAGTCAATTACCTGCCACAGAGACAAGCCAGATGCAGGAGTTGCGACACAAGCTGAGCAAGCACAGCGTACCTTGTAGATGTAGATCTTGTAGCTCTCAACAGCCTTCTTGGAACCCTTCTTCCTGCCACCCGTGGATTTCTTTGCGACTGCCTTCTTGGCGGGCTGAGCAGGTTTCTTGTCTCCAGACTTGGGTGCCATTCTTGCTGTTGTTAAATGAATGCGAGCAGACAGACGCCTGAGGAAGTCCGATAGCAAAGTGCAGGGAGGTGATTTGTGAAGCACGAGCCCAACCTTTCAAGCTATTTGACAGCGACACGTTTGCAGGGGCATGACATGGGCAGCTCGGTCAAGTTTGTCCTGAAACGCCCTGTTGCAGAGGCCCTGTCACATCATTCAAAAAGCTCAGGACTGTGCCCGCACTAATCACAACCTGCAAAAGCTTATCAGTTTCTGCATCCCGGCACCTGCTACTGCTGCATCCTCGTCA